>Ga0308025_1000119_pt1 | contig 41689 bp, 33 predicted proteins | sample Neamet422_FD_201298 | JGI IMG/M metagenome (GOLD analysis project Ga0308025, IMG submission 201298) | Marine microbial communities from water near the shore, Antarctic Ocean - #422 | ecosystem: Environmental > Aquatic > Marine > Unclassified | place: Southern Ocean | collected 2014-10-03
TTTACCGGAGCTAATATATAACTCTTGTGCATTTGCATTAAAAAGTAAAAAGAGTAACGTTAAAAATAGATATTGTTTTTTCAATTTTTAATAATTTTAGTAAAATGATATAAGTTTTGGTTCTTTATTTTCACCAAGTAAACCCCAATTGCTAACTTTGATAACGCGATTCTAAATAATTTATTTTCAACAGCATGTTCTTTTAAGTACACCGACTTGCCGTTAACATCAAAAATCTGAATTAGTATTTTAGTAGCATTTAAACCGATGAATTTGAAATTGATAAATTGAGTAAACGGATTTGGAAAACTTGTAATAGCGATGTCTTTAGGTGTCGCTAAATACGCAGCCCAATTAGACTGCTGATAGCCTTGTTGAACTGAAAATTTCCCTGAAAAATTACCCGTAGCAGAAATTTGCCCAACAGTTTGTTTTACTTGTATGCCTGAGCTCGTAACACTTGATGTACTTTGAGAGCTAATCATTTGATGGTGCATCTTTTGGCTACAAACACTTAGCGTAGCTAACATACAAATCAATGATATAATAAATTTCATAAAAGTATTATTGGAAATATAAATTTTAAAAACAGATAGTTTCCCTCTCATAATCATAGAACAACCAATAAATCGATTAAGAGGCTAATTTAAATCCTTAAACAACAAGAATTAAACTCTTTCAAAAGTAATGAAAATAGTTTAATTACTTTTGAATATAATACCCAGCTAAATTAACAGAGAAATAGATGCTCATGCAGCAATGTTCTGGGTTAAGAGTAATAAAATGTAGAAGGGGTAGTGAGGTGGTATTTCCTTTTGGGTCTGCTTAACTTCGGACGAACTCTGAGACCTCATCAATTTTAGGAACTCCTTCTCCAAAAGACACCGTTACCATCGCACAATTAGTTCTTCGTTTTAATAATGAAAATTTATTGGAAGACCATCAAATAGTGAACCCGTAATTTACCCTTCTAGCTTCATAGAGAGTTCAAACCAACGTTCTTCTTTTTGTTCTAAATCAGTGATTATTTTCTGTAATTCTATAGAGGTATCATTGATCTTTTCAGGGGCAATATCCCCATTAGAAAATTGAGTTTCTATTTGCGCTTTTTTCTTCTGAAGTTTTGAAATATCAGCTTCTAATGCACCAAACTCTCTGTTTTCATTAAAGCTTAACTTTACTTTTGGAGTGTTTTTTTTAACAGGGGTATTTTCTTTTTTTACAGGCTGTTTTATGGACTCTTTGGGTTTAGAATCTTCATACGCTCTAAAATCAGAATAATTCCCAGGGAAATTCTCAACAATGCCTTCTCCTCTAAAAACAAAAAGAGAGTCCATTATTTTATCCATAAAATACCTATCGTGAGAAACAACCAATAAATTACCAGGGAAATCTAATAAGAAGTTTTCGAGCACGTTTAAAGTAACAACATCTAAATCGTTTGTTGGCTCATCAAGAATTAAAAAGTTAGGATTCTGAATTAAAACGGCACATAAATACAGGCGTTTTTGTTCTCCTCCACTTAATTTTTCAACATAATCATGCTGTTTTTTTCTATCGAATAAAAAACGCTCTAATAATTGTCCGGCAGTAATTTTTCTTCCATTAGTTAATGGAATGTATTCACCAAATTCCTTAATTACTTCAATTACCTTTTGACCTTCTTTTATTACAATTCCACTTTGTGTATAGTATCCGTATTTTACAGTTTCTCCTAAAATAACTTTACCACCATCAACAGGAATTTTTTCTGTAATAATATTTAAAAAAGAGGACTTACCGGTTCCGTTTTTACCAATGATTCCGATTCGTTCACCACGTTTAAAAACATATTCAAAACCATCTAAAATTAACTTCTCATCAAAAGATTTTTTGACTTTATGCAGCTCAAGAATTTTACTTCCTAGGCGAGTCATGTTAATTTCTAATTGAACTTCGTGATCTTGTCTTCTTTTGTGTGCTTTTTCTTTGATTTCGTAAAAATCTTCGATTCTAGATTTAGATTTTGTAGTACGTGCTTTTGGCTGGCGACGCATCCAATCTAGCTCTTTATTATATAGGTTTTTTGCTTTATCAACGGTGATTTGTTCTACAGCAATACGTTCTTCTTTTTTCTCTAAATAATACGAATAATTCCCTTTATAACGATATAATTTTCCGTGATCTAACTCTACAATTTCATTACAAACACGTTCTAAAAAATACCGATCGTGCGTTACCATAAAAAGGGTAATTTTTTCTTTTGAAAAGTAACTCTCTAGCCACTCAATCATCTCTAAATCTAAATGATTGGTTGGCTCATCTAAAATCAATAAATCTGGTTTGTTAATTAAAACAGTTGCTAAAGCCAAACGCTTTTTCTGCCCTCCAGAAAGTTCAGAAACCTTTTGATCTAAGTCGTTAAACTTTAATTTTGATAAAATCTGTTTGTATTGCGTTTCAAAATCCCAAGCGTTATGTTGCTCCATCAGCTCAAAAGCAACTTGATATGCATCAGCATTTTCAGGGTTATTTAAGGCTTCGTTGTATTTTGCAATAACTTGAAGTGATATGTTTTCTGAAGAAAAGACTGTTTCTTCAATAGATAAAGTTGGGTCTAACGTTTCGTTTTGTGCTAAATAAGAAATTTGAATTCCTTTTCTGCTAACAACCTGCCCAGAATCTGGAACGTCTAAACCAGCAATGATGTTTAAAATTGATGTTTTACCACTACCATTTTTCGCAACAAATGCTACCTTTTGCTCTTTATTAATCCCGAATGAAAGATCCTCAAAAAGGATTTTTTCGCCATACGATTTAGAGATATTTTCTACAGATAAGTAATTCACTTCTTAAGTTTTGCGCAAAGAACTTAAAAACAAACCAAACAGAAGTATAGTTTGGTGTTTTTCTCTTTTAAAAAATGGGTTATTAGCACTATATTGCAGTAAATATTAGCGTTTAACCCATGAGAAGTAGAATTGTATATCTTATTTTAGTAGGATTTGTATACAATCCTTTTATTGGTTTTTCTCAAGATAGCATCCCAAAAACAGCGAATTTAAAAGAAGCGAATTTCTTAAAATTTCAAGACCATTTTTTTAAAGCGTTGGCACAAAAAGCTATTTATAATTATAAAATTGCAATTCGGAATTTAGAAAAATGTAATGAATTAAAGCCGAAAGATGTTTCTGTATTGTTTGAGATGTCAAAAAATTACTTTCTACAAAACAAATTTTTTGAAGCAGAAGAATATGCACAACAAGCAATAGCAATTGAGCCAGATAATTATTGGGTTTTAAAACATTTGTTAAAAATATATACGGTGTCAAGGAATATAAAAAAAGCAATTCCTATTCGCGAAAAAATAGCCATCACAAACCCTAAAGAAAGAGAGAAGCTAGTGTATTTGTATTATCAAAATAATCAGGTAACGAAGGCAAAAATGCTTTTATCTGATTTAGAAAAACAGCAGCAACTAACTCCTGGTTTAATTCGTTTTAAAAAGAGGTTTATTCCCTCTTCTTCTTTGAAAAAAGGCACTAAAGTTGTAGGACTTCAAGAATTAATAAAAGAATTTGAAACAAATAAAAGTTTTGAGTCGCTTCATAAAATACTAACTTTGTCGGCAAATACAAACACGAAGGTTTTATTGTTTTATAGCCAAAGAGGATTGGAGTTGTATCCGGCACAGGCATTTGTGTATTTAATGAATGCCAAAGCACAAAATCAAAATAAGAATTTTAAAAAAGCAATAGAACAATTAACAAATGGTATTGATTTTGTAATTGATAACAAGATGTTAGAAGCAGATTTTTATGAAGAGAAAGCTAAAAGTTATTATGGCTTAGGAAATCAAAAAGAAGCAATAAAAAATAAAAATAAAGCGTTAGCAGCACGTAAAAAATAAAATTTTAATGAAGTTTTTTAGATTAATTTTAATAGCAATGTTGGTGTTTACATCGTGTAAAACCAAAAAGGTAGTGGTAGGTACATCTATTGCTATTAAAAAGATGTCTGCTAGAAAAATTTCTAAAAAACACCTTGCTACTTCTTTTGATAAAAAAACGATTGAAGCGAAGTTGAAGGTTGCGTATCAAAACGCAAACACCAAACAAAAATTAAGCGTTAAGTTGCGAATTGATAAAGACAAGGTTATTTGGATGAGTATTTCTGCTACTGCTTTAAATATTACCATTGCTCGCGCAAAAATAACTCCGAGTTCTGTTCGTTATTACGAAAAAATCAATAGAACTTATTTTAAAGGAGATTTTAATGTGTTAGAAAACATGTTAGGGGCGGCGGTGAATTTTAAGCAATTGCAAAACATGTTATTGGGGGAAGCTATTTTTGATTTAAAGGCGCAGAAATATATTTCTGTAGTAAATAATGAAGCACATTTGTTATTACCTGCACAACAAAAAGCATTGTTTGATATTTTATTTTGGGTCAATCCGATTCATTATAAACTAGATATGCAGGCGTTAAAAAACAACAACAAAAAGCAAGAATTAAAAATTGGATACAAGAGCTATACAAAAATAGGTGGAGCGGTTTTTCCAAAGAGAATAGAAATTAGAGCGAAAGAAAAGGAGAAGTTTACCAATATAGATATCGATTATAAATCGGTGGTTTTCAATAAAATTATTTCAACCCCTTTTAAAGTTCCAAGTGGGTATAAACAAGTTGTTCTTTAATGAAGTATTCTAAATTATTTTTTTTCTTATTTATATCGACGCTGCTTTTGGGTGTTGGAAATTCTCAAGCGCAAACTAGAAAACAATTAGAAACTGACAGGAGGAAAATAAAGAAAGAAATAGTCAAAGTAAATAGGTTGTTATTTGCGACACAGAAGAAAGGAAAAAACGCCTTAGAAGACCTAAAAGACATCAATCAAAAAATAAGAACAAGAACAAGTTACATCAACTTAATAAGCAAAGAAGCTTCGTTGCTTACTTCAGAAATTACTCAGAATCAAAAAGTAATTACGAAGCTTAATAAAAAGCTAGAAACGTTAAAAAAGGATTATGCCGAGATGATTTTTAAATCATACAAAAGCAAATCTAAACAAAGTCAGATGTTGTTTTTAATGTCTTCTAAAAACTTTCAGCAAGCGTATAAACGAGTGCAGTATATGAAACAATATACCAAGTTTAGAAAAAAACAAGGAGAAGAAATTAGTATTCAATCTCACCTTATTGTTAAATTTAATGATTCTCTTTTGTTTAAAAAACAAGAAAAAGATACCTTAATAAAAGTTGAAGAATCTGAGAAATTAAAGATAGAATCAGACAAAAAGGACAAAGAGATCTTAGTTTCTCAAATTAACAGAAGAGCAAGCAAGTATAGAAGAGAAATACGAGCAAAACAAAAAGAAGAACGAAAAATAGCGCATAAAATAGACGCAATTATTAAAGCTGCAATTGCGAAATCAAATAGAAATAAAAAGAATAAAAAAGCGAAAGGATTTGCGTTAACACCAGAGGCAAAAGCATTGGCTAAAAGATTTGAACAAAACAAAGGAAAACTACCTTGGCCAGTCGTAAATGGCTTGGTTGTAAGAAGGTTTGGTAATCAACCTCATCCAACGCTTCGCGGAATAACAATTACAAGTTCTGGATTGCATATCGGAACAAATAAAGGGGCATACGCAAAAAGTGTTTTTAACGGAGAGGTATTAGCTGTTCAATTGCTTTCTGGAGGGAAAAAAGCAGTATTAGTACAGCATGGAAATTATATTACTACCTATAATAATTTAGAAATGGTATCGGTTAAAAAAGGGGATGCTATTGCCACGGGACAAACAATTGGTAAAATTTTTACCAATAAAGTTACCGGAAAAACAACATTGATTTTTGTATTACATAAAGAAATTAAAAGGCAAAACCCTACAAGTTGGCTATTAAAAAGGTAGTTTGCTTTTCATAATCTTTTTAAGCACGTTTTTCTTCGTAATCACAGAAGAAGTCAATACTCCAGAAAATAGCGCAGCAGCAACTCCAGCAGAAACAATATCTTGTCCAGTTAAATAGAAATTTTTAATTGGTGTTCTTGGTTGTAAAAAACGTTGCCTAAATCTTTTTGGCGTATGGTCTAAACCGTAAATTTCTCCTTTTTCGTAATTCACAAAATGTTGAGTTGTTAATGGTGTTGAAAGTTCATAACAGTCAATTTTCCCTTTTACTTGTGGCATTTGTTTGTATAATTCTTCTAATAACCGCTTCGAAATTTCCTCTTTTAAAGCCGTGTAATCCTCACCGCGTTTCATCCATTTAGTTCCTTTCCAGTTTTCAAAAACAGTGTACGGTAAAAGAGTTATGATATCAATTGTGCTTTTGCCAGGATATCTGTTTGACCAATCTGGGTCTTTTGCTGATGGAAAAGAAACATAAACGACAGGAAAAGGACTGTCTATGTTTTTTAAATATCGTGCTACACAAGCATCATGATCTAAATCTTTTGGATAGATCCATAGGTTTGATTTAGGAAGCTCTAATTCTTCTGGAGAGCCATTTAAACCAATATATAAACACGCATGAGAAACAGATGGATTTACTTTTTCTAATTGCTTATTAAATTGATGTTTTACAACAGAACTTGAGGGTAATAATTTTGTATAAGTAGTGATTACTCCTGCACCACTAATAATATTTTTAGCTTTAAATATTTTTCCGTCGGCCATTTTTACACCAATAGCCTTATTGTTTTCAATGAGAACTTCTGCTACTTCTGCGCTAATTAAAATAGTTCCTCCTGCTTGCTCAATAACGGTATCAGTGGTTTTAGAGATCTGAGAAGATCCGCCAACAGGAAAACTTGCGCCACCAAAATAATGTCTAGCAACAGATGCGTGCATCGTAAAACTACTTTGTTTTGGGGGTAATCCATAATCGCCATATTGCCCAGAAAGGACTTTAATTAGCTCTTGATTTTTGGTGATAGTACTTAAAACTTCATGCGTAGTTTTGTCTGAAAACTTTAAAAAGGGTTTTCGCATTTTGTTTCCAAAAAGAGTACTTATAAATTTGGGAACAGCCTTTTCCATGTAAAAATTCTGACTCGCCTTTGTCGCTTCAAAAACCAAACGCACATAGGTGTCAATAGCCTCTTTTTCGGTTGGGAAATATTCGTATAATTTCTCTTTAAAGTTGGTTGTGCCTTTTACAAAATCGTAGCTTTTTTCTCCAATGATGATTTTATCATACACTTCTCCCATATCAGCCCATTTTAATTGGGCATCAGTAATATAATCGAATACTTTTTTTATGACAGAAGTTGGTCTTTGAACATCACCTATGTAATGTATTCCAACATCCCATTCATATCCCTTTCTCTTAAAAACATGTGTAAATCCACCAGCGGTGTAGTGCTTTTCTAAGACAAGAACTTTTTGTCCTTCTTTGGCTAAAATTGCTGCGGTTGTTAAACTCCCCATTCCAGAGCCAATAATAATGGCATCATAAGAACTGGCTAAAGTTGGATTTTTTTTGTAAGATTGAATCATAAAAAAGTAAGATCATAATTAGTCTAGCTAATATACAATCTTAATTTTTGAGAAGGATAAAGTAAAAACAATGTTCTTAACTAAATAAAGCTTTCAATTCGGTAGCATTATCAGGATTCATTTTTCCAGATAGAATCAAGCTTAATTGTTTTCTACGCAAAGCACCATCAAAACGTTCTTTTTCTAAATCCGTTTCAGGAATAATTTGCGCTACAGGAACTGGACTCCCAGTTTCGTCTACCGCTACAAATGTGTAAATACCTTCATTTGCTCTAGTTCTTAAGCCAGATTCCCTGTCTTCTATCCAAACATCTACATATACTTCCATAGATGATTTAAAAGCCCTAGAAACCTTTGCTTCTACAGTAACAACACTACCAACAGGTACTGCTTTTGCAAAAGAAACATGATTTACAGATGCGGTAACTACTATTCTTCTAGAATGACGACGGGCTGCAATACTACAAGCTCTATCCATTCTTGCCAGTAGTTCACCACCAAATAAGTTATTCAAAGGATTTGTTTCAGCAGGTAAAACTAAATCGGTTAAAATTGTTACAGATTCTTTTGGGGTTTTTGGGCTCATCAGAAAAAAGATTTTAAATTTTCCGCAAAGATAAGTAATAACAGATTAATGTTATTGAAGTATTCGTATTAAAAAGGAAATATTACTGAAATTTCTTTATTAATAACCACGCGTCTTCAGAGGCGTTGTGTCTGATTTCTTTAAGGTTTTTATATGCTTCAGTTCTCGTTTCGTGACTAGAATACGTAACCTGTGTTAATCCCCATTTATTCTTTCCAATAATTTCTGCTTTAAAGCCTTCTGCTTTCAATTGTTTTAATTTTCTTTCAGCATTTTCAGGGAATTTAAAAGCACCAGCGACAATATGAAAGTTTTTAGGCGCCTCTTTAGAAACGTTTAATTGAATAGTTGGCAAAGGGTGATCTATTATAAAAGTTGCTGATTGAATTTTTTTCTCAACATCTAATTGTTGCTGAGCATATTGCTCTTGTAGTTGGGTTGTTTCATATTGATTCCAACCAAGAAATCCAATGGTAAATATAACGGCAGCGGCTGCAGCGTACTTAATAAAACCAGAAGGTTTTTTTTGAAGCACCACGGGAGCTAACGTTTCAGATTGAGCGATATATTCTAAGCGTTTTATTGCAGGAGAACTTAAAGCGCTCATTCCAAATGTTTCTGTTAGATAATTTGTAACAGTATTTGGCTCAAACGTAATTTGACGTTCATTATTTAAAGATAAACTACCCACTTTTCCAATAACTACAGATTCAGTTTGTAATTGAATGTTCCAGCTTTTTACACTATCAGCAATTTTTTGGTTTGCTTTTTTGAAAGAAATGTTTTCTGAAGAAGCAATATAATTGGCCAATAAACCATCATTATTTGTAAGATGTGAATTGAATGTAAGTTGTTTTGTCGGTGGATAAAAGGTGTGTGAAAAATGATTCACTCTTGCTGAAATAGCATTGGTTACAAATCCTCCAAAATCGGGAACAATTACGCAATCGTATCTGTATAATAAATCGTTGATGTAGTTGGTTAAGGTCATAATAACAAAGTTAGTGCTTTTTTTAAAAAAAAGGGAAAGAACGGATAAACTTATCAACAAAAATTTATTGTATATTGATTGTCAAATTATTGCGTGTTGAAAAAAGAAAAATTACTTGCTATTCTGCGTTTGCAGAAGACGAAAACTGTAGGCGATATTTTGGCTAAAAAATTAATTGCCGCTACAGGAGATGTTACTCAAATCTTTGAAGAAAAAACATCTAATTTGTTAAAAATTAACGGAATCGGAACTCGAATAACAAAAGAGTTGTTCGATAAAAAAACTCAAAAACTTGCAGAAAACGAATTAGAATATATCACTAAAAATAATATTGCCACTTCTTATTTTTTAGAGGATACGTATCCTAAAAACTTGCAACAGTGTATAGATTCGCCAATTTTATTTTTCAAAGATGGAAATATCAACCTTAATAATGATCGAATTATTAGCGTTGTTGGCACACGAAATATGACGTCTTATGGACGTGATTTTTGTAAGGAAATTATTGCTGATTTGAAACAGTATAATCCAATAATTGTAAGTGGTTTTGCATACGGAGTTGATATTTGTGCGCATAAAGAAGCGATAAAAAACGAATTGCAAACTATTGCCGTTTTGGCGCATGGTTTTGATCAAATTTATCCCAAAGTACATAAAAAGTATATTAATGAGGTGAATGAAAATGGAGGTTTTTTCACGGAGTTCTGGCATGATGAAAACCCGTTGCGAGAAAATTTTTTAAAACGAAATCGAATTGTAGCCGGAGTCTCACAAGCAACAATAATAATAGAATCTGCAGAAAAAGGAGGCTCATTAGTTACGGCTGATATTGCCAATTCATATAGTAGAGATGTTTTTGCTGTTCCTGGAAAAACTACCGATTTGTTTAGTAAAGGGTGTAATCAATTGATAAAAAACAACAAAGCAGCCCTGCTAACGTCTGCAGAAGATATTGCTAAAATGCTTAACTGGGACCTGTCGCAATCCAAAAACCCAATACTAAAACAACAACAATTATTTATTGAGTTAAATGATATTGAACAAAAAACCTATAATTATTTATTAGAAAACGGAAAGAGAACCTTAGATGTTATCGCTATAGACTGCGTAATTCCGATTTACAAATTAGCACCAATGTTGTTGCAATTAGAAATGAAAGGAGTCATAAAACCATTGCCAGGTAAGTTATTTGAAGCGATATAGTATGTCATTCCCTTTTTCAAGAGAATGACAAAGAAACTATCATCTTTTATCACTATTTTTGATTGAAATAAAGCACTTAAAATGTCAATTGAAAAGAAATTAATGTCTAAAAAAAAACCTACGTTTCCTATAAATGAAATGTTAGATAGATATTTAAAAAAATACAATAGAAATATAAAAATCCCTATTTTTTATGATGATTTATTGCGTTTTCAAGGCTCTATTACTGTCTATGATAAAAATGATGAAGACACGTTGTGGATACGAACTTATTATTCTGAATTCGATAGAGAAGAAATAGATGAAAATCTAAAAAAAATATATACAATGCTACATTCTGATGGAAATAATGATACCATTCCGTTTTTAAATGTAGATGCTATTGATTACTGTACGTTTGGTAATTCTAAACCTTTTCGTATTAAAATTAGAAATATTCTAAATGATAATTACACGTATTTTTATGTGAAAAAAGCAGATGCTTCTCGTGTGTATGGCTTAGAATTAGAGCATATTTTATCACCTCATACTATGAATTTTTTGGTGTATAAAAATACATTGATAGAAGAACATGTTGCAGGAATTCCTGGTGATATTTTTATCAAAGATTTTTTACCTAAATGTACAGAATCAGAAAAATCTCAAATTGCAAAAGAGTTTGTAAAGTTTAAAGAACGTTGTTTGGTGCGTTTGTTAGGAGATATGCGTTCTTATAATTATGTAGTCATCCCAACACATGATTTTGATCAAATTATCTATAAAATTAGAGCCATAGATTTCGATCAGCAATCTTTTGAAGGTAACTTAAAGGTTTACAACTTACAGTTTATGAAAGAAAACTTTAAGATGGTAGAAATGGTGGGGAAAAAATTACAAAATAGCTCGATCAACCAATACAAAATTGAAGAACGTTCTTTTATGGCAAAAAGAATGATCACTTTACCTAAAAGAACTAGATACTTAATAAGATGCATGAAAAATGACACGATTTCTTTTCCAGAGAACGTGCAGCTTTTAAAAAAACATTTAATAAAATATGTTGGTGACGTTAAGTTTAAAGAGTGTGAAAATATGGGTGAAATTTTAGAGGAAATCTTAATATTTGTCAAGCGAAACTACCTAGATATAAGTTCAGATTAAGATTTCTTTTTTGAACGAATACTTTCAATTACAACCGTAGATAATATCAACAAACCACCCAGAAATGTGTTTAGTGTTGGAATTTCACTTAAGAAAAAGAAGGCTAAAATAATTCCGAATACAGGCTGAACACTACTTATAATACTAGCAGTAGAAACAGAAAAATAGCTGAATTTTTTAACCATTAATGTGTGTCCAATTGCGGTAGTTAGTAATGCCAATAACAATAGATACGGATATTGAGTTTCTATGCCAGAAGTATCCATTAAGAACAACGTTGGAGTCAATAAAACGGTAATTAGCAGTACTTGATAAAACATTAACATGGTACCGTTATACGCTGCTACATGTTGTTTCATAATTAATATTCGTAACGAATAGCAGACTGCAGAAATCAGCCCAAATCCAATTCCTTGTATATGGGAACTCTCTAAATTAAATTGAGGCGCTAAAATGTAAATACCAAGTAAAACAAGTATTCCTAAAACAATATGTATTGGGTTAAATTTTGTTTTCATAAACACAGGTTCAAGTAGTGCTGTAATTACAGGAAACGTATATAAAGACAACATTCCTAAAGCAACGTTAGAAAGTTTTAACGCGTAAAAATAGGTGATCCAATGTGCTGCCATAAAAACGGCACCCACTATAAAAGTGACAACATCTTTCCTAGAATTTATCTTAAGATTGATGTTTTTATATGTACAATACACAAATAAAAAGACCATTGCCAAAGAAGAACGCCACCAAATAATTACTGGCGGAGGCATCTCTATATATTTTCCTAAAACCCCAGAAGTACTTATAAAAAGTGTTGCTAAAAGAAGCTCAAAAACATGTTTTAAGTGTGCGTTTTTCAAATTATACAGATTTTAATATTGATAAGGCTTTCGAAACAGTATCTATGTGAATAAAAGTAATTAATAAACGCAATCCATTTTTGGTTTCTTTCTCTTTCATCACACAGCTTTTTCCATTTTTTTGCAGGTAAGTAAGCATTTTGGTGAAATTTTCTGTTTGATAAAAAGGACTTTGTTGATCCGATACAAAATATCCAATCATGCGTTTTTTCTTTAAAATCACTTTCTCTAATCCGAGCTTTTTTGCGAACCATTTAATACGAAGACTGTCTAGTAAATCAACTACTTGAATTGGAAGTTCTCCAAAACGATCAATCAAGCGTGTTTCAAACTGAATCAATTCTCCTTCTTGAGTTAAGCTTCCAAGTTCATTGTATAGGCTTAGTCTCTCTGTGATTGAATTTATATAATCATCAGGAAATAAAATCTCAAAATCAGTGTCAATTTGTACCTCTTTTACAAACTCTTTTGGTTTCGATTCATCTGACGGGTACAATTCTTTAAACTCGTTTTCTTTCAATTCGTGAATAGCTTCACTTAATATTTTTTGATAGGTATCAAAGCCAATATCATTGATAAATCCACTTTGTTCTCCTCCTAATAAATCTCCAGCACCACGAATTTCTAAATCTTTCATTGCAATATTTAATCCGCTTCCTAAATCAGAAAATAACACCAATGCTTCTATGCGTTTTCTAGCATCATCTGTCATCATATGATATGGTGGTGTGATGAAGTAACAGAACGCTTTTTTGTTAGATCGACCAACACGACCACGCATTTGGTGTAAATCTGACAGCCCAAAATTATTCGCATTATTGATAAAAATTGTATTGGCATTTGGTACATCTAAACCACTTTCTATAATCGTGGTAGAAACCAGTACATCAAACTCATTATTCATAAAACCAAGCATTAACTCCTCCAGTTTTCTGCCTTCCATTTGCCCATGCCCAATTCCGATTTTTGCGTTTGGTATTAAACGCTGTAAAAGACCAGCAACTTCTTTAATATTTTCGATTCTATTGTGAATAAAAAAGATTTGTCCACCTCTAGAAATCTCATAAGAAATAGCGTCTCTAATTATTTCTTCAGAAAAGCGAATTACATTCGTTTCAATAGGATGTCTGTTTGGTGGCGCCGTATTAATAACAGACAAATCTCTTGCTGCCATTAAACTAAACTGCAGTGTTCTTGGAATTGGAGTTGCAGTTAACGTTAATGTATCTACATTCTCTTTTATGGTTTTTAATTTGTCTTTAACAGCAACACCAAATTTTTGTTCTTCATCGATAATTAGCAATCCTAAATCTTTAAAAATGATGCGCTTATTTGTTAATTGATGTGTTCCAATAACAATATCTACAGATCCGTTTGCAAGACCTTCTATTACACCATTCTTTTGGGTTGTTGTTCTAAACCTATTTAGATAATCTATGGTTACAGGAAAGTTTTTTAAACGCTCAGTAAACGTTTTAAAATGTTGAAAAGCTAAAATAGTTGTAGGAACTAATATCGCCACTTGCTTCCCGTTGTCTACTGCTTTAAAAGCAGCACGAATAGCAATCTCTGTTTTCCCAAAACCAACATCACCACAAACCAAACGATCCATGGGCTGTTCTTTTTCCATATCTGCTTTTACATCTTGTGTAGAGGTATATTGATCAGGAGTGTCTTCGTATATAAAACTGGCTTCTAATTCATGTTGAATATGTGTGTCTGGACCAAATTTAAACCCTTTTTCTAGCCTTCTTTTTGCATATAACTGGATTAAGTTAAACGCAATATGCTTAACCCTTGCTTTGGTTTTTTGTTTGATTTTTTTCCAAGCTCCAGATCCTAATTTGTAAACTTTTGGAGGTTTTCCATCTTTGCCACTGAACTTAGAAATTTTATGCAATGAATGAATACTGATGTACAGAATATCACGATCTCCATAAATTAATTTAATGGCTTCTTGTTTATTTCCTTCAACATCAATTTTTTGCAATCCGCCAAATTTTCCAATTCCGTGATCCATGTGTGTTACATAATCACCAATTTCTAAATTGGTCAATTCTTTTAGTGTAATAGCTTGCTTTTTCGCATACCCGTTTTTTAATCTAAATTTATGGTAGCGTTCAAATATTTGATGATCTGTGTAACAAACAATTTTTTCATCTGAATCAATAAAACCTTGATGTAAAGGCAAAACAATGGTTTCGTAATTTACATCTTGCTCTACATCCTCAAAAATATCATGAAAGCGTTGTGCTTGTTTTTCGTTTGCACAAAAAATATAATTCGAATACCCTTGTTTCGAATAATTGTTCAAATTCTTAATTAAAAGATCAAACTGTTTATTAAAAGAAGGTTGTGGATGTATGTTGTAGGTAATGTTTTTTTTTGTTTGTGCTTTTTCTGGTTGATTAACGGAAACCAGCGTAAAATCGTGTAATTGCTGATTTATAAACGCACCATCACAGAATAACTCAGAAGGTTTAGAGTGGTTTATTTCTTTAGATAAATCGCTAAAAGCTTCGGTTGCTTTCATAAAAAATTTATCAAGTTTGCCAACTAATAAATCGAGGTTTTGACTAAAAATAATGGTATTAGAAGAGATGTATTTTAGAAAGCTCTCTCTCTTTTCTTGTAAAGATTTGTTTTCTACATTGGGCATAATACTCACCTTGTTCAGCTTTTCTTTTGAGAGTTGCGTTTCTACATCAAAAGTTCTAATGCTGTCTATTTCATCTCCAAAAAACTCAATTCTGTAAGGATCGTTATTAGAAAAAGAAAAGACATCTATAATTCCACCACGAACAGAAAACTCACCAGGTTCAGTGACAAAATCTACACGGTTAAAATTGTATTCGAATAGAATTTCATTTATAAAATCGAGCGATAAGTTATCAGATACGCGAACTTTTAACGTGTTTTTTTCTAATTCTTTTTTGGTAACAACTTTTTCAAATAATGCATCGGGATAGGTAACAATTACAGCAGGTTTTTTTCTGGAATTAATTCTATTTAAAACCTCAGAGCGCAACAATACATTTGCGTTGTCTATTTCTTCAATTTGATAGGGTCTTCTATAGGATCCAGGGTAAAAAAGCACATTCTTCTCATCTAATAATTGCTCTAAATCATTTAAATAATAAGCCGCTTCTTCCTTATCATTAAAGATTAATAAATACGGTTTATCTGCTTCTTTGAAAGTTTCTGAAACAACAAAAGACAACGACGACCCTACCAAATTCGTTATTTGAAAATGGTTTTTATCGTGTTGTAATTCGGTTAAAATCTGCTTTGTGAACGAAGATTTTTTGTAGTGATTTACAATAGTCTGATTACTCAATGGTACTAAATTTAGGCAAATGTACTATAAGTATTAATAATAAAACCTTTAAAAGACATGTAAGTCTTAAAAACCTTTTTTTGCTGTTTTTTAACCAGTTATGGTCTAATTCGTTCTTTTTTGTTGTGTGTAGTTTACTATATGAACTTCGGATTCAAAGTTATGGCCCCTAAAATAAGTAGTTGTGTTTATTCCTTTTTGTGAGTGTTGATATTCAAGCTGAAACCTTTTGAGAAATTAATTTTCATTCAGGGTTAAAAATTTCATTAAAATTATTTGCATATTTTTACTGTTGATATAATTACCTATTTGTAAATCGATTTCTAAATTTGAATTCAAAATAGTGGTTGTTGGATAACTGATTTTACCATTTATGGAAGCTAATTCGTTTGCTAATTCGTTTATTCCTGTTTTATTTCCTGAAGGTTTATAAACGAATGTTTTTCCTAAAAAAACAATATCTTCCTTTTGTTCTGCATTTAGTTTTACGAAATAGAATTTATCATTTAAAAGATGTATTACTTTATCATTTTTAAAGGTATTTTTTTTCATTCCAAAACAAATTTTACACCAATCAGTATAAAAAAAAGCTACAATCGGTTTGGGTTTTTCCTGATGCAGTCTATCTACATCAGGAAAAGTATATACTTTTAATACTGTTTTTTTTGTTTGTGCATTTGATGTAAAATATCCAAATAAAAGAATATAAATAAATATTTTTTTCATCTAAAAAAGCGTGAATCTTAGACCTGCAAAAGCTCTAATACCTTGATTCGAAGCATAAACATAACTTGGGTCAAAAGCTAATTCAGGGTTTTGTGCTGTGTCAATTCCAACATCAAAAGGGTTGCTAGCATTGTTAATACTGTTTGCCGCAGGTGTAAAGTCTAGTAGGTTTTTTACCCCTCCATAAAGTTCCCAACTATTTGTAAATTTTTTAGTCAATTGAATGTTCTGAATACTAAACCAAGGAGAATTTTCTGCTCTTATATCGTTTTCGCCTAATAAAGGTAAACGCATTGGACCATAAAGATTACCAGTATAATCTACGGTAAAATTATTACTAAATTTATAAGAAATAGACCAAACTCCGCTAAAACTTTCTGTGAGTAATTGTTTTCTCTTTACATCATTCTCGGTTACAGAAACTTCCATTAGAGTGGCTCCGGCGTTTATAGCCAATCCGTTTGTGAATAAAAAATCGGCATTTAAAGAAATTCCTTGCGAAACTGAATGCCCTTCTAAATTAGCATAAATGATTTTATTAGGATCACTTTCGTAATCAGGTAAAATTCTATTATTAAAGTAGGTATAAAAAGCACTCGCATCTATAGTGATAAAAGAATTTTCTGTATTTATTTTCTTTACATAATTAAGGTTTACATTCCAAGAAGTTTCAGGGTCCAACTCTCCATCAAATTCTACGGTTCTTGCACCCGTTAAAGCGGCGTGATCTTCTGTAAATACATTAGCGACTCTAAATCCGTTTCCTGCACTTAACCTTACAATATTAGACTTATCTTTAGAACTCCATTTATAATTTACTCTTGGCGAAAAGATATTTCCATGAAGGCTGTTATGATCCCATCGAACACCTAAAAGTAATTTTTTTCTATCGGTTAAACTTATTTCATCTTGTGCAAAAACACCTGGTAAATGAATAACTGAAGGGTTGTTTCCAACACCATTTTCATTTTTAGTTGCAAAAGTATTATCATCATAAAAAGTATAACGATAGGCTGCGCCTAATAATAAATCATGTTTTTTGCCCAATTGTTTATTGTAAACTAACTGCCCAAAACCAACTAACTGTTCTGCATCATAAGAAGTTTCTCCATAAAAAGAATCTTGATAATGCCCGTTTGCACTAAATTGAAAACTTATATTTTCGGTGGTTGGCAATTCATAGGTTCCAAAAGTTTCCCATCTATTTGTATAAATACTTTCTCCATAAATTTGATTTCCTCCTCTAAATTCTTTTTCCCAATCCATTTCTCCTCCCCAACGATCTTCATATACATATCTCCCAGCAATTGTAAATACTTTATTGCTTTTTCTTTCAATATTGATTTTATTAAAGATTGATATCCTGTTTTGTAAGGTCATATCGGTAAAATTGTCATTATTATTATCAACTCTATTTTGGAAATTGAAATAATTAACACCTAATAAACCCTGTACCTTGTCTGATGCTTTATAGCTCATACTAATATCCGTATTCACTTCCCCCCAAGAACTAGCCATAACATCTGTGGATAATAAGGGTGCATTTGTAGCTTTTTTAGTGATGACATTTATAATACCACCAACTGCTTCAGAACCATATAAAGTAGAGGCTGGGCCTTTCACAATTTCTACTCTTTCTATCAATGCCTGCGGAATTCCCGTTAACCCATAAACAGAAGAAAGACCACTTACAAGTGGCATTCCGTCAATTAACACAAATGTATAAGGACCTTCTAAACCATTAATATGAATGTCTCCTGTATTACAAACACTACAATTTAATTGCGGACGAACACCGTTTACATTTTGTAGCGATTCAAAGATAGAAGGCGTAGGGTTTTTTCTAAAAAATGTTTTACTATACACTTCCACAGGCACAGGGCTTTCTGATTTAGTTACAGGTTTTAAAGTTCCAGAAATAACAATTTCATTTAAAGAGTTATTTTCTGATAAAGAAAAACTTTTAACTAATTTTTGATTGCTATCTATGGATATTTTTGAGGATTTTGTTTGATATCCAATGCTACTAGCAATAAGCGTGTAGTTTCCTTTTGGGATATTTTTCAGTTCATAAAAACCATTCTCATTTGTTGAAGTTCCTAATTTGGTTTTTTTAAGATATACGTTTACAAACGGTAACTCTTCTCCGTTTGAAGTTATTTTTCCTGAAAGACTGTTGTTTTGAGCTTGCACTGAGGCAACTCCTAAAAACAAAAAGCAAGTTAATTTTAAAAGAATTTTCATTTTATTTATCTAATTTTCGACAAATATAACATTTTTTTTAGACTTACCTAAAAATTTATTTTAATAAAAATTAAAGTTATATATTTGCCGTCTAAATAACTACACATGTTTACGCTTTCAGAAGAAAATTATTTAAAAGCAATTTACCATCTAGAATTTGATACTAATAAAGGAATTAGTACAAATGCGATTGCAAAAAAGTTAGACACCAAAGCATCTTCTGTTACCGATATGGTAAAAAAGCTTTCAGAAAAAAAGGTGCTAATTTATCAGAAGTATCAGGGTGTAAATTTAACCGTTGAAGGCAAGAAAATAGCCGCCTTAATTATAAGAAAACATCGTTTATGGGAAGTTTTTTTATTTGAAAAATTAAACTTTAATTGGGATGAGGTACATGACGTTGCAGAGCAATTAGAGCATATAAAATCTCCAAAATTAATCAATGAAATAGATGCGTTATTAGGTTTTCCAACGGTGGACCCACATGGAGATCCTATTCCTGATAAAGAAGGAGAAATTACCATCAGAAAAAAAGTAAAATTATCAACTCTAAAAGAAAATGAAGAAACCGTTTTGTTAGCGGTTAAAGATTCTTCAGATGATTTTTTGAGGTATTTAAATAAAAAGAAAATTGCGATCGGCAATATGATAAAAGTATTACATATCGAACCCTTTGACAATTCGGTTTTGGTGGAAATTAATGATATTGAGTTGTTGATCACAAATGAGGTAGCAGAAAATTTATTAGTAAAAGAGAACCATATAATTTAAGATGAAAAAATATATATACTTTGTATTAGTTGTAGCTATAATCGGTTGTAAACAAAAAGAAAAATCTAAAAACGGAAAGCTTCAAGTGGTTACTACAACGACAATGATTACCGATTTGGTAAAGAATATTGGTGGTGATAAAATTGACGTAAAAGGGTTGATGGGTGCAGGTGTAGACCCACATTTGTACAAAGCAAGTGAAGGTGATGTCAGCAAGCTTTTTAATGCAGATGTAATTATTTATAACGGAATTCACCTAGAAGGTAAATTGGAAGAAGTATTTGAAAAGATGCGCCATCAAAACCATAAAACAATTGCTGTTTCTGATGCAATTGATAAAAGCACGTTGATAGATTCAGAGTTTTTTGCTTCAAATTACGATCCACATATTTGGTTTGATATCACAAATTGGGAAATAATTACAAGCTATTTAATCGATCAGTTATCAGAATTAGATTCTAAAAATGCAGCCTCTTATAAAGAAAATGGTGAAGCATACCTGAAAGAGTTGGCGGCTTTAAAAATAACAATCACAGAAATGATCAATCCGTTGCCAATTGAGAAAAGAATATTGGTAACAGCGCACGATGCTTTTAATTATTTTGGAAAAGCATTTCAATTCAATGTAGTTGGCTTGCAAGGATTATCAACAGCAACAGAAGCAGGTGTAAAAGATGTTCAGAAAATGGCAGCTTTTATCATGGAAAAAAATGTGAAATCGATTTTTATTGAGAGCTCTGTTCCAAGAAGAACAGTAGAAGCTTTGCAAGAAGCGGTGAAATCTAAAGGACATCAAATTGAAATAGGAGGAACGTTGTTTTCTGATGCTTTGGGAGATTTTGGGACTGTTGAAGGAACGTATATTGGAATGTATATACACAACGTGAAAACAATCATTGGTTCATTACTAAAATAACATGGAGAAACAAAAATTTGCAGTAACGGTAGATGATTTAACAGTTGCGTACAATTACAAGCCTGTATTATGGGATATCGATTTAGCGATTCCAGAAGGAGTAATGATGGCTATTGTTGGTCCAAATGGCGCAGGGAAATCAACTTTGATAAAAGCTATTTTAGGTATTATTGACCCGATTGCAGGAAGTGTTTCTATTTATGGTAAACCTTATAAAAAACAACGGAAACTAGTTGGATATGTTCCGCAAAAAGGAAGTGTAGATTGGGATTTCCCAACAACTGCTTTGGATGTTGTAATGATGGGAACTTACGGTAGTTTAGGTTGGATTAAAAGACCCGGTAAAAAAGAAAAAAAAACATCTTTAGAGGCTTTAGAGAAAGTAGGGATGCTTTCATTTAAAGATAGACAAATTAGTCAATTATCAGGAGGACAACAACAACGTGTATTCTTAGCGAGAGCTTTAGCGCAAGATGCTGCTATCTATTTTATGGATGAGCCTTTTCAAGGAGTTGATGCAACGACAGAAATTGCCATTATAAATATTTTAAAAGAGTTGCGTAAAGCTGGTAAAACTGTTGTGGTAGTTCACCATGATTTACAAACGGTACCAGAATATTTTGATTGGGTTACTTTTTTAAATGTAAAAAAAATAGCAACCGGTCCAGTTAAAGATATTTTTAATGACGATAACTTGACCAAAACATACGGAATTAACTACAAAGTAAGTGTGCAGAAATAAATAAACAAAGAATAAAAGCAATGAGCTTTACAGAATATTTCGAATTACTTTTTAATGATTACACGTTGCGGACTATTAGTTTAGGAACTGCAATTTTAGGTGCAATTTGTGGAATGTTAGGTAGTTTTGCAGTGCTAAGAAAACAGAGTTTATTGGGAGATGCTATTTCGCATGCAGCTTTGCCTGGAATAGCAATTGCATTTTTAATTACAGGAACTAAAGAAACAAACGTGTTATTAATTGGCGCATTAATTAGCGGTTTAATTGGTGCTTTTTGGATTCGTGGAATTACCAGAAGAACACACTTAAAGTCTGATACCGCTCTTGGGTTGATCTTATCAATTTTCTTTGGGTTTGGGATGTTATTATTAACCTATATACAAAAACAACCGAATGCAAATCAATCAGGTTTAGATAAGTTTTTATTTGGTCAGGCAGCTACTTTATTAGCCAGAGATGTCTGGTTTATGGCATCAGTTACATTGGTTTGTTTATTGGTGTTATTGTTGTTTTGGAAAGAGTTTAAAATTTTACTTTTCGATATAGATTATGCAAAAACATTAGGGTTCAATACCAAAATGATTGACATATTAATTACATCATTTATTGTATTGGCAATTGTGTTGGGATTGCAAACAGTTGGCGTTGTTTTAATGAGTGCAATGTTATTGGCGCCTGCAGCAGCAGCAAGACAATGGACAAATAGTTTAGGAATAATGGTGGTATTGGCTGCGGTTTTTGGAGCCACTTCTGGAGTCGTTGGCACAGCAATAAGTGCAAGTCAAAATAATTTATCTACTGGGCCGGTTATTGTGCTAGTAGCGGCAGCCTTTGTTGTTTTCTCTTTTATTTTTTCTCCTTCAAGAGGTTTGTTATTTAGACAAATTAGATTTATCAAAAACAGAAAAGATTTACAGCTGCATAAAACATTGGCTTTTATGTTTGATATCGCTAAAAGTCACGAGAATATTTCACATCCACATACCGTTAAAATCTTGAATAATTTTCATGGTTATACTAGAAAATCACTAAGTAAATTAGAAGATAAAGAGTATATCCGTGTAGAAGGTCTAATGTGGGAAATGACAGAAAAAGGATATGATTTTGCGTTAAATTTATACAATCAACAAGTAGAAGAAAATGACTAGTGCTCAATTAGAAATACAGTTAATTGCGAGTTTAGTAGCAATTGCTTGTGCAATTCCGGGAACTTTTTTGGTGTTGCGTAAAATGGCGTTGATTAGTGATGCAATTAGTCATTCAATCTTACCAGGATTGGTAATAGGTTTTTTTATCACACACGATTTAGGTTCGCCTTTATTAATAATAATGGCCGCTTTATCTGGTGTTGTAACTGTTGTGTTAGTAGAGTTTATTCAGAAAACAAAACTGGTAAAAGAAGATACTGCTATTGGATTGGTTTTTCCAGCAATGTTTAGTATTGGCGTTATATTGATTTCAAAAAACGCGAATGATATTCACTTAGATACAGACGTTGTTCTGTTGGGGGAATTGGCTTTTGCTCCTTTTGATAGGTTTCTACTCGACGGAATGGATTTAGGCCCGAAATCTTTGTGGACTATAGGTGTGATATTGTTGATTACATTGAGTTTGTTATTTGCATTTTTTAAAGAATTAAAAATAAGCACTTTTGACGCTGGTCTTGCCACTGCATTAGGTTTTTCTCCTGTAGTTTTGCATTATGGGCTGATGAGTGTTGCGTCAGTAACAACAGTTGGTGCATTTGATGCTGTTGGTGCAATTTTAGTTGTTGCTTTGATGATAGCGCCTGCTGCTACTGCTTATTTGTTGACTGATAATTTGAAAAAAATGCTATTACTTTCGGTCTTTTTTGGTGTTTTTTCGGCAATTGCCGGATATTGGTTAGCACATTGGTTAGATGCCTCAATTTCTGGATCTATGACAACCGTTTTAGGGCTCGTATTTTTACTAGTGTATTTATTTGCGCCAAAAAGAGGGTTAATTTCTGTTTTGTATCGAAATAAACAGCAACAAATAGAGGTTTCTTTGTTAACGTTCTTATTGCATTTAAATAATCATACAGAAAAAAAGGAACGACATATCAATCATTTAAATGAGCACATTAATTGGCAGAAAGTGCGTTCAAAATCAGTAGTAGATTTGGCTTTGAGAAACAATATGATAACGATTGTTGAAGACATTATTTCTTTAACTGAAAAAGGAAAAGACTTTACAGATAAAGCGATTGACTATATCATCACAAATGACGATTCTAAAATTGAATCCATTAAAGAAGATTTCTTTTTATTTAGAGGGTAATTGTTTAGGTAAAAGACGAAAGACAAAAAAGAATAAAGAGAAGAGACTGTTGTATTTTGAATTTTTCAGTTGTGTCTTTTTTGCATTAGATTTTTTCACTTTTAGTTTTTCATTTTCTGTCTTCTTTTTTCTTTTCTCTCAAAAAAACACCTAATTTGCACTAAAATTAAATTGTGCGAGCATCCTCAAATTTTCAAGTTTACAATGCATCTGCTGGAAGTGGTAAAACGTTTACGCTTGTAAAAGAATACCTAAAAGTGGTTTTAAATTCTGATGATCGATATAAGTTTCAAAGTATACTAGCAATTACGTTTACCAATAAAGCTGCCGCAGAAATGAAGGCCCGAATCTTAGATAATTTGCAGTTGTTTTCTGAGGGAGATGAAAATGATTTATTGATAAAACTTCTTGAAGAAACGAGTTTAGAAAAACAAACAATTAAGGATAGAAGTAGTCAAATATTAGAGGCTATTCTAAGAAATTATAGTGCTTTCGGAATCACAACAATTGATAGTTTCACACATAAAATTATTAAGAGCTTTGCCTTTGACCTGGGGTTAAATATTAATTTTGAAGTAGAGTTAGATTCAGAAACCTTATTGAATCAAGCAGTAGCGGTTTTGATTTCAAAAATTGGCGTTGAAAATGATGTTACCAATACATTAATTGATTTTTCTTTAGAAAAAGCAAAAGAAGATAAATCTTGGGATATCTCTCATGATTTAAATGATTTTGCTAAAATTTTACTGAATGATGAAGACGCGAAACATTTTAAAACGTTACGGTCAAAAACGATTAGTGATTTTACATCGCTAAAAAAGAAACTTACTAAAAGTCAAAAAACCCTTAGGTTAAGATGTGTTGAAATAGGAGAAGAGGGGTTGTCAATAATAGACAACACGAGCTTGAAGCATAATGATTTTTACTATTCATTAATACCAAAACATTTTTTATCTCTTAGCGCTCTTGAAAAAGCATCGTTTTTTGACGAATCAAAACTGAAGCAACGCATTGAAGAGGGGCTGTTTTATGCAAAATCAAAATCGGATGAAGTAAAGTCCATTATTGAAGAAATTTTACCTGAATTGCTGCAATTATATACTGAATCAGAGAAGCTGTATGAGCAATTCACCTTAAATCAATTGGTGTTAAAAAGCCTCATTCCATTAGCAGTTTTAACAAAGATAAACGCGGAGTTATCAACCATAAAAGAGGAAAACAACATTCGATTAATCTCAGAATTTAATCAGTTAATTTCTAATAACATTAAAGAAGAACCGGCTCCTTTTATTTATGAAAGAATTGGACAGAAATACATGCATTATTTTATTGATGAAATGCAAGATACTTCGGTGTTGCAATGGCAAAATTTAATTCCGCTAATTGACAATGCCTTGTCTCAAGAAAACAGTAATTTATTATTGGTTGGAGATGGGAAACAAGCAATTTATCGATGGCGTGGAGGGAAGGCAGAACAATTTATAAAGTTAGGCTCAGAAAATCAAAATGAAAGAAGCTCTAATCCGTTTCAAACCCACAAAGAGATAAAAGGATTAGATACAAATTATAGAAGTTATAGTGAGGTAATTGAGTTTAATAATTCGTTTTTTCAATTCGTTTCTGCTTATTTTCAAAACCCCATGTATCAACAATTATTTATTGAAGGAAACACCCAAAAAACCACTAAAAAAGTTGGTGGATTTGTTTCAGTTGATTTTTTAGAAAAAGAAACAGAAAAAGAAGAGAATGACCTAAAATACGCTAAGAAAGTATTAGAAACGATCATAAATTTAGACAGTGATTTTTCAAGAAAAGATATTTGTGTTTTAGTTAGAAAGAAAAAAGAAGGGGTAACTATTGCGAACTATTTATCAGAAAATGGGGTCGCTATTGTTTCTTCAGAAACCTTATTGATACAGAATAGTAAAAAAGTAAATTTCATTATTGATGTATTGCAAGTAATTCAGCATCCAAAAGATCATTCAGCTTGGGTGCAGCTTATTTATTTTTTATATTCTCATTTAAAAATAGCATTAGAAATACATTCATTTATTACGTCATTTGATCTAAAAAAAGAGAATGATTTCTTTGTTAAAATAAAAGATTTTGGAATTGATTTTAATTTAGAAAACTTTAATCAAATTCCGTTTTACGAAAAAATTGAGGAGATCATTAGAGCCTTTAAATTAACAGAGGTTTCTGATGCGTATTTACAGTTTTTCTTAGACATTGTTTTTGAACAACAAAAAAGAGGAACAGATGTTCAGCAGTTTTTAGATTTTTGGGAACGTAAGAAAGAGAAACTAAGCATTGTTGCTCCAGAAGCAGAAAACGCGGTTCAGATTATGACGATTCATAAATCTAAAGGGTTGGAGTTTCCTGTAGTGATCTTTCCGTATAATATAGACATCTATCAACAAATCAACCCTAAATCTTGGATAACAGATTTGCCTATTGAGGAGTTTGAAGGGTTCAGTGAATTATTGATTGGCGCGAATAAAAACATAAAATATGCAGGAAAATCAGGAGAAGATATTTACAATTTTCAGCGAGAAGAATTAGAATTAGATAGTTTTAATCTTTTGTATGTTGCTTTAACAAGGTCTGTAGAACAATTATATGTGATTACAGAAAAAACGATTTCTCCAAAAGGAGAGGTAAATTCGAAGTATACATCGGGGGTTTTAATCAATTATTTACAGACAATTGGAGAGTGGTCTGAAGAAAAAACAACCTATACATTTGGGGATAGAAAAAAAGTAAGTAAAAGTGCGGTAGAGAAATCAAAAACTACAATTCAAGATCAATTTGTGAGCAATCCATGGCAACAACATAACATCTATATGGTTGCTAATTCTTCAAAACTTTGGGAAACAGAACAAGGAAAAGCAATTGAATATGGAAATTTAATTCATGAAATGTTTTCCAAGATTAATACGAATAAAGATGTAGAAAAGATCCTCTATCAATATGTAAACCAAGGACTCATTTCTTTTGATGATTCCAGGAAAATTAAAGGAATACTTGAAAGGGTTGTAGAGCACCCTAAGTTATCAGAGTACTACGGAGAAAACGTTGTTGTTTATAATGAAAGAGAAATAACCACGGAAGACAATCAAGTTGTTATTCCAGATAGATTGGTTTTTAATTCTCAAAATGAAGTTACAATTATCGATTACAAAACAGGAAAGCCATCTAAAAACTATCATCAACAGTTGTTACAATACGAAAAAGTGTTAAAATCGATGAATTTTAACGTCGTAAAAAAGTTGCTTATTTATATAAACGATGAAATAACAATAGAAGAAATTTAATTTATCTTTGCGAATCAAAATACGAAACAATGTACGGAAATATAAAAAACCAATTAGCGCAAGAACTGCAAGAAATTAAAGATGCAGGAATTTATAAGTCTGAAAGAATAATTACATCATCACAAGACGCGGTAATTAAAATTTCTACAGGTGAAGAAGTAATTAATTTTTGTGCAAACAACTATTTAGGGTTGTCAAATCATCCAGAAGTAATTCAAGCAGCAAAAGACACAATGGATACGCATGGTTTCGGAATGTCTTCTGTTCGTTTTATCTGTGGAACTCAAGACATCCATAAAGAATTAGAGGCTAAAGTGGCAGAATTTTATAAAACGGAAGACACCATATTATATGCTGCAGCTTTTGATGCAAATGGAGGTGTTTTTGAGCCGCTATTAACAAAAGAAGATGCCATTATTTCAGACAGCTTAAATCATGCATCAATTATTGATGGGGTTCGTTTGTGTAAAGCAGCACGTTATCGCTATGCAAATAACGACATGCAAGCTTTAGAAGAACAATTAATTGAAGCAAATAAACAAAAGCATCGTTTTAAAATCATTGTTACTGACGGTGTGTTTTCTATGGATGGAATTGTTGCAAAGCTTGATGAAATTTGTGATTTAGCAGATACATATGATGCAATGGTGATGGTTGATGAATGTCACGCTGCAGGGTTTATTGGTAAAACAGGTAGAGGTACTGTTGAATTGAAAAATGTAATGGAGCGTGTAGATATTGTGACTGGTACTTTTGGTAAAGCATTAGGAGGCGCAATGGGAGGTTACACTACAGCTAAAAAAGAAATAATAGAAATACTACGTCAACGCTCTAGACCTTATTTATTTTCAAACTCTTTGGCTCCAGCAATTGTTGGTGCTTCATTAAAAGTTTTTGATTTAATTTCTGAAGACACCTCTTTAAGAGATAAACTAGAATGGAATACAAATTATTTCAGAGCAGAGATGGAAAAAGCAGGATTTGACTTGACGGGCGCTGATGCAGCTATTATTCCTGTAATGTTATATGATGCAAAACTTTCGCAAACAATGGCAAATATGTTGTTGGAAGAGGGCATTTATGTAATCGGTTTCTTTTTCCCTGTTGTACCAAAAGAAAAAGCGAGAATAAGAGTCCAGTTATCAGCGGCTCACAATAAAGAACATCTAGATACCGCAATTTCAGCATTTATTAAGGTTGGTAAATCTTTGAATGTTATATAGATAATAGGCTGTGGTGTAAAATAAACTACCGTTTTTTTTGTAAATAAGTTTTATCCACTTACATTTGTATCCTAATAAAGAACTTTTAATTTAAAAATTTGATAATGAAACAATTTAAAATAGCTGTGATGGCTTTATTTGCATTGGTAACGGTTGCGAATGTAAATGCTCAGGATTCTAATAACCCATGGGCTATTAGTTTTGGACTTAACGCTTTAGACTTCAGAGGAGGTGCTGCAATTTCAATTTCAGACGTTGCTAGCGATCATTCAGAAACAAGTGACTGGAATGTTTTACCTTCTATTTCTAGAGTTTCTGTAGAGAAGTATTTAAAAGACGGGTTTACTTTACAAGTAGCAGGGTCTTTAAATAAGATTGATGACTCAAGTGAAATGTATTATGCAATTGATGCAAATGTAAAGTATGATGTAAATAAGTTGATTGATTTGGTTTTCGGATCTACAACTTCTTATTTTGACCCTTATGTATATTTAGGTGGTGGATACACTACTGTTGGTGAGTATGCTGGAGCGATGTTAAATGTTGGTGCAGGATTTAATGTTTGGTTTAGTGAAACTGTTGGATTAAATGTACAGTCTGGAGTGAAAAATAAGTTTAGTGTATGGGAAGCTGATCACTTTCAACATTCTTTAGGATTAGTTCTTAAGTTTGGAGGAACAGATACTGATGGAGATGGAGTATATGATAAATATGATTCTTGTCCAAATGTTGCTGGTTTAGTAGCTTTCAACGGATGTCCAGATACAGATGCTGATGGAATCCAAGATTCAAAAGATTCTTGTCCAAATGTTGCTGGTTTAGCTGCATTAAACGGATGTCCAGATGCTGATGCTGATGGAATCGCTGACAAAGAAGACATGTGTCCAAACGAAAAAGGATCTTCTGCTAACAGAGGTTGTCCAGATTCTGATGGTGATAGTGTTGTTAATAAAGATGATAAATGTCCAAATGTAGCTGGTCCAGTTGCAAACGGTGGATGTCCTTGGCCTGATACTGATGGTGACGGAGTTTTAGATAAAGATGATAACTGTGCAAATGAAGCAGGACCTGCTTCTAACAACGGATGTCCATTACCTATAATTACTGAAGCTGGAGTTAAGACAATTAACATGGGAGCTAAATCTATCTTGTTTGACTCAGGAATGGCTTCTTTTTTACCTAAAGTATCTAGCTATTTAGATGCTATCGTTGCAACTATGAATGAATTTCCAAAAGCAACTTTCGCAATTAGTGGTCATACAGATACTACTGGTAATGCTAAAATGAATGATAAATTATCTCAAAAGAGAGCTAATGCAGCAATGACTTATTTCGTTGAAAATGGAGTTGATGCTTCAAGATTAACGGCTAAAGGATATGGTTCTGCAAATGCTATCGATTCTAACAAAACTAGAGCAGGTAGAGCAAACAATAGAAGAGTTGAAATTACAGTTACAAATAACTAAGATTTCAGTCAAATAAATTCAAAAGCCTTGTACTCTGTACAAGGCTTTTTTTATTGCAAAAAAAGTTACAAAGACTTTTTAATTATCATTAAATAAATTACCTTTGCACCCTGAAAAAGAGGGTAAAACCCACAAAATAAAATAACTAACATTAATTAGATACTATAATGTCTACAACAACAGGTAAAGTTTCTCAAGTTATTGGTCCAGTAATCGATGTGGAGTTCAATGCAGAAAATTCTACACTTCCAAAAATTTATGATTCATTAGAAATTAAAAAAGCTGATGGTTCAATTTTGATATTAGAAGTACAACAACATATTGGAGAAAATACAGTACGTACAATCTCTATGGATACTACTGATGGTTTACAAAGAGGTCAAGAAGTTATTGCAACTGGAAGTCCAATTCAAATGCCAATTGGTGGTGATATCTACGGAAGATTATTTAATGTAACTGGAGATGCTATTGATGGTTTAGGAAATTTAGATAAAGAAGGAGATAATGGATTGCCAATTCACAGATCGGCACCTAAATTTGAAGAATTATCTGTTTCTACAGAAGTTTTATTTACAGGTATTAAAGTTATTGATTTAATTGAGCCATATGCAAAAGGTGGAAAAATTGGATTATTTGGTGGAGCTGGAGTAGGGAAAACAGTATTGATTCAGGAGTTAATTAACAACATAGCAAAAGGACACGGAGGTTTATCTGTATTTGCTGGAGTTGGAGAAAGAACTCGTGAAGGAAATGATTTACTAAGAGAGATGTTAGAGTCTGGAATTATCAAATACGGTGATGATTTTATGCACTCTATGGAAGAAGGAGGATGGGACTTATCTAAGGTAGATATGGCCGGAATGAAAGATTCTAAAGCTACTTTTGTATTTGGACAAATGAATGAACCACCTGGAGCACGTGCACGTGTTGCATTATCTGGTTTAACAATTGCTGAATATTTCCGTGATGGAGCAGGAGAAGCACAAGGAAAAGATGTTCTTTTCTTTGTAGATAATATCTTCCGTTTTACACAAGCAGGTTCTGAGGTATCAGCCTTATTAGGTCGTATGCCATCTGCAGTAGGTTACCAACCAACATTAGCAACAGAAATGGGAGCAATGCAAGAACGTATTACTTCAACTAAAAAAGGGTCTATTACATCTGTACAAGCGGTTTACGTACCTGCAGATGATTTAACAGATCCAGCACCAGCAACAACATTTGCGCATTTAGATGCGACTACAGTATTGTCTCGTAAGATTGCTGAGTTAGGTATTTATCCTGCAGTAGATCCTTTAGATTCTACTTCAAGAATTTTATCTGCTGAGGTATTAGGTGATGAGCATTATGACTGTGCTACTAAAGTAAAAGAGTTATTACAACGTTATAAAGAATTACAAGATATTATTGCTATTTTAGGTATGGAAGAATTGTCTGAAGAAGATAAATTAGCTGTACACAGAGCAAGACGTGTTCAACGTTTCTTATCTCAACCTTTCCACGTAGCTGAACAGTTTACTGGAATACCAGGTGTATTAGTAGATATTAAAGATACAATCAAAGGATTCAACATGATTATGGATGGTGAATTAGATAAATATCCTGAAGCAGCATTTAACTTAAGAGGATCAATTCAAGATGCAATTGATTCTGGAGAGAAAATGTTAGCTGAAGCTTAAAAATAACAAAAACTATGTTTTTAGAAATTGTAACACCAGAAGCTATTTTATTTTCATCAGATGTTGATTCTATATCAGTACCAGGTGTAAATGGGAAATTTCAAATGTTAAATAATCACGCACCGATTGTTTCTATTTTAAAAGAAGGAACAGTTAGTATTCATGTGCATACTCAAGAACATTTAGAATTAGATGAATTGAACGGGAAATTAGTTCCTCATGCAGATGATGATAAAGTGTTGACTTTAGCCATAAATTCTGGAACGATTGAAATGAAAGATAATAAAGTTATTTTATTAGCTGATTAATTTCAAACACTATATAAAAAAAGACCTCATTATAAATGAGGTCTTTTTTTATGGTGTTAATTTAGCGATTACTTTTTATCCAACCACTCTTTTCTTTTTTGTAATACTTCTGGAGAAACGACCATTCCGGCTTTTTCAAAAGTCATAATTGTATAGCTTGGGTCTTTAATAAAAGTAACTTTTACAGACCTTAATTGATTGTATCTGCTAAACTGAATCGTAGCGCTATCTCCAATTTCATAAGTACTTAAAATTGAGTTTACAGAGTTGCCATCACTAACAGCATGTTTGTTAATTGCAATAATTTTATCTCCTGAATTGATTCCTGCTTTATATGCTGGACTTCCAATTTGTGGATTACCTATAACAACACCATTTGACGTAGAAATCCCTAAAAATACTTTTTTACTGTCTTGTTTTAAAACCACACCAACACTATTGAATAAAGGGGCATAATTTGGCATTGCACTTTTATAAATATAATTAGAGAAGAAATAATCTCCAAACAATGCACCAGCATATGTATTTAAAGCACTGTTTAGGTTGTCTATTGTATATGGTTTTTCACTTTTCCCGTATGTTTTCCAAATAGATTCCATATAACCATCTAATGTTAAGGTTCTGTTTTCGTTACGTAAAGATAAATCTAAGGCCAATCCTAAAACACTTCCATAAGAATAATAAGAAATAAAGGTATTATCTCTGTTTACAGGATCAACAGAAGTTGCTGCATCTACAAAAGGAGCTTGATAGCTCATCTCTATTGGATTAAAAAACGAACGTCCTGGAGAATTCCATACATAGTTAAAACCTCCTGTTAAGCCGTTTATATATTGTTCTGGAGTGATTAAACCCGCTCTACATAAAACCAAATTGGTGTAATAACTTGTAAACCCTTCAGCAAACCATAATTCGCCACTCATATTTGCTTCTTCAAAACTAAAAGGCTCTAAAGATTGTGGTCTGATACGTTCTACATTCCAAGCATGAAAAAACTCATGAGAAACCGTTCCTATATTCCCTGTCATTCCTCCATTAGCCAATGTTCTTGTACTTGTTACAACAGTAGAATTTCTATGTTCCATTCCATCTCCACTTGCATTTGGCACATAACAAGCTAAGAAGGTGTACGCACCATAATCAAACTTCGGGAGCTCTCCAAAAATAGCCATTTGCTGCAATACAACTTTTTGTACACTTTCAAAATATTGATCAGCTTCAGCTTCAGTTCCAAGATTATGTAATGCCAAATTCACTTTTAATTTCTCACCATTAGAAGCAACCTCAAAAGAGCGCACTAAATGATTACTTAGTTCCGTTGGGCTGTCCATAAAATACTGCATGTTCGGAGCGTAATAGGTGTTGTCAAAAATCAGTTTCAATTGTGTCGCAATTTTCCACTCTTTTCTTGGGATAAAGTTTACCTGAATTGGAGTCTCTTTTAATGAAGGCGCAAACATAAATGTTGCTGGAATATTTAAATGCGCATGTGTTTCATCAATTTGAGCATAGGTTCCGTCTCCTCTATTTGCAAACAACGTATAAGTTACATTTACGGTCCCATCATGTTCTGCAACATCCCATTGATATGGGTTTGGTCTTGTTAATTTGATTTGTTCACCTTTGCTATTGGTTGCTTTTACATTGTATACGTTTTTAGCAAACTCATGTATTGCATATCTTCCAGGAGACGTTCTACTCATTCTAAAAGAGAATTTACCGTCTGTAATTTTTGTGAAAGAAATTTTTATTTCTGCTTCGTGTTGCGCTGCGTTGTCAAACGAAATAGTATAATTGATATAACTCTGAGCGTTACTTAATGTAGTAAAACAGAGCGTTAATAGTAAGATCTTAAAATGGTGTAAACGCATTATTGTTAGTTTTTAATTTGTGCTTTCAAAATTACACAAAAATCTTCTAATCATTCACATATTCTAAGATATCAGATGGTTGACATTCTAATGCTTTACAAATAGCTTCTAAGGTAGAAAAACGAACCGCTTTTGCCTTTCCAGATTTTAAGATGGATAAGTTGGCTGTTGTTATTCCGATAGTTTCTGCCAGGTCTTTGCTTTTCATTTTCCGTTTGGCAAGCATTACATCTAAGTTTACAATAATTGCCATAATTAAATTGTTAAATCGTTTTCAGATTGAATTTCAATGCCTCTTTTTACAATTTGCGCAAAGATAAAGAGGATTACAGATAGAAAAACAAAGTCGCTAGAGAACAAATCCATTTTAAAATTATGTTTTGTTCCAATCAATTGCATGTGCGTGTTGTGCACAATTGCTAAAATCCACAAATAGAAAACACCTTTGCTTATTTGTTGCATTAATTTTTGAACTTCCATATTAAAGGGGTGTTTAATATTCAATTTCCGAAGTAATTTAATTACTAAAAATGCAATATAAGCTTCAGCAGCAAACAGTAAAATTTTATAAGAGATAATAAAAGAATACTGTGTAAAGCTATAATTCCGGTATTCAAAGAGGTTCATGCCATCATATAGGTTTTTTGAAATCCCGGGGTTTTCTATGCTTAATAAATAAGTGACTAGAATTCCTCCAGCTTTAATCATCAACCCGATAAAAGCAAACCATGAAAAGAACTTCATGACTTTTAATAATTTTTCTGTTTTCATTTGTTTTAATTTTTATTCATAAACCAAAGTACATGTCCGCAATTGTTGCAGATATAATTTTGAGCAGATTTATTTAGCCAATCTAGATTAAAGAAGGACATTTTTGGGGTATTCATTAAGGTTTCTTTCGCCCAAAAAGTATCGTTGCTACAAACGGTACAGATTAATTTATTTCCTTTTATGGTTCTTTCTTTTGCGATGGGTGTTTTTGCCATGTTGTTTTGTTTTAACACAACAAAGATATAAAAATTATCGAATAACAATAATAAATTATTAAAAAAGGATGATTTTATAATTTTTTAATTGGGCGAGTACTCATGTTTCCTTACAATGGATACTTTGAAGAACACAAAACTAATCTTCAAGAGATCTCATAGACACCTTGTTATAAGCACTTTTTAGTTTTTTAATTACAGGTGCTATTTCTTCTTTATCTAGGTGTCCAAAACCAAAACGAATAGCACAGGTATTTTTATCCTGATAAAGAATAGTTTTTGGTAGAAATAAATCATTTTTTTCGGCTTCTTCGGCTAGTTTTACTAATGATATTTTTGGATGAAATTGTACCCAAACAGCTAATCCGCCAGTGGGGATATTCCAATGTGCAATTTCTGAAAAATAGTCAGTTAGGAGCTTGCATAAACAATCGCGCCTTTGTTTATAGATTACACTGTTTTTTTTCATGAGGCGATAAATTTCACCTTCATTAATTAATTCCGACAGCATTTGTTCTTGTATTAAATCGCCTTGTTTGTCTAGCAATTGCAAATAATTTTTTGCTTCTGAGATTAGGTTTTCTGGAGCGACCACAAACCCTGTTTGAAAACTTGGAAATAATGATTGTCCGAGTTTTCCTAAATAAATAACCATACCGTTTGCATCTGTACTTGCCATGGGCAACATTGCAGATCCTTCGAACTGAAAATCGTAATCGTAATCATCTTCAATAATAGCAAATCCGTATTCTCTAGCAAGTTGCAACAAGGCTAAACGACGTTCTGCACTTAATGTTACGATTGTTGGATAGTCTCTATGAGCACAGATATACACACATCTAATGCTTCCTTTTACAAAATGTTTTTTTATGTATTCAATATTTAAACCATCAGTATCTACAGGAATTGTTTTGATGGTTGCACCTGCTTGTTGAAAAATCATATTAGATGCATAATTACTTAAATGCCCTACTAATACTACATCGTTTTGCTTTATTAATAATTGAGAAACAATGTACAAGCTCATTTCTGTACTACGCGTACTGATTATATTATTTGGTTTTATATGAAAACCTCTAGTTGCATTTAAATAATTACATAGTTGAGTTTGAAACAATGAATAAGAAAACTCGTTTGGGATGTTCCATTTTTTTACCAACGTTTTTCGTTTCATGGCAGCACTGTACCATCTTGTAAATTGATGTACAGGATGTAGGCGTAAATCGGGTTTTCCATCGGTAATGGTATACTTAGCATTTGTTAACTGAACAGTTGATGCTAAATGAAATGATTTTTGAAAAGGAAATCCTGTTGTTTTAGCAGCTGTATGTGCTTGGTTTATTTTTTGAGAAGGGGCTTTTATTTTTGCTATTTTTAGCGCTGGATCCAAAACAAATGTCCCTTTATTTGGTCTTATTTCTACCCAACCTTGAGAGGCCAACTCTTCGTAGATAGCAACTGCAGTATTTCTATGGACTTTTAATAATTGCGCTAACACACGAGTTCCTGGCAGCATGGTCCCTTTGGTTACATATTGACGCTGTATCGCAGTTACAATCTGCTGTGAAACCTGTATATATACAGGTTGAGACATCGATTTATCAAAATCAATTAGTTGTTTAAACAGTGTATTAACCGGACTATCTATCATTTTAAAACTGGACTAGTTTAGTCGTCCGGAAAGTTACGACTTTTGCACTGTTTTTAAATTATAATAACAATTAAAATGATACGAAGAAAATTACTAATTATTGCAATTTTAATATTGCATTTGAATTTGTTTTCCCAAGAAAAAAAGGAAACACAAGCATTAGATACAATCGTAATAAAATCGACTAGAATAGATTTGCCATTCAAAGAAAATTCTAGAACAATAGATGTTATTACATCCGAAGTGATAAAAAACAGTGCAGCAACAAATGTAGCAGATCTGTTACAACAAGTTGCAGGTGTAGATATTAGAAGAAGAGGTACGGCGGGTAGTCAAGCAGATTTATACATTAGAGGTGGTGGTTTTGACCAAACGCTCCTGTTAATTGATGGTGTTAAAATGGATGATTCTCAAACGGGACACCATACAATGAATGCCGCTTTGCCAATTGAAGTTATTGAGCGTATAGAAATAATAAAAGGTCCTGCAGCAAGAGTTTTTGGACAAAACGCGTTTACAGGAGCCATAAATATTGTGACTAAAAAGAAACTATCAAATACGCTTTCTGCAAATATTGAAACAGGTTCTTTTGGGCAACTTAATGGTTCTGTAACTGTTGGCGCAGCATTCGAAAATTCATCAATAATTGCACATATTGGGGTATTAACTTCAGATGGGTATCGCACAAATTCTGATTATGAAAATAAGAACTATTTAGTAAAAGGAGTTTTCAATAAGAAAAAGCAACCTATAGAAGTGCTTGCTACTTTTTTCGATAAAAAATTTGGCGCACAAAACTTTTACACACCAAATTCATGGGGTTTTAATGAGTATGAAGAAACGCAAAATAGTTTAGTAGGAGCTTCTACTACTTTTAGAACTGAAAAATTTAAGATTACGCCAAGAGTTTATTGGAAAAGAGGTCAAGATATCTTTTTGTTGAAAAGAGACGATCCAAGCTTTTATAGAAATTTACACATTACCAATAAAGTTGGTGTAGAAACGAATGCTTCTTACACATCTGATTTAGGAGTTACAGGATTTGGTCTCGATATTTCTAGAGTTTTTATTAGTAGTAATAATTTAGGAAAGAGAAATAGAACGATGGCAAACTTGTTTTTAGAGCATCGTTTTAAATTTGCTGATGGTCAAATAGATGTTACTCCTGGAGTTGCAGTTACCTATTTTTCTGATTTTAAATTTCATGCGTTTCCTGGTTTAGATGTTGGTATTCAAGTATCAGAGAATTTAAAAGCCTACGGAAATTTAGGAGTTACATACAGAATACCAACCTATACCGATTTATACTACAAAGATAGAACGACAGATGGAAACCCTAATTTAAAACCAGAAGAAGCGTTTGCACAAGAAATAGGGTTGAAATATAATTCAGGAAGATTTACAACTTCTGTAGCGATTTTTAATAGAGACGCTACTAATTTAATCGATTATACTCGTCAAAACACAACGGATTCTAAATATACAGCAACGAATATTGCAAAAGTAAATACGAAAGGTTTTGAGGTGAATACAGAAACTCGTTTTAAAATAAAAGGGTTTAATCAGACGTTGTCTTTTGGATATAATTTTTTAAATGATGATATTTTAGATCAAAATAAAGAGTTGTCACGTTATTCTTTAAACACATTAAAACATCAATTTATAACTCGTTTTACAAGTAAATTGTTTAAAAACATAAGACAAAACATTATTTACAAACATGCAGAACGCACTATCGGCACAAGCTATAATGTTTGGGATGCTTCTGTAATTGTAGATTTCAATAAATTTAATTTTACAGTTACTGCTAATAATATTTTTGATGCAGCATATATCGAATCTGGTTTTGTACCAATGCCGTCTAGTAATCTTTTATTCGGTTTGCGATATAATTTCTAAAGAAGAAATTATATAAATTTAATAAAAGCCTTGATACATTCTATCAAGGCTTTTTGTTTTTTAACAACGATTAAAAATAGATTGATTGGTAAATTGAATAAGTACTTTTTGAATTTGAGTTTTTAGGAGAAAAACCTAAATGGACACAACCACAACATAAAATTGATCGTAGTGAATTTTTTTTATTGAAGTTGTTTTATCTTTTGTAAAATAGATTCTGAATCTATCTCAGCAATTTTATGCAGTTCATCTACGGTTCCTTGATGGATAAATTCATCAGGAACTCCGAGTATTGAAACTGCGTTTTTGTAGTTGTACTTTGATGCAAATTCTAAAATTGTACTCCCTAAGCCTCCTTTTATTGTTCCGTCTTCTACAGTAATTATTGTTGAATACGTAGCAAATATTTTATGCAGCAATTTTTCATCTAAGGGCTTTAAAAAACGAATGTCATAATGAGAAATGGCTTCATTTTGAATTGCTTTTGAAACATTTTTTGCAATACTACCGATTGATATAATAGCAGTGTTTTTACCTTTTTGTAAACAAACCCCTGTTCCAATTTCAATTTTAGAAAAAGGCTGTTTCCAATCAATAAGCTCTCCTTTTCCTCTCGGATATCGAATCGCAATTGGGTTTTTCAATCCTAATTGAGCAGTGTACATAATGTTTCGCAACTCTACTTCATTTCTAGGTGCAAAAATGAGTAGATTCGGAATGCAATTTAAATAGGCTAAATCAAAAACACCATGATGTGTTGCTCCATCTTCTCCCACTAAACCAGCTCTATCTAAGCAAAAAACTACGGGTAAGTTTTGTAAAGCGACATCGTGTATTACTTGATCATAGGCACGTTGTAAAAAAGTAGAATAGATATTACAAAAAGGAATCAATCCTTGAGTTGACATACCTGCAGCTAATGTAACTGCATGTTGTTCTGCAATTCCAACATCAAAAGTTCTGTCAGGAAATTCATCTAACATAAACTTTAAAGAACTCCCTGTAAGCATTGCGGGAGTTATTCCAACAATTTTATCATTTTTTGAAGCCAATTCAACGAGCGTTTTTCCAAAAACATCTTGATATTTTAGAGGCTCAACTTTTATTTCTTTCGGAATTATCTCCCCTGTTTTACGATCAAATTTTCCTGGTGCATGATACTTTACCTGATCCTCTTCTGCCTGTTGCAGTCCTTTTCCTTTGGTGGTAATTATATGTAAAAATTTTGCTCCTTTTACTTTTTTTAAACGCGTTAACTCAGAGAATAAAGCCTCTAAATTATGACCATCAATTGGCCCAGAATAATTAAAGTTTAAAGCCTTAATAATATTGTTTTGAGCCGCAAGTCTTTTATCACTCTTTACCTTCGTTAAATACTCTTTTAAAGCCCCTACAGCAGGGTCAATACCAATGGCATTGTCATTTAAAATCACTAATACATTCGCATCAGTTACGCCTGCATGATTCAACGCTTCAAATGCCATTCCGCTCGCAATAGATGCATCACCAATTACGGCAATATGTTGTTTTTCTGTTTCTCCTTTTAATTTTGAAGCAATGGCCATTCCTAAAACCGCAGAAATAGAAGTAGAAGAATGCCCAACACCAAAAGCATCGTAGATACTTTCAGAACGTTTAGGAAAACCAGAAATACCGTTCAATCTTCTATTGGTATGAAAAAGATCTTTTCGCTCTGTTAATATTTTATGAACATAGGCTTGATGTCCAACATCCCAAACAACTAAATCATTTGGTGTGTCAAAAAGATAATGTAACGCAATAGTTAACTCAATAACACCTAAACTTGCGCCTAAATGTCCTTCCTTTGTAGCGACAATATCAATAATAAAATCACGTAACTCTTTTGCCAATTCAGGCAGCTGACTTGGATGTAACTTTCGTAAATCTTCGGGATTATAAATTGTATCTAACAGTTTTTGCGACATAAAGCAAAAGTACGAGTTTTACAACTCATATGGTTTTCGTATTATTGAAAAAATATTTAAAAGATGATAGATCCATTTGATGATGCGTATTTTATGAAGAAAGCTTTAGACGAAGCACATACTGCTTTTGATAAAGGAGAGGTTCCTGTGGGAGCAATCATCGTTTTTAAAGATCAAATTATTGCGCGAGCTCATAATTTAACTGAAACCTTAACAGATGTAACAGCACATGCAGAAATGCAAGCTTTTACTGCTGCGGCAGATTATTTAGGAGGAAAATATTTAAAAGAATGCACCTTATATGTAACTCTTGAGCCTTGCCAGATGTGTGCAGGCGCTAGTTATTGGACACAAATAGGAAAAATAGTATATGGCGCTTCCGAATTAGAGAGAGGTTTTGTTAATTTAAACACCAAATTACATCCAAAAACTAAGGTTTTAAAAGGGATTTTAGAAAACGACTGTAGTTTGCTTTTAAAACGGTTTTTTGCAGAAAAACGAAACTTAAATTAATAGAACCCGCTTCAATTGAAGCGGGTTGTGGTTTTTATTCTCCTGTTATTTTTACATTGTCAATTTGGAATGTTGTGGTAACACCTCCATCTGCGCCAACATATTTAAAAGCAACATGAAAATCACCCGTTAAACACGCAATATTTACCGTTCCAGATTTTGTAAAACTACTCCCATAGCCAGAACTTGGGCCTTCGGATAATGCCGCGTCTAATTGAATCCAAGTAGCAGTTTTTAAATCGCCAGTAAAATTAGAAGACACATAAACGGTTGCCACTTTTCCGTTATCATACCCTGTATTTGTTTCAAAAGAAAGCTTTTCATTGGTAGATGCATCTAAATTTATTGTTGGCGAAACCAGCCAAACTTCTAATGGATTTTCTCCACTATTATACGCCGACATTTCCATCAGTCGATTTCCTCCAGACGATCTTGTTTTAAAGAGCGCACTGTTTCCATTTGCATTAATGTTGCTCCATCCTGCGGCTAATAATGCTGAATTATTTTTGATGTTTCCAAAATCTTCATTTAGTAAAATAGTAGAATTTCCACCTGTTCCTGCTCCACAATCTAAAAACACAGGATCACATCTGTCAGAATTATTAAATGAAATATCTGATGGAGCATTAATAATAGTTACCAAAAATTCTGAACTGTAGTCTTTGGTTAAAATAGCATCAATACTTCCTTTTTCTCCCGGAATAATGGTTGATTTAAAACTTGCAAATGTGCTAGTTTGTAATCGAATTGTCTTTTCTGTTTCGCAGTCAAATACATATCGAAAACCGTCAAACTCATCATTAGGTTCACCCGAAAAGGATTTTTGTAATTGTGTTTTTTCAAACTGCGCATTTTCTAAGCGAATGAACGTATTTATATGACTTTCAGTTATAGAAGAAAGGGTAACAGTAGTTGGTTTAATTTCTGCTACAATAGAAGATCGAATAAGGTGCTCTTTAATCGCAGTAGACGGAATATTTCGCATACTTTTTCCGTCTAAAAACCCTAAAACATATTTACCCGGAGTTAAATTTGTTGGATCAATTGTGCTTGCTCCATCATCATAAGAAACTGATAAACCATCCAATTTAATATAGATTTTTCGCCCAATCTCATACCGTGTATTTAAAGAGGGCTTGTTGAGAATTATTTCAATTCCTGCTGATGGGTTTTCTGAGGTATCTTGAACAATTAATTTTTTATAGAAGTTTCCTGTAGCATCAGAAGAAACCACAAAACCTTGAATATATGTTGGATTATTTTCATGAATTGGAAATGTGTAAATGACATTGTTATTCGAGTTAAACTCTTGCTGTAACGCTGTTTTTATTTTTAATATTGACGAATTCACTTCAATAATTGGTTCTGTAATTGAGGTGTCTGGTATTTCAAAAGTACCATCTTGTACACAAGAGATTGTGAATAGAAGCGTGCATAATACGAGTGCTTTTGTATATGGATTTTTCATAGCATTTTTTGTTTTGTTAGATTCTAATAGTTAGATTTAAAAAGTAAGTTGTGCCTCTTCCGTAC
>Ga0308025_1000121_pt1 | contig 41593 bp, 34 predicted proteins | sample Neamet422_FD_201298 | JGI IMG/M metagenome (GOLD analysis project Ga0308025, IMG submission 201298) | Marine microbial communities from water near the shore, Antarctic Ocean - #422 | ecosystem: Environmental > Aquatic > Marine > Unclassified | place: Southern Ocean | collected 2014-10-03
AACAAGTGATAATAGAATCAATACCTGAATAAAGTAGTCAAAAAGTTTGCCTTTTCTGGATGAATTGTCTTCAACTATTTTTCGAATTCTCTCTTTCATTTATTCATTCGGTTAATTAAGCACAACACCCCGCTAAACGCCAATGATGTTTATCTGCTAATATAGTGTTTTGTTGGACTCCTTATGTTTATTGGGACCAGGACCCATGATGCGGTCCAATAGACTTGTTATTTTGCGCAGAGTGGTGTAATAATAAATGAAGTTCATTTAGCTGGTCATACTGAAACCCAAAACAATTGAGAGTGTTCCTTCCTTTAATCAACCCCGTCTAAACGTTTGATAGCTTAACAATTGCTACCGAACAGAGCTAACAATGCTAAGATATCGTTTATGTTCACATATCCGTTTGCATCTAAATCTGCTGTACAGTTAGACATACATCCAAATTCAGAAAGTGTTATTAATATATCAGCAATCGTAATAGCATTATCTCCGTTGAGGTCTCCAGTGCAATTACATGACTGTGTTTCACAACTACCATCGTCGACTGTTGAGTTCGGGTCATAATTGCATGCTGTAACATCTGTACAGCCCTGTGCACAATTACCCGAAATATTCTCATCAAGCCAGGCAAGACGCTCGTCAAGCCATTCACGCATAAAATCTATTTCCTGTTCATAGGTGTCTCCAATGAACCAGTTAGGCCAGACATATTCTCCCAACCTTGGCCAACGCACGTGATCGCGGACATTAGCATCGGCAAGCAGCGTTTCTAGAGAATCGATACGTTCGTGCACACTTTCGTCACTCCAAGCATCGGCACGGTAATCCTCCCAAACACATCGGGTTAGGTTGCTGTAGGCAGAGTCTTCCAACAACCTCTCGAACCAGAATGGGTTTGCGTTTCCACACTCTGTGTTGACCTCAAACCCTGTGGGTTCGGATCCTTCACAATAGTTGGCGTTGCCAAGACTCAGGTTATAGTCCCACCATGGGCCCATGACAATTTTACCGCCGTTGGAATCTTTTTGCTTGTAGAAATACGTACTCAAGCGGTACCCGTCAATGTTCTTGGAAAGTTCGTTGATTAGGTACAGGTCAATGAAGGAGTTCACATCAATATATTCTTGGTACCCTAAGAGAGAATCTGTGAAATTCTCGCCCGCTAGTGCATCTTCGAATTCGGTAATGTGGTTTTGGATGTAGTCGATCTGAGGCTCGTTGAGTTCATCGATTTCGGGTTTGTGAAATTGGATGACTAGATCATCTCCGCCTTCAGTGGAATACGGCGAAGTCCACCCACCCTCAAAATCACCCGTAAATTTATCTATCTTCATAATGTAGCCGCCCGTGACCTCATCCCCAATCGTATCTACGGGCAGTAGATTCGCAATATCTACGCGATTAGCGTCACGTTTGATGTTTTCCATGAGCATGTAGACTCCTCTATAATCGTCGTTTATGAACAGCTCGCAGTAACGTGTTCTAGGTGTGTAGCGGCCCACATCGTTTCCAAGTTGGAAGATGAGTGCATTGCGCATAAGGGTTTTGTCAGTGTAGGGCCCGTGCAGAATCCAGTCATTTTCCTCAGGCATGCCAAGCAGCGAAATATTGTTATTTGCACCCAAAGAGTCCTGGGTTTCAAGTGCATAAGATTTCTTTGGAAACATTTGTGAAGACGATCCTCTGATTTCGATAGAAATGTACCCGTTGTATCCATTGGGCGGATCGTTCACGTGGTTGGTGCTGTCAATATTGTTAGTGATAGCCATTTGGCCCACAATACGTGGTTCATCAGGAATGGATTCGTCGGTAAAAAGTTTTATAATGGGAAGGTTCGTTTCTTCAAAGACCACACACGACCCGTCGTCCAAGCTGGCAAACTCCCAGTAGTTCAGTGCAAGCGGGTCAGTGCATCCTTCAAACCCACAATCTCCACCAAGGTGAAAATGGAGTTGCTCTGAATTTCCATTCATCAGTTCTCCGCTTAAAACGGCATTTCCATCCAGGTCCTGTAGCTCGAAACTTGCACCATTCCAACCATCTCCGTATGTATCCAACATCCAAAAGCTATAGCAGGTGTCCTGCAGGCAAATGAACTGCTCGTACTGCTCATAATTAGCGTATCCGCCGTTGCTCGCAGCTATCAGGTCTCCATCTAAAGTTTCAATGTACCACTGTAATTCGTTTGCCCAAGAGCCGGTGTTGAGTACGACTATATAGTTGGTCTCGCTACAAGAGCTGTCAGGGACGACAAACCAATCCGGCGTTTCGCTATACATATACGTTTCGCTTGTAGTGCCAATCATCAGAAAAGGACGGGCTGTTAGGTCCGAAGAGACAGAGTTGACGTTGTGCACCTCAATGGCCAGGGTGTTAGTGCCTTCCAAAAGCAAAGAAGCATAGTCTACAGGGGTCGCATCTGGGGTGCCTCCGGAGTAGAGCACTGCTTCGTGGTCAATCGGTAAACTCTGGTTCCAAGCAACAAAATCTCCCGGTTCTCCAGTATTGCTTCTGGTCATCTCGATGCCGTTGAGGTAGGCCACAAATCCGTCGTCATAATCCATGAAGAACAAAGCGCTGTCTACAGCGCCTAAGTCCTCGAGTTCAAACTGGTGGCGCAGGTAAATAGATATTGTTGGCTCTACTACCGTCTCGTCATCGTCATCACCATACCCAAACCCAGCATTACCTTCTAGCCACTCGGAGTCGTCAAACTCTGGCAGGAGCCAGCTTGCGTCAGGCTGTGTGGTGGGGATGAGGTAGTTCCAAGTTGAACCGTCTAATACTACAGCTTCCCAGTGATCAATGTTTGATTGGGCTAGCAAGGTTGCTGGAAAAAAAATAGCAAAACAGAGTAAGTTTCTCATTTCTTAAAGATACCACTTTCTAGAATCATACTGGATATGGAATTTGGTAAAGAATTTGACGCCGTCAATCTCAGGATACTTGATTGAGGTCGATCTTTACTACGTTAAGTAAGAGGTTTTTGCCAAGCGAATGTCAGTAGAGTGTGGGCCAGTCATCTTGCCACGGCAGTGTAAATGTTGTGTAACGGTAGTTTTCATAACGTTGATTTGAGACTTCTTCTGTATATCTCAGGTTTAAACATTTCCCACAAGCACCTTTATCCCCATCAAACTCATTAGACCTAAGTCCTCAGAGCTTAAAAACCCTCTAAGCGCACTTTTGTATTGTTTTATTTGTTGTGTTTTGAAATTTATTCAATTCCTCCACCTAAGCAACTAAAGTCACATGATCCAGGGAGATAATAATCAGCTGATGGTTCATAGTTACACGCAAATGGAAGAACACATCCTCCTACTTGAATGATACAGGATCCGTTATCATCAGTTGCATTAGGGTTATAGTTTACAGCTTGGATGTCTGTGCAACCTCCAATTTCTTGTTCATCACAAATGCCATCTCCGTCACTATCGTTATTACATAATCCATTACAGTTATGGAATGGTACAGGTGGGAATGTGCAAGAAGCTGGGGATGAAATTGTGGCTTGAGGGTCATAGTTGCAGGCATTCGGGCTCATGCATCCTTGGCAGGAGATGAAGTCACACAAGGTGATTTCTAAATATTCTGAATCTGAGTCGTAATTGCAAGCAAACGGAAGTGTACATCCTCCTAAGAAGCAAGATCCATCATCCTCAGTAGCATAAGGATTGAAACCTGGATTTGAGATGTCAGTACAACCTTCAATTTCATATTCGTCACATACGCCATCAGCATCGTTGTCGAGTATACACTCACCGTCACAATTGTAATTTAGGTTTGCGTAATTACAAGAACCGCTATCAATTAATGCTGATGAGTCATAGTTACAAGCTTCTGAGTCTGTACACCCAATGCAAGATGTGAAGTCACAAGCTCCAAAAATTTGATATTCAGCTTCAGGACTGTAGTTACATGCAAATTCAGAGATGCAGCCGCCAATAAAACATGAACCATCATCAAAAGCTGAGTTGGGATTATAGTTAGGGTTGTTCTCGTCGGTACAACCATACTCATAGATATCACATATGTAATTTTCGTTAATATCCTCCGTACAACTACCACCACAAACACCCACTATATCGAGTTGAGCTCCATCACAATCACAATCACCTTGTGGTATATCTGAGCACCCACACTCGTAAATGGCCCCTGGTCCGTTACACACTCCACATGAGTCATAAGCTCCTACGCACTCGTCAATGTCATCGCATACACCATCTGAGTCTATATCCTCCGTACAACTACCACCACAAACACCCACTATATCGAGTTGAGCTCCATCACAATCACAATCACCTTGTGGTATATCTGAGCACCCACACTCGTAGATGGCTCCTGGTCCGTTGCACACTTCGCATGAGTCATAAGCTCCTACACATTCGTCAATGTCATCGCATATTCCGTCTGAGTCTATATCCTCCGTACAACTTCCACCACATACGCCCAGTACATCGAGTTGAGCTCCATCACAATCACAATCGCCTTGTGGTATATCTGCACACCCACACTCGTAAATGGCCCCTGGTCCGTTGCATACTTCGCATGAGTCATAAGCTCCTACGCATTCGTCAATGTCATCGCATATTCCGTCATCATCGAGATCGTCATCGCAATCTCCTCCACAAATATTCAGAGCGTCAAGTTGAGCCCCATCACAATCACAATCTGATGGAGGTAATTCAAAGCACCCACACCCGTAGATGGCCCCTGGTCCGTTACATACTTCGCATGAGTCATAAGCTCCTACACAGTCATCCATATCGTCGCATACGCCATCTGAGTCTATATCCTCGGTACAACTTCCACCACATACACCGAGTACATCGAGTTGAGCTCCATCACAATCACAATCACCTTGTGGTATATCTGCACACCCACACTCGTAAATGTCCCCTGGTCCGTTGCACACTTGACAGGAGTCGTAATCTCCTAAGCAGTCGTCTATATCGTCACAGATATTGTCACCGTCGAGGTCTGAGATGCAGACCCCATCACAATCATAAAAGGAGTCAGAGTACTCACAAGAGTCGTCGTCATAATCTGCTAGGGGATTATAGTTACAAGCTAGAGAAGACATGCAACCACAGATGTTGTCAGATGTCCCCCCTACAAAAGCAAATGTAATATCAACTCTTTCATCAGATGTGCTGTTTCCTTGAGGGAAAACCTGAACTCTAAAAGCACCCGAAAAGTCTCCATCGGTTGTGAGTTGAGAAAACAGTATTCTATTTGAAGCACCAGCCAATCCATTAGGGGTGCCCGGTAGAATATACCAACCTGACCCAACTCCATCATCAATTGTAAAACTCTCCCCATTTTCAAACGTTGAAGCCCAAGGACCAGGTAGTAAACTTACGTTTGCTTCAGGAGCAACAGCAGGGCCATCAAGTCCTATCGTTACCCAAGAGTCATATGCGAGATTAGGAACGAATGATATAGCAGTACTTGAGGCGTTAGAGGGTGTGGCACCACCGAAAACAGGCTCTTGGTAGAAGCTTGAATCGGTTGTAAATGACAAAGGATATTCATCCAATCCAGTGAAGGATGTAATTTCGTCATCGGAGAATTCCGTGGTGAAATACAATCGATACGTCGTCATTCCAGAAAGCTCACCTTCAGAATGCTCTGCTATGATTTCAATTTCCACACCGTATTCTGAATGAGAAGATGTGAAGTTGGTGCCGTTGAAACAAGAGCAGAAATCACAATTATCATCCTCAGAAGTGGCTTCTTCGGAGAAATTGCAGGCTAAGGGGTCATTACAGATTTGGGCTGAAAAATCAGAAAAGTTAAAAGTTAAAAACAGACTGAGCAACAGTATGAGACTATTGAATCTGTGTGAAACGGCTGATTTTTTAATGGGGAATGACATCAAGTATAATTCGAAATTTAACTAATGTAAAAGTACGACTAATTGATTGTACCTTCTTGATAATTAATTTCGAATTACCTCAACGCTATGAAATATATTTCTATTCTATTATTATTCGTTTCTTCAATTTTTACGATTGATTCTTTAAGCCAAAATTTATGCCTTGATGAAAACCTGATTAATATTTTTGCGGTATGTAATGAAATTTTCGAGCCGGTTTGTGGGTGCAATGGTATTACATACTCGAATAGCTGTGTGGCAACAAATTTCTTTGGGATTGCTTCTTATACTGAAGGTGTTTGTGAAGATATCGTAGTGGTTTCTCCTTGTGATGACCTAGGTGACGTTCTCTTCGGTGAGTGTGATATGGTTTTAGGGGTAGCCGTGGTAAATGGTGAGTGTACTTTTCTTAGCGGATGCGGATGGGAGGTCAATGGCGTCGATTATAGCCCAGCTTTCTATGATTCTATCGACGCTTGTAATGCAGATTGTGGGGACAATGTCGTAGGTTGTTATTCCGACGCAGGCGATTTCTACGGGTTAGGTCAAGTCCTTGAAGTTTCTGATATCTGGTGTGAAAATTACACTTGTTCTCCAGTTGATGTTTTAGGGGGGGATTACGGATTTATTTTAAACGCAGTTCTATTTCCATGGGAGTGTGATCCTATTTGGGAAGATGGATGTTATGCTGAAGATGGTACTTTTTATTTACCTGGTGAAGTTTTAGAAGTGAGTGATAACTGGTGTGATAATTATACTTGTTATGCTGGATTTGCTGGATTTATGTTTCTTCTAAATGCTGATTTATATCCATCGGAGTGTGAAATAGATCCTAATCTTGGTTGTTTTGAAGGTGGTGAGTTTTTCCCAGTAGGTGCTTCTTACTACTTAAATGAGTGTGAGTACATACTGTGCGAAGGAGTTCAGGATTGGTCAGCGACTATCGTGATTGATGACTGCGAAACGGATGATTGTATTGACACATCGCTAATCGATCTTAATGCAGCATGTTACGATCTGTGGGATCCAGTTTGTGGATGTGATGGGGTGACATACTCAAATGATTGTTACGCTATAAACTTTGCTGGAGTGACATCTTTCACACCTGGACCATGTAACGATGTTCCTGGTGGGTGTACCTATATGCAGGCATTAAATTATCAGCCAGATGCGTCTTGGGATGATGGGTCGTGTTTGTTCGCTCCGTGTAATTCAGACTGCACGGGGGACGTAGATGGTGACTCAAGTGTTACCGTGAACGACATTCTACAATTGCTCGGAAACTTCGGTTCCTTTTGCCAATAACCATATCTTAAATTTATCGCATAAAAATGTAATTGCGATCGTATTTAGTTTAGGATGTTTTCAGTTTTTTTAGATGCTCTGAGTGTCGATCTATAGCGCTCCGTTTCTAGGTTCTAACTCGAGAAACACGTCTATAAAATTCGAAATTCTTAGATAGGCTCTATAGCTGAGGTTAAAAGCCACCCCACATTTCCATTGTCTAACTTCACCTGAGTCCACTCGTTTTCATTGCTGATTATACAGGTCTTAGTCCCTTCGTGAAGTTGGAATAGACTCACGCCTAATTCGCCAGGCATACTTCGTACTTCCACACGACTGTCCATGACTATGGCACATGAACTTTCAGAAATTCTTTTGCTGGTGGAGTATAAAAACAAGAGGAAAACTATTGAAAGTACCGAACTTACTACTGCACCACCTCTTAAAAAAGGCTTAGATAAACTGCCCCCCAATTTGATGTTTATGGCGATAAACACGAAGGCTGCGGTCCATGTTGTTAAGCTCAGTATAAGCCAAACCCAGTACAAGTTCCCTGCAAAAATCACGGACACTAATTTATCTATCCCCACTCCAGGCAAAGCTTCTATTCTATCAATAGCTCTTAATTCAGCAAGAAGTAAATTGGCTCTCAAATCTCCATCAAGCGGGTTGATTAGCAGTGCCCTCTCATAGTGAAGTATGGATTCACCGATATGGCTAAGTTTGTAATGAGCATTCCCCATATTGTATTCGAGCTGAAAACATTGGTGATTTTGTGACACCTCTTCGTAAAGTGTAGAAGCCAATTCATATTCCCCGTTAACATATGCGTCATTCGCTTCTTGGAATAAGTCGCGTACGTTCTGGTCATTCCCAATTGCCACCGATGGTGTCATGACCACAGAAAACAGAATGACCACAACACTTAGTAAATTAGAAGACCTCATCTTGTGTTCACCTTTTTTTGTGAGATCTCGAGAAAGCGAAATCGAAGCATCTATTTCTGGAAGTAGGCCAGGAGCGAACCTCGCCATTTCACAAGTTTTTAAAAGCCCATCCCATTTATTAGCTTCTTCTTTCCCCACAATTTTCTCCAGCTCATCCACTCCGGCATTCCTACTGAATGAGCTTCTTCCGAGGTGTAGTTTAGAACATAAGTACACCTCTAATGCTTCACCTAAAACAGTAAACGCAACCTCGCGGCTTTTAATCTTAGAACATTCTCCGAGCACTTTATGTAGCACCTTAAGCGCTTTCTTACTCTTAGTGCCGGTCGGGTCGTGAAGTTCAGAATCCCTTCTTCGGCTGAAAAAATAAGACACGCCTGCTGCCATAGGGCCTAATAAGAACAACAGGTAAATGTAGAATTTATTCAGTCCTCCATCATCTCGAGATCCCCAATGTGCATGAGTTGTGTTTATATGCCTGATGTCGTGATTTAAAATCATTACATCACTCTTAGTGCCAAACATAGTCTCGCCTTCATCCCCTGATTCTCTACCATAAACTACAATTTTGCCTGAATTTGTAGAGGTTCTCACGTACTTATCTGACTTAGAATCGAAGTAACTCACTTTAAGGTTAGGCAATTCGTAATTACCAGGTGCTCTGGGGATAATGACGTATTTATAGGATCGTTTCCCAGACTCACCATATTGACTTACGTTTACCCTGTCTGTCATCTCCGGATCAAAGACTTCGAACTCTGTAGGCCATACAATTTGAGGTTCCCTTAACAACTTTAAATTCCCAGTTCCAGAATACTTTACCGTAAAATTGAAAGCTTCATTTACCTTCACAGAATCAACCACAACAGAAGCTTCTACAGTTAAATTACTAAATGTTCCGATAAACCCTGGTGGTTTTCCGTTGGGGTAGGGGAGTACTTCTATTTTTATGGATTTTGAAGTCGCGGTTACGTTTGAACCGTTAAAAAAATTAACTCTTACAAAACCTTTAATATTGAATCCGTCGATGTTGAAAGTCCCTGTTTGTTGAGGGAACGCGACCACACGTCCTACAGTAGCGACTTGATATCTTTTTCCATTAACGACTTCTGTTTCCCAGCGAGCCTCCTTAGCTTCTACCTCCTCCTTCCAAAACCCCTTTAACTCTGGTAGATTATACTCTCGTACCTCTAGTGAGTTGTGTTGGTTGTAAATTTTGTATTCAAAAATGATAGGTTCTCCAAGATGAACCTTCCTTTTCGACACCTCGATTACTGTAGCAAGGTTGCCAAAGCCCTTTTGCTGTTGAGTGTTAGGTGTCTTTGCTCCATTCTTCAAAACTCGAATAACAAACGGTTTGGAGTTGAGCACACCAGCTGATGTCGATAGTTTTATTGCAGGGATTTTAATGTTTTGATTAGAAGAAATGGAGTAAGCATACGTGTATACGTGTTTGCTGGTCTTCTTCCCATTGACCCAATTGGTGCTGTGTTGCTGTGATGGTCCTCCTAAAAATGTGAGTCCTTGTAATTTAGGCATGGGGATATTCCCAGAGCTAGATGTGCAATTGTCCAGAGTAACCGAAATCTGTACGCGGCTATTTACCCTAACTGGATTAACGTTTACTGAAGTTGTAACCGATGGAGTTTGTGCATATATAGAGGTTAATCCTGCTATGGTCAGAATTAATATTGACACCAATCTATTTGAATATCCTACACGCATTACCACTGTTTTTCTATCGTCTTTTTCTCGCCCTTGCCTTTTTGCTTTCGCAATTTAGCTTGAATTTCCGCTTCTGTGTTCTCTAAATTTTCTAAAATCCTCGCCATATCCTCCTTGGAGATCTGACCCTCTACTTGCTTCTCCTCCTTTTCCTGGTCCTCACCTTCTTCTCCTTGCTGTTCTTTCTTTTCCTGGTCCTCGCCTTCCTCTCCATCTTCGCCTTCCTGATCTTTCTTTTCCTGGTCCTCACCGCCTTCGCTTTCCTCACCTTCTTCCCCATCTTCACTTTCCTCGCCTTCCTCGCCTTCCTCACCTTCCTCGCCGTCTTGCTGCTCCTGTTGCTCTTGTTGCTGCAGCATTTTATTTGCGATGGCTAAATTATGTCGAGCTTCTGCATTTGTAGCAGAGTTGCGAAGCGCCGATTTATATGCGTTTACGGCTGCTTCTGGGTCTTGGGATTGAAGGGCGATATTTCCTGTGTTATACCAAGCGTCAGATTTTAATTTAGTGTTTTCTGTTGATGCTATGGCTTGTTGAAATGCAGAAGTGGCACCTTCTAGATCTTCAGTTTCCATTAAAGTACGCCCCAAGTTATAGGCTGCGATATCCTCAAATTTTTCGAGTGTACTCCCGTTGCTAAATGAAGTTGTAGCTTCGGAAAACTCCCCTGATGAGAACTGAGACACTCCGTTTATGAGATGACCTTTCAGATCGAGAGAAGAAGACGTTTGGCCTAAAACCCCAAGAATAGGAGAGAGTAGGAGTGTAACCGCAAGCTGTATTTTCAGGTACATATTCATTTGCGACTTGTTGTATGCGGTATACATGACTCGAGTACGATGAGACACAGTGCGATGAGTAGTAATATTTGGAAGCGATGGTCGTAGTCGGTAAACATCACGTTACTTGTACGTGTCTTTTCGGCTGAGTTTAATGCGTTAACGATGGGCGAGATATTGACGAAGCTCTTTTTCGCCCTGGTAAAACTTCCATCTCCAGCTGTGGCAGTTGCGACTAATACTGTTTCGTCTAAGCGAGAAACAACTGGTGCCCCATCTGTTCCTTGGATGAATCCCACTTTGCGTCCACGCTTATCGTATTTAGGAATCGGTGCTCCTTCTGGTGTCGCTAAACCGATGATATGCACAGAAATCCCTTGCTCCCTAGCTCTTGAGGCAGCCGCGACTGGGTCGTCTTCATGATTTTCACCATCGGTAATAAGTAAAATAGAACGACTCGATTCAGGTGAATTTTTAAATGCGAGAACGCTGACATCAATGGCTTCTCCGAGAGCTGTTCCTTGAATGGAGATGAGGTCGGGGCTGATTGTGTTCAGGAAAAGTTTCAGGGCGCTATAGTCTGAGGTTAGGGGGCATTGAACATATGCCTGTCCAGCGAAAATAACGAGACCTACTCTGTCACCCCCCAATTTAGCAAGTACCCTTTCCACTGTACGTTTGGCTAAGCTCAATCGATCCATGCCTAAATCCTCTGCCATCATACTGTTGCTGATATCTATGGCGATTACGAGGTCTGATCCTTGTGATTCTACTTCCTGTAACTTGCTCCCCACTTTTGGACCTAATCCCCCCATAATAACCATTGCTATAGCTAAACGCCAAATTAAAAATCTCCAGACCTCCCTGCCCATAGATAGTCTTGGAAATGTAGATGCAGCTAGTTTCTCATCAGAGAGTTTAGCCACAGCTTTCATCTTCCACTTTAGATGTATCAGGAAACTGACGGTCGCTATTGGTAAAGCGAAAAGCAATAAAATTAAATCCTCTCTGTGAAGCTCTATGTGAGGGGCGAACTCATTTACAAATAAGACCCCAGCTGCCACAAAAACCCAAAAGACCAGCTCCGCGAGCATCACCCCCAATGCCATGGACTGAAAGGATTTGATATTTTTTGAGGTTAGTCTCATGAGATAGATCTTATCACTGTGAACCTCAGAGTTCGTTCTAAAAGGAGAGAAATGAGAGCCATTAAAGCGAAGGGTAGGTAGGCCTCAGTTTTCCTTTGGTATCTCATCACGTTAAAACGAGTCTTTTCTAAAAGGTCGATTTTAGCATAGATTGATTTTAATTTCTCTTCGTTTGTCGCTCTAAAGTACTTACCTCCAGTTATTTCGGCAATTTGCATCAGTACCTCTTCATCGATTTTTACATCGATCCAATCATACCTATAAGTCCCATCAGGTAAGATTGCTACTGGACTTTTCGCTTTCCCTATCGACCCTACGCCTATGGTGTATACTCTTATCCCATTGAGTTCAGCTAACTGTGCAGCATCTGAAGGGTCTATCGCTCCCGCGTTATTTATTCCATCAGTAAGCAGGATGATAACCCGACTTTTTGCATCAGATTTCCTCAACCTATTTACGGATGTGGCGAGCCCTAATCCAATCGCTGTTCCTCCCTCAAGCAACCCTGTCTGTAATCCGCTCACCCCATTTTTCACGATAATATGATCTGACGTTACAGGCACTTGCGTAAAAGCCTCACCTTCATACGCAACTACGCCTATTCTATCATGAGGGCGCTCGTTGATGAAATCGACGGCAACTGATTTTGCTTGTTCAAGTCGATTGGGCTTAAAATCCATACTTAACATCGAGGTAGAGACATCTATAGCTAAAACCAAATCAATCCCCTCATTCGTCATATCCTCCACGCTATTGGACGACTGAGGGCGGGCTATAGCAATTGCGAGCAAGGCGATCGCAAAAGTTCTCAGCCCAAAAGGAATTTCAGGGATCCAAGATCTAACAAGGTCAGGAAATACATCTTTTTTCTTTGTGGTAAAGGAAACGAAAGCGAACAAAGTGCCAAATCGCTTAGATCCAACAGTCCGGAGTATTGTGTATCCTACAGAAAACAGCATTAAAAGCAGTGCCCAAGGACGTTCCCACAGGTATAGATTATTCACCCACAATGCGATAATTCCTGACGCTGTCAAGGCAATTAAATGTATCGGTAGAACTTGCTTCACGATTCGGGGTTTTCCATTGTATTTTCAACAAATTCAATGCAAGTATTGATCACCTTCATGTGATCTTGTGGTCTCGCTGTGTGTTTAGCAAATTTAATTTTATCGCCCAACCTCAATGCACTTGTGAGATTGCTTTTGTCAGACTGCGAAATATCAAGCAAATCAATCTGTGCCGATACTTCTCTTGTCGTGCTTTCTAGTGATGAGATTTTGAATCGCGCGTCTATGTATGTTCTGATAATCTCGCTGAGGTTTACGTGGAATGATTTGGCTTCACCTTTATTCCAACCTTTTCTTTCTTCAAGCTTCCTCAATTTCTCAAGTGCCGTAATGTGTGGTGGTATGTTGGGGACTGCCTTTTCTATTTCTACGTTTTCCTTTCTCTTTACTTTCCTAAGTAAATAGAACGCTCCCAGAGCGAGTAAGAGTGCTGCCAACACTTTTAAAATGTATGGACCAGCTTTCTCTATCCTCTCCCACAATGTCCATTCTATCGTTATGATTTCAGCGGCGGGCATCATTTCAGGAGCGTCTCCGGTTTGAGTGGGCACCACATGAATCATCACGGGCGATGATTTTTCGCCCACAACTTCGATTTCAGGGATCACAACGTAGCCTGAATCCCATGCCGTAACTACCCATGATTGTACCACGATCATATCCCACTGAGAAGGGTCGTATTTTTGTGGGAGTAGGGTGTCGATTTCACTTGTGGATAGGATCTCTAAACCACCTGGTATGGTGTCTTCCCAGACAGGCCATCCAGTACTGTTCTCACCTAACTCCAGTCCTAACCTCAGTGTGATAGTCGCTCTTTCACCCCATGCAATTCTTCCAGTATCCGAAATCAATTCCAGGTTGGAGGGGACAGTGTGTAATGAACTTTGGGCCATGCATGTGCTTAGATTCATTAAATCCAAACCCCAGCTTCCTCCCAAGACTACAAGAGCCCCTATCGTAAGTCGCAATATGTATGACGATTTATCCACGGCGATCGAACAATTGCATTAACGGTTTTATATAAGGTAGATCAGTTCGTATCGTGGTCGAATCTATCCCTGCACGAGCAAACGCTCGTTTTAAGCTATCCGAACGCTCTAGCTCAATCGCTTTATACTTAGTTCTGTCTTTTTTCGATCCTGTCCTCATCCATTTCGTTTCTCCACTTTCAGGATCTTTCAAGGGTAACCAACCTACATCTGGGATATCTAAATCAATCGGGTCTTCTATTTTGAGTGCAACGAAATCGTGCTTCCTCCCTGCGCGTTTAAGCAGATCTTCATATCCCGAGTCTCTGAAATCACTTAGCAGGAAAGAAACTGTTCGCTTCTTCATTGCCGACAGGAAATGATCGAGTGCATTTGTGATATCTGTTCCTTTGCCTTCAGGCTCAATCTCGATGATTTCACGAATTATTCTTAGCACGTGAGACTTGCCTTTTTTAGGGGGGATAAATTTCTCGATGCGGTCGGAGAAAAGTATGGCTCCTACTTTATCGTTATTCCCCATTGCACTAAAAGCGAGAACTGCGGCCAATTCTGTAATGCGATCTCTCTTGCTTACACCCCTTGTCCCACCATCAATAGAACCACTTATATCGGCTAAGATAAAGACGGTCAACTCACGTTCTTCTTCAAAAACTTTCACATAGGGAGTGCCCATCCGTGCGGTAACATTCCAATCGATGGACCTCACCTCATCTCCATGCTGGTATTCACGATTCTCACTGAATGCCATTCCACGACCTTTAAAAGCACTTGCGTACTCGCCTGAGAATATTTTATCACTCAATCCACGCGTTTTTATCTCCACGCGTCTTACTCGTTTTAGAAGCTCTACTGTATCCATTAAGGTACGATCACGCTATCCATGATCTCAGTCACAATTTGTTCTTGAGTTATGTTTTCTGCTTCTGCTTCGAAAGTAAGGCCAACTCTATGTCGCATAACATCCATCGCTACGGCTCTCACATCTTCAGGAGTTACATACCCACGGTGATCCATAAATGCGTGTGCTTTAGAAGCTAACCCAAGTCCTATACTCGCCCTGGGAGACGCTCCAAAAGAAATTAATTCTGTTAAATGACCGAGTCCCACATTTTCAGGCGAACGTGTTGCGAAAACGAGATCGATAATGTATTTCTCGACTTTTTCGTCTAAGTATATTGCTCTAACGAGATCTCTCGCTTCGAGGATTTGTTTCGTTGTAACTACGGCTGTTGGTTTAGGTAGACCTTCAACAGTCATGTTCGCTCGTAAGATCTTTTGTTCTTCCTCCTTCGTAGGGTATCCAATCACCACTTTAAGTAGGAATCTGTCCACTTGCGCTTCTGGAAGGGGATATGTTCCTTCCTGCTCTACAGGATTCTGTGTTGCAAGAACTAAGAAAGGATTAGGGACTTTGAAAGTCTCGTTTCCTATCGTAACCTGCCTTTCCTGCATCGCTTCAAGTAGAGCACTTTGCACTTTCGCAGGAGCTCGATTTATCTCATCGGCCAATACGAAATTGGCAAAAATAGGTCCCTTCTTTACCTTAAAGCTTTCCTCACGAGGGTTGTAAATCATCGTTCCCACCACATCAGCTGGCAGCAGGTCAGGAGTAAACTGTATCCTTGAAAACTGTGCGTCAATGGTTTTGCTCAAGCTGTTGATAGCGAGAGTCTTTGCAAGCCCTGGTACTCCTTCAAGGAGAACATGCCCATTCGCGAGTAAGCCTATAAGGAGTTTGTCGACCATGGCCGTTTGGCCTATAATGGTCTTACTCATCTCATGACGAATCAGATCCGTCACCTTGCTTGCCTTCTCTATCTTCTCGTTTAAAGCCTGTATATCAAGTGAGTCGCCAGCCGTTTCGCTTGCAATCTTAACGCCTTCAATCGCCACATCCGTCGGTTCGTTCATCTCTTCGTTCATGTTCTTTTGTTTTCGGAAAGCTAAATTATGAATTTGCTCGCGGATTTTTCTATTCAAAGTTTAAAAACTTGTTAAGTGTGTTCACCGATAAAGAGAATTGCACCCTTTTTCGTTGCCTACAAAATTATAGTTTCTTGATTGTGGAATGAAAGTGAGTAACAAATGATCGAAGGGTTTGGAATGAAGCAATTAAATATTCAATTTAGTGGGTATGCAAAATACGATGTCTTTTCAAGCTGTTATTACAGCTGTTCGCACCTTCAGTGATGCTTTTAATATCCCTTGGTCGAAAACTCCTACAACTGCTTTAACATCTGATCAAGTGGCGTTACGCCATCGACTTATGGAAGAAGAGAATAACGAATATCTGGAGGCGGCTAATGCTGGTGATATGGTAGAAGTAGCTGATGCGCTTGGTGATCAGTTATACATTCTTTGTGGAACTATTTTAAGTCATGGAATGCAGGATGTGATTGAGGATGTTTTTAGTGAAATTCAAGCTAGTAATATGTCCAAACTGGGTTCTGACAACCTCCCTATTCTTCGTGAAGACGGCAAAGTGTTGAAAGGTCCAAATTATTTTCGTCCGGATATTTCGAGCATCCTTCAGAATTCAGGAATATTAGTTAAACCGATAAAAGGGGTGGAGACCCAACTTAAATGAAGTCTTTCACGAAAAAGTTAATGTTGAGAGCGATTAAAAGAGCCAAAGCTGGAAACCCGAATAGGTTCAGCCGAATTATGCAAGAGGTAGTTCCATTTAATCGAGCTCATAGAATTTCAGTCACTCAAATTTCTCCCAATGGATGCGAAGTGAGTATTCCCTATCGTCGTCGCAATCTCAATCATCTAGGGACAATGCACGCTTGCGCTTTAGCAGCCGCGGGAGAGTATGTGTCAGGGCTTAACGTCATAGAAGGTTTCGATATTAGTAAATTCAGGTTGATACTGAGCCGTCTAGAAGTAGATTATATTAGACGCCCAACTGGGGGTTGTACAGCAAAAAGCAGCTGGCCAGATGATTTGCTTGACAAATTGAAAACTTCGCTAAAATCTGAAGGTGTTGCGACATTTACATTGACTGCAAAGTTGATAGATTCAAAATTTGAGCATGTAGCAACCACAACATCGCACTGGCAAGTAAAGTCTTGGGAGAAAGTACGTGAGAGGTCACGAGCTTAGTATTCTCTTAGTTATATTTGCGTGTCATGATTGAAATCACTCTCCCCGACGGGTCTATAAAAAATGTTGAAGAAGGAACTACAGCATTAGATATCGCCAACAGCATTAGCGAAGGGTTAGCACGAAATGTACTCGCAGCTGAAGTTGCAGGGGAGGTCGTAGACCCTCAAAGGCCTATTGTGGAATCTTCATCATTGAAACTCCTTACCTGGAATGATAAGGATGGTAAGAGTACAATGTGGCACAGTTCTGCCCATCTTTTAGCTGAGGCATTAGAGTCTATGTTCGAGGGGATCAAGTTTTGGGTGGGACCACCTGTAGAGTTTGGTTTTTATTATGATGTGGATTTCGGTGAACACACTTTTACCGATGCTCATATCCCCGCTGTGGAGAAGAAAATGTTGGAGCTTGCGAGAAACAAAAGCCCTTTTATCCGCAAAGCAATGAGCAAGGCGGATGCGATTTCTTATTTTGAGGAAAAGGGAGATGAATACAAGCTTGATTTGCTTGAGAGATTAGAGGATGGGACGATAACCACTTATACCCAAGGAGGCTTTACAGATCTTTGTCGCGGACCTCACATCCCTCATACAGGGTTCGTTAAAGCAGTAAAAATCACGGCGATTGCTGGGGCTTACTGGAAGGGTGATGCTGATAACAAGCAGCTGACTCGTGTTTATGCCATAACATTCCCGAAACAGAAAGAACTTACAGCCTATCTTGAGATGGTTGAGCAAGCAAAGGCTCGTGACCACAGGAAGCTGGGAAAGGAGTTGGATCTTTTTCACTTTAGCGAAAGAGTAGGGCAGGGTTTGCCGCTTTGGTTACCTAAAGGAGCTGATTTAAGGAATAGGTTAGAGAATTTCCTAAAGGAAGCCCAAAGAAAATCTGGATATCAACCCGTAATAACACCCCACATAGGTTCTAAGGATCTGTATGTGACCTCTGGGCACTACGCGAAATATGGAGAGGACAGCTTTCAGCCCATAAAGACCCCATCGGACGGAGAGGAGTTTCTCTTAAAACCCATGAATTGTCCGCATCACTGTGAGATTTTTAAGGCAAGACCTCGTACATACAAAGATTTGCCAGTGAGATTTGCAGAGTTCGGAACAGTGTATCGTTACGAGCAAAGTGGAGAATTACACGGACTTACAAGAGTTCGAGGTTTTACCCAAGATGATGCCCATATTTTCTGTACGAATGAGCAGGTAAAACAGGAGGTGAGTAATGTAATAGACCTCGTGCTTTACATCTTCAAAACACTAGATTTTAAAGATTTCATCGTTCAGATCAGCTTACGTGATACTGATAAGCCTGAGAAGTACATCGGTTCAGATGAAAATTGGGAGAAGGCGGAGAATGCGATTCGTGAAGTCGCTGAAAGTAAAAATCTTGAGACGATCGTTGAATATGGCGAAGCTGCCTTCTACGGTCCCAAGCTTGATTTTATGGTGCGTGATGCTATAGGTAGAACCTGGCAATTGGGTACAGTCCAAATAGATTACAACCTTCCTGAACGTTTCGAACTTGAGTATACAGGATCAGATAACGCAAAACACCGTCCAGTGATGATTCACAGAGCCCCTTTTGGCTCTATGGAACGTTTCGTAGCCATTTTAATAGAGCATTGTGCAGGTAAATTCCCACTTTGGCTCACTCCAGAACAGGCGCGTGTGCTAGCATTGTCAGATAAATATAATGATTATGCTGAAGAAGTTTCAAATGTGTTAGAAAATCACGATATTCGCGCACTCGTAGATAGCCGCTCTGAGAAGGTGGGGAGAAAAATTCGTGACGCCGAATTAGAAAAAATTCCTTACATGCTCATAGTTGGAGAAAACGAAAAATCCGAAGGAACTGTATCCGTGCGAAAGCAAGGAGAAGGAGATGTCGGTACGATGACCATCAAAGCTTTTGCAGAACGTGTTCGTTCTGAAGTTGCTGAAATGATTGCCGTTTAACTGAGTGTCTTGAACAAATAAAACGATCTAGCTATAGCAATTCGCAGGAAACGTCGTCCCTACCGAGGTAGAGTACGCAAGGAAGATCCACATCGCATTAATGAACTAATTGAAGTTGAATCAGTGCGTTTGGTGGGAGATAATGTAGAGCCGGCAGTAATTAATATTGCTGCAGCTTTATCATTGGCTAACGAATTAGAACTCGACCTGGTTGAGATCTCTCCGAAGGCTGACCCTCCGGTATGTAGGATTATTGACTATAAAAAATTCCTGTATGCCCAAAAGAAAAAACAGAAGGAAATCAAAGCAAAACAATCTAAGGTTGTTGTAAAAGAAATACGCTTAGGTCCCAATACTGATGAACATGACTTCCTATTTAAACTTAAGCACGGGCGAAAGTTTTTAGAAGAAGGAGCTAAATTAAAAGCTTATGTGTTCTTTCGTGGAAGAACTATTGTATTTAAAGAACGCGGCGAGATTCTACTGCTTAAATTTGCTACTGCTCTCGAAGATGTAGGTACTGTTGAACAGATGCCTAAGTTGGAAGGAAAGCGAATGACCGTAATGTTCAATCCGAAGAAAAAATAAACCCCTAAAATATCTAAGGCCATGCCGAAGATGAAAACTAAATCAAGCGCAAAAAAGCGCTTCAAACTAACCGCCTCGGGTAAAATCAAGCGAAAGCATGCTTTTAAAAGTCACATTTTGACTAAGAAAGCTACTAAGCAGAAGCGTAACTTGACACACACGGCATTAGTCAGCAAAGCTGATACGCCGAACATCAAGAGACAACTCTGTATCTGATTTTACTCAATTCTGGTCTAATTAACCCAGTGTTTGGTATTTAAGCATTAGGCGAGTAACATTTACTCGTGCCTTTTCACCAATCATTAAAAACATTTAACTCATGCCTCGTTCATCGAATGCAGTGGCGTCTAGAACCCGCCGAAAGAAGATTCTAAAAATGGCGAAAGGGTACTTCGGTGCTCGTAAAAACGTCTATACGGTTGCAAAAAACGCCGTAGAAAAAGGTTTAACTTATGCTTACATAGGTCGTAAACTTAAAAAACGAAATTTCCGTAGTCTTTGGATTATGCGTATTAACGCAGCTGCTCGTCAGCACGGAATGTCTTACAGCGTTTTTATGGGTAAACTATCTAAGTCTGGAATCGCGCTTAACCGTAAGGTGCTTGCAGATTTAGCAATGAACCACCCTGAAGCTTTTACAGCAGTTGTAGATAAGGTAAAGTAAGCCTAGAGAGTAATTGAAGTGAGTAATCACGGAGATTACATTTTCTACTAATCGATATCAAAAAGGTCGATCTGGATTCATTTCCAGATCGACCTTTTTGTTTGTAATCGATGCCCTATGTTTCAGAAATCATTTTCTAATTCATTGCTTCAAGCACTCGGCTTTTTGCTAGAGCAGCAGATGTGTAGTCAGGCTTCAGCTCAAGAGCCAAGTCATAATCTTCCAGAGCTTCAGTATGCTTATCAAGACTCTCGCGTGCAAGACCTCGGTTGTAGAACGCTTGATGATAATACGGTAGTGCTTTAATAGCTTGACTGAACCAGTACTCAGCTTCAGAGTATCCACTCAAGTACTCGAGGTATATAAACCCTTGATTAAAAGCAGCAGAAGCGTTAAGACTATCAATCTCAATAATATTTTCGTAAAGCGCCAAAGATTTTTCTAACGCGATTGTTCTTGCTGCTGGATTTTCTAAAAACAATTCCTGATAGTACATTGCTAGGTTATACTTTGCCTCAACACTTCTGGGATTTAATGAAATAGCACTGTTGTAATAGTCAACAGCCAAAGGATTAGATGTAGAAGCGTAGGCGAGTCCCAATGCGATGTATCCATCGAAGAAAGATGGATTAACCTCTACTGAGGTTTGGAAAGAACTGAGGGCATTCTCGAGTTCACCATTTTCTTTATAAATAATACCCTTCATCCAATAGGCTTCACAAACCTGATCGTTAATCTTTAAAGCATCATTAATCAGTGTAAAAGCCTCTTCGTACAGCTTAAGATGTATATACATCTCAGCCCTTCTAAGCTTACACGGTATGTGATTCGGCGCGTACTTTAAACACACGTCTAGATGATTAATACACGGATCGAACTGCCGTAATAAATAAAGAGCATCAGCTTTAGCAGACCAGGCAGGCCCATATGTAGAGTCCGCTTCAAGTGCCAAATCTAAATCGTGCAGTCCCTCCTTAATACGTGCATTTTTTAAATGCCAAGCCGCTCTATTCCAATAAGGAAGTGGAGAGGTGGAGTTTTTGAAAATTGCCTGTTCAAAATGAGCTGAAGAATCAGCGTAAGCTTGGTCTGTAATATTATCCTGAGTATTTTCAAGATGTGGAGTGGAATCATCCACTCCACATCCGAAAACAAAAAGAACAAAACCTAAATATAAAAGTCGAGTCATCTAACTTGTTAGCTTTATGTGCTTTACTTGCTTGGCTCAGAGGTGAGCTTCTTTACAGCTTTAGAAGCTTTTTTATCTTCTTTAGTAGCGGAAAGAGACTCCTTGATTTTAAGTTCCAATTCATCAAATAAATCGGGGTTGTCGTTCAATAGAACTCTTACTGCATCACGACCTTGGCCGAGCTTAGTGTCCCCATAAGAGAACCAAGACCCGCTTTTCTGTATGATACCGGCTTCAACTCCCAAGTCGATAATCTCCCCTGCTTTAGAGATTCCCAATCCGTATAGGATATCGAATTCAGCACGGCGGAATGGTGGGGCAACTTTGTTTTTCACCACCTTGACACGTGTCCTGTTCCCCAATACTTTGTCGCCGTCTTTAATTTGTGTAGATCGACGGATATCAATTCTTACCGAAGAATAAAATTTCAGCGCATGACCTCCAGTAGTTGTCTCAGGGTTTCCGAACATAACACCTATCTTCTCACGAAGTTGGTTGATGAAAATAAGGCAACATCCAGTTTTGCTGATGGTACCCGTGAGTTTACGAAGTGCCTTAGACATCAGACGAGCTTGTAGTCCCACAGAAGTATCTCCCATTTCCCCCTCGATTTCTGCACGAGGTGTGAGGGCCGCTACTGAATCGACAACCAAGAGGTCGATAGCGCCAGAGCGAATAAGATTGTCTGCGATTTCGAGCGCTTGTTCTCCATTGTCAGGTTGAGTGATGAGAAGGTTCTCAGTATCAACACCAAGAGCCTCGGCGTAGAATTTATCGAAGGCGTGCTCTGCATCGACGAAGGCGCAAATACCGCCTTGCTTTTGGCACTCAGCAATTGCATGTAATGTGAGTGTAGTTTTACCAGAGGATTCTGGCCCGTAGATTTCAACTACTCTACCTCTGGGATACCCTTGGATACCGAGAGCGATATCAAGAGTTAGGGATCCAGAAGGAATAACATCGACCTTTTCCACCGGCTCATCGCCAAGTTTCATTACGATTCCCTTTCCATAAGTCTTGTCTAGGCGGTCGAGCGTGAGCTGGAGGGCCTTTAATTTTTGTTCTTGTACTGTAGCCATATTGTTATGTTTTAAGGCGAAGGTATATATAGTGGTACGTAAAGGATTTACGTTGGGAAGTACTTTTTTTATTCGTAGGCCAATAGTTTATATCTGTAGCGATTTCCACGTTAGATTGTCACAACGCTTCTCATCACGTTTCAATAAACATTACATTTAAAGATTATATCCTGCAAGTATTTCAGCTGCATGATCTGTGCATTTAGGTTTTGCGATAATTTCAACAATCTTAGAGTTTTCATCAATGAGGAATGTCGTTCTGTGGGTTCCGTCAAACACTTTCCCCATAAACTTTTTCTCAGCCCAAACGCCATAAGCCAGATGCACACTTTTATCTTCATCAGCTAAAAGCTCAAAAGCGATATCGAACTTGTTAATGAACTTGACATGCTTTGCTTCAGAATCAGGACTAACTCCGACAATCTTTATTCCGTGCTTAGATAACTCAGAATAATTCTCGGTGAGGTTACACGCCTGTGATGTACATCCAGGGGTGTTGTCTCTTGGATAAAAATAGAGAACTAATTTTGACCCTGAAAACTCTGACAGAGAGCGCATAGTGCCGGTAGAATCTGTCGAAGAAAAATCCGGAGCTAAATCGCCAACACTTAATGGAGAAATACATTTTGCCATAACTTAAATTTACGCCTCGTTGAGCAGTACTTTGTGCTTTGAATGTCGAATCTTATCAAGAATACACAAGTTTTTTGTAACGTAGCCTTGCCTGCGGCTCTTCCGCGCGTTCTAACCTACAGCATACCTGACAACTCAGTTGCTCCAGAGGTAGGGATGAGGGTGGTGGTGCCTCTGGGGAATAGGAAGCTGACGGGGGTTGTTTGGTCTATACACACAGAAAAACCGGAGGGGTACATCGCCAAATCTATTGAGGCGGTAGTTGACGACAGACCTGTGGTGACCAAGTCTTTGACTGCGATGATGAGCTGGATGTCCTCTTACTATATGTGCTCGATCGGAGACGTGGTTTCAGCTGCCTTGCCTTCAGGGATGAAGCTTGCCAGTAAAACACGAATATTATTAAACCCTGACGGGGGAGATGAATCTGGATTGGGTGATTCTGCGACTTTACTTCTAGATGCGCTTCACCTTAGAGATGGATTGAATTTAAAGGAGGTGTCAGATGTTTTAGGGAGTAAGTACCCACAGAGGGTGGTGAGGTTGCTTATAGATAAAGGACTTGCGATTACTGAGGAAGAACTTAAGGAAAAGTACAAGGCAAAGAAGCAAGTTTTTGTGTCGATTGTGAAAGAGGTGCTCGAGGAAGAAGAGGTGTTATCTGCAGAACTTGTAAGAGTAGAGAAGAAGGCACCAGCACAATATCGCGCATTAATTGCATATTTAGAGCTTGCACCTCTTGGTGAGGAAGTTCTTATAAAGACACTCCAAAAACATGCGGATGTTACATCTGCTGTGATTAAGAAATGGGTGCAAAAGGATGTCTTCAACATCGTGGAGCGTGATATATCTCGGTTGGCCGCCTACACAGGTGAGATCCAAGCTCTTCCAACGCTATCTGCTCCACAAAGCACTGCCTACTCTGAGATTAGAACCTCACTCGTACAACGCAAGCCCGTTCTTCTTAATGGTGTCACAGGATCTGGGAAGACGGAGATCTATGTCCACCTTATAGCAGAGGCTATAAAAGCGGGACAGCAAGCACTGTTTTTAGTTCCTGAGATTGCGCTCACAACACAGCTGATTACTCGCCTTCAGAAATTTTTCGGAGACAGTATTATAGTGTATCATTCTCGTTTTAATGCGAGTGAGAGAACTGAGGTTTGGCTTAAAGTCTTAGATGAAAAAAAGGGAGCGTTAATTGTGGGCCCAAGGTCCGCTACATTTTTACCATTCAGTAATTTAGGTCTGGTGATTGTTGACGAAGAACATGAGTCCAGTTACAAACAGCAGGATCCAGCACCTCGGTATAATGCCCGCGATGTGGCGATGTGGATGTCATCCACATCAAAGATTCCTTTAGTCTTAGGTTCAGCGACACCTTCTGTAGAAACTGTCTATCTGTCTGACGAAGGTAAAATTGCGAGGGTAAACCTGACCGAAAGATATTCAGGGGTAATGTTGCCAGAGATCTTTGCAGCTGATTTACAAAAGGAACACAAGCAAAGAAGTATGCGGGGCGGTTTTTCAAAACTCCTCAGAGAGGAGATGGTGGCCGCTTTCAAAAATGGCAAACAGGTTATTTTATTCCAAAACAGACGTGGGTATTCCCCTTCTTGGCAATGTGGAGCTTGTGGAGACGCGGTGATGTGTGAGCGCTGTGACATCCCTTTGACGTATCACAAAAAAGGCAACGGACTTCACTGTCACCACTGCGGATATTCAGTTGCAACCCCTCCTGTAAAGTGCGTCGCTTGTGGCAGTACTTCTGTTACCCCTAAAGGGTTAGGTACACAAAGGATAGAAGAGGAGTTGGGTGAACTTTTTCCGGAAATAAAGGTAGGTAGGATGGATTTAGACACGACGAGGTCTAAGAATGCCCACTCTAAAATTTTAGAGGCGTTCAGCAATCATGAATTAGATGTCTTGGTAGGAACCCAAATGGTCAGTAAAGGGTTAGATTTTCAAGACGTGGGGCTTGTGGGAGTGATGAGTGCTGATAAGATGCTCACCTTTCCAGATTTCAGATCGTTTGAAAGGGCGTACCAAATGCTTACTCAAGTCGCTGGTCGTTCAGGTAGGTCCACAACAAGAGGGAAGGTAGTTATCCAAACATTTTCGCCTGATCATTGGGTAATTAAACGTGTAATTTCGGGTGACCATGATAAACTAGTGACCCATGAGCTTCGCGAACGTGAAACCTTCGGGTACCCACCTTACGTCAGACTAATACGAATTTCCCTTCGTCACAGCGATGAAGAAAGGGTCAAAAGAGGTGCAGATATTCTTGCTTTAAGATTAAGGCAGAGATTCAGTGCCGAAAGGGTGATAGGCCCAGATACTCCACCTCTTTACAGAGTGAATGATCTTTATCATCTACAGCTATTATTGAAATTCGAACGCAATATTTCTCCCGAAAAATACAAGGCGACTATACTTGAAGACCTAGAGGATTTCTCAACGGACCCTCGGTGGAAGAGGTTGAGAGTTAAAGTTGATGTAGACCCAGTTTAAAGGTCTTATCGGCAGAGTTTCCAATATCAGAATCTTTACTTATATGCACCAATGCTGCTTTAGAAAATCCTTCAGGAAGTCGATCTAATAAAACGGTGCTTTTTCCTGCCGGAAGACTCACAGATGATACTGCTAATAATTTCCCTTCTAATGTGTAAGCCGTGAATGTAAAGCGATCTCCAAGCGAAAGGTTGAAAATGAACTCGTTTCCGTTAAGTTCGACATCAAGGTCCTCGAGGATATTTATATTTTGAGTGTTTGCACCAGAAATGTAGTGGAAAGTGACTTGATTAGACCCGCTATTTGCGACTCCTAAGATGTTGTTTACTTCGTCAAAAGAAATGTCGGCTGGACTGCTTAGTCCTGAGCTCACTACAATCTCAGACTCTGTAAAATCGCTGTTGTACTTTGTGATCCTCGTGGGGTTCCATGAGCTGATGTAGTAGTTGCCTTCTGAGTCCATATCGATGCCGTCACAATTCCCCAAACCACTTCCATTTACAAGAGTCGTTACTACGCCGCTTTCAATATCGACGGCAAGAATATCAGAATTTACACCCCAGTTAACTACCACAGCTCTGCCATTTTCAACATCTACGACAACACCATTGGGAGTGGAGCCGGTATTTCCAACTAAGGTAGAAGTGGACATATTAACAGGGTCTGAGGCGTCGATCTTGAGTATTCTCCCGCTATAAAAATCACTGATAATAAGTGTTCCATTTCCATCACTTCCCATTCCATTTAAAAATTCAGCTCCGACAATAGTTTCCATTCCGAGAAGCTCTGCTGTGATGAGGTCGTATGCATAAACTTTGTTGTTATGAATAACGAATAACGCACCGTTCATCACCTCCATTCCATAAGAAGCATTCCCACTTCCAAAGAAGTCCCAAGAGTCACCCATGTCAGATGTGCTAAGTATAGTAGAAGTGCCGCAACTGACAAACCAACGCTCACCTGATGGGTCGTATTCTGCAGATTCAATTCCTGAAGGAGTTTGGGCTGAGAGTGTAGAAGCAAAAAGAATTGCAAATAAGGTGTAGAGTGTTTTCATCATGGTATTTTAGTTTCGGGATCCGAAGATAGCACTCCCCACACGAATTAAAGTAGAGCCTTCATCGATGGCGATTTTCCAGTCTCCACTCATGCCCATAGACACAGTGTCAAAATCTTCTCCCATAGTTGGGGAGATTTCGTCGAATAGAGTGCGTAAGGCTTTGAATTCATTCGTAATTTGAGAATTATTGTCTGTAAAAGTAGCCATCCCCATGAGCCCCCTGATTTTAACATTGGGGCTGTGGAAATCATCGCCTATTTCCAATATCTTTTTAAAATTGTCTGGTGAGAAACCGTGTTTATTTTGTTCGTCGGCGATATGAATTTGTATTAAAACCTCAAGCTTTTCTCCGGCGTATTTGCTTAGCTCATCATACAATCTCACAGAGTCTACAGCGTGGATTAACGTGCTTATGGGAGCTACTATTGCCGCTTTATTCCTCTGTAAATGCCCTATAGCATGCCAACGGATGTCACTCGGTAAAGTTTTTGCTTTTTCCGCCAATTCTACCGCTCTGTTTTCACCGAAATCGCGCATCCCTAAAGCATAAGCTTCCTGAATTGCTTCAATGGGTTTCGTCTTGCTGACGGCGACCAGAGTTACGTTCGAGGGGATCGCGTTTTGTATGGAGGCGAGGCCTTCAGCGATTGACGTCACTGTGATTTTGTTGGGTGAGGGTGCATTCCAAACTCATAGATAAACAGTCCGCTCCTCAACTTTGGTTCTACCCAGGTGCTTTTCGGTGGGAGAGTTTTCCCGGCATCTGAGACGGCTATGATTTGGTCTATGGGAGTAGGGTGGAGGGCGAAGATGATTTTTTCCTTTGAGCTCTCTGTCAAATCTGTATCAGAATTTCCTGGTATATACTTAAGCTTAGGGTCATTTCTCGGGTCCGAAATCCCTAAAAGCTTCTGCAGAATATTTTCACTTAACCAACCAGCGTCTGTCCTAAGTCCAGAATCCTCCTCCTCGATAAAGATCCTAAAGCTCTTTCCGTCATTTAACAGATCGATACATCCCTGCTTCTGAACACGCGATTCTTCTTTTGAGATCTCCTCAATCTTGATCACTGACTCTAGTCCGTTAATCTTTACGATTAGTTCTTCTAAATTTCCTGCGAAACTGTTAATCTGCCTGTGATATCCGAGAATGCTCATCTCTTTGGCCGGCAAGATCATGGCGAGTATTCGGTCCACTCCCGGTTCGTTTGGATGCCTGTGTCTCAGTTTTATGGACGAGGCTAGTCTGTGATGTCCGTCGGCCAAGTATAGCTTATTTAAGGGCCCCAAAGCTTCCGTTAATGCTGGGCTTATTTCAGGGTTCACATGCCAAACAGAGTGTCTTATACAATCTGTTGTCGAGAAATCACAATCGGCTTCTCGTGTATTGACCACTTCAGAAATACATCTATCTAACTCGGCTTCTCCTGGGTGATTCGTTGGTCGAGCACATAATATAGGCTCAGCGTGGAACCCTACGCACTCTAAGTAATCAGAAAATAAATTTTCTCGTCTTTCCAGGGTGAGCTCATGTGTTAAGAGTGCCCCTTCCTCACATTTAGGCAGGTCGAGTAAAGCAACTATTCCGGTAAATGAATGAGTTGGAGAGGTTTGGCGGTAGATTACGAAACATGCATCGTCACCACCTACCAGCCAGCCCTTTTTTAAAAACTCATCGTAAACAGTTCTAATCTCTCTAAAATATTCTTTAGAGCCACGATCTGCATCCAAATCCTTTTCGCTATCAGGATTGATTACCTGCAGATAGCTATATGGATTGCGGGTCAATTTGTCCCTCAACTCTGACTTTTCGTAGCTTATATACGACCTTGAAGCGACAAGGTGTGCTAGATGTCTTGGCGGCTGAATTAATCTGAACGGTCTAACGAGATTAGGCATTGCTTAAACCTTTGATGTATAAAAGATAGAGTTACGCGGAAGCTATTTCCGCAATTTGTGAAGCCAACTCTAAACCAATTCTATCTTGAGCTTCGCTAGTAGCAGCTCCTGTGTGAGGAGTAAGAGAAATCGCTGGGTGAGAAAGGACGTCCTTACGTGGAGATGGTTCCCCTACGAAAACGTCAAGTGCAGCCCCACCAAGTTTCCCTGAATCTAAAGCACGAAGGAGTGCATCTTCATCTACGACACCACCTCGAGCCGCATTTATGAGAAGGGCTCCTTGTTTCATGAGATTCAATTGCGCTTCACCAATGACTGCACTGCCATCAGCTTGTGCAGGTGTATGCAGGCTAACCATATCCGACTCTTTAAGTAGATCTTCCATGGATACAAGTGGACAATCGACAGAGATTTTATTCCCGTTGATTTCAAGTTCAACGAGACCATTTGATGCACGTAGATCAGTAGCAATCACTTTCATCCCACAACCAAGTGCGTAAGAAGCAAGTGAACGACCAATTCTCCCAAACCCTAAAATCCCCAAAGTTTTCCCTCTTAACTCAAATCCTTTTCCATACGCTTTCTTTAGAGATTTAAACTCTACTGCTCCTTCCAAAGGCATGGTTCTGTTGCTCGCATGAACTGAGCGAGAAAGAGAAAAGAGGTGACCCATTACAAGTTCAGCAACACTTTGAGATGAAGCTGAAGGTGTATTGAAAATAGTGAGGCCTTTATCTCTACCGTATTGTACGTCAATATTGTCCATCCCTACTCCGCCACGTCCCACAAACTTGAGGGTGGGGCAAGCATCCATAAGAGCTTGTCTAATTTTTGTTGCGGATCGGACTAAAACACCGTCAACTTTGTTTTCGTTGATGTAAGCTTCGAGCTTATCTGCTTCGATAAAGTCAGTTGTTACATTGTGTCCTGCCTCTTGAAGAGCTTTCAGGCCTGAAGGGCTTATTCCGTCGTTAGCTAAAATATTCATCTTTGTTTTTTAGATAGTTCTCTCGAATTCTTTCATTACATCTGCTAACACCTGGACGCTTTCAATAGGAAGAGCGTTGTACATAGATGCTCTATAACCACCTATGCTTCTGTGACCGTTTATCCCACTCACTCCAGCTTCAGCCCAAGCAGCGTTAAATTTCTCCTTGTGGTTGTCGTCTATGAGCTGAAATGTAGCGTTCATCGTAGATCGGCTATTTAACTCTGCGTATCCAGTAAACAATTCGTTTCTGTCGATCTCTCCATAAATGAGTTCTGCCTTTGCATTGTTTCGAGCTTCGATCGCTTCTATTCCTCCGAGATTTTTAAGCCATCTCAAGGTTAGCAAAGTTGTGAAAATTGAAAAAACAGGAGGGGTATTGAACATGCTGTCCTTCGAAAGATGCACACCTAAATCTAAATAAGATGGGATATTTCTTCCGGTCTTTCCCAGTGCATCTTTATCTATTGCGTACATAACGGTACCGGCGGGTCCCATATTCTTTTGGGCTCCTGCATAAATAAGCTTAAAAGGAGTCGAGTCAAACTTCTTGCTCATGATGTCTGAGCTCATATCAGCGACTAGAGGAACACCCGCTTCAGTGGGGATGTGCTTATACTGCGTTCCGAAGATTGTATTGTTCGTCGTGTAGTGAAAGTAGCTGTGCTTCGAATCAACAGATGGGGTAGGAGGTATGACATTGTAGCCAGAATCTTTCGAGCTGCCCACGACCTCAATATCACCGAGGTGCCTGGCTTCCTTAATAGCCTTAGCTGCCCAAGTACCTGTATCAGTATACGCAGCAGAGCCACCTTCAGGTATGAGGTTGTAGGCTGTTGTTAAAAACCCCAGACTCGCTCCACCCTGTAGGTATAAAATTTCGAACCGGTCAGGGAGGCCTAGCAACTCCTTCGTTATCGCACGAGCTTCCTCCATCACATCGATGAAGGGTTTGGATCTATGCGACATTTCGATTAGAGAAAGGCCGTTGTTGCCCCAGCTTTTTACTGCCTCTGAAGCTTCTTTTAACACCTCCGGTGGGAGGATGCATGGTCCAGCTGAAAAATTGTGTATTTTAAACATATTTAAAATGTCTTCAAGGAATGTAGATTACTATTATTTAGAGTGATTCTCCGTTTGCAAAATCGGTGATATCTTTTGACAAAGGCTTGACTCCACTTTTTAAAGAGGCTGATAAATGACCTTTCTCGTCAATTAAAAATTTGTGGAAATTCCATCTAACACTGTGGTCAGCCACTCCATTGGATGATTTATTGCTCAGCCAAACATAGACATCGCTCATCTCCTTTCCTTTCACACTTACCTTCTCCATCATCGCAAACTCCACCCCGAAATTCTTCTGACAAAATGTTCCTATTTCCACTGAAGTTCCAGGCTCTTGTTTTCCGAAATCATTACAAGGAAACCCAAGGATCACAAATGAATCACCTCCATAGGTTTCGTGTAGTTTTTGAAGTTCCTCATATTGAGGAGTGAATCCACACTTAGATGCGGTATTTACGATAAGCACTCTTTTCCCACGAAGTTGCTCGAAAGAGAATTCCTCCCCTTCAAGTGTTACACATGACAAGGAATAAAAATCTACATCGGACTGCTCAGCAGTTGCAGGGTATTTAGATACTCCACCGTAGAAGTCCCAAGCTACTAGTCCCAATCCCAAAAGGATCACTGCTGTTGTGCATAAAATTATCATCTTCATTTTTAGACTGTTAAGCGTGATTTGAGTTTACCTGAAGGAAGGTGTTTGAAAAATGTTCTGCGCATATTTGGCGATCCTCCATCGTATATCCGTGGGTAAGCACAGATAAGTACAAAGGCGAAAATCAACGATGTGATCATGTGTGTAAGGATGTATAGACTTCGAGAAATTTCTGGAATTTCAATAGCCTTTGATAGATAATCGTTGATCGGTATCATGTTTATTGTGAAAGCACCTAAAACAACTGTAGCACATAAATAGATACCCGGAAGCACTTTAGAACTCAAGGTGTTTACACGAATTCTTAAGCTTAAAATGAGCCAAGCTGCGATTGCCAATGATTGTGCGAAAGTAGAAAAGGCCACTACCCAAGCAACACCCAGAACGTTAGACTCCGACATAAACCTCCAGGTTCCAACTGCTACACATATTAGAAAACAAAGCTTGATCACAGAGCCTATTGTAAAATGATCAGTGGCGCGCATAGTGGCGTCGCCAATCTTTATGAAGCTTCTCAATGCCACGCAGCTGAATAAAATAGTCACGATCGGTACAGCCTCTAGATATGATGTGCCAAGTAGAATTACAGTAAAATCTTCTGCGCGAAAAATTAAAAGAGTGGTAAGGGGAAGTACAAGAAGGATTACTCCATGAATGGCACTTAATACTGTTGCTCTAAGTCTCACTCTGTTGTCCTGCATCTTAGACATGCCGCTAAAGAGAACACTATCTCCAAGCTTGCCTAAGACCGTTACGGGAAGCCCCATCAAGTAGGATGATCTGTCATAAAGACCTGTTAGAGTCCAATTCGAGGTGGTCGCTCCTACAACCATGGTGTCAACTTTAGAAGCTGAGTAATTGAGAATGTTGAATACGGTACTTCTCCCTCCATATCCCACCATTTCACGGAGGGCTTTTTTGTCCATAAAAATCCCGACAGGGCTAGGAGCTGCTATCCAGTAGCCGATGCCTAACAAAGTGTTTTGTGCCAAAAGGGCGATTACATAAGCCCAAATCCCAGCTCCATTGTAAGCTAATGTCAGACCCACAATCAAATTTCCTATAATCATCGCTGATGATGAACAGAAAAACAAAGATTTAAAACGCATTTCCTTAATTAACATACTCCGAGGAACAACCGAGGCTCCTGAAATGATGAAGCTAAGGGCGATCCACCTGAGCACTTCAGTTAGAAGAGGTTGGTTATAAAAGCTTGCGATATATGGAGCTGATAAATATGTCCCCACAAAGAAAATGCCGCCAAGCCCCAAGCTGAAAACAAAAGCTGTGCGCTTATGCTCTGCTCGTACATCAGAATTTTGAATTAATGCGGGACCTATACCCACCTGTGCGAACATTTCAATAACGCCTACAACTACAAGAGCTATAGCCATCACACCGAAAGCGTCAGTAGGAATTAACCTTGCGAGCACAGCAATAAAACACAGTTGCAGAATAACTTGAGTCGTGACGTTAACACTTTGCCATTTAAGCGAAGTGCTGAATTCCGGTTCAATTATTCTTTCTGTCATGCTATCTCGCTATACTCACGGCACGTTTTTCACGAATCACGGTTACCCTGACCTGACCTGGGTAGGTCATCTCATCCATGATCTTCGTAGAAATATCAAGAGAAAGTTGGTCAGCATCTGAATCACTCACTTTGTCACTCTCTACGAGAACTCTGAGTTCACGACCGGCCTGAATAGCATATGACTTTGTTACACCAGGATACTCAAGTGCGAGATCCTCTAAATTTCGTAATCTCTGGATATATGCGTCCACCATCTCACGACGCGCTCCAGGTCTCGCTCCAGAAATAGCGTCACATACTTGAACGATGGGAGAGATTAAACTCGTCATTTCCATCTCGTCATGGTGAGCACCAATAGCGTTGAGGATATCAGGTTTTTCACCACATCTCTCAGCGATTTTCATCCCTAGCAATGCGTGTGGCAGTTCACTTTCTTCGTCGCTAACTTTTCCGATATCGTGAAGTAATCCAGCTCGCTTAGCCGCCTTGGGGTCTACACCTACCTCTGCAGCCATAGTTGCACAAAGGTTGGCTACTTCTCGAGAGTGTTGTAGTAAGTTTTGTCCATAAGAAGATCGGTATTTCATCCGTCCCACCAGTCGAACGAGTTCGCTCTTAAGATTGTGAATCCCTAAATCGATACAGGTTCTCTTTCCGAGTTCCATGATCTCCTCCTCTATTTTCTTAATCACCTTTGCTACCACCTCCTCAATACGAGCAGGGTGGATGCGTCCGTCAGTTACAAGTTGGTGTAGCGATAGTCTAGCAATCTCTCTTCTCACAGGGTCGAAGCAAGAAAGTATAATTGCTTCAGGAGTGTCATCCACGATGAACTCTACTCCAGTAGCCGCTTCAAGTGCACGGATGTTTCTACCCTCACGCCCGATAATTCTACCCTTTACGTCGTCGCTTTTTATTTGGAATACAGATACAGAGTTTTCCACGGAATGCTCTGTAGCGACTCTCTGAATCGTCTGAATAACGATTTTCTTGGCCTCAGTATTCGCCTTCTGTTTTGCTTCGTCGATGATATCTTGGACCAACGTAGAAGCTCTCACCTTAGCGTCTTGAACGGTTTGTTCAATCATGTTTTTCTTAGCGTCTTCAGCAGACATCCCAGAAATCTTCTCTAAAAGCTCAATGGCTTTAAGTCTATCGTTCTCAATGTCTATTGTCTTCTTCTCAATGGCGCTAAGTCTTTGGCTCATCTTTTCCTTTCCTTTGTTAAGGTCCTGTTCGAGCTCTTTGTTACTCTCTATTTGCTTGTGAAGGTTCTTTTCTGTGTTGCGGATTTTATCCTCTCTCGAGTGGAGATTTGAGTCGAGCTCTTTTCTCTCGCTTTTTTGCTTCTCTCTTAGCTCAAAGAATTTTTGCTTGGCTTGAGATATTTTCTTTTCTTTAATGCTCTCACCTTTGAGTTTCGCTTCTCGGATTATCGCATCTGACTTGGTTTTTAAACCAGCTTTTGATATAAAAAATCCACTCATTGCTGAAATTATCGCAATAATTCCATAAATTAAAATGTCCATTTTTTGTTTGCCTTACTGCTTACTTTCCCATGGCTGAGGTCAAGCGTTGGATTAGGTCATCGACTAGTTCTAAAGTAAATTCTTCTTCGCCGTTCTCATCAGAAGCTGTTTTTGCTTCTGCTTTTTCGAGCTGCTTAACACGTATAGAAAGTTGAAGGGCTGTCATAGCAAATAAATCAATTCTGTCTTGAACAGCAAATTGAGATTTCAATTCATTAAGTCTTTCATCAATAGCTGATGCAGCGTCCTTAACACCCTCAACCTCCTCTGGGAGAACTGATAGGGGGTAGGAGCGTCCTGCAATGTTTACTTCGATGGTTTCTTTAGACATTTTTGAATTGGTAGTATTTTTATGATAGTAGAGATAAACAAGAGTCGATTTCCTTAACCAAAGCGTCGATTTCCTCAGCCGAAAGGTCGGCAGTGTCGTGGCTTTGAATTAAAGGGTTAGGGTTGTTTGTGTATGCCTCAAGTTCTTTCGAACACTCTTTATTCTCAATAGTTAACTTTTCAATCTGTAGTAAGGCAGTAGAAAGTCTTTCCTTAAACTCAATAATTTGAGCGTTAAATTTCTCTTCATCTGCTTTACGTCCAGCACTTTCCACCTGAAATCTCTGAAGCAACTGTTCGGTTGCATCAACAAGTTTATTTGTAGAATCTTTGAGTGTAGACATGAGGCACGGTATCGTAACAAATATACTAAAATGAATGTAATAATTTTCAATTTTTTATATGATTTACTCACTTTCAAATTGTAGTTTTACACCATGCCTCACCTTTGCTATTTATTTTCATTCTTTATCACTTTTTTATCTCCACTTTTTCTCACAGCCCAATCCCAGCCCCCTCTTTATAACACTCAATCAGGTTTCATTGCTCCACTGAATATCCCACTCGTTTTAAGCGGAAATTTCGGTGAGTTTAGGGGCAATCACTTTCACACTGGCCTTGATTTCAAGACCCAGGGAAAAGAGGGTTTTCCGGTTCTTGCAGTTGCTGATGGAGTAGTGTCTAGAGTGAAGGTGAAGCCTTGGGGTTATGGCCACGCTTTGTATCTGAAGCACGCAGATGGGACGACTACGGTTTACGGTCATCTATCGCGGTTCGCTCTTCCTATTTCTGAATGGCTTTTAGAAAGGCAATATTCTAAAAGGTCGTTCAGTATAGATAGCCGTCCTGCTACAGATATTTCATTTTCAGTTGGAGACACCATAGGTTGGAGTGGAAATTCGGGCTCATCAGGAGGACCTCACCTACATTTTGAAGTTCGTGATGAGAACGAAAAACCCATTAATCCGCTTCAGTGGGGATTCAAGATCGCAGATTCTCAATCTCCTAAAGTGGGCTCGCTTAGAGTGATCCCCATCGATTCTCAGGGTCTTGAGAACCGATCTCGAACTCGCGTAGTTAAATCCGGTGATGTTTTTGAAATTCCTTCTGGAAATATCAGGCTCGCCGTAGAAGCAAAAGACCAACTCGATGGAGCGTCGAACGTTTGTGGAGTATATTCTTTGGAAGTTTTCGTAGATGGTGATTTGTATTCTTCTTTTTTCATAGACACCCTTGATTTTTCTACGAATAAGGACATGAACGCTCACGCGTATTACCCAGAGTGGAAAGCTTCAAGAACACAAATACATAGATTTACACCTCTTCCAGGAAACAGATTGTCTATTTACGAGTTCACACCAGACGTTCATCTTGAGATTTTTGAAGATTCCACAATGAACATATCTGTGAGATGTAGCGATGCTCACGGAAACATAACAACAAGGGGGTATACACTTTTTGGGGGGAGCCCATTTAAGCAGACTATAGCAAGTATGCCAAGTGCAAGCGTCTTTTGCCCTGCGATGCCATCCACGGACGCTTCTTTAATGGATGGAGGTGTTGAGGTTGTTTGGCCTAAAAGATCTTTCTACAATAGGGAAACAGCAAGCTTACAAGTTTTTTCAAACGGTGAGTTTTTCGTAGGGCCAGAAGACGCAGCATTGGCAAAATCCTTTAGAGTAAATTTAAATGATCTAGAGGGGGACTTGTCGAAAATGGTGGCTATAAGGCTTTCTGAAAAAGGCATTAAGTTGGGGGTGGAAATTTGCGAATCAAAGGATGGAATGGTCTCTTTTTCATCGAGAATAATGGGGAGATATAAGCTGGTTCGAGATACCATTGCGCCAAGGCTTTTGCCTAAATTTTCTGCAACCCCTTTGGTGTCGAATGGCAACTTGGTTTTCCACCTCGAAGACGAGCTTTCGGGAGTGTCTAAAGTGGAAGGTTTTATAGACGAAGAATGGGTGCTTTTAATTTGGGATCCGAAGATGAAAACTGCAGTTTATAACGTGTCGGATTTACATCATATTCCGGGCGTAAGATCTCAAATAACGGTGCGAGTTGAAGATGGGGTAGGGAACGAATCCTTTTGGATTGGAAGTGTGGAGATGGGGAAATAAAGGCAGTTTTATTTCCTTATTGAGTTGTAATCAAGGTAGTATAGCGCTCTTATAGACAGCGAGTTGATAAACGTCTCTTCAAGCATTTGTTCCCAGTTGTCAAAGTAGCCAGAAGGCAGTTGTTCACCCCGAGATTGCAGGGTGTTTTTCCAAACTACACTCAATTCACTGCCTGGCGTGAATTGCCATCTGAAGCCGAAATCGACACTCCAAGCATTGAAATTCACATCGTACTCAGAAGTGTTGTTAGGTTCGAGATTTACAAGATCCGTTTCATGGAGTTCTGAGTCAAATCCCAGGGCATAAAATTTAAGGTAATCTACAGTGCTCCAGTAGTGTCGTATACGCAAATCAAAACTCGATCTGTTGGACAAGATATAAGACCCAGACATTACATGTGTTTCACTCTTATTGTCTCTTTCTCCAAAGATGCTTATTGTTTCAGGTATGATGCCCAAACTTGTTGTTGTAGCAAACCCTTGTTCGCTAAACTGACCTTGATAACTATAGATGTATGAAAATGACAATTTGTCATTTAGTCTAACGCGGGGTTCTATTCGAAAATCAGTTCCATTCCAATCAACACCTTCAGTAAACGCTATGCTGCGTTCTACTCTAACATCAAATGCAATTTTTTTTCTATAATCAGTAGAAATGTACAGATCGGCTCTGCCCCAAGTAGGATATTTAAAAGAATACCCATCGATGCGAGGTTCAAAAAAATCAACACCTCTTTTAGGAGATCCTGAAACCCCCAACTTCGCAAATTGAAATCCTTTTGTGATCACTCCGCAATTCCCCGACATTATTAGACTCGTAAATGTTCTGGGTGCGTAAAGTTGAGTGTGGGAAATGTCTAAGCCTGAGAAAAGTTTAAGAAACCTGCCGAAAGGTTCCACTATTTGATATTCGAGACTCAGCTCATTCGCTACTTCGTTGGGCGCTGCTAAATATCCCAAATCGTTGGGGTCGTAGAATTCACTTTGTTCAAGGTGGTACATATTAAATGTAAAATTTCCAGAGAGTTTTTCGGTTCCTAGCCCCCATTTGTGGCCATCTGAGCTGTAGGAGGCTTGTCCATTTATCGATAGAGAATTACGCTTATTTCGAAGTTCAAAATCGACACCTTGTACAAGCGCTGACTCTCCGTCATTCGTGACAAATGTGCTTATCCCATGTACGTATCCGTTGTTAGGCAGGGTTTGATCTAGCACAGCGACAGAGTATGATGTTGCTGGAGTGTTTTCAGTAGTATCCCGAGCTGCTGCATCAATCGCAAATGCTTGTAAAACCCCTATTCCTAATCCTCCTTTCGTCCTGCCAGAAAATTTTGAGGCATTGATCAGTTGAAGGTCCTCACCTATTCTGCGACTGTAGAACAGTCCGCTCTTGTTAAAGAGTTCAGTGCCTTCAGTGAAAAACGGTCGATTGTCCTGAAATTCAATTTCGTAAGCACTTAAATTCAGCACAAGGTTGTCTGCTACCACTTGACCGAAATCTGGAATTAAGGTCATGTCTAAGGTAAATGCATCTCCTATTCCTGCTTTTAAGTCCATTCCTCCATTGAGACGAGTCCCTAAGTCCCCGTTAGCCATGTTTTCAGCATATGCAGATACGTATGGAAATAAAGTGATTCTTGGGGGAGGAGTGATTTCACGAAACCCATGAAGCTCTCCATTTTCCCTAAGTCCTTCTACGGTGCTTGTGGGGTCCATCGGTTCCCAAACAGAGAACTCTCTCAATCTTCTAATTTTCCTATAAAAGTTTACTCCCCAAACGATTTCTTCTCCTTTCTCCATTTTCGAAAACCTCAATGCGGACCAGGGGATTTTAAACTCGGCAGTCCATCCCTTTTCATCAACTACAGTCTCAACATCCCAAACAGCATCCCAATTAAAATCTTGCCCAGTAGGGGAGATGTTAACGTCAACTAAGATGCCAGCTGGTGTAGTCGCAAAAGCGACACCATTAATGCCGTCATTGTATGGCGACAATTGTATTCCAAATTCGTCAGAGTTCTTTACTTGATCTCTTTGTGAATACTGCATCAAGATTGAGTCAGGTGCAGTGTCGAACATTTGTGCTCCCACATAAATAGCATCATCATCGTACAGAATTCTTATTGCAGTTTTCTGTGAAGATTTGTCACCTGGGTTAGGAGAATATTGAGTTAAATGGGATGTTACTTCTGCAGTTGCCCAATCTATTTCATTCAATTTTCCATCTAAAACAATCTCACCAACTTTGAGACTAGAGTTGGCAATTCTTTGGGCTTCAACATCATGAATAGTACAAAAGGAAACGAAAAAGAAGCAAAATAAATAAATGACAATTCTCATCTATAGATTCTGTTTTTATTCAGCCACTTTTGGTATATCCTCGCATTTTTAAGATGATCTCTGTATCTTTTTTCGAATACATGTTTCCCTGTACCTCCTGGCTCGGCACACATATATAGATAATCATGTTCCGAGGGGTTCAGCACAGCATCTATAAAAGTTGGTTCAGGCGTTCGGATGGTCCCGGGGGGAAGTCCCGTATTCTTATATGTATTGTAAGGTGAGTCTATTTCCTTGTGTATATCCAGAACCCGAGTAATACTTACATCTTCCCATGCATAAATTAAGGTAGGGTCAGCTTGAAGAGCCTGTCCAATTTTTAATCGATTCAGGTATAGCCCCGCGACTATAGGAGCTTCCGATAGAGCAGATGTTTCTGCTTGTACGATAGAAGCTAAAATCACCGTCTCTTCAGCGGAAAGATCAAGATTTTTCGCCTTTTCTAACCGTTCAGCAGTCCACCAGATTTGACTCTCTTTGATTATTCTTTTGATGGCTCCTTCTGCATCAGTTTCCCACCACATTTCGTAAGTGTTGGGAATCATTTGCCACCTCATACTGTCAGGGCGGATTAAATTTAAAACATCCACACTGTCAGCAACAATTCTTAGAGCGATTTTCCCAGCGATGACCTCGAGATCCCTTCCTGCAGGAACTACAACTCTTACAGACTTCCTGTCACCAGTAGCAAGTTTGTGAGCAACCTCTCCAATTGTTTCTCCGTCCCTTATTTCATATTTACCAGGCACTATGCGTTCACTCCAGCCTCTCCAATACAACACCCGAGTGAGTCGTTCACCATGCCCCCCAAATTTAACAATCTCCTCTTCAATGATCAATTGGTGTTCTTCTAACGTGTTTTCTGGATCCAGATATATCGTGATGTTTTCAGAGTTGTCAGGTAACATTGTGCCAAACCAATGCCCATAAATTCCAAAAACGCATATGATTGAAGTTAGCTTTCCCAATCCCCCTATTATAACCAAAGGCAGGCCATATTTTTTTATATACTTTTTTAGCATGTTCAATTATTTTTAGCCGAAACTTTTTTGTTAAAAAGCTGCATCAACACTACATCTTCCCATCCATCTACTCCCTTAATCCATTGCTTTCTTACTTCACATTCTTGGTAACCCGCGTGAAGGAAGAGTTTTCTACTAGGGTTGTGTTGAACAGGTACTTCTGCGTAAATAAGATGTAATCCCAAATGTTTATTTGTATAATTCGCAATCAGATCCAACCCCACTTGAGCATGACCTTTCCTCCTTTCCTGAGCATCTACGATTACTCCTATGCCTGCCCTTAGATTTCGCACATCAAAATCGTAAACATCAATAGCCCCTACCGTATACCAATCTCCTTGTGCATTTTTGTGGTCGAGCATTAACCTCAATTGTCTGTCTCGATACAAATCGTGATCTCCAGTGGCGAATTTGAGTAAAGTAGCTCTGCTAAAGGGAGTTGTGCTTGTACCTAGCCACCAATGGTTCGAATCATTTTCCCACCGTAAAAGCATGTCAACATCTTCTGGCTCAAGGGCTCTTAATCGATGTGTTGCATTCTCTAGCATATTGCAAAGTTACTCTCCTTATCTTGCGCTTAAACGAACTATTCTGATTTTTAATTAATTTTATGGAAATAAAAACAACCTTTATTGATGGGCTACTTTTAGTCCGCCCAGCGGTGTTTAATGACAATAGGGGCTGTTTTTTTGAATCTTGGAACGCCCAGAAATTCAATGAAGCCGTAGGCATGGAAATTAACTTCGTTCAAGACAATGTGAGTATCTCAAAGGCTAACGTTATTCGTGGTCTTCACTATCAGATTCCTCCTTCAGCCCAAAGTAAACTCGTCCGTGTTGTATCCGGATCAATCCTAGATATTGCAGTCGACATCCGCCCGGGTTCAAAAACTTATGGACAGCATTTTTCTGTAAAATTAGATGCTGAGTCAAGATTGCAATTGTGGATACCTGATGGTTTCGCTCATGGATTCCGAGCGATAGAGGTTGATACTGTAGTGATGTATAAGTGTACCAATTTCTATGACCCAGCTTGTGAGAGATCCTTGAAATGGAACGATACTGATTTAAGTATTGATTGGGGTGCTTCACCACAAGACACAATCTTATCAGACAAAGATTCTGAGGCCATTTCTTTTAAAGATTTGGCACGATAAAGTGTGTATAACCACTTGAGTTTGTACTCGCTTTTTTTTCTTATCGGTGTACCTTTCGTGTTATGCCTAATGCCCTAATTCCTGCCATTGTAATTGCCGCTTCGAGTGTGCTGTTTGTCTCAGTAGTCTCTCCAGCTACTGAAGCTACAAGAGTCAATAAAACCCTACCCACTGCAGTCGTCTCTCCTCACATTCCTGAATCATTATTCTTAGCGGGAGAGCCGGTCCCTTTAGAATCATTCAGTGTGAGAGAGAAATTGGACAAGGAGCTAATCATTAACACCTATAGACATAGCTCGAGCATTCTCTATCTAAAAAGAGCCTCCAGGTGGTTTCCGTTA
>Ga0308025_1000124_pt1 | contig 40805 bp, 39 predicted proteins | sample Neamet422_FD_201298 | JGI IMG/M metagenome (GOLD analysis project Ga0308025, IMG submission 201298) | Marine microbial communities from water near the shore, Antarctic Ocean - #422 | ecosystem: Environmental > Aquatic > Marine > Unclassified | place: Southern Ocean | collected 2014-10-03
ATAGATTTTGTTGTTAAAACGTACGTAGTAAGCTAATTAATTAGCAGTTATTTATTCACGACTTTTAACAGACGAAAAAAAACCACTCCGAAGAGTGGCTTTTAACAAAAAGCGCAAGAGCTAGCTCTTGCGCTTAACGTGAATACTAATTACATAGCAGGAGCTGTAGTAGTAGTTTCACGTGAGTCTACAGCAGAGCTAGACTTAGCGTCTGCGTAACCTTTAGCGTATGCATCAGCTTGAGCCTTAGCAAAAGCGTCAGCTTGACCTTTAGCGTATGCATCAGCAACACCTTTAGCGTTAGCATCAGCAACACCAGCGAACTTACCATCTGTAGTAGCGTTAGAAACGTTCTTAGTAGCGTTCTTGTTGTTGTAATGGAAACCCCAATCAGAATCGTTGTTCATGTCGTTGTTGTTAGCGAATGGACCCATGTTTTGAGCGCCATTGAAAGGACCCATGTTTGATCCACCGTTGAAAGGACCCATGTTTTGGCCACCGTTGAAAGGACCCATGTTAGAACCTGAGTTCATAGGACCGAAGTTAGAACCACCGTCAAAAGGACCCCAGTTAGACATGCCATTGCTGTTACCATAACCGTTGTTGTTTGAGTTACCAAAGAAAGCTGAAGCTGAAGTAGCTGCTACTAAAGTAGTAATTGCGATAATTTTTTTCATGTTAATCTCCTAGATTATTTTTTAAATTTTTGACTTACTCATTATTGAGTAAGTTTTAAGTACTGAGCTAGTTGCTCTGTATGGGATGTATTATATAACAATTATATTAGAAGTCAATGATATTCTTTTATTTTTTTACAAATATCCTATAAACCTTTGATATAACAGCATTTATCCCCTTAAAAAAATATTGAAAAAAATCAAAATGAGCTAAAAATAGGCATCAAAAGTACTAAAAAAGCATCCAAAATAGCTTTTTTTCCTTAATAATAGGGTCTTTTTAGGTGTTTATCTGTGCAAATTATCAAAATTTGGCAAATATTGAGAATGGGGCTCTTTATAGTTATCGCTTTCAACAAAAACAAAAAAACCGCTATAAATAGCGGTTTTAGCTTGAGTTGAGCCTTGTTAATTACTGATCAGTGTTAATTCTAGGCGTAGATGAGGCGGCGGGTGATAAGCTCTGGCCCTGCATCTGTCCTCTAACTGCCTGTTCAGCATTTTGAGACTGCGATTGCATCTGCTTATAGCCTTCATTAAAGTTTACTGGCATTTCGTTAACGAAAAATGTCTTACTGCCTGAGCCTTTAATTTGATCTAGCGTTTTACTAAAATCAGTCTCTTGCAACCAATTACTCGGCTGGATTTGATTAGGTGTAGCCATCATTGCGTTATTAGGCTGGAACGTATTATTTTGACGGTAGTTTTTAAGTGTGCCTGGGCGTGCGCCGTAGCGACTCATGTTTCTTGCATCATTTTCTGGCGAATATTGCTCACCCGTAGACATTGGATTCCAATTAGAGCCGTTGCTCCATGGTGTTTGGCTCGTGTGGCCCGTGCCGTTACCAAAAGGTGCAAAGCTGTCGGCATTAAAAAATGCAGTAGCACTTAATGACGCTGTGCATAGTGATATTAATATGAGATTGGTTTTTTTCATTTTATGTCGATCAGTTTATCAATTGTATATTATTATACCATAATATAGAATTGATAACCAACTCCCTAGAAGGAGCGGGTGACTTTCGCAAAAATTCGATCGTTTTCTTTATAGCTATCAATCATTAGGTTGTCGCCGCCAATGTAATCAATCACACCGCCACTCACCGATACTTGATCATCTATTGCGTAGTCAAGTGTTACTCTCGCAGAGCCGCCATCTTGTGCTGAAGATCCCATAGCACTTAAGACCACGCTTAAATCTAGTGTTTGATTGAAATATGCCTGATTAAAGCGGATAACTTGCTGATATTCTTTTTCTTGTTTATAGCCGTTTAACGCAATATTAATAGTACTTGTATAATCATGAATCTCTCTTAATGCGATTTCATAAGCAATAGAGCCGTCTGTAATGCCATTATATTCCATACCCAACAATACATCTGTTCTTGCGCTCTCAATGGTCGTATTGGCAGCGGTGTTATATTTTATCTGGTCAAAATGTGCAACCTCTGCCTTAAGTAAAAAGCTATCAACCACTTGATTATAAGCGGCACCCACCATCTTAGACTTGTTGTCATAATGTAGAATGCCATTTTTTAAATAAGGCTTGTCGACATAAGTATCTGCAAAGTACAAGCCCATATCATAACCTTCAAATGCGCCTGTTAAGCTTAATGCGACGCCAGTGTTCTTAAGGCTGTCAGCTGGCATATTGGTCGGCTTGTCCACTGCTGTAGGCTTAAAATCGGAATACTGAACCGGGTTTTTGGTGAAACGATTTTCATGTAGGGCTATGGCTGAAAAATTATATTCATCCACATAATAATCCAGCTTACTCATGGTTCGACCTAGACGAAGATTTTTAATATCAACCAAGCCTGGCGTACGATTATCCAACGGATTTAAAATATCGGTAATGCGAATAGAATCTGACTTACCCCAAACTACGATTTGCCTGCCCACTTTAAAGTCAAGTTTTGAATTAATCCCGCCTTCTAAAGTTAGCTCGTTTAAATTAACTTCGTTTTCATAGTCTTTAGGTGTTGCGACATAATTACTGCCGTCTAAGTCATAAATATAATCATGATAGCCTTTAAGGTTGCCCTTAATCTTATTGCCATTATCCAGTTTGTATTCGCCAATCACATCCACTAAAGACTTTAACGAGGATAAATCTTTGTCATTATCGATATTGTAATGCGCCTCTAACTCAACCGAGCCATAAAGTAGGCCTTTAGCTTCGGGCGTATTTTCAACAACAATAGCTATGATTTCAGTATCAAAGCCATCATCATCAAAGCCATCCTCGGCACTCGCCATTAGCGACGCTGTCAGCGCGATACCGACTATCAATTTTTTCATTACTTACAGGCCTTTTTCGATTGCGCGAATGGTAAACATATCATCGTCAACCGCTGTATTAACAGCCACATCAGAGTTCATCAATATGGTTTTATGCAATGTTTGTGATCCTTGCTTGGTAGTCATAGTGGTTTGCATAGCAACCCAGATGCCATCAATTTCTTTCATTTCTCTCACATCCATATACTTAATACGGCTGGCTTTTTTAAGATAAAACTTCGCACGAGTTAACACATAATTATCTTTACGTACATATAGAACACTCTTTGTATAGCCTGTTTCATCGATCACACCTTGGTTAGCCGGCAATGCTTCAATCTTCCACACTTGCTCCTCACCCTGGGCACGCTTAATGGTGCTTTCGCCTAATAATGTATATTTGTAATCATCCAGTTCTTTATCAGTCATGTCTGAATATGAGAAATCACTACCCATAAAAGCCGCGTCTTTGTCACTAGCCGGAATTCGCTTGGTTTTTTTCAACGCTGGTAAATACATCCACTGGTCATCGTCCTTGTCGTCGCCACTATAGTCATAAGTCAAAAAAGCGGTGTTTTTCACGTCGCTAGGTGATAAGAAAAAGATGGTTTTATACTCAGTATTGGCGTCAATATCTTTTGAAAACGTTCGCATTTGTCGTATGCGCTGCTTATCATTTTTATCAATTAATGTCATTTGCATGGTGGACACCATACTGGCGCCGTCATCTCTTGCATCGGCTTTATCCATAATACTTCGAGCTTGGTCTGCGCCGAATGCACTGGTCGCACCCAATAGGGCGCTGAGTGTTACTAATAATAATTTTTTCATTATAAATCTCCTTTGTTGTGAATCATTAGCTTCATGATGGCAGGTACCAAGAAAAAGTCAGCCAATAGGGCAATAAAGATGGCGCTAGCTGTCAATATACCAAAGTTAAACATCGAGCTCATCGAAGCAAACAACAAGACCAAAAATCCAACTGAAAGCACGATCGATGTTGCTGTAATAGCTCTACCGGTACCCATTAAAGTAAGTCTTACCGCTTTATCAACGTCATTAAACTCGAGCTCATAGCGCCTAAAATTATGCATAAAGTGTACGGTATCATCAACCGCTAAACCTAGCGCAATCGCACCAATTAACATGGTGAACATATCAAGCGGCATATCAAAAATCACCATAATGGTTGACAAGAACAGAATTGGCAAAATATTTGGAATCATGCTGATTAGGCCAATTTTGACATTACCAATAAGTATCACCATCATGATGGTCACCAAGCCAAAGGCTATCAAATAGCTTATTGCACTAGAATGTATTGACTTTTCCATAATCACTGATAGCAGTGTTGTAATGCCTGTTAAAGTTACGACTGCATGGCCTTTAAACTCTTGATCAAGTCGCTCTTGAACTTGCAATATAAACTCGTTGTATTCTAGCGCATCAATATACGGCACCTTAACCGTAATTCTGGCCTTAGAAAAGCTAGCATCTACAAAATCTTCCAAATCATCACTGCCACTATTCTCAAACAGGAATAGCTCTTGTGCAATCAGATCTTTATTCTGAGGAATGCTATAAAACTCAGCTTTGTTTTCATTCAGTGCTCGATTAGTCTCTTTCAACACATCGACCAAACTTAGGGTTTTGCCCACAAAGTAGGTTTCTGTTTGGATACTGTTCAGATAGTCCGTGGCGTTTTGAATTTTGTTAAGCATTGCTGGGTCATACAAGCCATTTTCTTTACCTGTATCAATCACAACTTCCAAAGTGATCGAGCCTCTGAGCTTATCATCAACTACCTCTGTAGCGATTCTTGAAGCGTGGTCTTCTGGAAACCACTCTAGTGGATAATGCGAAAATCTGAGTTGTGATGCAAAGAAAATAGCGACCACAACCATCACCGCACTAATAGCGACAATCGCTTTTGGATAGCCCGTCGAAATTCGACTAATGCTCAATAACATCGTGTCCATCTTGGTATGCTCTTGTGAATCTTCTTTGGCAGTATGGGGTTTGATTTTCATACTAGATATTAGCGCCGGCAATAATACCAAATTAAACAACAAGCCAATCAAAACACCACTACTGGCGAATATACCTAAATCAGCCACAGGGGATAGTTCTGAAAATGAGAACGACCATAGGCCTGCTGCTGTGGTGAGTGATGTCATCACAATGGCGAGTCCAGAGTGCCCCATAGCGTAACGTAGGGAGGTTTTTCTGTCTTGCGTTTTAGAGAGGTCTTTGTAAAAAATTGCCAACAAATGAATGGCGCCGCCGGTAATAACGGCCAGTAAAAATGACGGCATAATTTGAGTCACAATGGTAAACGGCGTACCCGTTATAGCCATAAGAGACAAGGTAACTGCAATGGTGAAAAAGACAGCGATCAGGGGAAGTAACACGCCTGAAACGCGCTTAAATAATATGGCCAAAACAATTACAATCATTACAATCATTTTTGTAATAAAGCTTTTAGTATCCTCCATCATGCTTTGCTTTAGCGTGCCAGCAATCACCGCTGAGCCGGTCAGATAGATTTTAAAATCATCTGCTTCAAAGTCTTTGATAATCTGCTGAGTTTTATTAACAAGAATGGTGTTTTCAGCGTCCGAAAAATAGATCTTCTCGGTTGGCGCCATATTGACGGGCTCATCTGCAAACTCGTCTTCTTCCTGTTCAACAATTAGATTGCCATCGGCATCAAGCAATGAATACGTTTGCGTATCAATCACAATGGTGGTGAATGTTTGGTCTTCACTAAACAACAAATTTTCTAACAAAGGATTGTTAAGTGCTCGTTGTTTTTGCGGCTCAATCTGTTCTTGTGTCTCTGGCAGAGCTTCAAACAAATCTTCAACAATCAAACTCTCTTGGTCGCCATAAGTGTTTCTGGCATTAATAAGAGAATTAACATCAGTAATATAAGGCGTCAACTCATTTTCAAGTCGAACATGTAGCTTTTCCAGCTTCTTGAGAAAATTTAGATCAAAAACATTGTCTGTCTTAATAGCAACAAGCAGCTTTTCATCGCGACCAAACTGGTCTCTAAACTCATCATAAGCCACGCGCATAGAATCCGTCTTATGTAGGAACCCTTCTGTTGAGGTGTCCATGGTTAAACTTGGCAGTTGAGCACCAAATGCTGCGACTAATAATAAAATTGCAAAAATGGTTTTTTTACTATTTGCAAAGATTAGATCTGAAAAACTTTCAAATTTTCTTTCGGTTCGATGACGCCAATTCATAATGGGTAATTCCGGTTAATAAAAATGTAACAATTGTAATCCAAATTAACCCGAGGTTTTTACTTGGATTTAAAAAATATAGTTGCTACTTAGGGTAGCGAATCCCGCACTCATTTAGTTAATGCGGCCTATAACAAAAAGGGGGAATGAAATGGCCGTTATTAATTTATGAACTTGTGCGAATTTACATCGGTACTACTTTCTTGCGCCAAACCACACTCTGGCAAACATCTTTTCTTTTAAAGCAAACTGGTGATATAGTGCCGCTAGAACATGTCCTGCCACTAACAACATTAGAATAACGCTGAGTACTTCATGGGCAACTAAAGGTGCAATACCTTCAAAGGTTTCGGGCAATGGTGTGCCTGATCCAAAAAATACAATATCGCCTAATCCCGCAATTTGCGCAGTAACAATACCACTCACTGACATCATAATGACAACCGCATACAAAGCGTAGTGACCAATTGTGCTTACTTTATTCATCTTGGTTGCTTTGGTGTCGATAGGGGTGAGTTTTGCACTTCGCAAGCGCACCACTAAGCGCATCAACATGAATACTAATATACTGATACCAACTGCCATATGAACTTTCAATGATCCAATTTTTTCCGGATCACTGTTTTCCATCTCACTTAAAACATTACTGCCCATTAACAACCAAGCAGCAATAGCGACAGCCAAAATCCAGTGAAGGGTGACTAGAAAAGGATGATAACGTTTCATTGCAAACTCCTACCGTGTTCCATAGCTATGACCATAGCCACGGCTCTCTTTTTGATCATGCTTAATACCCATTCGCTTAAAGAAACCATGTCTTTCCTGCTCATCAAAACCCATGTAGTCAAAAAATGAATGTCTCTCAACATCTGACATGCCGTTCATATTGCTGCGCATCATGTTGATGAATCCTGCGCGCTCCATTGTTGACATGGTGTTAACCGTGTTACGTGCATCAGTCTTTCTGTGCATGTTGTTTTGTTTGACACCATCAAGGCCTTGAGTTGATCTCATTTTTTGCATAAATGCTTGTTTTTCTGGTGCTGACATCTTATCCATGTTGTCATGCATCATTTGTTTAAAATCTGTCTGTTGTCCAGAAGGCATCGCATGCACCTTATTATATAAATCACCATGTTGATGCTCTTGACTAGCCAAATGTGCTTGCGCTGTATAAGCGCCTAAAAGTAGTGTTGATACCGCTAAAACTTTATGAATTTTTTTCATGTTGTTACTCCGTTGTTATTGAATAATCTTTTAAACTGGGGTCAGTATAAAACCTTAATGTAACCGGCACATTACCTACACAAATCATTTGGTATCCATTTGTTACCAAATGTAACAACGCTATTGTGCTCATAGGCTTACGTATAATTAATTTCATGAGTGACAATCAGAAAATCCTAATAGTAGATGATGATCCGGGCATCTGTCGCATGCTAACCCGCTATTTGAACGAACAAGGATTTGATAGTGAATGCGTTGGTGATGGCGAGCAAATGGATTTATGGCTTAGCAGTCATCAGCCTGATCTAATCTTATTAGACTTAATGCTGCCAGGAGAGGATGGTCTTTCTATCGCCAGAAGACTCAGGGGTGCCTCACAAGTGCCGATTATGATGCTAACTGCCAAGGGCGAGGATATTGACCGGATCATCGGATTAGAAATTGGTGCAGATGACTACCTAGCCAAACCTTTTAATCCAAGAGAGTTATTAGCTCGCATTCATTCATTACTACGCAGATCTGCCTATACAACTAACACTCATACAATAGAAGGAAGCTCATTTGAATTTGGCGCCTACTCCTTTAATAAGGATGCCTTGCTGCTCTCTTTGAATGGTCAAGAAGTTGCTCTGGGCTATGCAGACACGGAGTTGTTGCAATTATTTATCAATAATCCCAATCACCCCATTAGTCGTGACTTTATCTTGGATGAGCTTTCTGGCATAGATCGTGATCCATTTGACCGTTCGATCGATGTTAGAATTACACGGCTTAGAAAAAAAATAGAACCTGATCCTAGTAAGCCCCAATTTATTCGCACCGTTCGAGGTGTGGGTTACCGCTTTACGCCAAAAGGTGACAGCACGCCATGACTAAAACACTATTTGGCCGAACCGCACTTATCATTTCAAGCACGATGCTGGTTTTCTTGTTGGCTGTTGTTAGTATTGCAGGCTACTTTATCATTCTGCCTGTTGGCAAAAGAAATGCCGAAGACCTATCGGCATTAATACTTTTGTCTGCACAAACCTACGTGGAGCTGCCGCCAAACGCGAAACAAGATTTTATTAATGAGTTGTCGAAAACTCACCGGCTTTATTGGGGCACTGGCGACGAGTCTTTGGCTGAACACATTCACCTAAAACCGCACTTTAGTTTTATAGAAAAATCCTTATCTGATCGACTGGGTTCAACAGTTGATGTCGCACCTCAAGTGGGTAGGCCAGATCGCTATTGGGTAGACATTAAGATCTCCAATAAAACCGTCAGAATTGGATTTGACCAAGAAAGACTCGGTGTGTCTTTGCCTTATGTATCCTTATATTTACTCATTGCTCTTGCCATTGCAGCCATTTTGAGTAGCCTGATCTTAGTTAAAAAACTCACCAAGCCCATTCAGAAACTATCTGAAGCAGCCAAAATTGTAGGTCGTGGCGGCTTGCCTAAGCCACTGGCTGAAACAGGCCCAAAGGAATTAGCTGAAACTGCTAAAGCTTTTAACCAAATGTCTACCGATGTTCAAAACTTACTTGAAAATCGCACCATATTACTCGGCGGTATCTCTCATGACTTACGCACCCCTTTAACTAGAATGAGAATGGCTGTAGAGATGCTGCCCGATGAGGTTGATGACGAGCTCACGCAAGAGCTTCAGAGTTCTATTGCTAACATGGAGCTTATTATCCAAGAGTACATGCAGCTCACACAAGGTCTTGAGGACGAACATCAAGAGAGAATTAATATTAAAACACTTATTAGCAATATTATTGCTGATCTAAAGCCCCGCAAAGATCAAACTATTAATCTTTTAGGTGATGAAAATTGCAACAAGAAAACCCATTCAAATGCTCTTCATCGCGTGCTGTTTAACCTAATTGAAAACGCTTTACGCTATGGCGACCAAAAACCCGTTGACCTTTCTTGGTCCAATGAAAATAGTGCACTAAAAATCACCATTTCAGACCAAGGTTTAGGCATACCAAAAGCACAACAAAAGGCTATCTTTAGGCCATTTTATCGCCTAGAATCTTCGCGTAATCGCCACACGGGTGGAACAGGGTTGGGGCTAGCTATTGTTGATCAGATCGTTAAAAAGAGAGGCTGGCAATTGGAGCTACTTTCTAATGAGGGCGGCGGTACACAAATAACATTAACACTGTGATCTACTATTTGACTAAAGTGTTTGTTAGTGCGATTTTGATTGTAGTTATTTCTGAAATATCAAAGCGTAGCTCTTTTATGGGTGCACTACTTGCCTCTATCCCTTTGGTTTCTGTCATGGCCATTTTATGGATCTATATAGATACCAAGGATATTGAAAAAATTAGCAGCCTTTCTACTGGTATTTTTTGGCTTGTACTGCCTTCGCTTGCTTTATTTGTATCACTGCCCTTATTGTTAAAACAAGGCTTAGATTTTTATTTAAGCTTGCTTATCTCAATCGTAATTACTGCCGCTTGCTACGTTTTACTGGTTTTTATTCTCAATCATTACAATATCAAACTATAAAAACTTTGAACCCAGAAAGAGCACACTAGCGGAGAAGAGTATCTTATGTGCAACACTTTGGCATCCTCCTAGATGTGATCAAACGGTTAAACGTTGATACACAAGGGGATCCCAGGGTGCTACACAGTTAATATGGTGCCGATGGCCAGAGTCGAACTGGCACGAGCGTAGCTCACTACCCCCTCAAGGTAGCGCGTCTACCAATTCCGCCACATCGGCAAAAAAATTATAGCGACTTAGTAGCTAGGAACGTCGCTGGTGTCAGAAGGTGCTGGTGCAATCACTGGCGCGATCATCGGCACATCTGAAGGAATGGTTGAAGTTGCCTGCTCCATAATACTGGCTGGTTCGCTACTAGCACCAGTTTCGTTGGTTGCTAGGTAAGCTAACGTCAAGCTAGTTGTAAAGAAACCAATGGCAACGCTGGCAGTTAGTTTGTACATAAATGAATTTGCACCTCTAGCACCAAACACTGAGCCAGATGCACCAGCACCAAAAGCAGCGCCTGCATCAGCACCCTTGCCATGTTGCATTAAAACTAGCGCAATTAAACTAAGTGCTAGCAGTACATGAATAATTAAAATGATTTGAAATGACATAATTAACCCGCTTTACAAATTTGTAAGAAATCTTCTGATTTTAATGAAGCACCGCCAATTAATCCGCCATCAATATCTTCGCAACCAATCAGTTCGGCTGCGTTACCAGGGTTCATGCTACCGCCATATAAAATCGGGGTAGTTTGAGCGATGTTTGTGTCGTTCTGTGCCAACATTGAACGAATAAAGGCATGTGCGTCTTGAGCTTGTTGCGGTGTTGCTGTAACGCCTGTTCCAATTGCCCAAACTGGTTCATAAGCAATAATGATGTTTTTAAAAGCCTCGATGCCAACACGATCAATCACTGCTTGAATTTGGCGAGAGACAACTGCTTCCATGTTGTTGGCCTCTCTCTCTTCTAATGTTTCACCGATACAAAAGAGTGGCGTTAGGTTGTTATCTAGCGCAACTTGTACTTTCTGCGCTACCACGTCATCGGTTTCGCCGTACATACTTCTGCGCTCAGAGTGTCCCACAACAACATACTTCGCGCCAAAATCTTTAATCATGTCTGCGCTTACCTCGCCAGTAAAAGCGCCTGATGCGTTAACATTTAGATCCTGAGCACCAAGGTGTAACTGAGAGTGTGTAATTAACGCCTCAACCTGCGACATATACGGAAAAGGTGCACAAACAATAACAGTTGAATCAACCTCTGCCATGCCAGAAAGAACGCCCATGATCAGCGTATTGACCGTCTCTTTTGAAGCGTTCATTTTCCAGTTGCCTGCAACAATAACTTGACGCATAATAACTCTCTAGATAAAAAAGGATTGAATGTTACGCTATTTAGCAATAAAAATCAATGGCTAAAGCTTTAGTGTGAAGACTTTGAACCAAAATAAAGTGCCAGTGACACCATTAAGATTCCAAGTGCAAAATACACCAAATCCAATGCACCAACAAAGGTCATTGATAAGGACACTTCAAAGAAGGTCACCACTAGGATCATTAAAATAACCTTCGCTAATTTAGCTTTAAGGTCATCCAAGGAATTAATCACTAAGACTTTAGATGATTGGCCACTTCCTTTGGCTTCATCGATATCGCTGATAAACAACTCATACAAGCCTAATGCGAAAATAAGCAAAATTGTGGCCAACAAAAATCCATCAATTGAACCAACCGTGTGTGACACTATTTCAATTTTTAAAGCTTTTTTCACATCAGCTGTGGCGCTAATATAGTCGCTTGCGTGAACAATTAAGCTACCCACGTCAATTGCGGTAATAACAAACAACATTAAAGAGAGTAATAATGACGAAATCACAGCGGCTAAAACCATTAGTCTAGAGCTCCATAGCAACTTTTCAAAATACTTTTCCAAACCATTCATCCGCTTCTCTCTCAAAACAATATAATGCTTAAGTATATCATTTACTTAATTTTAATTACCACTTATGTCAAAAACCTGGGCCCAATGTTTGGACACACTTAAAGACACTGTTCCTTTGGCTGAATATAGTGTTTGGATCCACCCTTTAAAGGTGATAGAAGACCAACACACATTAACATTATTAGCGCCTAACACCCAAGTTAAAAACTACCTCGGTAAAAATTTAAAAACTCAAATAAAAAATGCTGTTGCTCAGCATAATAAAAATCTAAAAATTTTTATTAGTCTAGCGCCAGATACAAGCCCTGATAAGTCAAACTATAAGAAGCACTCAACCCCTTTATTCGAAGATTATACTTTTGACAACTTGGTACTAGGTAGCGCCAACCAAATGGCTTACGCCGCAACCAAGCAAATTGCTGAAAATATTCATGGATCACCCTACAATCCTTTTATTATTTATGGAGGATCTGGCCTAGGTAAAACACACCTTATGCAAGCAGCTGGTCATTTGGCAAAGGCTAAAAATCCAAATTTAAAAGTCATGTACGTGCCACTCATGGATTTTGTTAGAAACATCACTTCCAGTCTTAGGCATAATTCCATTGAAAGCGTCAAGGCTTTTTACCAGTCTGCTGATTTATTACTGGTTGACGATATACATCTAATTGCGGGCAAGGAAAAATCTCAAGAAGAATTTTTTCATATTTTTAATTTCTTATTCAACGGCAAGAAGCAAATCATATTTACATGTGACCAGTCACCTAAAAAGATTAAATCACTAGAAGAGCGCCTAAAAACAAGATTCTCACAAGGGTTAAACCTTCATTTAACGCCACCTGAGCTTGAGATGAGAGCTGCCATCTTATTAAAAAAATCACAAAATGAAAAAATTAACATCAATCTTACAGAAGACTTAGCACTCTACATAGCAGGACACATAACTTCTAATGTCAGAGACTTAGAAGGTGCCCTATTGAAATTAAAAGCCTTTGTAGATTTTTCTAAAATTAACCAATCGTTTATCTCTAAAGAGGTTGTTGAAACTGCTTTAGGTGATTTGATCAAACCAATCATAAAAAATATAGATGTGAATGATATTCAAAAAGAAGTAGCTAAACATTACGCACTAACAGTGTCAGACCTAAGCTCAAAATCACGCAAGCAACACTTAGTACTGGCAAGACAAATGGCAATCTATATTAGTCATGAACTCAGTTCTTTAGCACTTAGCAAGATCGGTAAACAGTTTGGTAATAGAGACCATACAACGGTTATACACGCGATAAAGAAAATTGAAGAGAAGTTTGAAAACCCCGATATAAAGAATGATTATGACTTAATTAAACTTAAATTAGCTAACTTATAAACATATCCACAAAGCTTATTTTGCAAATACTAGTGGATAACAATAATAACTTTAATAAAATACAAACTTTATAACCATATACACAATTTTTTACATAAAATACTAACAAACTATCAACAACTTAAATGATTAATTTTTAAAGAAAAATGTCACTTATTAACCAAAAATAGCCTCACTAATAATAACAATAACTTTTAATTAAAAGGATTTCAAGATGAATACTCAACTAACTGTTAAAGAACTACTAGAACCTTTACAGACGGTTATCGGTGTTGTTGAAAAGAAACAAACTTTACCCATTCTTTCTCATGTGCTTATTCAACTAAAAGATAACCAGTTGACACTAACCACAACAGATATGGAAATTGAGATCCGAGCTTCTCACCCTATCAAAACTCAAGAAGAAATTTCTTTTACTATCTATGCAAAAGATCTGATTGATATTATTAGAAAACTTCCTGAAACAACAATTATTGAATTCATTATTGAAGAATCTAAGATTTATATTAAAACTAATAAAAACTCCTTTGAGTTAAATACTTTTAATCATCAAGACTTCCCCTTTCTACCAGAAATAGAAAATACAGATATTATCAAAGTTAATTGTCAGCAACTAAAAGAGCTTATTGAAAATACAAGCTTCTCGATGGGAAATCAAGATATTAGAGCTTATTTGAACGGGTTGTATTTTGAAGTCGATCAAGATAAGATAGTTGTAGTTGCAACTGATGGTCATCGTTTATCTATTGGTGAAATTAAACAATTAAATACCTTAGCTAACAAAAAAACAGTCATATTACCAAGAAAAGCTGTTTTAGAATTAACCAAAATACTAAGTAAAAGTGAGCACAATGAAGTGGATATTCACTTGTCAGATAATTATTTTTATTTAGTTAGCAACGATACAACGATTATTAGTCGCCTTATTGATGGCAATTTCCCTAACTATTCTCAAGTATTACCAACTGACTTTGAAAATACTATTGTAATAGATCGTTTAGAATTTTTAAACTCTCTTCAACAGGCCTCAATCTTTGTTGAAGAACGCACAAAAGGCGTTAAATTAGTATTTAAAAATTCACAATTAAATATTTTTTCGCATTCAGAAAGAGGCCAAGCTAAAACTCAAATTAGTACTAAAAACTTTGATAAAGAAATTGAAATAGCTTTTAATATTCATTATTTAATTTCTATTTTAGAAAAATTACAAACAAATGAAATTAACATGGTTGTTCCAGGTGGTGAAAATCAATCTTGTATGTTGAGTAGTCCTGATGATGAAACTTATCAATATGTTGTTATGCCAATGCGCATTTAATTATTCATATTACATAATTAATCACTGTGGCAATTATTCGTAAACTGGCTATCACTCAGTTTCGTAATCTTAATCAACAATACATTGAGCCAGGTAAGCAGTTAAACCTGTTTATTGCTGATAATGCCCAGGGTAAAACCAGTTTAATAGAAGCAATCTACTATCTGGGCCATAACCGATCTTTTAAAACTAAGTCTTTAAAAGAGTTAATAGAACTAGACCAGCAAAAGTTTCAGTTAGATGCTCAAGTTGATGATTATCGTGTTAAATTAGAAAAATCAAAGCAAAAAACTAATATTAATATTGATCAGTCACGTTTAAAAAACAGTAGTGAATTATCTAAAATTTTACCTATTCAAATTATCACGCCCGATAAAGGATTTATAGTAAATGGAACGCCAAAAAACAAACGATCTTATTTAGATTGGGGTGTGTTCCACGTGGAACCTGACTTTTTATTAAACTTTAAAAACTACAATAAAGCTTTAAAAAATATTAATACATTGTTGTCTCAACAAAAACAACAGGAGCTAGATTACTGGTTTTTAGAAATTTCAAAACTCTCTGTAGATATTAATCAATCCAGAAGTAATTACATTGAGCAATTAAAGAATACAAATTCAAGTGAATTGATTCAAGAGTTATCTGGCTTGTTTAATACTATAGATTCTTTTAACTATGAATTTAAATCAGGCTGGCCAAAAGAAGTTAATGCTTTCGATAGTGATAGTGTTTATCAGTATTTATTAAAAAATAAACCATTCTTACTAAAAGCTAAGTATTTAAACTATGGCCCCCATAAAGCCAGCCTTAAGTTTTTTTTAAATGAAAAAGAAGAATGCTTCTTATCAAGAGGCGAGCAAAAAACTTTGTCAATTATATTTTGGTTAACACAGGTGTCAATGTTAGTAAAAAATAATATTTATCCTATCGTCTTGATTGACGATATATCTTCAGAATTAGACACAACCAAAATTAAAACTATTTTGCATTATTTAAATTATTTAAATGTTCAAACGTTTATGACAGATATCGGTAAAGATTTATCATTTATTAAAGACGAAAACCCCACTATTTTTAAAATTAATAAGGGTGTAATATCAACTCAATAGTAGTCACTAACATTATTTATATATTGGTGGAAAGCCTTAAGTCATAACATTTTATAGACACACATAAGTTCTTAAAAAAACAAGTATGACAGTCTCTATTTACCTTGCTCGTGGTATAATAATTTTATTTGTTTCAAGCACTTATGTCTGAAGATAAATCCCAAGAATACAAAGCTTCTAATATTAAAGTTTTAAAAGGCCTGGACGCAGTTCGCAAGCGTCCCGGTATGTATATTGGCGACACTGATGATGGAACAGGTTTGCATCATATGGTGTTCGAAGTGGTTGATAATGCGATTGATGAAGCGTTAGCAGGCCATTGTTCTAAAATTAACATTACCATTCATGAAGACCAGTCTGTTTCTGTTTCTGATGACGGCCGTGGTGTTCCTGTGGACATTCACCCTGAAGAAGGTGTTTCTGCAGCCGAAGTGATCATGACCGTGCTTCATGCTGGCGGTAAGTTCGATGATAATTCATATAAGGTTTCTGGTGGATTACACGGTGTTGGTGTTTCTGTTGTTAATGCATTAAGTGAATGGGTTAAATTAACGGTTTACCGTGATGGGGAAGTTCATGAGCAAAGCTATACGCTAGGTGTTCCTGATGAGCCAATGAAAGTAACCGGTAAATCAGACACTACCGGAACCACTATTCATTTTAAACCGTCTCATGATGTATTTGCTATCACTGAGTTTAAATATGAAACTTTAGCAAATCGTGTTCGTGAGTTGTCTTTTTTGAACTCAGGTGTTCACATTGAAATTGAAGAGGCAGGAACTGACAACAAAGATGTCTTTGAATATGAAGGTGGAATTAAAGCATTTGTTGAACATTTAAATAAGGCTAAAACACCTATTCATAATGACATCATCTCAATCTCTGCTGAGCGTGATGATATTACAATTGATGTCGCTCTTCAGTGGTCAGAAACTTATCAAGAAAGTATTTATTGCTTCACTAATAACATTCCTCAGCGTGATGGTGGATCTCACTTAGCGGGTTTTAGAGGTGCATTAACTAGAACGCTCAATAGTTATATTGATAATTCTGGTATGGCTAAAAAAGAAAAAATTACCATTACTGGTGAAGATACTCGAGAAGGACTAACTGCGATTGTTTCTGTTAAAGTCCCAGATCCAAAATTCTCTTCTCAAACAAAAGAAAAATTAGTTTCATCTGAGGTTCGTGCACCTGTTGAGTCAGCTCTTAATGAAAAGCTAGGTGATTACTTATTAGAGAACCCAAATGAAGCAAAAATCATTGTTGGGAAAATTTTAGATGCCTCGAGAGCTCGTAATGCAGCCCGAAAAGCTAGAGAAATGACCCGTCGTAAGGGTGTTCTCGATATCGCCGGTTTACCGGGAAAATTGAGCGATTGTCAAACAAAAGATCCAGCTGAGAGTGAAATATTTCTTGTGGAGGGTGATTCTGCGGGCGGTTCAGCAAAACAGGGTCGTGATCGTCGCACCCAAGCAATTCTTCCTTTAAAAGGTAAAATTTTAAATGTTGAAAAAGCACGATTTGAAAAAATGCTATCTTCAGTCGAAGTTGGAACATTAATTACTGCATTAGGTTGTGGAATTGGCAAGGAAGAATATGATCTTACAAAACTTCGTTACCATAAAATTGTAATCATGACAGATGCGGACGTTGACGGTGCGCATATTCGTACATTGCTACTTACTTTCTTTTACCGATATTTGCCAGAATTAATTGAACATGGTTATTTATACATTGCTCAGCCACCTCTATATAAAATTAAAAAAGGTAAGCAAGAGAGATACTTGAAAGATGATCAAGAATTGAATGATTATTTATTACAAGAAGCTGTAAATGATGCAAATTTATTCTTTAGTGCAGATGAGCCGGCAATATCTGGTATTGCACTTGAGAGTTCTGTCAAAGACTACTATAAAATTATTACCATTATTGGTAAATTATCTAAGCATTATCACCCTGACTTATTAAAAGTCATTGCAAACTCTGCAGCTGTTGAAGATTTATCAGATAAAAAATCAATGGAAAAATGGTGTGAGATAGTAACTAAAAAGCTTAATCAAGATTTAACACCTGCTCAAAAGCATAGTGTTGTGTATGTTCAAGGCGAAGTTAAGCACACCTTGTGCGTTTATGGCGTTGATACCGACCAAATAACACTTGGTCAAGCGTTTTTCGATTCAATTGATTATCAAACTATCAAAGCTTTTTCAAACAAAATTGAAAGCGCTATTAATAAGCAATCTTTTGTAGAAAAGAAAGATAAGAGAATGCAGATTAATAGCTTTAGTGACGCGGTTGCATTTTTAATAGAAGATGCTAAAAAAGGACAAAGTTTCCAGCGTTACAAGGGTTTGGGAGAAATGAACCCTGAACAGCTTTGGGAAACCACCATGGATGCAGAGCAAAGAACCCTACTCAAAGTTAAAATTGAAGATGCGATTGTAGCCGATGAAGTTTTCTCCACCTTAATGGGTGATGAGGTTGAGCCTCGTAGAAAGTTTATCGAAGATAACGCTCTATCAGTTGACAACTTAGATTTTTAAAAATAAACGAAAATCAGTTAACTTTATCAAAAAACCCTTTTATACCCCCTAAGAGATAGGGCTAGTATCACTATAAAATAGAGGCACTTATTTGCAATTAAGTATAATTTATTATAATTTTTATCTTAGAAAACTTAGGAAAATAATATGTCTAAAAAACATCCTGTCGTAGTAGTAACTGGATCGTCTGGTGCTGGAACAACATTCGTAAAGCGAGCATTTGAGTACATTTTTTTACGTGAAAAAATAAATTCATTAATTGTTGAGGGTGATAGTTTTCATGCATATGATCGAGTTGCCATGAAAGCAAATGTTAAGAAAGAAGAGGCGTTAGGAAATAATTTCTTTTCACATTTCGGTCCAGATGCTAATTTATTTGACAAAATTGAAGAAACATTTAAAGATTACGGTAAGACTGGACAATGTGATCGTCGTTATTACTTGCATTCTGATGAAGAAGCTAGTGAGCACAACGAACGCTTAAACACTGACTTGAATCCAGGTGAATTTACACCGTGGGAAAAAGTCGGATCAGGCACAGATATACTTTTCTATGAAGGTCTTCATGGTGCAGTTGTTACTGATGATATTGACATGGCGCAATATGCTGACTTAAAAATTGGCGTAGTACCGAGTGTTAATCTTGAGTGGATTCAAAAAATTCATCGAGATAATGCAGAGAGAGGCTATTCAGCAGAAGAAACAGTTGATACCATCATGCGAAGAATGCCAGACTATATTAATTACATTACACCGCAGTTTTCTAAAACAGATATTAACTTTCAACGCGTTGCCACAGTTGACACCTCTAATCCATTTATCGCTCGTGATATTCCAACCCCCGATGAAAGTTTTGTGGTGATTCGTTTTAGAGACTTAGAGAAAACACCGGTTGACTTTACTTACTTATGTAGTATGGTTAGCGGGTCTTTTATGTCTAGACGTAACACTATTGTTGTGCCAGGCGGAAAAATGAGTTTAGCAATGGATATTATTTTGTATCCAATTATTAAGAAGATGATCGAAGACAAGTAAATCGTTTCTCTTAAAATTAAAACCCTAATTATTGAAAAGTAATTAGGGTTTTTTAATACATAAAAGGCTAAGTTAATATTATGAATACAATGAAGGCGCCAACGGCGCCAACGGCCCCAACATTTTTTCAATTTTTCAAATATTGGCTAAAACTAGGATTTATAAGTTTTGGTGGCCCAGCTGGACAAATATCGATGATGCACTATGATTTAGTTGAAAAACATCGTTGGATATCTGAGCATCGTTTTTTACACGCACTTAATTACACTATGGTATTGCCAGGCCCAGAAGCTCAACAATTGGCAACCTATATTGGATGGTTGATGTTTGGTATTCGAGGAGGTATTGCTGCTGGTGTTTTGTTTGTATTACCCTCTTTGTTTATTCTAAGCGCACTAACCTGGGCGTACTTAAGTTATGGAACACTTGATGAGGTAGCAGGAATTTTGTATGGCATTAAACCCGCTGTTACAGCCATTGTACTTTTTGCTGCTTACCGTATTGGATCAAAAGCATTATCTAATCCAGTACTTAAGGTGTTAGCAGTATTAGCATTTATTGCTATTTTTCAGTTCAAAATAGCTTTCCCTTATATCGTTTTAATTGCTGCTTTAATTGGTTTTATAGGTGCCAAAGTTTCACCATCAATGTTTATGGCGGGCACCCACCATGCCAGCAGTAAAGGTAATTATGGCCCTGCATTAATTGATGATGATACACCCACACCTGATCATGCAAAATTTAGCTGGCCTCGCTTATTTATTTTTGCATTTATTGGTATTGTTATCGGTATTACTGCAATGAGCTTATTGGATAATAAAGTTCTTCAAGATATGGGTGAATTTTTTACAAAAGCAGCACTACTAACTTTTGGCGGCGCTTATGCGGTTCTGCCTTATATTTATCAAGGCGGTGTTGATCAGTATCAATGGTTAACTGCCACTCAAATGATGGACGGCTTGGCATTGGGCGAAACTACGCCTGGCCCGTTAATTATGATTGTCGCCTTTGTTGGTTTTGTGGGTGCAAGTGTTAATGAGGTATTTGGCCCAGAATCTATTCTTTTATCTGGTTTTGTTGGAGCATCAGTTGCTACTTTTTTTACTTTTTTACCCTCATTTTTGTTTATCTTTTTAGGGGGTCCAGGTGTTGAGGCAACCCGTGGTGATTTGAAATTTAGTGCGCCACTTTCTGCGGTGACTGCTGCAGTTGTTGGTGTAATTGTTAATTTAGCAATATTTTTTGCATTGGCAACACTGTATCAAAATCATCAAGTTGATTGGATATCTTTAATGATAACACTCGTCGCAATTACTGCGCTATTTCGATTTAAAATCGGCATTATGACTGTAATAATGACAAGTGCAGCTATCGGCCTAGGTCTAACACTAATTTAGCGCCTAGTGCTATTTAATGACGATATTAACCAATTTGTTTGGCACAACAATTACTTTAACGATTGTCTTGCCACTGGTAAATTTGACAACATTTTCATCTGCTAACGCCTGAACCTCTACTTGTGCTTTGTCTGTATCTGCACCCAGCATAAGTTTCGCACGTAATTTACCATTAACTTGAACAATTATTTGAACTTCATCTTGCTCTAAAGCCTTGTTATCAACTTCTGGCCAAGGCTCATTAATGATAGCAGTTTGATGACCAAGTTGTTGCCATAGATGGTGACATAAATGAGGCGTTATTGGGCTTAATGCACGTAGGATAATATCTAACGATTCCAGGCGTAATGCCATTGACTGCCCATCAGTTTGTTTAAACTTACTAAGCATATTGGTTAGCTCCATCATTGCTGCAATAGCAGTATTAAAAGAGTGTCTACGTTTAATATCATCGGTTATCTTTGCTAGAGTTTGATGTGTTTTTTGGCGAATTTGTTTCTGTTCCTTGTTAAGAGTATTTATATCTAAACTCTCAGTAGCGTGAGATTTGCTATCACTGAAATAGCCTTCTGCTAGTCGATAAACTTTATTGACAAATCTATATGAACCTTCCAATCCAGAATCGCTCCATTCTAGGTCTTGCGTAGGTGGTGCGGCAAATAAAATAAACAAACGAACAGTATCTGCGCCATATTTTTCAATCATTTCAGCTGGATCGACTGTATTACCTTTAGATTTACTCATTTTGGCACCATCTTTAAGCACCATACCCTGAGTTAATAAATTTTTAAAAGGTTCATCATGTTTAATTAAGCCTTCATCACGCAGTAGTTTGCTGAAAAATCTTGCATATAAAAGATGTAAGATTGCATGTTCAATGCCACCAATATATTGATCCACTTCAAGCCAGTAATCAGCGCGCTCATCCAGCATCGCCTCATCATTATCTGCACATGCATATCTTGCGAAATACCATGATGACTCAAAAAACGTATCAAATGTATCTGTCTCTCGCTCAGCCTTGCCACCACAAGTTGGGCAAGTTGTTTCGTAAAATTCAGGCATTTTCTTGATTGGAGAGCCAACGCCATCAAAAGCGACATTTTCAGGCAAGATGATAGGTAAATTTTTCTCAGGCACAGCAACTGAGCCACACTTGGCACAATTGATAATCGGAATAGGGCAGCCCCAATAGCGCTGACGAGATACACCCCAATCGCGTAATCGGTAGTTATTTTGTTTTTCACCTAAATTTTCTAATTCAAGCTTCTCAGCGATTGCTTCAAAAGCTTGTTCGAAATTAAGACCGTTAAACTCACCAGAATTACATAAAACACCTTTATCGGTAAAAGCACTTTCAGAAGCGACATGTTCGCCCTCTTTGGGCTTGACAACCTCAAGCATTGGGATGGTGTATTTTTGTGCAAATTCAAAGTCTCGCTGGTCATGAGCCGGTACACTCATTACGGCACCAGTTCCATATCCCATTAAAACAAAGTTGGCAATCCAGATTGGTACCTGGTCCCCAGTTATAGGGTGAGTACAGGTAAGTCCGGAGTTTGCACCTTTCTTTTCCATGGTTTCCATGGCTGCTTCAGAAGTTTCCATGGTGCGACATTCTTCAATAAATCTTTGAACTTCTGAATTGCTTTTGCCTGCTTGTAATGCCAAAGGGTGCTCGCTGGCAATGGCTAAATAAGTGACGCCCATCAAAGTATCAGGACGAGTTGTGTAGATTTTTAGCGAGTCAGAACCTTGTCTATTAAAGCTAATTTCTAAGCCAGTTGATTTTCCAATCCAATTCCTTTGCATGGTTTTAACTGCCTCGGGCCAACCATCAAGCTTATCTAATGAGTCGAGCAGTTCATCAGCGTAGTCGGTGATGCGCATAAACCATTGAGAGATTTCTTTTTTCTCGATAAGAGCATCCGAGCGCCAACCACGACCATTAATAACTTGCTCATTAGCCAGCACAGTTTGATCAACTGGATCCCAGTTAACAACAGCATTTTTTTTGTATACTAGGCCTTTTTCAAACAGCTTAACAAACAGCCACTGTTCCCATTTGTAATATTTTGGATGACAAGTAGCTATCTCACGTGACCAATCATAACTGAAGCCTAATTGGGTTAGTTGGTCTCGCATGTAGTCAATGTTCTCGTAAGTCCAATTTGCCGGCGGTACTTTATTTTTTAATGCAGCATTTTCAGCAGGCAATCCAAATGCATCCCAGCCAATCGGCTGCATGACATTTTTCCCTTGCATTTTTTGAAATCGAGAGATGACATCGCCAATTGAATAATTTCGCACATGGCCCATATGTAGGCGTCCTGACGGATAAGGAAACATACTCAAGCAGTAATATTTTTCTTTTGAAGTGTCTTCAATAACCTCAAACGACTTGTGTTCTTTCCAATATTGCTGGGCTTCAGATTCGATCTCTAAGGGGGTGTATTCTGGGTTCATGATGCGTTTTATTTGCTGCTGATATCACACTGAGAAACAGCAGAGTTAAGTTCAAGCGTACCGATTAATTCATCAATACTATTTAGTTGGTGATCGATTAAATATTGACTAATACCGTTGTTAATCTTAGGGCATGCCAATGGATCATAAAATAAGGCGGTACCGATGCCAATTGTAGAAGCGCCTGCAATGATAAATTCAATAGCATCGTTAGCAGTCATAATTCCGCCTTGACCGATAATAGGAACATTGTATTTTTTACTAACCTGATACACCTGATGAACCTTTAAAAGAGCGACAGGCTTAATGGCTGGCCCAGAAAGGCCGCCTTGATTGTTACCAATAACAGGGCGTCGTGTTTTTGTATCAATTGACATGCCCATCAGGGTATTGATAACGGCCAAACCATCGGTTCCTGCGTCAATGCATCGTTGAGCATTTAGTGCGATATTAGTTTGATTGGGAGATAGTTTAGTGATTAAAGGCTTGCTAGTATTTTTTCGACAAATTTCAACCACTCGATAAGACATGTCTGGATCGTTACCAAACGCGACTCCCCCCTCTTTTACGTTAGGACAAGAAATATTGATTTCAATAGCATCAATGTCAGAATCATCAAAACGTTTTGCAATTTCTCCATACTCCTCAATAGAAGAGCCTGAAATATTAATAATAAAACGCGTTTCTTGTTTATCTAGTTTTGGCATGATTTCGTTAATAACGATATCGGTGCCCGGGTTTTGCAGTCCAATGGCGTTAATCATGCCCTCTGGAGTTTCGGTGACACGACTAGGAATGTTACCAAGTCTAGGCTCTAAAGTCGTACCCTTAAGACAAATGGCGCCAACATCTGTATTAGAGAATCCTTCAATTCTCGTGTATTCTTCACCGAAGCCAACGCAACCAGACAGGAGAACGATTGGAGAGTCTAGCTCTAGACCACAGAAATGAGTTTTTAAGTTATTATGCATACGCAGTATTATACATTTTTGCTGTTAAAATTAGTAATTATGAAAGGCTTGTTTATTAGTGGAAGCGGAACAGATGTTGGTAAAACTTTTATCGCGCAACATCTTGTTAACCTGTTAGCCCAATCAAAAATAGTATCTGTGAGAAAGCCAGTTGAGAGCGATTGTCAAGTTGTTAATGGCGACTTAGTAACCAAGGATGCGCTTAAGTTGCTAAAGGCAAGCAACGTTGATAATGATATTGACATAGTGTGTCCACATAAGTTTCATCACTGTAGTAGCGCGGAAAGTGCGAGTAAAGCAAGTAATGTTGAATTATCACTTGATCAGCTAATCGATGCATGCGCAAGCGATTCGTTTGTTGTGGTCGAAGGCGCGGGTGGATTATTATCCCCAATGGCAAAAGACACCCTAAATATAGATTTGGCTAAATCTCTGGCTTTGCCACTGATTATCGTGGTTAAGGACGAATTGGGTGCAATCAACCAGGCGCTATTAACTATCAAGGTGGCGAGACAATATCAGCTTGAAATTGCCTGCGTTGTGTTAAACCAGTTTGAGCCCAATGCGCTTGAAAATGCAAGCGCTATTCGTCATTACGGGGGTTGTAATGTTGTGATCTACAATAGTTCGATCATAGCTGAATTTAATCAAATACTAGGAAAAATACTAAGATTGAGCTAACTTTAATCGAGCAGAGTAAGGCCAGGCTTCCCTTCGACCTCTATGGGTTTATCTTTAATTTCAAACAGCATGCCTTCACCATTTTCGCCAGCATAAATACTAAGCACTGAGTCGATTGGTATAAAGACATCAACTGATTGACCAGAAAATCGAGCCTTAAAGCCGATATGGTTATCATTTAATACAAGCGATTCAGTTGCAGAGCCTGCAATGTTAAGGACAATTCTATCTTGCTGGATGAACTGCTTGGGGACTAAAACTGAAGAGTGACTACAATCAACTAAAATATGGGGCGTTAATCCAGAGTCTTCCATCCATTGATGGTAGGCTCTAATTAAGTAAGGTGTAACTGAAGCCACGGCTGGGCGGCTAGTTGTATTCTTTTTCGCAGTCCGTCATACACTCTTTGAAAGAGTCTCTAGCGAAGAGTCTCTTAGCATAATCGTTGACAGCTTTTCCAGGCGCACCTAAATCAATACCTAGCTTCTTTAAGCGCCATAAAAGAGCAGCCAAACAAGCGTCCACAATTGTCATTTCATCACTCTTGAAGAAAGGCTTATAAGCAAACAATGGTACTAATTCAATCAGATTACTCTTTAAGATCTTTCGAGCCTCATCGGCTTGTTTTTTACTTCCAGTTTCAATGGCATCAGCCAACTCAAACCAGCAGCCTTCAGAGCGAGTAAATCTAAAAATCATTAATCTCTTTTCAGATTTTTCAATTGGGTCTACTGGCAGTAATGGTGGAAATGGAAATCTTTCATCTAGGTATTCCATGATGACAGATAGATCATACAGAACAATGCCGCGGTCAAATAAAGTAGGAAGAGATTGACAAGGGTTTAGCTCTAGAATTTCTTCAGGCATCTCGTCAACTTTAAGATTGAATACATCTCTTTCAATGTTCTTTTCAGCCATGATAAAGCGCACTACATGTGATTCAATTTCATGGGGTGATGAGTACAGCGTGGTTGAAGATGGATTAGGTTTTGTTAACATGGGTTTCTACCTTTTTTAAAATCAAAAAACAGCACCCTATTTGAATAGAGCGCTGTTGTATTATTATAATTGTACTGGTTTAGTTAGTCTTTTGCACGCCATTTACCGTACTTGACGTCCTTCCAATATTCTTTTTTCATTAAGTAAGAAAGAATAAATAGGATGAATAAAAACCCTAGAACTTTAACGCCAATCTCGTATCTAATCAGCTTTACAGGCTCTGATACATAGTCTAAGAAGTTAGTGATATCTCTTACTTCTCGATTGAATTCCAGCTCTGATTTATTTTGCTTAGATTGCCATAGAGCATCCGGCATAGAAGCATTTTCCAGTACATGGTTATTTACACCATAAGGACGTGTATCGTCTGCATAAAAGCCTCTAAGGTAAGTATAGACCCAGTCCGTGCCTTTTGCTCGAGCGGTCAACGATAAGTCAGGCGGGGTTGTACCAAACCATTTATTTGCTCCATCAACAGGCATTGATGAAAATATCTTGCTACCTGTTTTTTCAGCATTAAACATTAGATTTTTAGCCATATCAGCTTCATCAATATTTAAATCCTTAGCAATACGGTTATAGCGCATCAGCTCAATAGAATGGCAGCCTGAACAATTATTCATGAATGACTTGACGCCTCGCTGTAATGAAGCCTCATCAGTAATATCAGTATTAGCATGATCCAATTTAACACCTACACCAGCGCTAGCGTTGAAAGAGATTATGAATACTGAAACTATAGATAGTGTTTTAAGTAGTATTTTCATATTATTTCTCCGTCGTTCTTTCAGGCACTGGTTTAGTTTTACCAATAGAGGTAAACCAAGGCATTAGAATAAAGAATGCAAAGTAAAGTGTGGTGAAAATTTGAGCCATTAAACTGTATAAAGGTGTAACTGCTTGCATGCCAAGCCAGCCTAACACGACAAAAGAGACCACAAAAATTCCTAATGCAACCTTATAAGGCCATGAACGGTATCTAATTGATTTAACTTTAGAGCGGTCTAGCCATGGTAACGCAATAAGAATCAATAAGGCAGAAAACATAGCTAATACGCCCGGCAATTGCGATCCAAACATTGGCGGCACAGCTCTTAAAACCGAATAAAACGGCGTCAAGTACCATAGCGGTGCAATGTGATCAGGTGTCATAAGAGGGTTTGCTTCAATAAAGTTCGGACCCTCCAGAAAATATCCACCTAACGCAGGAGCAAAAAATACAATTGAGGAGAAGATCATTAAGAAGACTACCACGCCTACAATGTCTTTGACACTGTAATACGGATGGAATGGAATGCCATCTTTTGGAATGCCGTTCTCATCTTTATTTTGCTTAATTTCAACACCGTCTGGATTGTTTGAACCAACTGTATGTAATGCAACGATATGCAAGAACACTAAAACCACTAAGATTAATGGAATGGCGATAACATGTAATGAGAAGAATCGATTTAATGTAGCATCGCCTACAGCATAGTCACCTAAAATAAATTCTAAGATTATGTCACCCACAATTGGGAAAGAGCCAAAAAGATTTATAATAACCTTGGCACCCCAGTAGGACATTTGACCCCACGGCAGAACGTAGCCCATAAAAGCTTCAGCCATCAAGGCGATGTAAAGCACCATACCAAGTATCCAAATTAATTCTCTAGGCGCTTTATACGAACCATAAAGTAGCGCTCGGTACATATGTAGATAAATTACCACAAAGAATGCAGATGCACCCGTTGAATGTATATAGCGTATTAACCAGCCCCAATCAACGTCTCGCATAATGTACTCAACGGATGCAAAAGCATTAGCTGCATCAGGCTTGTAATGCATGGTTAAAAAGATACCAGTAAACAGCTGAATAACCAATACCAGTACTGCTAAAGATCCAAAAAAATACCAGAAATTAAAGTTTCTAGGTGTGTAGTATTCTGCTAAATGCTCATTCCAGACTTTAGTTAGTGGAAATCTTTGATCTATCCAGTTTTTGTTGTTGTCCATTTTCTCTCCAATAATTAGACTTTCGGATCAACACCTAAGCGGATAAGCGTGTCTGATACAAAGTGATAAGGCGGGATAGCCAGGTTGGTTGGCGCTGGAGTGTTCTTATAGACACGACCTGCTAAGTCAAATTTAGATCCGTGACAAGGACAATAAAAACCACCCTGCCATTCGTCACCACCTAAGTCTGCTGCGCCCACTTCAGGACGATAGGTAGGAGAGCAGCCTAAATGGGTGCAAATACCAATTATGACAGCGATTTCAGGATTGATAGAGCGCCATTTATTTTTGGCATAATCAGGCTGCTGAGGCTCTTCATTATTTGGGTCCACCAGAACATCATTCAATGTATCTAATCTAGCCACCGTGTCTTTGTCACGCTTGAAAACCCAAACAGGTTTTTTGCGCCAAAGAACGCGAACAAGCTGGCCATCCTCTAGTTTTGAGATATCTACGTCTACAGGAGCTCCAGCTGCTTTTGCGCGTGCTGAGGGCATCCAAGAAGACAGAAACGGCACCATCACAAAACCAACACCAACAGCACCAACGACGCTAGTGGCGTTGGTTAAAAAACGCCTTTTCTTTAAATCTATTTCTTGTTCTGACATAAGATTACAGTCCTTTATTCTAAATGTTTATACATAAAAGTCCAATAATTATACTGTAATATTGTTATTACATGATAAGCAATTAGCGTGGTTTGGGTTATTGGCTGGTAGAGACTTTGATGCTGATATGGTTTACTTTACTGGCTAAAGAGATAGACTGTAAAATTATGATTAATTCAGGAAGCTGCTGTTTAGCTCTAAAGGCAATAGCCGGGTTGTTGGCTATCAAGGTTGCCTTATTGCCCTTAATAAGGCAAAGTTTCAAAGTTTTGAGGGTGTCTGGTAGTTTTGGCGCTAGCTGCACATTGATCTCATTATAAATTTTAGCCTGGGCAAATAATTGACCCAGCTCTCCGTTGGGAGAAAAGTCTGAAATATTAGTTGTTGGTTTATGCGGACACATTTGATGCAAAGGCTTGTTTATATGTGAGAAAATAGGTTTTTTTGTAAAAAAATAGTTCTTTCTATCCTAATGAGTATTATAAATAAAATTTTATCCAAGATTGTCGGCTCTAGAAATGAGCGACTTGTTAAGGAATTAAGTAAGACAGTTAAAGATATTAATGATCTAGAGGAAGGAATTCAAGCCTTGAGCGATGAGCAGCTGCGAGCCAAAACCCAAGAATTTAAAGACCGCTATGAGTCTCAAGAGTCTTTAGATGACTTATTAACTGAAGCTTTTGCGGTGATGCGTGAGGCCAGTGTTCGGGTGCTCGGGCTAAGGCATCACGATGTTCAGCTTATTGGCGGCATGGTTTTACATAATGGTAATATTGCAGAGATGGGGACTGGTGAAGGTAAAACTTTAGTCGCCACGTTGCCAGCTTATCTTAATGCTTTAAGCGGTAAAGGGGTTCATATTGTTACCGTGAATGATTATTTAGCTGAGCGTGATGCTGAATGGATGGGTAAGGTTCTTGAATTTTTAGGCTTAAGCGTTGGAATTGTTGCGTCCAATAAGCCGCCAGAAGACAAGCAAGTAGCTTACGCATGTGACGTGGTTTACGCCACTAATAATGAATTGGGTTTTGATTATCTACGCGATAATATGGCCTTTACTACTGATCAAAAGGTGCAACGAGGACTGAATTTTGCCATTGTTGATGAAGTAGACTCGATTTTGATTGATGAGGCAAGAACACCTCTGATTATTTCTGGACCTGCAGCAGATTATGCTGAGGTATACAGAGCCATTAATCACATGATTCCCAACTTTACCAAGCAAGTTGAGAGTGGCGAAGGTAAAGAGACTGTTGTGGAAGTGCCAGGAGATTACACAGTCGATGAAAAGCATAAGCAGGTATTTTTAACGGACGACGGCCACTCAAAAGCAGAGAATCTTTTGATTGATGCAGGCGCACTGCCTGAGGGCGCAAGTCTTTATGATGCTAGTAATATTTTATTAATGCAGCATATTAGTTCGGCTCTTAGGGCCCACATCTTATTCAAAATAGACGACAACTATATTATTGATGGTGATGAGATAGTGATTGTTGATGAATTTACTGGCAGAACAATGCCAGGTCGTCGCTGGAGTGAAGGGCTTCATCAGGCGATTGAAGCCAAAGAAGGGGTGAGCATTAAGAAAGAAAACCAAACGCTAGCCTCAATCACTTTCCAAAACTATTTCAGACTATACGCTAAGCTATCTGGCATGACTGGAACGGCAGATACTGAAGCGGTTGAATTTCAAGATATTTATAACCTTGAAACTGTTGTTGTTCCGCCTAATAAAATTTCAGAGAGAGACGATAAGGCAGACCAGATTTACCTAACATTAGAAGAAAAACTAGAGGCTATTGCGAATGACGTAGGCAATTGCCAAGAAACAGGCCAGCCAGTTTTGGTAGGCACCAGTAGTATTGAAAATTCTGAAGCGATTTCAGACCTATTAACTAATAAAAAAATCAAGCACGAAGTGTTGAATGCGAAGCAACATGAGAGGGAGGCAATCATTATTGCCAATGCTGGCTCAGTTGGTGCGGTAACCATTGCAACTAATATGGCTGGTCGTGGTACTGATATCGTACTAGGTGGAAAACTGACAGACGATGCAACGGACCAACAAAAACAAGATTGGAGTGTCGAGCATGCTAAGGTGATTTCAGCAGGCGGTCTTCATATTGTTGGTACTGAGCGCAATGAGTCTCGTCGTGTAGATAACCAGCTGCGTGGTCGTTCTGGTCGTCAAGGCGATGTGGGGTCGACTCGCTTTTATTTATCGTTAGAAGACAACCTGATGCGTATTTTTGCCAGTGAAAAAATGGCAACAATGATGCAAAGACTAGGCATGGAAAAGGGTGAAGCTATTGAGCATAAAATGGTTAATAGGGCCATTGAAAATGCACAGCGTAAAGTTGAGGGCATGAATTACGATGCCAGAAAGAATTTGCTTGAGTACGACGATGTCGCTAATGATCAGAGAAAAGTTATTTATACATTGCGCGATGATTTAATGGACGTTGACAATGTTCAGGATCATTTTATAAGCATCAGAAAGCAAGTCATTGGAGCGCTGTTTGGAGGCTATATTTCGGCAGAACAGGCTGAAGAAGACTGGGATGTTGAAGGTTTGCACAACGCACTAAAGGCAGACTACAAGGCAGATTTTCCTTTGCAAAAGTGGCTTGACGAAGGCGTTGATGTTGATGAATTAGAGAGTAGGATTGTTGAAGGCTTGAGTGCTATTTGCGACTATAAAGAAGAATTAGCTGGCTCTGAATCTATGCGTGGATTTGAAAAGGCAGTTATGCTGCAAACGCTTGATCATTATTGGAAAGAGCATTTGGCTGCTATGGATTATTTGAGACAAAGCGTTAACTTGCGCGGGTATGCACAAAAGAACCCAACCCAAGAATACAAGCGAGAGTCTTTTGCTATGTTTACAGAGCTTTTAGAGACTATCGATATTGAAGTAGTTAAATCACTATCGAGTGTAACTATTAATGAGAATACAGATGCCTCTGATGTTGAGCAGCAAGATAATGAAGCAACTGAGTCACAACACAATGAGCTTGGAGCAACGGGTGCTGATAATCAAGAAGTAGAAGCATTAGAGCAGCAAACTTACCAACGAGATGATGAAAAAGTGGGGCGCAATGATCCTTGCCCATGTGGCTCGGGTAAAAAGTACAAAAACTGTCATGGCTAACATAGATAAAGCCCAATACTATATTGGACTGATGTCTGGCACCAGTCTTGATGGTGTTGATGGGGTTATTGTTAATAGCATAACTCAAAAAATCGTTGATCAAGCTTATCTACCCTATTCAGAGAACCTCAAAAGCAGCTTGCGCCAGTTAACGCAGAGCGGTCAAACCACATTAGAAAATTTAGCGGAAATAGACATTCAAATTGCAGATGTTTTTTCTAATACTGCCTTGCTTTTATTATCTAATGCTGGCCTTAAGTCCGATGAGATTGTTGCAATTGGCTCACATGGCCAAACAATTTATCATCAAGGCGGCAACTATTCGATGCAAATCGCACACGGTGCATTGATTGCACAAAAAACCAATATCACAACTGTGGCAGATTTTCGCATGCAGGATGTTGCCGCTGGCGGCCAGGGCGCCCCGCTAACGCCACTGTATCATCTACACTTACTAAATGGAAAGCCTGGTATGGTGATAAATCTAGGCGGCATTGCCAACTTGACCCAGCTTCGCGATGGGAATGTTATTGGTTTTGATACGGGCCCGGCCAATACATTATTAGATAACTGGATTGAACGGCATAAGTCATTAGACTATGATCGTGATGGTTTATGGGCTAGAAGTGGCCTTGTTAATCAGACATTGTTAGATAAGATGTTAGCAGATGCTTATTTTCACAAAAAAATACCCAAGAGTACGGGCCCAGAATATTTCAACCTCGCTTGGTTAGATAATATTTTGACGGGTGATGAGGCTGCAAAAGATGTTCAAAGAACTTTATTAGAGTTGACGGCCCTGAGCATCTCCCACTTCATTCGGTCAAATACTGATGTGTATTTGTGCGGGGGCGGCTTGCATAATGCTTTTTTAGTAGAGCGCCTAAAGTATTTAAACCTAAGTAGTCGTATTATGAACACCAGTGATTTGGGCGTCCATGTAGACTATGTTGAAGCTGCCGCTTTTGCTTTTTTTGCACAGCGTACGTTAGCGGGCAAAACCTCAAGTTTAACTGAAGTGACTGGCGCAAAACAAACGAGAATATTAGGAGCAATTTATGCAATTTAAATTAACTCAACCAGACGATTGGCATTTACATGTGCGCTCTGGAGAGGCACTAAAGTCAGTCATAGCCATGAGCGCTAATCAAATGGCTAGGGCTATTATTATGCCAAATTTGAATCCACCAGTAGCAAATGCCGAACAGGCGAAAGCTTATAGAGACGAGATCCTTGCTGCACTTCCTAAAGACACTGAGTTCGATCCTTTGATGGTGTTATATTTAACCAACAACACCAGCGCAAAAGATATTGAGAGCGCATCTAAGTGTCTTTTTATCAAAGCTGCTAAGCTCTATCCTGCAGGCGCCACCACTAATTCTGATAGCGGGGTGACTGATATTAAAAATATCTATCCAGCATTGGAGATGATGAGCAAGACGGGTATGCTTTTACTGGTTCATGGAGAGGTTACACATCCTGACGTTGATATCTTTGACCGTGAAGCGGTCTTTATTGACCAAGTTCTAACTCAAATTGTTAAAGACTTTCCAGACCTTAAAATTGTTTTTGAACATATTACGACAAAAGATGCGGTAGATTTTGTCTTGAAGAGCGGTAAAAACGTAGCCGCAACTATCACCCCTCACCATTTACTGGCAAATCGGAATGACATGCTGGTCGGCGGCATTCGCCCTCATTATTTCTGTCTACCTATTCTTAAGCGAGCGAACCCCCATCAATTAGCCCTACTTGATGCAGCTACCAGTGGAAATAAGAAATTTTTCTTAGGAACGGACTCCGCGCCACATGCAAAGGATGCAAAAGAATCGGCCTGTGGTTGTGCGGGAATTTTAAGCGCACATTGTGCAATTGAACTCTACGCGCAAGTATTTGAATCAAGGAACGCCCTAGATAAGCTTGAAGGCTTTGCCTCACACTTTGGTCCAGATTTTTACGGTATGCCTAGAAATACGCGGACTATCACTTTATCCAAAGAAGACTGGACAGTGCCAGAAAGTTATGAATATGCAGGCTCGACTATCGTGCCATTTATGGCGGGAGAGGTTTTATCTTGGAAGCTAGTTTAGCGTCTGGCCAAAGAAATTTTTGGCCGTTCCAACATCGAGCTTAATTTGCTCTTTTAGTTGATTAAAGGAGTCGAATTTTTGTTCATGTCTAATTTTCTGTTTAAACACAACCTCGGCAAATTCGCCATAAACCGTTTTGTTAAAGCTAAACAGGAATACCTCTAGTAAGATATTTTCGCCGTTAACGGTAGGTCGCTTGCCAATATTGCACACACCATTAAATGTGTCTCCAAGTAAGTGAACTTGTACACAGAAAACACCTAAAACAGGACTGATATTACGTTTAATGGGGATGTTGATGGTTGGAAAGTTGATGGTTCGACCTAGCTGCCTTCCTAAGAAAATTTTTCCGGAAATAGAGAACTCTCGCCCTAACATCTGAGAGGCTAATTCAAAAGCACCCTGCGACAAAAATTCTCGAATCTTTGAGCTACTGACTCGGTGATCGTTGCATAGGACGCTTTGAGTATTTTCAACTTTAAACCCTTGTTGGCTACCCAGGGCTTTAAGTAGCTTAAAATCTCCCGTTCTTCCTGATCCGAACCGAAAGTCGTCACCAATAAGGCAAAACTTCATTCCTAACTTATCCAGCAATATTTTCTGTATAAAGTCTTCAGCACTAAGTTTAGAAAAATCTTGATTAAAGGTAATAATTAGGTGAATGTCTAGCCCTAGTTGTTTTAATTGCTGATGCTTTTGTTTAAAGCTACTTAGGGTGGCTTTCTTACGACCAAAAAAACTTTGCGGGGTTGGGGCGAATGAAATAAGAACGGAGGGCAGATGTAATATTTTAGCTTTTTCAACTAAGCGTGAAATAATATGTTGGTGACCAATATGAACGCCATCAAAATTACCAATGGTAATAACACTTCCTGGGTATTGTTTTAAATTATGCAGTCCGCGGATAATATTCATGTAACTATTTTAGTCTATTTGTTCGTTCAAACCAATATGCGTTAAGCTTGAGATTTGGGAAAGGATTTTAGATACAGGTTTTGGCATGCCAACCTCAACCTGGTCGATAAGATGAAACTTAGCGCCACTAGAGGGACAGCTGATAACAACAGGGCGTATGTGTAAATGGTAGTGCGTGAAGGTATGCTTAAAAACCGGAAGCTGTTCGATGATTTTAGCTGACGGGTCAAATGCGTGCATAGACTGAGTGATAGACACAGGCGTGTCTTCAGACTCGACTAAGCTCCATAGGCCTCCCCAGATTCCCTGACTAGGTCTTTTTTGTAAATACACCTGACTGTTTTTAACAAATACTAGCATTGCAATCGAACGGTTAGGCTTGGTTTTTTTCGGTTTTGGATTAGGATAATCGAGCTGTGTTTGATCAGTATTTGATTTGCAAATATTACTAATGGGGCAAAGGCCACAACTAGGGTTGGAGCGAGTACAAATTGTCGCACCTAGATCCATAATAGCCTGAGTATAGTGGTCCGTGCGAATGTTAGGTGTGTGAGATTCAGCTAGACGCCATAACTCTTTGAGCGTACTACTTTGGGCATAATGACCTTTGACTTGATGAGCTCTCGACAATACTCGTTTTACATTGCCATCTAATATAGACTGTTTTTGGTTAAATCCAAGTGCTAGTATTGCACCTGCTGTTGATCTTCCGATACCAGGAAGGGCAAGGATTTGCTCGAGATTTTGAGGAAAACAGCCTTGATAATCATGTGTAATAATTTTAGCAGTTTTATGCAAATTTCTTGCTCTTGCGTAATAACCCAGCCCAGCCCACTGAGCCAAAACAGCATCTTCTGGTGCGTTAGCTAAATTACCAAGCGTAGGGAAGTGATGAAGAAAGCGGTTAAAGTAATCAATTACCGTACTAACTTGGGTTTGCTGCAGCATAACTTCACTGAGCCAAATGTGATAGACGTCAACTTTATCTTTATCCCCAATTTGCCAGGGGAGGTTGGTGCGCCCATGAACATCAAACCAGGTAAGGAGCTGATCGGCTAGTTGTGACAATGTATTACCTAAGTTTTAAAGGGTCTTCAGGATTGATGCCGTCCATGAAGGGCCTGTTCACATCTTCGTGGGTGGTTTGATACACACAACCAATCCAGTTGCTTATAATTTGTCTCGTGGCGTCATGCCAGGTGTTGTCTAGCGTCTTACTAATAAGATCTTCAGGGAAGTCATTAATACTAAAATCACCTACTAATAATTTGGCCTTGTACTCGTCTAAGATGGCCTTATTTTGTTCACCTAAGTAATGTGCAGGAAAAACAGGATAGGCCTCCTGATAGCCAGATAGGTAGGCTATGATTTCACGCTTGTATTCTTTAAGCAGGCTAATAGTGTCATACTCAGGATGCCCCTGAAAAAAGACGATACGCAGCAGGTCCTCGCTCACACACAGATGTGCACCTATGTCGCTATCAACCAAAATCTTAATGCCGGCTGTTGTAAATTGCTGCTTAGTTATTTCATTAAAACGAGAATGCGGCACGTTAAAGTTGGTGTTAACGCCACTAATTAGGGGGTGGCTTCGATTTGCAATTTTATGTTTAAAGACACCCCAACACTTATTGCCAATAGTTTGGCGTTTCTGCTGGTATCTGAACTCCATCACCGCGTGAGTGGCTAAGCAAGAGCATAAGGTAGAAGTGACGTTTGCATATGACCAGTCAATGACAGCCTTTAACTCATCATAAAAAGGTGCTTTTTTCAAGTCGGCCTGCTCAACATGAGCCCCTGTAATAATAAGAGCGTCTAGGCCTTGTAATTTTATTTCATCAAAGCTTTGATAGTGCTTACTAACGTGCTTGGTCGCCTTTTCACCACGCTCAACAGAAGACAACGTAAAGGGATGTAAATAAAATTGAGCAATTTGGTTGGAGTGGCCAATGAGACGGAAAAATTGACGCTCAGTGGCCTCCAGAGCCGCGTCTGGCATCAAGTTAAGTAAGCCGATATGAAGCTCACGGATCACTTGGTGATTGGCCCGATCTTTACTTAATACTATCTCCCCTTCAGATTTTAGTCGTGCAAAAGAAGGTAGTTTTGAATGAGCAATTAAAGGCATTAGGAGATAGCCCCTGCAATTAGTTCAAGCACTTCATCGGCATGGCGACATTGATACAAATCCTCGCTGTCAATGGCGTAACCATACTGTTGAGCAATGCGCTCATATTTTGGCTTGCGATGCTCTAATAAGCGGGGAAATATCCAGCGAATAAAAGCATCGGGGTTAATTTGTGCCACATAAGTAAGTTTGTTTTCTGCTAAGTAAACAGCCAGCTGTTCTTGCAAAAACTTAGCTTGGTAGTACATTGGCTTAGGGTGTGTTTGCGCACGCTCTATTAAAGTGTTTTCATTGCTTTTGCTGGCACGAATGTATAAGATTATTGTGTGCTCAGCTAAGGTTTTATAGATATTTTCATTGTCAAGTTCACACAAGCTTCCACCTGCATCATTGATAAAGTTGGCTACACCTTGTCGCTCAGCTTTAGCGATGAAGTCAGGCACATCCAGCATAGTATTAGACTCTGCCTGATTGAATAAAGCCTGGCGGCGCATGAACTCAGCAATGGGCAGGCCTCCTAGTTCAGGATTTCCAGCCTTCCCCAGAAACGATGCAACCACAGACAGGTTGTCAAAAGTGATATGGTTTTGAACACTAATTGAGTCATTTTCGAGCAGCTCTTTGAGCTTTTCGTCCTGCTTAATGCAAGACTTTATATTATCTAAAATATCATTATTTAGATATTGAGCACCAATACGATAGTCACCTGAGTAGTGAAAATAGGCATCGTTTTTAGATAATAATTTGGCCAAATGTGTTTTTCCAACCCCAGACATACCTAGCAGGGTTAGACGCTTATGTCGGGAGTTGATAAATTCGTTAGCAGATAGTTTCATGTGTTTTGATTTTAACGCCAATATTTTATCTATAGCAACCCATCTGCTTTAAACATTTCGCGAATACCGCGAACAGCTTGACGAGTCCGATGCTCATTTTCGATCAAACCAAAGCGAACATACTGATCACCATAGTCACCAAATCCAACCCCTGGAGAGACGCCTACTTTGGCTAATTTTAGTAGTTTTTTAGTGAACTCAAGCGAGCCCATGGATTGGTAAAATTCAGGAATTTTAGCCCAGACAAACATGGTAGCTTTAGGCGGCGTTACCTCCCAACCAATGCTATTTAAGCCGCTACACAAGACATCGCGACGATCTTGGTACATGTTTGATATTTCCTGAACGCAGGTTTGATCACCCTCTAATGCTTCAATAGCAGCGACTTGAATTGGCGTAAACATGCCATAATCAAGGTAAGATTTTATTTTTGCTAATGCTTTTACTAAAATCGGATTACCAACCATAAAGCCAACGCGCCAGCCAGGCATGTTGTAACTTTTTGAGAGTGAGAAAAACTCTACAGCAATATCTTTAGCGCCTTTGACTTGCATAATACTGGGTGCCACATAACCATCAAAAACAATATCGGCGTAAGCCAAATCTTGCACAACCCAAATTTCATGCTCTTTGGCAATCTTAATAACCTTCTCAAAAAACTCTAATTCAACACATTCTGTTGTCGGATTGGATGGATAGTTTAGCACCAGCATTTTCGGCTTTGGCCAGGTGTTTTTTATGGATCTTTCAAGTTCGGCCAAGAAGTCATCCTCTGGACCACAAGGCACATGTTGAATATCAGCACCCGCAATGACGAATCCATATGGATGAATTGGGTATGCGGGATTAGGCACCAAAACTGTATCGCCCGCCCCTACTATTGCTTGCGCTAAGTTTGCCAAGCCCTCTTTGGACCCGATAGTAACAATTGCCTCTGTTTCTGGATCTATATCAACGTCGAAACGGCTCTTATACCAGTTTGAAATAGCTTTACGTAAACGAGGAATTCCTCGAGATGTCGAGTAGCGATGCGTGTCTTTTCTGCGAGCCGCCTCAACTAACTTTTCAACAATGTGATCGGGAGTTGGCTGGTCTGGGTTACCCATGCCAAAGTCGATAATATCTTCCCCACGCGCTCTCGCCTTAGATTTAAGCTCGTTAGTAACGGCAAAAACATAGGCAGGAAGTCTTTTAATTCTAGGGAAGTCGTCGTTCATAATGTCTTTATTGAATGCCTAAAAGCTCAACATCAAAAACCAGAGTTGCATTTGGCGGAATAATGCCACCCGCGCCCATTTCGCCATAAGCCAGCTTTGACGGAATGGTTAATTTGCGCTTGCCACCTACTTGCATACCATCGACACCTTGATCCCAACCAGGAATTACTTGCCCCACTCCTAACTGAAAGTTGAAAGGGTCATTGCGATCAAGACTTGAGTCGAATTTTTTTCCGTTAGTTAGCCAGCCTGTGTAGTGCATAGAAACATGGTCGCCCGCTTTACAAGCTGTACCTTCACCTAATGCTAATTCTTCAATGATTAAATCTGCCATAATTCTCTCCTAATAAGTTAGTTTAATATCATAAGCACCAAATTTTCTAATATTAATAACGCCAGAATCTAGAATTAAATACTGCGCCTTGATACCTTTTAAAACACCCGTTATGACTGGTGTTTTATCAAAATTTAATGAAGTAATTTTGCTGGGATATTCTACCACAGGGTAGTTTATTGCTAGCACTTCATTGTTCAATATTTGAGCACCCGTTGTGTTAATAGTATTTTGAATGTTTCCAAGTAGTTCATTTTTTGTCGCTAGAAGATCAACCGGGCTCACCTCGTTCTTCAGCATTTTTCGCCAATTGGTTTTATCATTAACATATTGCTTTAATGCCATCTCAAGTTCACCCGATTTTAAACGTGTATCTACTTCTAAGATAGGCAACGCGCTAATAGCCCCTTGGTCAATCCAGCGACTAGGGATATTACCCTTGCGAGTAATTCCAACTTTAATGCCAGACGAGTTAGCTAAATAAACAACATGGGGAGAAAAGCAATTATCTAGACCCCACTGCGGCTCTCGACACGTACCAAGATGGTGATGACAAGTTTCAGGCTTCATGATGCATAAGTCACAGCAGGCTAGTTTTTGAGAGCAAGGGTAGCAATAACCCTGAGAGTAACTTTTATTGGTTTTTTTGCCGCAATGACTGCACCGGATAACGTGGTTAAAGCTTAACGTGATTTGTTCACCCACCAGGTCATTCATGCTTAATAATTTATCCCCAATTGGAAGCTGGTACTGGGCAACCCCTTTATTAAGATGGGTGTGCATTTTTTGGATTAAACCGCTTAGTTGCATGATTGCTATTGCGTCAACAGTTGCTGAACTTGCTGATATTTATTGGCAGTTTTTTCTATGATATTTTTTGGCAACTTAGGCGCTGGAGGCGCTTTGTTCCAGTCTAGTGTTTCTAGATAATCTCGTACAATTTGCTTATCAAAACTTTGTGGACTTTCACCAACTTGGTAATCTTTAGCTGACCAAAAACGCGAGGAATCTGGGGTTAGCACCTCATCCATTAATGTTAGCGTATTGTTTTCATCTAAGCCAAATTCAAACTTAGTGTCTGCAATGATGATGCCGCGCTCGAGTGCAAATTCAGCTGCAAACCGATAAAGCGCCAGGCTAGCCTGCTTAACTTGCTGAGCCATATCTTCGCCTAAAATATTGACAGTGGTGGCGAAGTCAATGTTCTCATCATGCTCACCGACAGCCGCTTTACTGGAAGGCGTAAACATTACATCTGGCAGCTTTTGTGCTAATTTAAGATTCTTAGGCAAGGTTATTCCGCACATTTTCCCAGTATTTTGATAATCTTTCCACCCCGATCCGATAATGTAGCCACGAACAATCGCTTCTAGCGCCAAGGGTTTTAATTTTTTGACAATAATAGCACGACCTTCAACTTGTTCAATCTCTTGATCGTTTAGAACGCCATTTAGAGGCTCATGCGTTAGGTGATTTGGAATTATATGCTGGGTTTTATCGAACCAAAAATTGGCCACAGAGGTTAATACAGCACCTTTTTTAGCAATGCCATCATCAAAGACCACATCAAAAGCACTTAAACGATCAGTGGTAACAATAAGCATTCGCCTATCGTCAATATCATAAATATCTCTTACCTTGCCTTTTTGGATAAGAGGTAGGCTTAAATTGGTTTCAAATAGAGTTTCCACGATGATTCCTTTGACAATGATTGCAATAAATATTAGACATATTTTAATCGATTGTCTGACTTAAA
>Ga0308025_1000126_pt1 | contig 40341 bp, 49 predicted proteins | sample Neamet422_FD_201298 | JGI IMG/M metagenome (GOLD analysis project Ga0308025, IMG submission 201298) | Marine microbial communities from water near the shore, Antarctic Ocean - #422 | ecosystem: Environmental > Aquatic > Marine > Unclassified | place: Southern Ocean | collected 2014-10-03
ACATTTGGTTGTATGACATTTTAAGCCAGTGCATTGACTTATTAGGGGTCTTTAAATCAGGCGGATTTAGGTAATCAAACATCGCATAAGTAGCTTCATGCCCTGCCTCAATAAAACACATAACCTTGCCGTCATACTCTGTAACAGGTGTACCAATTTTTATAATCGAGGCAATATTTGTTGCAACAGATTCAGCCTCAAAATGCGCTGCAGAACCTGTTTTACTAACAGGTAAATTAGTGGTATCTCCTATTACATAAACGTTGTCATGCCCATTCATAGTGAGCTTATAACGATCCGTTGGAATCCAGCCATTTTGACCCAGATCATTGTCTTCAATAACACCCATGCCATGATGTTCTGGAATAGAAACTAACATATCATATTGATATTCAGAACCCTCCATGCTTTTGACAATTTTGTTTTCCACATCAACTTCTTCAACATTAAACAACGTTTCATATTCAATACCCATTTTATCAAACTCAGGTTTTGCCCATTTGGCAACGTTTTCAATGCTGTGAATACGATTAATAGGGTAATGATATTTAATTTCAACCTTATCACGAATGCCTCGATCTTTAAAATATTGATCCAATGCAAAAGTAAATTCAACAGGCGCAATAGGACATTTATGTGGCACACCAACTACAATTGCAAGTTTACCGCCTTCAAATTCACGTAAACTTTTAAATAACTCTACTGCTCCTTTTTCAGTGTAAAAACTATGAGCGCCTTCATCTAATCCTGGTGTTTTATTTGGCATAACGCGCGAACCTGTAGCGATCACTAAAATGTCATAATCATAAGTTTTACCACTTTGGGTCTTAACCCAATTCTCATCAAGTTTAAATTGTTCAACAGGATCTACCTGAAAATTAATACTAGACTCCAATAAACTAGCTTGATCACGATACAACTCATCTGGCATCATTTCCCCAAAGGCAACATATAATAAGCCCGGTTGGTACATGTGTTTATCAGAAGCAGATAACATTGTAATATCCACCTCACCATCACGAATTTTTCCACTTAATTGTCGCGCTAAATTATTAGCAACAATACTGCCACCTGTACCTCCACCAACGATCAAAATTTTCATTATCTATTCCTTATTTTAACTTACGAATTTTTATATGCCATGCATCATCAATTTGCTCACTACTGGTAATTTCATGTCCGATTTTATTCACCCATTCAGGCACATCATTAACGGTACCTTCATCGGTTGAAAGCAATTCCAACGTGTCACCGACATCTGCTTGTCGCATATAGGTAATTAACTCCATTAATGGCCCAGGACAGTAAGTATTTCTCGCATCAACTAATATATCTTTACTCATTTTTTTCTCCTTGTTATTAAAAACTTAGTAACTGACCACCTTCAGCATCGCTTAAAAATTTGGTCAAGCCTGTAGCAGGTGCAAAGTCTAAGTCTAAGTCTTTATCTTTAATGTTCGCCAATTCAAGCGCCATTGAACAGGGTAGCAATTCCACATCACCCAACTCTACTGCCATTTGAAATAAGTTTTTAAATTCAGGTACGCCTTCGGTAGTTAGCAGTGAAGCAAACTCTCCCTCAGCAGGTACTTCAATGTTGCTTCCTGATACAAAATGGAGGATTGAATTCATCGAAAAAAATACCCTAACTTTTGAACCACTAGCGGCAGCAACTGAGGCAACCATTGCTGTCATTTGTAATTTTTCGCGTGTTGCAGAGACGCAAACAATTGATAATTTATTTTCCATGATTTTTATTCTCCATTATTAATGACAAGGAAATCCTTGTGAGTGGCGCACATCATGCGCGATACTATGTGCTAGTGGTGCTTGCACAAAACCCACGCTGTATAAAATAACCAAGCCTAACAAAAATGCACTAGCTAGGTAAAATTTGTTCAAACTCACTTCATTAACTTTAACACTGGGTGTTAATATTTGCTCTTTCATTAGATTTTCTCCTGTTTATAAATTCTTTTTATTACCCAAGTGCAGCTCACACCTAATATTAGCCAAAGTACAGCGTTAACAAAGGCTGTTGCAGGAATAAAACTTTGTGCAAGTTGCTCCAACTCTATAATATTGTCACTAAACATTGCTCCGCTGATATGAGGCGCACCAAATAAATGCGGTAATATAATAAACACAGGCATAGCCCAACGCCAAGGCGCCTTGCCAAATGCCAACCCCGCCAAGCCTATTGCGGTAGATAATGCGGTTAGTGACCACCATAGTTGTCTTTCTTCTAAGATTGCTGAGTTGGATAGAGGTATTTCAGGTGGTAGCCCAAATGAAGGCGCTAAAAAGAAAACCAGATAACCGGCACCGCTCCAAGCTGCAGCTTTTTTCCAACTAAACTCTGTAGTAGATTTACTCTTAGTTGTCATTAACATTACACTAAGCAACAACATGGAAAAACCCATGGCAGTAAAACTATTGGCTAAAAATGTGTAAAAGGTGCGTTCAATTCCATCCTTTGGTGTCCAAGACGATTCATCGTGCGAATGTGAGTTATGAGAAGCGTCATTATGAGCAACCACCAAGGGTGATGCTGTACTGGCTTGAGTCTCAAATCCTTCTGCACTTTGAATAATTGGAATTACCTGAAAAGATTGAGTTAGTGTCACCATTAACCCTGTTAACACCCCAATTATCAATGCATAATAAATAACTCTTTGAAACATCATATCATTACTCCTAAATGATTAATGACAAGGAAATCCTTGTGAGTGACGCACATCATGCGCGATACTATGTGCTAGTGGTGCTTGCACAAAACCCACGCTGTATAAAATGACCAAGCCTAACAAAAATACACTAGCTAGGTAAAATTTGTTCAAACTCACTTCATTAACTTTAACACTTGGTGTTAATATTTGCTCTTTCATTAGATCTCCTTATTTATAAAAAAAATACTCAGTTATAGCTACATCCCTTGTTTCTGTAAAAGCATGACTAATACAGAAACAAGAGTTATAGCTATTTTCCACGACAATAGTTCACGAGCTTATCCACGATGATAGCTCACGAGCTTAATGGCATAAGCAGCAGTACTATCCAAAATGTAACCAAAAATACCAATGACTAGTACCATGGCCGTCAAATGATCGTAAGATAACGTTTCTCGTGCATCAGCAATAGAATAACCCAGACCTGAAGTAACTCCTAAAAACTCTGCAGGAACCAAAACAATCCAGGCCACACCTAAGGCAGCACGTATACCCGTTAAAATATCAAAAGCAATAGCTGGCAGAATAATTTGCGTTAAAGTATGCCAAGGACTGGCACCTAAATTACGCGCAACTTTAAACCAGGCAGGATCAACTTTTGCCAATCCAGCTGCAGTGTAAAATGCCACAGGCCAAATTGCTGCAATCGTAAGCAAAAAGATAATAGCCTGATTCCAAGAGAGAAACACAATCACCGCAATGGGCTCCCAGGAAAGAGGACTGATCATTCTTAGTAGCTGAAAAGGTGAATTACTAACTTCTCTGAAAGTTTTACTACGACCAAGCAATATACCAATTGGCACACCTAAGGCAATAGCAATACCAAGTGCGGAGAACAAACGATAACTACTCGACGCAATCGCACCAGGAATAGTGCCATCACTCCATAACCTTGGAATTGCTTGAAAGGTGGGTATGGGCCCAAAATCAGCAAAATTAGTGGTATCAGGGTTAATATAAAGTAAATAACCTCCTACCCACCAAAGTGCTAATAGAATTAACAGACCCAAAATCCAATTTGCAAAACATCGATTTATTAGTTTTTCAACTAAGAAATTAGCAATTTTATTCACCATTAAACCTCAAATATCTCTTCACGAGTATAAGGGTCGCCTGACTGTGGTACGCTAGAATCATCGCGCCACTTAGGATTTGCCTCAAGTGCATTCTTAATAAAGTCATAATTAACCAAATCATCTGTTACGTGCTTAGCCGATAATTTATCAAGGAATGCTGTATCTCCAGTTAAAACAGTATCTTTCAAGAAATTAACGTTAAGTTCAGTCGCAGAACGATACGGCCAAGCTTGGAAATTAATTCTATCTTGACCCCAAGAAGTATGCTGAATTGCATGTGGATTTTTGTAATATGCAGGATCATATTTAGTCATTGCCCGTTTTACTATCTCTTTAGGGAATGGATAATACTTCTTACCATCACGAGAGAGAATTTCAGACATTTCATCTCTGTTTTCACTAATATAGATTTGCGCCTCAACAATAGCGTTGTGCACGCCTTGTGTCCAAGCAGCGCGTTCAGGATCTACAGTATCTTCTTCATGCATAACCACTACACAACAAGGGTGTCCTTTCCAGACATCACCTGTAAAGCGCAGAATTTTACCACCGGCCTTAACTTCGCCTAATGCCGCAAAAGGTTCTGCTACACAGTAAGCATCAATTGATTTTGCTGCAAGTGCAGGTGGCATAGATGGAGGTGGTAAGACGAGAATATTACACTCATCAGGGGCTAGTTTTGCATCTTGAGGGCGAACCACAGGCTTAATGCCGGCTGCTACCATCATTTTTTGCGAAATGATATTATGGTTTGAATACCAGGCAGGCACTGCAAACTGTTTACCACCTAAATCCTTAACGTTTTGAATTCCAGTATGTTTGCCCACCACAGTAGCAGAACCATTCGTATGATCCCAAGCGGTAACTTTGACTGGAAAATTACTGTTATAGCGCATCGCTACTGGAATAGGTGCTAATAAATGCGTTAGGTTGAAACGATGAGATGAGAAGCCCTCAACTAAGGCTGACCAACTACGAATAAGCGTAGGTCTAACCGAATCAATACCTTGGTTTTTGAAAAATCCCATTTCGTGTGCAGTCAGAAGTGCAGCTGCGTCAGTAATGGGAATATAGCCTAGATTAACGACTGGATTCCATTCTTTTGGTTTATTCCAATTTCTTGCTTTATGACTTCCAGCCATAGCAGAAAATGGCACTGCTGCTGCTGCAGCTGCCATTATCCCGGTTTGAAGGAAATCACGGCGAGTTACACCAGAACCTAAAGTATCAGTAAAAAGTTCATCTGAAGGCATAATCAGCTTCGCATCCTGAACACCATCGCCATGCTTAGTATATATTTTTTTCATATTTTTCTCTCCTTTACTTATTCTTAATGGAATAAGTTATTTATTATTTCTTTCTTTCTTTCTTTCTTTCTTAATTTCACGATTCATTCAATTCACCACCAAACAAAATTATTTGTCAGCAGAGGAGGCAGATGATGGTGAACTGGATGAATCCTGAAAAACTTGCATTAAATTCTTGCGAATATCTTTAACTCCTTTGCTTTCTCGTTCACGTGGATCTTTTAAATCAATATTAATATCATGCATAATTTCGCCAGGTGATCCTGCCATCACCAAGATACGATCAGCCATTATTACTGCCTCATCAATATCATGAGTAACCATCATTAGATTAAAACCCATTTTTTTAGCAATAGCGCGTACATCTTTTTGCAAAGCGGTACGAGTAAAAGTATCCAATGCAGAAAAAGGTTCGTCTAAAAGCAATAGATCTGGATCCATGACTAAAGATCTAGCAAGTGCAACGCGCTGCTGCTGTCCACCAGAAAGATCTTGCACATTGTTTTTTGCATACTCCTGAAGACCAACTAACTCAATTGCCTCAGCGACTCTCTCATTCTTTTTATCTTTTGACCAGCCTGCAAAATGTAGCCCAATGCCTACATTACGCTCTACTGTCATCCAAGGAAATAAATGTGGCGCTTGGAACATCATTACCCAACGTGGCGAAGTTTTTGTAATCAACTCATCATTAAAATGAACCTCACCTTCGCTTGTTTTTAGCAGCCCTGCTGCAATTTGCAACAAGGTAGACTTACCACAGCCAGAGCGACCAATAATGACAAGTAACTCACCAGCCTTTGCCTCAATACTAACATCCTTAAAAGTGAAAGGACTTTTGCTAGAATACTGATGTGTTAAGTTTGTAATATTAATATTAACGCCGTTTGCCATAATTTTCCTTTTTTGCTTTTTTTTATTCTAACTAAACCATATTTAGACGTTTGTCTACTATTTTCATACGCTCTGCCAATTCATTTTCATCGACCAAGTTACGACGAATCATCGAATGCGCTAAAGCCAATAGTTGACGCTCTGGAAAAGGTACGTCTAAGTACAATTCTTCAGATAGTTCATCTTCTTCCCATCGCCTTTCTACTGGAGGTAGTGCACAATTAGCTTCACTTAAGGCGTCACACATCCCCTCTAAACTCATTTTCCAAGGTGGAGTTGGATTTTTTACACCATACTGTTCGCATAAATCTTCCCAGACTCTACCTTTGTCGCGAATACCTTCCAAGACCTCAATGGATGAAGTGTCTATTGCTGCTGCTGCTGCTTTACCAGCTTCAATTGTATTATTAGCCATTATATTAATGTCCGTGAACAGGGTTAATTGCCTTATGAATAGGGCGTTTTGCATTATGCTTACGATCAGGATGAGGAAGTGCTACACCGAGCATGCAATCACGCGTTACAATTTCAGTAAGTTGTTCTTCAGTCCAACCTTCTGTGCCTTCTGGCCTCATAGGCATTACCATAAAACGACACTTTTGATTAGAATCTTCCACACGCACGTTTACACCTTCTGGAAGGTTTACACCAAATTCACTTAGCACATCCCGTGGCCAGCGTACAATACGGCGGCGATAATTAGGGGTGCGGTACCACTCTGGCGAATGCCCAAGGATTGGACGTGGGTAGCATGAACACAAAGTGCAAACTACTACATGCTTAGTGGTTGCAGTATCTTCAAGAATGCGTAAATCGCAATAGTCACTTGGGGTACCAAAATCTGTTGGCGGACTCGTAATCCAGTCAATACCTACTTCTAAGCTTGCTTTAACACCATCTTCTAATGCTAATTTTTTAAATTCAGGATCTAACCAAGCTTTAGCGACTAAACGCGCTGCAGGCAAAGGCCCAATATTGTGCGCATATTCAGTAAATTGCCTGTGATCGTCTATAGTAAAAAGACCTTTTTCGATGCACAACTCACGCACCGCAATTTCTAACACCTCGAAATCACTTATCTCTTCAACCATAGGGGCATGATTATGATCATGATTATGTTTTTCAGCCATTTTTATTCTCCTTTATCTTTCATCAAATTAATATTCAAGCTTATTCTATACTAGCTCTAACCAACGTTCTGACAGCTCTGTTTGCAATGTATCATTACTGTATGTATCAGGATATTCCGGCCATAAATCTTGCTGCTTAAAACGAACAATATAAAACCATTCCGGATTATCACAATTGTCCCAAGCCTCATCTTCTGCTGCTGGACTTTCATGTGTTGCTATTACCACCTCACAAACAACATTCCTACAATACTGCATAGTACGTGTGTAAAAAATATCAGGTAAATCTTTAACTCGAACGCGGTCTCCTGCTTTGAATTTAGCGGGACCTGCCTCTCCTTTGAAACATTGAGGGTCGCCTACCCCTGTTGCTTTATCGGCGTGATGACTTCTATTCATAGCGTTTTCTCACCTCTTCTTGTTTGTTTACTAATTCTGTCAGTGTTACAAGCTGCTTATCTACTATAATTCTTGCTGCTGTAATCAACCATCTACCGTAATAAGGTAGCGCTAAATAATTAGAATTACCAAAATCAACATTTTGTCTACGTCGTCTCTCTTCAGCATTCCAAATGCCACGCCATGCTAAACACTCACAAATTACATAAGTGTTTAACTCCCATTGTTCTTCTTCTTTTTCTTCATATTGCATTGGCACATCTAGCTCACCACCTACATCATGAGGATTCTTCATACATTCTCTCCAACGTTTATGATCAAATGTATCTGGGTAAGGAGCATCCTTGGAAGGTTTTAGTTTATTGTGTATACTCATAGTTTGATTACCTGTTAAAATTTTCAAAATAAGTCAATTTTTAACTTAACAATTAGTTTTGAATTAACTTGTGATCGAGTATATCGCGACAACATTATTTGTCTAATACTTTATTATTATTGTTACTATAGGAATTACCTATGCCTAGTAAAAATATATTCCCCCGCTCTTTGCAATACTTGATTGCAGTTGTCAAACATGGTAACTTTACTCATGCAGCTGAAGCGCTTTATGTTACTCAGCCAACCTTATCTCAACAAATAAAAAAATTAGAAGACTCCTTGCAGGCCTCGCTTTTAGACCGCTCTGGAAAAGTAATAAAATTAACTGATGCCGGAGAGTCTTATATAAAATATGCGCAACTTGCTTGGGAAAATTTAAACACAGGCGAGCGTGCTATTCATGATACGAAAAACCTAGAAAGCGGCTCACTTCATATTGGACTGACGCCAATTACTGATCATTTAGTTTGTTGTTTATTAGAACAATTTAACTCCAACCATACCAATATCAGTTTAAAACTTTTAGAAATGCCTCAAAACAATATTGAGCTAGCAGTGCTTCAAGGTGGTATTGATATAGGCATTGTGTTTAGCAATACATTGTCAAATAATGCCCATTCAAATGAATTAGTAATTCAACCATTATTTGAAGAGCAGCTTTGTCTTGCAGTGGGCAATAAAAATACTCATGCTCATGATGAGAAAATTTCTTTCGAAAAATTTAAACAACAGCCTTTAGCATTGCTTGATCCTGATTTTATTTTACGTCGATTGATTGATTCTTACTACCAGCAGCATGACATTAGCACCCCCAATATTTCGATTGAAAGTAATTCTTTAAGTATGATTATAGAAATTGTTCAAAATGGTTCGCTAGCAAGCATTCTTCCTAAAAGCATTGTCAATTCGCAATGCGGTTTGTACGATATTAGCATTTCTCCTAAGTTTCCTTCTACATCAATCAGTCTTATTTACCGCAAACAAGGCTACAAAAGTTTTTCTTGCTTAGCATTCATCAAATCAGCTCTGAATTGGGTCAACGGCAAGAACGAAAAAACCAATAAATTAAAACGCATACCTTGCATTAATAGCAAATAAAATGATTAGTACTTATCAATTTTTTTTTAAAACTATATTGGGTGCTAAGCCTCCCGCTGCTTTTAATCATTTTTTGGGTAAAAAACTAATGCGTTGGCCAAATTGTAAAGAACAGGTTGCATGATAAGCCACGCGCAAATTAGGTACGCTTTAATAATTTAAATCCAGTTCTGATAATAATTGTGAAATATCTTTTCGACTTGATATTGGCAGTGCAATCGTTAAGACTTTATCCAGATGAGATGCGCCATACGTCCCGATTTTTCTCCGTCTCGGCGATAAGAAAAATACTTATCTTTTTGCTTGAAGGTGCATTCATCACCACCTGTGATTGACTCAACACCCAAATCTTTTAAAATAATTCTGGCTGCTTGGTAAATATCCAACTGATGCTTATCGCCTTTTTGTATGAATGCATTTTTGAGTTGTGCATCTTTAGCAATGAATTGCTGATAAACATCATCACCCACCGTAAATGCCGTTTGAGAAATCGCAGGACCAAAGTGGGTTAGTAAATTGGTATCGCTAAACTTAGCAATGGTTGATTCAATTACGCCATTTAATACACCCTTCCAGCCTGCATGAACCACACCTACTTGCGTACCATGTTGGTTAGAGATAAAAATTGGCAAGCAGTCCGCAGTTAGCACTGAGCAAACTACGCCTTTTTCTTGTGTGATAACGGCGTCGCCGATACACTCAGCACTTGAGGCTTCCAAACAGATATTAGAATGAGTCTGCTCTAGCCATTTAGGCTCACTAGGCAGGCTATATGCTTGAATAAGTTGCGCTCGATTGCGTGCCACTGTTTGTAAATTATCATCGACATGCATGGCTAAATTAAAATCAGCATAGCCATTTTCAGCTGACAAATTCTCAAGCGGATTGTCCAAATAACGCATGGTGGAGACCACTTGTACGTTATCTGGAAAGCCTAATGGCTGTTTGTTGCTAGATAGGGTCAAACTTTGCTAACGCTTTAAGTAAATCATCCAAATCTTTTGGCAATGGTGCCTTCCAAGACATCTCTTCACCAGAAATAGGATGCATTAATGTGAGCTTTTTGGCATGCAAAGCTTGACGATTAAAGCCCTTTAAAACATCTTTTAACGCTTCTTCAGCTTTTTTAGGAAAGCGTATTTTTCCACCATACATAGGGTCAGCAATTAGAGGATGCTCTACATAAGCCATATGCACTCGAATTTGGTGAGTGCGGCCTGTTTCCAAAATACATTTAACATGTGTATGATGCTTAAATCGATCAATCACTCGGTAGTGTGTAACCGCTTCTTTACCTTCACCCTCTTCAACCACGGCTTGTCTAATTCTATCTTTAGGGTCACGACCAATTGGTGCATCTACTGAGCCACCAGAAATCATATGGCCATAAACAATGGCAGAATATTCACGCGAAACGACGTGCGTTTGCAGTTGCTCGACTAGATTTTTTTGTGCCAATTCACTACGCGCGACTACCATTAAACCCGAGGTATTTTTATCTAAGCGGTGAACAATACCTGCGCGATCGAGCGTGGCGAGTGCTGGTTCATAATGAAGCAGTGCATTGGCAAGTGTGCCTGTCCAATTACCTGCACCTGGATGTGTTACCAAGCCGACTGGCTTGTTTAATACGATAATATCATCGTCTTCATACACCACGTCAATAGGAATGTCTTCACCTAACCAGGCATTAGACTTTTCTTGAATAATGGATAAGGCAACCACTTCGCCGCCATTCACTTTTTCTTTAGCTTTAAAAGCTTTGTCGTTCACCAATGCTCTACCTGAGCGTACCCAGCTGGTAATCTTAGAACGTGAATAATCAGGCAGCATGGTGGCTAAAGCGCTATCAATGCGCTGGCCAATCAGGCGATTTGGAATAACAATGTTTAATAAATTCATGCGATAATTTTACCCTTAAGAGTGCTACCAGCAAAAACAATAAACACTGGCATTTTTAAATTGATTTTATACGTGAGTATTTTTTATTCCTATAAGGCAAATGTTTAAATACGAGAACGCGTAGTAATTATATGCAAGCGAGTATTTTCAATATTTAACACCATCCTCTTTTCATCAACCCCTAGAGGTGGTAGAAGAAAAAAAGATGCAAAAAATTAATTTGTAATTACAAGCGCTTTTTCTGTCTGCAAGGCAAATTGCTGAATTCTTAATTGAGTATAGCGACCTTCTATATGAATGAAAGAATTTAGCAGTTTAACGCTTCAGAAAGGAAAAGGTCGAAGTAATTTGGCGTCGCGTAAGAGATTTGAACTCCTGTTACCAGGATGAAATCCTGGGGTCCTGGGCCGGACTAGACGAACGCGACAAAACTATTTTAATTGAGATTGTCAAGAGTAATAGTAATTTTTTTATATTATTATATTATTATATTATAATGTATAATATTTTATTAAATTAAAAGGAGAAAACTATGAAACTACAAATTACAGGTGTTATCACCACTATTTTTTTGATGAACAACGTCTTTGCAAGTGATGGCAAAGCACTGTATGGGCAATTATGTGCCAGCTGTCATACACCAAACGCTAGTGTTAAAATTGCACCGCCAATCTTTGCTGTAGTTGATCATGTGCGACAAGCCTATCCACAAAGAGAGGATTTTATTGCTCAAATTATTGAATGGGTTGATGAGCCAAAAGAGGAGGTAGCATTAATGCCTGGTGCAATTCGTAAATTTAATCTTATGCCAAAATTAGGCTACAGTCAGAATGATGTAAAAGAAATTGCAGAATATTTATTTGATAAAGATACTGTTTTGTCAAAAGAATATAAGGAGCATAAAAAGAAAGGTCACGGAAGTAACTAAATTCAAATTAGCGCTATTTGATGGCAATTTTAAATACTATTCATCTGGAATTGCAAGTTAGTTGTTAACAAGCTTCTAGATGACAACAATAGTGCAGACGAAAAAAACCTCAGATTCTCTACCCTACCCTTTTTACAGGGAAGATCGACAAGTGAAACTGACTTACACCTAAAATTTAGTATTTTTGGTTAAGACTTAGCTAAATTTGCATTCTTAGGTTGTTCACATCAGAGAGAATTTAGAGGCTCAAGTTGCCACCACCCCTTAATTTAGAAGTGAGGACGTCAGCAGGGAGGACTAGATGAAAGGTCTGAAATTTAGTGTTTTTGGAAGCTATTCCAATTCTTTATTTTCTTTAAACACCTAGCCTGCAATTGAATCAAGCCTATTGTTGCAACAAAATATCCTGAATTTAAATCTAATCTAGCCCATCCAATGCCATCCTCTAATACCCAATACCTCTTTCCATTAAGATTATTTGTCTCTCTGTAAAATCCAAATCCAGGAACTTTTAACTCACGACCCTTGATATCAATTTTTTCCCAGTATGAGTCGGAACTCCAGGCTTTATCAAAAAAAATGTTGAAAGGCTGGTCTAAGAAATCAATCTTGTCTCCTATACAGGTTAGCTGAAGGTTCTCATTAGATAGAGCTCTAGATAGCGCCCCAGTTAGTTTACTCTTATCTATCTGAATAAAACTATAAGGAGTATCGTCAGAAATAGCCTGCGCTGAAAGTGCTATAAATAGCGTTAATAATAGTATTCTTACTTTCATAAGAGTAATTGTAGCTCAATATAACAACCTAAATAGACAAGATTGCCGCCCACCTTTTTTTAAAAGTGAGGTAGGCAGGGGAAGCTGGGTTAGAGATGTGAGATTAAGTAATTTTATTTATTTAAATTAGATAAAGCTTTTAAATCTTCTAGTGATACTACAGCTAGTGCTTTTTGGTCGGTTGCTTCAAGCATAACAGGTGGTGCAACATTAGCCGAAATCGCTTGATGCCAGCGTATAGCGCATAAACACCATTTGTCACCAGCTTTTAAACCTGCGAAATTGTACATAGGATTAGGGCTGATTAAATCATTACCTTCTGCCTTTGAAAATTGTAAAAATTCGTCTGTCATAATCGCACATACACTGTGATTACCTGAATCATTTGTTGGAACATAACAAAACCCTTTCCGGGTAAAGCCCGTATGACTGCAACATAACTGTAACTGCGTACCTAATACATTCAATTGGTTTTCCATAAAGTTGCCTTGTGTTAATTAACGTAGATAGCTATTCTTATACTTTTCATAAATTACTTCTTATTTGCAACAATTAATTTTAGCACCACCATTGCCTTATTAAGTTTTGATTGTAATACTTTAGGAGCCGCCCTTCTAAAATAATATATTCCAGAGATTGGTTGTCTATAAGGGGTGGCTACTCTCATCTTCTGTACCTGCTTTCTGTACTAGTAGAGCTTTTAAACGAAAAAAAACCCTGTATTAACAGGGCTTTTAAGAGTATGGCATCGCCTAGGAGAATCGAACTCCTCTTACCAGGATGAAAACCTGGGGTCCTAACCGATAGACGAAGGCGACATAACATTTCTACTACTTCTGGTGGAGCTAAGCGGGATCGAACCGCTGACCCCGTCGCTGCCAGCGACGTGCTCTCCCAGCTGAGCTATAGCCCCAAAACTTGGTGCGTAGCAAAAGAGGTAAATTATAATGCTGAAGTTAAATTAGTCAAGCTATTATTGGTAAAATAATTGTATGAAACTACAAACCTTTAAAGAAAAAACTTACTCACTTGATATTATGTATCACCTGGGTACTTATGAAAACTCTATTCACTTTATTTTTGATCATGATAGTAAAACTTGTGCCATTATTGATCCTGCTTGGCATGCTGATCTTTTTATCAACTACGCTAAAGATAAAGGCTATAAGATTACTGATATTTGGCTAACCCATTGGCATGGAGATCATACCAATGCAGCGGATGAAATTGCACAAAAGACTGGCGCCAAAATCACTGCTGGTATTAATGAGCTACCTTATTTAGATATTAAGAATGATTTAGCAACCGTTAATGACGATGATGTCATTAGCCTTGGAGGTACTACTGCAAGAATTATCAATACGCCTGGGCATACGGCTGGTGGTATTTGCTATTTATTAGATGGACATATTGTTGCAGGCGATACATTGTTTGTTTATGGTGCTGGCCACTGTAGCCTTCCAGGTGCAAGTATTAAGGAACTTTATGACTCTATGCAAAAGCTTAAAAAGGTTGATGATAATGTCATGCTTCATTGTGGACATGATTATGGATGCAAAATTAACACCACGATGGCTGAGCAAAAATCTGGCAATGCGTATTTACTATTAGATAGTGAGGCTGACTTTACCAGTTTCGTACAGGGTATGTCAAAAGGATTAGTCGCCTATCCTACTGAAGCGCTGACTTTAAAAGAAGTTAAAGCCATGTTATGATTGGATTTTTTGGGGGTTCGTTTGATCCTGTGCACTTTGGACATTTGAAAAATGCACAACAAATTAAGAGTGAGCTTAATTTATCTGAGCTATTTTTAATGCCATGTCGAGAGCCTGTTCATAAAAGCAAGCTAACCTTTCTTACAGAACAGCGCCTTCAAATGCTACAAATGGCCATACAAGACTTTCCAGAGCTTAGCCTGGATACTCGAGAAATTAACAGAAAAAGTGAATCTTATAGTGTTGACTCGCTAAAAGAAATTGCACTCGAGCTTCCAGAAGAGGTTATTTGCTTGATTATTGGCATGGATAGCTTTAACCAATTATCTAGTTGGAGAGACTATCAAAAATTTCATCAATATTGTCATTTGATCGTTCTAGCAAGACCTGGGGAAATAAATGAGCAAAATTATGCTGGATTTACACTAACCCAAAACTCTAAAGATCTTCCTAGCAAAAGCGCAGGTCTAGTTTATTTTGCAAAAACAGAGCTTCATGATATTTGTTCAAGTGATATTCGCGGTATTCTGTTTGAAGCTTCGCAAGAGGGTAAAATACATCCACAACAGAGCTTGGATGAATTAATTCCAAAGCGTATTATTAACTATCTACAAAAATTATGAGCCTAAACCTAGAAGAGCAACTTAAAGTTGTCACAGATACTATTGACGAATTAAAAGGCGAAAATATCGTCACCCTTAAAGTGCTCGACCAAAGTGCTGATATTGAAGCTATCGTTGTTGCAACAGGCCGCTCTATTCAGCATGTTCGTGGTATGGCTAATAATATTAAAATTGAAGCTAAACGCTTAGGTATGAAAGTATCTGGCATTGAAGGTACTGAAACTGGGCATTGGGTATTGGTTGATTTAGCAGAAGTGGTTGTTCATTTGATGACTGAAAAGACTAGAGAATTCTACAAACTAGAAAGACTTTGGTCTGGTGCTGAAAACGACTAAAAATCAATGAAGATTAACCTGGTTGTGATTGGCAAAAAAATGCCAGATTGGATACAAGCCGGAATTAATCATTATCAAAAACAACTCCCCGCTCAACTTAACTTTAATCTCATTGCATTAGAGGCTCAAAAGCGCAAAGGTAAAAATATTGCACAAATAAAAGAGTTGGAGGGTGAGTTAATTCTTAAAGCGGTTAAAGACTCTCATCTTGTGATTGCTTTTGATGAGCATGGAAAACAGTACACAACTAAAGATATTGCTCAAAATTTGAGTAATTGGCAGCAAAGTGGCGATACGATATCACTTATTATTGGTGGTGCTGACGGCTTGAGTGATGCGGTTAAATCTCATGCTAATCTATTGTGGGGATTATCAAATTTAACACTACCCCACTCGATGGCAAGGCTGTTGGCAGTTGAGCAAATTTACCGAGCACATTCATTATTAACAAATCATCCTTATCATCGGGAATAATAAAGCATTAATTAAAGGAAATAAAATGAAATTAGAACTCATCAGCTTTAAACTTTGTCCATTTGCACAGCGTGCAATTATTTCTCTCAATATTCAAAATCATGATTTTGAGACAACTTATATCAACCCAATGGACCCGCCTGATTGGTTTAAAGAAATTTCTCCTAACGGACAAGTTCCCCTTCTTAAAGTGGATGACCAAGTTGTATTTGAATCCTTGGTGATTACTGAATTTATTGAAGAAATTAGCCAGACAAGCTTCCATCCTAAAGATGCTATTCAGCGGGCTAATAATCGCGCTTGGATTATCTTTTCGGGTGATATGTTTGTTGATATGCTTGGCATTGTTACCGGTGATGAGAAAAAGTTCAACGCCTCTAAAGTTGCTCTCTTTACTAAACTTACCAAGGTTGAATCAATTAAAGGCTCTGAAAAATTCTTTAATGGCGACGAATTTAATATGATTGATGCTGCTTTTGCACCTATCTTTATGCGCCTAGCTTGGATTAACGAATTTACCAACAATGCGTTATCGCTTGCAAAATTTAAGAATTTAAATGCTTGGAGTAAGGCGATTTTAGAAATTGAAACTGTCAAAAACTCTGTTGTCGACGGGCTAGATGATGTTTATTATTCCAATATAGAAGGACGCGAAGGTCATCTTTCTACTCTTTTAGTCGAAGAAGATTACTAAAGTCATTTATTAAATGATCGCTAAAATGTTTTCTGGCGGTCTACCAATAGCAACACCTTTATCTGTTCGAACAATTGGACGCTCTATTAAAATTGGATGATTGATCATAGCTTGAATTAGCTCATCTTCATTTAGTAACTCATCATCTAAATTATTTTCTTTATAGGCCGCTTCAAAAGTTCTCATTAGACCTCTTGCGTCCGTTTTAAGCTCAATAATCAAAGCTTTTAGCTCATCAAAGCTTGGTGGAGACTCTAGATATTTAATTATTTCAAAATCCAGGCCTTTTTCTTCTAAAATGTCTAATGTTAGTCTAGATTTTGTACATCTAGGATTGTGGTAAATTATTGTGCTCATATTAAAAAGGTTGTTATGAAAAAAATTATTATTATACTCTCTCTACTTGCTGGCTTTAATAGTGCGCATGGTATGACTGTTAATCAAATTGTGGATGCTGGTAAGGTTGCTCAACAGCAAGATAAACAGATTAAAGCGCCTAGCTTTTCTTTGATCGATACCCAAGGAAATATCCATACCAATCAATCAACCCAAGGAAAATATTTAGTGGTTAATTTTTGGGCAACTTGGTGTCCACCTTGTTTGAAAGAAATTCCTGCTTTTGTAGAGTTCTATGAGAACAATAAAGATCGAGTTTTAATACTTGGATTGGATTATGAGCAGGCCGATAAAAAATCCATTGAGGAATTTACTGACACCTTTATGGTTAACTACCCAATAGTGCTGTTTGACGAACATAACAGCCCTCAGTTTCCTAATTTTGGTGAAGTGATCGGCATGCCCACCACTTATGTTTACAACCCAGAGGGAAAGTTAGTTGATTTTAAAATGGGTGAAATGGATATTGAATCTTTGAAAAAGGCTATTTCAAAGTAGCCAACTTTTCGAAGATTTACCTTCATCTCTAACCAGTTTTGGTACGAGATAACCACTCAATTCAGATTTTAGTTGCTGGTGTAATTTAAGCGCCACTTCATCTTCAACGAAATATCTTTCAGCGCCTGATACATGATCCAGCATATGTAAATAATAAGGCAATATTCCAACTTTAAACAAATCTAGGCTAAGATTTTTTAATGTATCAGCATGGTCGTTCACCCCTTTTAAGAGTACCGCCTGATTAAGCAAAGTTAAATCTTTTAATTTGTTAATCTGCTGAATAAACTCTGCTGATAATTCTTGTGAGTGGTTGATATGAAAAACCATCACTACCTTTAATCGAGTTAATTTAAGTAAATTAGCTAACTCAGAAGTAATCCTACTAGGCATTACTACTGCACTTCGAGTATGAACTCGAATGGTATTAATATGCTTGATATTTTCAATATTTTTAATTAGATTTTCGAGTTTATCGTCACTTAAACTTAAAGGATCTCCACCACTTAGTATGACTTCGTTTACTTTTTTATCTGCTTGTATGTATTGCTCAATCTCACTCCAATTACTCATTGCATCATGCTCTGTGTAATTAAAATTTTGTCTAAAGCAATATTGGCAATGAATAGCACATACTTGGGATGTGATCAATAGCACTCTATTAGTATACTTATGGATAAGCCCAGCTATTGGTGAATTCTCTTCATCATTTAAGGGTGCTTGGCTAAAGCCAGTTCGATCCATACTAGCTTGTGGCATAACCTGTTTAAGCAGTGGATCATTAGGGTTATTCTTATCAATCAGTTGGGCATATTCCAAGGGAATTTTAATAGGGAAGTTTGAATCTTCGAATGCTTGGATATTAAAAAAATCATTACTGATTTTTGCACCTTTTAGCACTTTTCTAGCTTGTTTATTCCACTGAGTCATAGACATAAAAAAGCCCCGTCAGGGGCTCTTATAATTCGTTTTTACTTAAAGCTATTAACAGAAGTTAGCGAAGTTTTCATCTGTATGCTCTTGGCCATCTTCGTAACCTGATTCATACTCACTAGTTCTTCTTTGCTCTTCAATTTCAGGATTACCTAGGAAGCCTGCAACCCAACCTTGAATATAGTTGTCATTTACGCCCATTTCTTCCATTTTTTTAACGCCTTCATAGTAAGTCATTGCTAACACTCCTTAAATAATGTTTATAATTTTGCTGCTTATATCAGAGCTTTTTTTTCAACTGACATAAGATAAAGGTAATATTATAACCATTTAATTTCACAAGGTAAGAAAAAACGATGAATTTATCAGAAATAACCGACGGTTTAAATGAAAAACAATGCCAATCAGTTGAGCTTGAAGACGCCCAAAATGCACTCATACTAGCAGGTGCCGGTAGTGGAAAGACTCGAGTATTGACACATAGAATCGCCTATTTGGTTACTCAAAAAAATATTCATACGGACTCAATATTAGCGGTAACTTTTACAAACAAAGCTGCAGCGGAAATGAGAGAAAGGCTTTCCACTCTTTTAAGAAGGCCTATTCAAAGTATGTGGGTTGGTACTTTTCACGGCCTTGCACATCGCCTATTACGAACGCATTATGAAAAAGCTGGACTTACATCAGGTTTTCAAATATTAGATGCACAGGATCAATTTCGGATTGTTAAGCGCCTAATGAAAGAGAACAGTATTGATGAGTCTAAGTTTCCAGTTAGAAAGGTGCAGTGGTTTATCAATCAACAAAAAGATGAAGGTATTAAAGCTCAAGATGTTGATCCTGGTTATAACTTCTTTATTAAGAAAAGTCTTGAGGTTTTTGTATTGTATGAAGCGCATTGTCGTGCCAATGATTTAATTGACTTTGCTGAACTATTAGTTCGAAGCTATGAGCTACTTAAAAACAATACTGAGCTTCTTGAACATTATCAAACCCGTTTTTCACATATTTTAGTAGATGAGTTTCAAGATACTAATACTGTTCAATATAAATGGATTCAGCAATTATTTAACGGTAATAATCAAGTATTTTGTGTCGGTGATGATGATCAATCTATTTACGGGTGGCGAGGTGCAAAAATTGAAAATATTACCAAACTAGAAACTGATTTTGCACCCATTCAAACCATTCGACTTGAACAGAATTATCGCTCAACTGGTCATATTTTGTCCGCCTCGAATGCTTTAATTGCTAACAATACTAATCGTATGGGTAAGTCCTTATGGACTGATTCTGGCAATGGTGATTTAATTGATGTGTATGAAGCACGTACTGAAACTGACGAAGCAGATTATGTCATTCGCAATATTCAAAAACTGATTAAAGATGGTGATCGCGCTAGTGATTGTGCTATTTTGTATCGGTCCAATGCACAATCAAGAGTATTTGAAGAAGTATTAATTAAATACAATGTGCCTTATATTATTTATGGCGGTTTAAGATTTTTTGAGCGCGCTGAAATTAAAGACGCCTTAAGTTACTTACGCTTAATTGAAAATACTGCTGATAATGTTGCTTTTGAACGGATTGTAAATTTCCCAACACGAGGTATTGGTAACGCCACGTTAGAAAAAGTTCGTGAATTTGCCCGTGATCAACATACTAATTTATTCCAAGCAGCTCAACAGGTATCGTCTACCTTACCAACACGAGCTGCTAATGCATTAAATGGTTTTGTTGAGCTTATCGATCAAATGGTTGATGATAGCAAGCATCTTAATTTAAGCGAGAAAGTTGCTCATTTGCTTAGTGCATCAGGAATTATGAATCATTATGCTAATGACAAAACTGACAAAGCGGGCAGTAAAAAAGAAAACCTAGATGAGCTGATCTCTGCTGCCAAGCAATACAATCATGAAGAAGATAGTGAGATGAATGAAGTAGTTGGTTTTATTTCTTTAGCATCTCTAGATTCTGCTGGCAATGCTAACGCACCTGCGGTTGATAATGTACAGCTCATGACTATTCACTCGGCCAAAGGTTTGGAGTTTCCAAATGTATTTTTAGGTGGACTAGAAGAAGATCTATTTCCATCAAGGCAATCTAAAGATGAGCCGCACCTATTAGATGAAGAAAGACGCTTGTGCTATGTTGGTATGACGCGCGCTATGAAAAAACTAACCTTGTCATTTGCTATTAAGCGTTTTTTACATGGTCAATCTTTATATGCTTATCCTTCACGATTTTTAGATGAAATACCCAATGAATACGTTAACAACGTTAAAGCAAAGTTTGGCGCAACACAAGCTAATTATTCTGATGATGATATCTATAACCAAGACATTGAGCCTGAGGCAAATGGGCAGTTATCAGTAGGTGCAGGTGTTAAGCATGCAAAATTTGGTTATGGCTCAGTACTAAATTTTGAGGGCGAGGGTGATAGCGCTAGAATTCAAATAAAATTTAAATCAGCAGGTACAAAATGGCTAATTGCCAGCTATGCTAATTTAGAGTTTGTTTAGTTTTCTGATACTGGCTCGGTGTACAGCCATAAAACTGGCTAAACCTTCGACAAAAGTGACTAGGGTCATTAAAGCCAATACCGTAGCAAACGGTCGTAATTGACTGACCTTTTTGTAGCATGTCTGCTGCCATTTCTAGCTTGAGTTGCCAGTAAAAATCACCAGGTGTGCACCCTAGATGATTCTTAAACGCAGTATATAAAGCGCTTCGACTCATGCAAGCTTTTTGCGCTAACTGATTAATCTCAAAAGGCTTGGTAATGTTATGTTTAAGATAATCTATCACCGTGGTAATGCTGTCAGAGTCTGGCACATGATGTGCATAATTTAGCAATAAATCTCTACTTTGCTGTCGTAGTAAGCGAGTAACTAACTCGGAAATTCCAAAACCTACTAAAACCTCCTTATCTGGATGATTATTTGTGAATAAGCCAACCAGTCGATTAAGTAGTTTTTGAGTATCAGCCGTATGATGCAAGTGAATGTTCTCAGATTGATATTCCCAGTTTTTTCCAATTCCATTGGAAGGAATTAAGTCTTGCATTTTGTCAGAAATTGCATCAATCCTGTCTTTAGATATTTCCACCGTTAAACAGGTTGTGGGTGAATCCTCTTGCGCTTCTGGAAAATCAATCTCAACACAACCTTTTGGCTTTATGACATAAGACTCATGGGGTAAAAATATTTGAGACTCTGAGTTGTCAAGATTATGCATGACTTTTTTACCCGTGATCATGCCGCAATACATTACTTGATCAGCGCTTAACGAAACTCTGCTTGCTTGTCGATAAGTGTCATAGATGCTTAACTCACTATCAGGACCTAGGAACGAAATCTTATTTTCAATCAATAGTTTTCTATTCTTATACCTTTCAAAGGGTGATATATCTAAATGTTTTTTCACAATTAATAATTGTTAAGTCGTAAGTCTATTTTTTTAACCTGTTTTGCACTGTGAGTCAAGTCTTTTGGACTCTGAGTCAAGATTGTTAAAAAAAACATATCTATACTATAGTTGAAACTTAATAAAAACAAAAAAGGGGAATATTATGATTTACGCACAACCGGGCTCAGAAGGTTCAGCTATTACATTTAAAGCACGCTATGAGAATTATATTAATGGAGAGTGGATGCCACCGGTTAAAGGGGTTTACTTTACCAATGCAACACCTGTTACCGGAGAAGGTTTTTGTGAAATTCCTCGGTCAACCTCTGAAGATATCGATTTAGCACTTGATGCAGCTCATGCTGCTAAAATTACTTGGGGTAAAACGTCAGTAACAGAAAGATCAAACTTGCTATTAAAAATCGCTGACAGAATTGAGAAAAACACTGAAATGCTTGCTGTTGCAGAGACCTGGGATAATGGTAAAGCCATCCGCGAAAACTTAGCTGCAGATATACCACTTTGTGTTGATCATTTTCGTTATTACGCTGGTTGCATACGTTCACAAGAAGGCACAATGGGTGAGTTGGATGAAAATACAGTGTCCTACCAATTTCATGAGCCACTTGGTGTAGTTGGACAAATCATTCCTTGGAATTTTCCACTATTAATGGCAGCTTGGAAGCTTGCACCAGCATTAGTAACAGGTAATTGTGTCGTATTAAAGCCTGCTGAGCAAACACCTGTATCAATTTTGATACTCATGGAGATTATTGGTGATTTGTTGCCGCCAGGCGTTCTAAATATTGTCAATGGCTATGGTAAAGAGGCTGGAAATGCACTTGCTACTAGCAAACGTATTGATAAAATTGCCTTCACTGGATCAACACCAGTAGGCTCACATATTTTAAAATGCGCTGCTGAAAATATCATTCCTTCAACTGTTGAATTAGGTGGTAAATCTCCAAATATATTTTTTGAAGATATTATGCAACAAGATGATGACTATATTAGTAAATGTGCCGAAGGTGCTGTACTGGCTTTCTTTAATCAAGGAGAGGTTTGTACTTGTCCTTCACGTGCCTTAATCCAAGAAAGCATTTATGATGAATTTATTGCTATTGTTATTGAGCGTTCTAAGCAAATTATTCGTGGAAACCCTCTCGATACAGATACACAAGTTGGCGCTCAAGCTTCTCAAGAGCAGTTTGATAAGGTTCTTAGTTATATCGATATTGGTGCAAAAGAAGGTGCTGAATTGATACTTGGTGGTGGTATTGCGCAAGTTGGATCTGAATTTGGTAACGGCTATTATATTGAGCCAACACTACTAAAAGGTAAGAACGATATGCGAATCTTTCAAGAAGAGATTTTTGGTCCTGTTGTTTCTGTTACAACCTTTAAAGATGAAGCTGAGGCTTTAGCTATTGCCAATGATTCTGAATTTGGACTAGGTGCAGGTGTTTGGACTCGAGATATCAATCTCGCATATCGCATGGGTCGTAATATTGAAGCAGGTCGAGTATGGACCAATTGCTATCACTTGTATCCTGCTCACGCAGCTTTTGGTGGTTATAAAAAGTCAGGTGTAGGTCGTGAAACTCACAAAATGATGTTAAATCATTACCAACAAACTAAAAATTTATTGGTTAGTTATAGTACTAGCCCTCTTGGATTTTTCTAAAAAAATAGCCTTAAAGAAGGCTAAATAATTTAAAAACCGCATCCATTGATGCGGTTTTTTTTAATTTAAAGTTTTCTTTAAATCATCAATAGAAAAGCTTTGAACAGTTTGTTCGTCAGTATAAACTGGCTTCATTTTAGTATGTGTGCCTGCTTGCTTTTCAATTTCAGTTTGACGAGAAATAACAAGATTTAAACAATCAGTAATCATTTTTTGTGTATTTTCAGTCAATGGATGGCGAAGACCTGGCTTGGTCATGGTGTCTTTTGCAACTGAGATTAGGGTTTTTCTCATAGCGCTTAGCATTCTAACTTCTAAATCGGGTGTATTGTTATCACTCATAATAAGCTCTTAATAGTTTCTAAATGTTGTAAGTAGGTTATTTTATCGGATTTATACCTTCTATTGCCTTGCATTGATTGCAGCTTCTCATTCGAACCCCATTCTTGGTCAATAACCTCTAACACCATCTCTGGATGATTACAAATTAGCACCATATCACAACCACTATCTAGGGAAATTTTTACACGGTCTTTAATATTTTCAATGAATAAAGCACCCTGCATTGATAAATCATCACTAAAAACAACCCCATCAAAACCCAGCTTACTTTTTAAAATATCTTGAATCCAAACATTGGAAAATCCTGCGGGCTTATCATCCACTTTTGAATATATTACATGCGCTGGCATTACTGCGTCAAGACCCTCATCAACCAAACCTTTAAAAGTCGCCATGTCTTGATAAACTTCTTTTGCAGGACGATCATCAATTGGCAAGTCTAAATGTGAATCTAATGAGACATATCCATGTCCTGGAAAGTGCTTACCAACACATTTCATCCCAGCCCTATGCATACCTTTAATTAGTGCCTGTGCCAATTTAATAATTGCATCAGGATTTGAGTGAAAAGCTCTGTCTCCAATCACTGAAGAGTTGTCATAATCCATATCAAGCACAGGTGCAAAAGAAAAATCTACATCAATTTCTAATAACTCATACGCCAGAATAAAGCCACATGAGCAGGCATATTTTATTGCTTTTTTGGGCTTTTTATCGTAAAGCTCACCCAGCTTTGACATGGCTGGCAGATGTGTAAATCCTTTTTTAAAACGCTGAACTCTTCCACCTTCATGATCAACAGAGATTAAGATATTTGGATTAACCGCTCTAATAGAGCTAATCAGCTGCTTAACTTGATTAATCGATTCAAAGTTACGGCTAAATAAAATAACACCGCCAATACTGGGTTTTGCTAATTGTGTCTCTTCTATCTGTGTCAATGTCAGTCCTGACACATCCATCATGATTGGTCCTAGGTTCATAATTCCTCTAATTGATATAAGGTTTAACTTTGTACACTAAATACAAAATAGGCAGTCCTATTAACGTAGTTATAATGAAAAATTGACTATAGCCAAACGCTTCAACAATACTACCCGAATAGCCACCAAAAATTTTAGGAAGAAGTGTCATTAGTGAAGAAAAAATTGCATACTGGACAGCGGTAAATTTAATATTAGTCAAACTAGATAAGAAAGCAATAAAAGCTGCACTAGCTAATCCAGCAGATAAATTATCCATGGTAATAGTTGCATAAAGCCAAGTTATATTATGGCCAACATTTGCCAAAACAATAAAGAGTAAATTGGTTAATGCAGAAAGCGCTGCTCCCAAAAATAATACCCTAAACACACCCCATTTAATTGCCATTAGTCCGCCTAAAAATCCTCCAACGATGGTCATAAATAAACCAAAGGTTTTGGATACAGTGGCGATCTCTATTTTCGTAAAACCCATATCTTGATAAAAGATATTGGCTACGACACCCAGTACAATATCACTAATACGATACAAGCCAATAACTGCTAATAACAATACAGCAACACTCATTCCATATCGGCTAAAAAAATCTTTAACGGGTTCAATGTAGGTGCCATTAACCATAGATTTGTTGACCACATTAAGTTTGATCAGTAATCGAGTAGCAATATACGCTCCCGAAATGGCCAAGACCAATCTAACTGCACCAACAATAAATCCAGCCAGATGTTTGTTAGCAAAAATTTCAGTTAAGTTTGATTTAAGCGTTTTAACCAGCTCTGCACTAAAAATAAAGGTAGCAATAAATGCTGCCACTACGACTAAAAATAAAGCGAAAAATCGAACGTAATCTTGGGTGGAATATTGCTCTTCATGACGACTATGGTTAGGCTCCTTGACCAATAAGGTGGTTACCACGCCCACCATCATAACCATAATCATCACTAGATAAGTATTAGACCAAGCTGAAAAACTATACAGTTCTTTAGTAGATCCAAAATAACTAGCTAAAAATAAACCACCTGCACCAGCCGCCAACATGCCAATACGATAGCCTGCAACATAAGTTGCTGAAAGTATAGACTGCATATTTTTATCGGCTGACTCAATACGATAAGCATCAATAACGATATCTTGAGTCGCTGATGAAAAGCCTAATAAAACTGCACCATAAGCCATAATAGTTAAGCTATCAACGCCAGCTTTAGGGTCAACTGATGACATGAGTAAAATTGCACTCATGATTGCTAGTTGTGAAACCAGCATCCAAGCACGACGACGGCCTAATAGTTTAGTCAAAATCGGTAAAGGTAAGCGATCGACTAAGGGTGCCCAAACAAACTTAAATGAGTAGCCTAATGCAGCCCAAGAAAAAAAAGTAATACTAGATTTTGCAACACCCGCCTCATTCAGCCACAGACCTAATGTGGAAAAAATAAGCAAAATCGGTACGCCTGCTGAAAATCCCAAAAATAGCATAGCAGCTACCCGAGGGTGAACAAATAGTCGAAGACTCTCTAACACTGAACCCAGGGCATACCTTCATGACGCCATCCATTGACGTTGCCACGTTGATCCTCTTCATCAAGATCACCTTCAAAACCACTCACTACATGGGCAATGTTAGTAAATCCGTTTTTAACTAAGCATTTTCCTGCATCATTAGAACGATAACCACTTCGACAAATTAAAATAATTTCAGCATCTTTATCAATATCAAACCGTGAAAATGTCTTAATAAAATTCTCCTCATCTACTTCCCATTCTGGCTCATCTAACCATGGAATAAGGATAGAGTTTGGTACACGTCCTACAAATTTATTCTCCGCTTCACAGCGAACATCAATCAAAATAGCGCCTTCTAGAATAAGCTTAACTGCTTTTTTTGGTAAATAATTTTTAATCATTTGATCACCACCTCTTCGCCTACTTTAACTTGATTGAATAGTTGAATGATATCATTGTTTTTCATACGGATACAGCCTTTTGATCCGGGCTTTCCCATGGTGAATTCATCTGCTGAGCCATGAATATAAATATATCGTTGTTTGGTGTTTTTATTGTGTGACTCAACTCCATCAAGCCAAAGAATACGAGATAAAATCCAATCTCGACCAGGTTGCTCATCAAATAGTTTTTTTGAATAAACCTCACCTGTTGGCACGCGCCCTACTAGCACCGAACCTAACTCTAAGTCATCACCAATTTTTTCAGAAATTTTAAACTTTCCCAAAGGTGTACAAAAAGACCCTTGTATTTCACCAACGCCATTAGCGGCGCTACTGATTAAATACACTGTATCTTTATAGGTTAAAGTTTGATTAGCAATATTGATTGTAATCATAAGAGTGTATTATTTGGTGAAGAGTGCAATAGATTCAACGTGGGCAGTTTGAGGAAACATGTCCATTACCCCAGCCGTATCGAGTTTATAACCCAGTTCAATTAGTTTAGCCGTGTCGCGAGCAAGTGTTGCAGGATTACAGGACACATACACCAAGCGCTCCACGCCTAATTTTGGTAACAGCTCTACAATTTCAATGGCACCAGAGCGTGCCGGATCAATAAGTGCCTTATTATAAGTTTTACCTCTGAACCATTCAAAGCCTTCCACCTCTTTAAATAGATCAGCTTTGTAAAAATCAGCATTGGTTATTGAGTTTTTTTCAGCATTATACTTAGCTCGCTCAATCAAGCCCAAGTCACCTTCTACACCAACGACATGTTTAGAATATTTAGCAATGGGCAAGGTGAAATTGCCCAAACCACAAAACAGATCAATCACTTCATCTTGATCATTAAGTTCCAACATTTCTAAGGCTAAATTGATCATTTTTTGATTTAACTTAAAATTAACCTGAGTAAAGTCGGTCGGTAAAAACTCCATAACAATGTCATGATCAGGGTGTGAATAAGTCAATACTGCAGGCTTATCTAAGGGTTTAACCGTATCTGCACCACCACTTTGAGTATAGAAAGTAACGTTTAACTCATTAGCGCAATCTAGCAATATTTGCTCATCTTGCTCGCTAAGTGATTCCAAATGGCGCAAAATTAACACTGTGCTATTTTCAGCTACAGCTACTTCAAGTTGTGGCACTTGTGATTTAATGGAAAGCTTGCCAATGCATTCGGCCAGCACTTCAAGATTGTCACCTAATGAAGGGTGTAATACTTCGCAACGGCTCATATTGGTAATGAAACCAGATTTCTTTTCTCTGAAGCCGACTAAAACTTTCTCTTTTTTGGCAACATAACGAACACCCAATCTGGCTTTACGTCGATAACCCCAGCTTTGCTCTTGAAGCGGCTCAAGCCAGTGTTTTGGTGCAACTTTAGCTTGGCCAGAAAATGCATCTTTTAACCATTCTGCTTTAGCTTGGATTTGATCTTCACTAGACAAGTGTTGGAATGAACAACCTCCGCAAATCCCAAAGACTTCACATTTTGGTGCGATTCTATTATTAGCTGGCTTTAATACTTCTATAACATCCGCTTCTTCAAACTTGGCACGAGAAAATGTACGATCAGCGAGTACTTTTTCGCCTGGCAAAGCACCACTTACAAAAACAACCTTTTCTTCTAAATGCGCAATACCACGACCTTCATGAGACAATGATTCAATGTCTAACTCGTAAGTTTTGGCCTTTGGTTTTCTTCTTCTACCCATGATACTCTTTGGCTAATTAATTGGTCTGATTATCCAATAATTCCACCCAATGTTTAACGGGAATTTCACTGTCTTTTTGTAAATGCATTAAGCAGCCGATATTTGCCGTTACAATCATCTGTGGATTGGAAGCGTTCAAATTGTTTAGCTTATTTTTCTTAAGTTTATTTGAAAGGTCTGGCTGGAAAATTGAATACGTACCTGCCGAGCCACAACACAAATGGGAGTCTTTAACGGGGGCTGGCGAATAACCTAGAGAGTCTAGAATTGAATTAACCAATCCTGCTAATTTTTGACCATGTTGGAGCGTACAAGGCTCATGATATGAAATATTAGCTTGCTCCAACTCAAGCTTAGACAAATCTTTATCAATTAAAAATTCAGCAATATCTTGGGTTTTGTTAGAGATCTCTTGTGCTTTTTGGTAGTAATCATCTCCCTGTGTAAATAGTGAAGCATAATCTTTCACCATTAGCCCACAACCACTAGCACTAGAAATAATCGTATCAACATCAAACTCTATCCAAGTATCAATATTCGATTTAATTTTAATCAGTGCATCGTGTTCAGCACTAAGATGCTGATCTACTGCGCCACAACATTGTTTTTGCGGAGTTTCAATGGCTTCAAAGCCTAATTTTGCTAAAATATTCTTAATACTATGATTAATATTAGGTGCAAGCACAGGCTGCACACAACCACCTAATAGTAAAACTTTTTTACTATTGGCAATTGGCTCAACAGCCTCACCTTGTTTTTTGGAATGTCTGGAAATACGTCCAATCGGATTAAAAAGCACTGGCGTGGTTAAAAGTTTACGTATTGAATAACGCATTACTTTTTGCCAAACTGGTCTTTTTTGTTCAACAAACTCTCTACCGATATCGATCAACTTTCCATATTCAACTCCCGAAGGGCAGGTGGTTTCACAAGCTCTACAAGTAAGACAACGATCTAGGTGCTTAATACTTTCACCAGAGAAATGATTTTTCTCAAGAGAAGATTTGATTAGATAAATGCGCCCACGTGGAGAGTCGAGTTCTGAGCCAAGTAACTGGTATGTAGGACAAGTAGCCAAGCAGAATCCACAATGCACACATTTTCGAATAATTTCATTTGCTTTAAAATTAGCAATCTGATTTGTTTGCATTAATTAAATATTCCTCTTGGATCAAATACTGCTTTTAGTCGGTTTTCAATTACTTCACGCAGCGCTGAACGCTCAACTGTTTTAATATGGGGCTTAAGCTCTCCCACATAATGACGCGGCATTACTTTAAAGCTAATTTGAGTAACAACAGCTAATTGGCCTTTTGAGCCAATCAGCATTCTAGCGACGTCATAACCAGCCACATTTTTCATCACTTGCCCGCCAAAATTTAGCAATTCACCCGACCCATCAATAATCTGTACACCAAGAACACTGTCAGATAAATCTTGCGCACCATTAGCATAAGCAGCGCCAATGCTTTGTTCTTGATTTTCAACATAAAACGGCAATACTTGGTCATTTTTAGCGAGTACTTTGCAAATTTCAGCTATGGGTGTACTAGCCTTAACCGTAATAACCAACTCTTCTGAGAAATACTCCTCAACACCCGTATGATTTAGCCAGCTACTAGTAATATGAAGACCGTTGGATGATTTAATTTCTTCTTGTAACTTTGAAAGGTTATCTGACATTAGAATCGCTCCAGTTCAGGATGAGGTAGCTGCCCATGATGAACATGCATTGCACCCAGCTCTGCACATCTATGCAACTCAGGAATTGCTTTGCCAGGATTAAGTAATAATTCTGGATCAAACACAGCTTTGATTTGATGAAAAATCTCTAATTCTTTATCATTGAACTGATGACACATGGCATCTAGCTTTTCAACACCAACGCCATGTTCGCCAGTAATACTGCCGCCCATATCTACACTTAATCTTAAAATTTCAGTGCCAAATTCTTCAGTTCTTTCAAGCTCACCTGGAATATTTGCATCATACAAAATTAAAGGGTGTAGATTACCGTCACCCGCATGAAAAACATTGGCCACTCTAAGTTTGTATTTTTTAGATAACGTGTTAATTTTTTCTAGCATGTCAGCTAAGTGGCGCCTTGGAATCGTACCGTCCATACAATAATAGTCAGGAGATAATCGTCCTACAGCAGGAAAGGCAGACTTGCGACCTTTCCATAAATCTAAGCGCTCTTTTTCGTTGTTTGATACTTTAATGCTAGATGCAGATGATAAAACTTTTAAAACCACCTCGAGCTCAGCCTGAACTTCAGATTCTGAGCCATCTAATTCGCACAATAATAATGCTTGCGCATCTAGTGGATAACCCACTTTAGCGAAACCTTCTGCGGCTTCAATGGCAAAACTATCCATCATTTCAAGGCCCGCTGGAATAATACCTGCTTTAATAATTTCAGCCACTGAATTGGCGCAATCTCGCACCGAATCAAACCCAGCCATCACTACTCTGGCTAATTTTGGCGTTCGAGTTAGCTTAACTGTAATCTCTACAATAATGCCTAGTAAACCTTCAGATCCATTCATGACTGCTAACAAGCCAAGCCCTTGATCATCTCTAGATAAAACCAATTCTTCACCATTAATGGTTAAGATTTTAACTGCCTCAACATTATGTACAGTCAAGCCATACTTTAAACAATGTACGCCACCTGAATTTTCAGCTACATTACCGCCAATGCTGCAAGCTATTTGACTAGAAGGATCCGGTGCATAATACAAACCATGCTCAGCAACTGCTTCACTAATAGCAATATTTCGCACACCTGGCTCCAATACGGCTAATTGATTCTCAACATCGACAAATTTAATCTTATTAAGCTTTGACAAACCTAGCACAATTGATTGTGCCAAAGGCATTGCACCACCTGCTAAACCTGTACCTGCACCGCGGGTAACAACTGGCGTGTTGTGCTGCTTGCAAATTTTTAAAACCTGCTTAATTTGTTCAACCGTTTCTGGCAATACAACTGCCAAAGGTTTTTGTCGATAAACACTTAGCCCGTCACATTCAAATGGGCGCGTATTCTCTTCACCAACTAAGACAATATCTTTTGGCAGTTTTTGTAACAACTCATCAATAACTTTCATGTTTATAAATTATAGTCAATTTATTTATTAATTAAATGGTTTGGGAGGTCTTGCACTTGTTCACAGCCAACTTGCTCCATGACTTGTTGTAACTGGCGTTTGAGCATTGTGAAAGCATGATTCCCCCCTTTTTTTCCAAGGGCACTAACGCCGTACATTGGCGCTCTACCAACAAAGGTAAAGTCTGCACCCGAGGCTAAAGCATTTGCAATATCAGGTCCTGAGCGCATACCCGAATCCATCATTATCTTTATTTTTCCTTTATACGCTTGTAACCCACCAAGCGCATTAATTGTAGATTGGCCACTGTCAAGTTGACGACCACCATGATTTGATACAATTAAACCATCAAGTCCTAGATTAACAGCAATATCTGCCTCTTCAGCGTTAACAATTCCTTTGATAACCAAGTTGCCCTTCCAAGCATCTCTCAAAGATTTAATTTTGTCTTGAGTTAAGCGCCCTGAAAAAGTTTTATCCATAAACATTCCCAGATGTTTCATGCTTAAACCTTTTGGAATATATGACTTCATTGTTTTAAACTCTGGAGCCCCAGATGCAAGTTGAGACAATGACCATGTCGGATGGGTGCACATTTGCAATATATTACCTATTGTCATTTTTGGAGGAATAGATAAGCCGTTTTTTATCTCCTTAGGTCGGTAGGCAAAAGTAGGTGTATCTGCCAAAATTACCAGTGTTCTACATCCCGCATCCCAGGCACGACTCAGTAATTTATCTCTTAAATCATTATCAAATGGATGATATAGCTGAAACCAAAATTTACCATCCACTATATCTGCCACTGTTTCAATACTAGCAGTGCTAACTGTGGAAAGTACAAATGGAAGATTGTGATCAGAGGCAGCCTGCGCAAGAATTTCACAAGATTTTGGCCACATTAAACCTTGAAGTCCAATTGGTGCCATGCCAAAAGGCGCATCATAAGTTTCGCCAAATAATTCTGTCTTCATGTTGGCACCTTTGAAATCACGAAGATAATATGGCTGTAATTGAATATCTCTAATCTCTTGAGTGTTACGCTGTAAATTTATTTCAGAAAAACAACCACCATCTAAATATTCAAAGGCAAACTTCGGCATGCGTTGTTTTGCTTTTAAACGTAGCGCATCGGTGCTGGGATAGTTGCTATTAAAATAATCTGTCATATTTACTACTGTCTTTATTATATATTTTATTAATTAATCACTAAGAGTTGTGGATTGTATTTTGTACCTTTCATTAATTTATAATGCTGATTATGTAGCGGCCATCCAATTTCGTTATTGACATAAAACTTATCTAAATTACTGACTATACTTATTCTTAAAACCTTGAAAAGGCTTCTCATAATATATTACCATACCTGTTACCCTTTACTTTTTACTATAAACAAAATAAGGCTAAATACCCTTAACTAAAGCGCGAGATAATTTAATAACAAGCTTCGAGCAATTAATTATAATAGTCTACTTAAATTTTTTAACCAATAAGAAGCTATGAAATCATTTAATCCGCCTATTCGAACTCTAATGGGTCCTGGACCTTCTGATGTACATCCTAGAATTTTATCAGCGATGGCTCGCCCTACAATTGGCCATTTAGACCCTGCTTTTGTTGGCATGATGAATGAAACCAAAGAAGGTTTAAAGTACATTTTTCAAACTGAAAATGAGCTAACTATGCCTGTTTCTGCACCAGGTTCTGCTGGCATGGAAACTTGTTTTGCTAATCTAGTTGAGCCAGGTGATAAAGTAATTGTCTGTATCAATGGTGTATTTGGTATGCGCATGAAAGAAAATATCACGCGTTTTGGTGGTGTAGCAGTTGTTGTTGAAGATGCTTGGGGTACAGCAGTATCGACGGATAAAGTAGAAGAAGCTTTAAAAGAAAATCCAGATGCTAAAGTTTTGGCTTTTGTTCATGCAGAAACTTCTACTGGTGCAATATCTGATGCCAAGACACTTTGTAAAATGGCCCATGATAATGATTGCGTTACAATTGTAGACGCAGTTACCTCTCTAGTAGGTTCTGAATTACGTGTTGACGAGTGGGAAATTGATGCTATTTATTCAGGTACTCAAAAATGTTTATCAGCTATGCCTGGTATTTCACCTGTTAGTTTTAATGAACGCGCTTTAACTAAAGTTAAAAATCGTAAAATCCCTGTTACTTCTTGGTTCTTAGACCTAAATTTGGTTATGGGCTACTGGGGTGAAGGCGCAAAAAGAACTTATCATCACACTGCACCCGTAAATACACTTTACGGTTTACATGAATCTTTAGTAATGATTACAGATGAAGGGCTAGAAAACTCTTGGGCTCGTCATCAAAAGAATCATGAAGAGCTAAGGGGTGGTCTTGAAGCGATGGGTATTAAATTCTTAGTTGATGAAGCAGATCGCCTTCCACAGCTTAATACTATCTTCATTCCAGAAGGTGCAGATGATGCTCAAGTTCGTTCAACATTGCTTAACGATTACAACTTAGAAATCGGCGCAGGACTTGGTGCTTATGCAGGTAAAGTATGGCGTATTGGTCTTATGGGTCATTCTTCTAGAAAAGAGAATATCACCTTATGTTTAGCTGCATTAAAAGCGACATTAGGAAAATAAGCTAACAAGCTAAACCAAAAAAGGCGACCTGTAAGGGTCGCCTTTTTTTTTGGATGAATACTTATTAAGTTAGTTTAGCTAATAATTCTTCTTCAGTTTCCACGCGATTAGGATCAGACAGACAGCAGTCTACTGGACAAACTTCAACACACTGAGGCTCATCAAAATGACCAACACACTCTGTGCATTTGTCACCATCAATCTCATAGATTTCATCACCCATATAAATTGCATCGTTAGGGCATTCAGGCTCGCAAACATCGCAGTTAATACATTCGTCTGTAATAAGTAAAGACATGTCTTGTCTCCTAGTAATAAATCAATAATAAATTAAGCAATATTTTACCGCATTGTTGTCCTTATTTTAATTGTGTTTTGAGGTATCATCAATGGCTGTATTTATTAAGTAAAAATATCATTATGTTGCGTCTATTTATCCTTTTATCAGCCACCTTAATATCACTCTCTTCTCAGGCAAAACTCGCTGACGGTCTGTATGCAAATCTACATACGAATCAGGGTGATATCATTGTCCAACTTGAATTTGAAAAAACACCTTTAACAGTGATTAATTTTGTTGGTTTGGCAGAAGGTAAGAAAAAATCAAACATTCAAATTGGCAAGCCTTTTTATAATGGCTTGAAATTTCACCGTGTGATTGATAATTTCATGATCCAAGGCGGTGACCCACAAGGCAATGGTACAGGTGGTCCTGGGTATAAATTTAATGATGAAATTACCGATTTGTCTCATGACAGTGCTGGTATTTTATCTATGGCAAATTCTGGCCCTAATACCAACGGCTCTCAATTTTTTATTACCCATAGAGCAACCCCTTGGCTTGATAAAAAACACACTGTATTCGGCCATGTTGTTGAAGGCATGAGCGTGGTTAACAACATTAAAAAAGACGATTTTATACGCAAAGTAAAGATCATTCGTATCGGTGAGAAGGCCGAGAAATTTAAAGCTAATGAAGACACTTTTAATCTAGAGAATGGTGAGCATTCCAACAAGGAATTGAAAAAACTTAATGGTAAAAAGGCTAAGCTTTTAAAATTTGTTAGCGATAACTACCCTAACGCTAAAATCACTAAGCAAGGTCATTTTATTGAAACTAACCAGGTGGGTAATGGCGACAAAGCTAACAAAGGTGATTTAGTCAAAGTCAATCTTTCAATCGACATAGATGATGGTACAAATATGCGCGAAGCTGGTGAACCGCTTCCTTTTGCTGCAGGGTCAGGTTCGATTATTAGTATTATCGATACCTCTGTATTAGAAATGAAAACGGGTGAAAAACGCACACTTATAGCGCCTTATTATCAAATTTATGGAGACAGCAAGCGTGGCGGTTTATCATCAGATGCCATTCTAATCTTTCAGTTAGAATTAATTTCCATTAACGACATCCAATAAACCCTTATGTTTTTAGAATTCATCACCCTATTAACCCAATTCGATTCTGGATTTGGTGTTCTTACTTATTTAACCCTTAGAGCTGTTCTAGCAATGCTTGCTGCATTGTTAATTAGCCTAGCACTGGGCCATTATTTTATTGATAAATTACACCATTATCAGATTGGTCAAGTGATTAGAGCTGATGGCCCAAAGTCTCATCTGAGTAAATCAGGCACGCCAACGATGGGTGGTGTTATGATTCTTTTCTCTTTCATTATTAGTTCATTAATATGGGCTGATTGGTCAAGCTTATATTTGTGGGTTGTACTTACCACTGCTATTATATTTGGTGGAATCGGATTTATAGATGACTACCTTAAAATCAAACATAAATCTTCTGATGGTTTAAGCTCTCGCCAAAAAATACTAGGTCAATCTTTAGGTGCTATCGCTATTGGCCTTTGGATTGCACTAGCATCAACCAATCCTATCCAAACTGAATTACTCATTCCTTTTGTTAAAGACATATCACTGCCGCTGGGTCTTATTGGATTTTTGGTACTAACCTACTTTGTAATAGTTGGATCATCTAATGCTGTTAATCTTACTGACGGATTAGACGGCTTGGCCATCATGCCTGTTATTCTTATTTCCAGTGCTTTAGCGTTATTTGCCTATATCAGTGGTAACTACAATTTTTCAACGTATCTTAATATGCCGTTTATGCCTGGTACCGGTGAATTATTTGTCATTTGTAGCGCTCTAGTTGGCGCAGGACTTGGGTTCTTATGGTTTAACACCTACCCTGCTGAAATTTTTATGGGTGACGTAGGCTCTTTAGCACTCGGTGCTATTTTGGCTGTTATTGCTATTTTATTGCGTCAAGAGATTTTATTATTTATTATGGGCGGCGTCTTTGTGGCAGAAACATTGTCCGTTATTATTCAAGTCGCTTATTACAAACGCACTAAAAAACGCTTCTTCTTGATGGCGCCTCTTCATCATCATTTTGAGCAAAAAGGTGTTTCAGAGCCTAAAATTATTGTGCGTTTTTGGATGGTCACTTTAATCTTGGTACTCGTTAGTCTTGCTTCAATCAAGATACGTTAAAATACACAGATGAATAAATGGGATCAGCGCTACCTAGCACTTGCTAAAGAAGTTTCTACTTGGTCAAAAGATCCGTCGACTCAAGTGGGTGCGGTGACTGTTGGTAGCAAAAAAGAAGTACTGTCTCAAGGTTTTAATGGCTTTCCTCGTGGTATCAAGGATAGCGATGAACGCTATAATGATCGAGAAACTAAATACAAACTGGTGGTTCATGCTGAAATGAATGCCATCTACAATGCAACCTATTCTGGCACTTCCCTTGATGGCGCCACTTTATATGTCTACGGTCTTCCAATTTGCTCAGAATGTGCCAAAGGCATTATTCAGGTGGGCATTAAAAAAGTCGTGGTTGAAAAATCTAAAGAACTAGATAACTGGAATGAAAGCGTTCAACTCTCTAAAAAGATGTTTGATGAAGCCGGTGTTGAGTTAATCATTAACAATAAAAATTAAACATGTCTGAAGTCTCTAAACGCCGCACCTTTGCGATTATTTCTCACCCTGACGCCGGTAAAACTACCGTTACTGAAAAGCTGCTTTTATACGCTGGTGCGATCAAAACTGCAGGTAGTGTTAAAGCTAGAAAAGCCAATACACATGCAACCTCTGATTGGATGGAAATGGAGAAAGAAAGAGGCATTTCTATTACCTCATCCATCATGCAATTTGATTACGACAACCATGTTATTAATCTACTAGACACACCAGGACACGAGGACTTCTCTGAGGATACTTATCGCACACTTACAGCGGTTGATTCAGCCCTCATGGTGATCGATGTTGCTAAGGGTGTAGAAATGCGCACCATCAAACTTATGGAAGTTTGTCGCCTGCGTGATACGCCAATTCTCACCTTTATTAACAAGCTTGATCGCGAAGGTAAAGAGCCAATTGACTTGTTGGATGAAGTTGAAACGGTTCTTAATATCGAATGTGCACCCATTACTTGGCCAATTGGCATGGGTAAGCGCTTTAAAGGCGTGGTACATTTACTTGAAGATAAAGTCTACTTATATGAATCAGGAAAGAACTCAGAGATTGGTGAAAACATTATTATTGATGGAGTTGACAACCCCAAGCTTGATGAATTACTCGGCACTGACGTCGCTCAAGAAATGCGAGATGAAGTCGAGCTTATTACCCAAACCACTACGCCATTTGAAATAGAGGCATTTTTATCAGGCAAGCAAACCCCAGTATTTTTTGGCTCAGCTATTTCTAATTTCGGCATTCAAAATCTATTAGATGGCTTTATCCAATATGCGCCGGTTCCTCAAAATAGAGACTCAGATGTACGCAAGGTCAAGCCTGATGAAGCCAAGCTAACTGGTTTTGTATTTAAGATTCAAGCCAATATGGATCCAAAACACCATGATCGTCTAGCCTTTATGCGCATTGTTAGTGGAGAATACAAAAAAGGCATGAAAGTTTTACAAGTTGCTACCGGTAAGCAAATCAAAATCGCTAATGCAGTAACCTTTATGTCGCGTGAACGCTCAAGCACTGAAGTTGCTTATGCTGGCGATGTTATTGGTATTCACAATCACGGTGGAATTAGTATTGGTGACACTTTCACTCAAGGTGAGAAACTAGAATTTAAAGGTATTCCTAACTTTGCACCTGAGCTATTTCGTCGTGCTCAACTCAAAGATCCTCTTAAGGCCAAAGCCTTGCAAAAAGGCCTTGATCAACTCTCTGAAGAAGGTGCCACTCAGGTGTTTCGCCCTATTATCAATACTTCTCAAATTTTGGGCGCGGTTGGTATTTTGCAATTTGATGTCGTGGCACATCGACTAAAGTATGAATATGGCGTTGATTGCCAATTTGAAGCCATTGCTGTGGCAACTGCCCGATGGATTTCAGGCACTGATAAAGACATAGAACAGCTTAAAGCTAAAGCAGGTAATAATGTTGCGATTGATTCAGCCGGCGTATTAACTTATTTAGCGCCGTCTACGGTTAATCTTCAGCTTACTATGGAGCGGCATCCAAATATCGTTTTTTCAGCGACCAGAGAGCACTAAAGTTTACGTTTTAACTGATCAACATCAGAATAAGATAAGGCACCAAATTAAACATAAATATTGCTAATTTGTACAAGCCGATTCCACCATAATGAATAGCGTTAAAACTTTCTTTGGAAATAGGAATCCAATAATGATGCATCTGATACATATAGTTATATGCATATTTAATCATTAACACCCAAAATATTACCACGGTGGAATTAATAACCACACTCCATCCTAAAAAACTTTGCCATAGTTGTATTGTCATAATTAAGTCCTTGATATTTAAAGGTTTTTTATCATATTGATAACCTTTAATCATAAACTATTAAATAGGTTAAATGTAGCTGTAAAAAAATTTAAGAAATTTTGAATATGAGCTGTAAACATCTATTTTTAGGGTGTAAAAATCTTTGTTTTTACACTCAAACTGGCTTTATTGTGTCTCAAAAGCAAAAAAAACCAGCTGTTTCGAGCTGGTCTATTTGAAAATATCAGAAATTTTGTGAACGAGTCAATAATTGACTCATTATTAGGCTTATTTGTTAGCCTTCAACTTCGGCGTCAGTTTCAGTATTATCATCTGACTCTTCTGCTTCAGTTTCAGCGATTTTGGCCACAGAAACTAGCTTTTCACCTTTGGAAATATTGATCAATGTCACACCTTGGGTGTTACGACCAATAATTGAGACATCTGCCGCTCGAGCTCGAACCAACGTTCCTTTGTTTGAGATTAGCATCATTTCGTCTTCGTCAGTCACCTGAATGGCACCAACTACTTTGCCGTTGCGATCAGATGTTTTAATTGAAATAACGCCTGATCCACCACGTGCTTGAGCGCGATATTCATCTAACCCTGTACGTTTGCCATAGCCTTTTTCAGTTGCTGTAAGAATTGGACTTGAATCATCTGCCACAATAGCAGAGACGATCTCATCATTAACCAGCTTCATGCCGCGAACACCAATAGCAGTTCGGCCAACAGCGCGAACATCTGCCTCTTTAAAGCGAATCGATTTACCATTCGCAGAGAACAGCATAATATCGTTATTACCTGAGGTAATGTCAACACCAACTAATTTGTCGCCATCTCTAAGCTCGATAGCAATAATGCCGCCTTTTCTTGGTCGTGCAAAATTCGTTAATGAGGTTTTCTTACAAGTACCACTACTGGTTACCATGAAAACAAATTGGTCGTCGGTAAACTCAGAAACCGGCAAGATTGCGTTAATCACTTCATCTTTGTCAAGTGGTAATAAATTAATAATTGGCTTACCTTTAGCAGTACGAGAAGCCATTGGCAATTCATAGACTTTCAGCCAATGAACTTTACCTGCTGAAGAAAAACATAAAACTGTATCGTGAGAATTGGCAACAAACAACTGATCAACGAAATCTTCGTCTTTCATCTTGGTGGCTGCTTTACCTTTACCACCACGTCGTTGTGCTTGATAATCACTGAGCGCTTGTGCTTTAACGTAACCACCATGAGATAAGGTAACCACGCGCTCTTCTTGAGCGATAAGATCTTCTAGTGTTAAATCGATCTTATGCTCGATGATTTCACTCATGCGAGCATCTGCGTACTCATCACGAATTTCAATAAGTTCGTCACGGATCACTTGCATAAGGCGATCTGGATTTTGTAAGATATCTAATAAATATTTAATACGCTCTAATAATTCATTAAATTCGTCAAATATTTTGTCTTTTTCAAGACCTG
>Ga0308025_1000131_pt1 | contig 39961 bp, 33 predicted proteins | sample Neamet422_FD_201298 | JGI IMG/M metagenome (GOLD analysis project Ga0308025, IMG submission 201298) | Marine microbial communities from water near the shore, Antarctic Ocean - #422 | ecosystem: Environmental > Aquatic > Marine > Unclassified | place: Southern Ocean | collected 2014-10-03
TAATTTCTATCCACTTCGAGATAGACTCCAAATCTCCTACTGAAATATCTTTGCAGGATCTTGATGGCTGGTGGGTTGATCATAAAAACTCATTTCTTTTCGGCAGTGATAGCCCACTAATTATCGAAGGTCACGCAGATATTACAGGGTCTTTGGGATCTAATGATAGGCTGAGTGAACTGAGGGCTATTTGGTTGAAAGAATGGCTAGTCGATAGAGGCGTGAATGAATCAAGGTTGAACACAAGAGGAATGGGAGATAGGTTCCCGATGGAGATTTGTCCAGATAATTCGTCAGTAAATTTAGACTTTTGCCCCCCAGAGGTTCACGCAGCTAACCGTCGAGTCGAGCTGAGGTGGAAAGTGGAATAGGCGAGTGAGTTACAATAAAAGAATCACTATTTTTGCACCATGCTAATAACCGTTATGCGCTCTAAGTTGCACCGCCTTACAATTACTCAGGCGGATTTGAATTACGTAGGAAGTATTACTATCGATGAAGATTTGCTTGATGCGGCAGGACTTATTGAAGGTGAGAAAGTCCAAATAGTGAATGTCAACAACGGAGAACGAATAGAAACTTACACGATCGTGGGTGAGCGTGGCTCGGGTGTAGTGTGCATGAACGGCCCAGCTGCCCGCAGATGTTCTCCCGGCGATATTGTGATTGTCGTAGCTTACGGAATCCTATCTTTAGAGGAGGCCAAGACCTTCACTCCAACGTTGGTTTTCCCTGATACAGCAACAAACAAGCTAACCTAAGTACAGAAAACGAAGTAGCACATGAATCTCAAAAAAACGCTCACACTTGTCGGTTTTTTCGCAATAGGAGTTCTCCTTTTCGTGAAGCTTATGGATATGGTAGAGGATAAAGCTGAGCTTTTTGATTATATGTCTTCCGCGCCTTGGTGGGCTATCATTCTCACCTTTATTATGGGATTGTTAGCGATAATAAGTCGTGGTTTAAGGTGGATTATTTTGCTCGAACCGATGGGTTATACAGCATCTAAATTCATGGCGATTTGCGCCGTAGCCTTTGGATATTTCTCAAATACTTTTGTACCACGCTCAGGAGAACTCGTTCGCTGTGCAGCACTTAATTCAACGGATAATATTCCAGTGAATAAGCTATTCGGCACCGTTATAACTGAGCGCGTTGTTGATTTAATCATGCTTTTCATTCTAATGATCATTGCCTTTTCGACAAATTTAGATGCAGTTTTAACACTCTTAGATAAAATCCAACTCCCTCAAGGCGCCACCCTCGTTTTTACTGCCATCTCACTTGTTTCTTTGGTTATTGTCGGATTTATTATTATCCGTAAGAGCAATAAAATCTCAGAATTTGTTGCTGGAATTGGAGATGGTATAAAAAGTGTCCTAGAAATGAAGCGCAGAAAAGCATTCATTCTTCACACTTTTTTCATTTGGATTATGTACTTCTGCATGTCGTACTTCTTGTTTAAGGCTATGAAAGGCGTAAACGATATTGGCGTTTTAGATGCCCTATGGGTTATGGTATCAGGTGGATTTGGCATGGTATTCCCCACGCCAGGTGGAATAGGATCGTATCAATGGGCAGTAACCTTAGGTTTTGAATCTATAGGTTACGGAAAATTAATCGGTGTTGCAGTTGCGAATGTTGTTTGGATAACCCAAACCTCAATGGTGATTATCTCCGGAGGTATCGGTTATTTATTCATAGTAGCCTACCGCTTATCTCTTAAAAAGATGTCGAAGTGAATACTTCTGTATCACTAAATCTAGATGATGTTCTATCGCTTGCTTCTAAATGGCGTTCAGAAGGTGAGAAAATAGTTTTTACAAACGGTGTATTCGACATACTTCACGTGGGGCATCTTCACTGTCTCGAGTCCGCTATCGCTTTAGGTACTAAACTCGTTGTAGGAATCAACTCGGACTCTAGCGTACGTCGCCTCGGTAAAGCACCAGATCGTCCCATAAACAACCATTTTAACCGCGCTCGACTTCTTTCAGCCTTGTCACTCGTCGATGCTGTCCTCATTTTTGACTCTGATACACCACTCTCCACAATCTCATCACTCTCTCCTGACGTGCTCGTAAAGGGAGGAGATTACGACGCCTCGTGTATCGATCGAGACCACCCCACCTACATTGTGGGGTCCACGGAAATCCGAGCTGCCGGTGGTGTGGTTCATTCAGTCCCTTTGTTGCCAGGACATAGCACGACGAAGATCTTAAATCAGTAACGACCAAGGAAAGATACCTCTGTGTCATCAATGCCGGGGAATCGTTTTCTTCTAAGTCCGATTATAAAAAAGGCTGAATAGAAATATTCAGCCTTTTTTATTGAGCGTTAAAATTTAATGAAGTTTTTAGATATTCTCTTCTTCCATGAACTTCGTTGTGAAGTTGCCTGAACGAAATTTTTCATTCTTCATTAAACGTTGATGGAAAGGGATCGTCGTCTTTACTCCTTCGATGATGTATTCGTCGAGGGCGCGTTCCATCTTGGTGATGGCCTCTTCACGTGTTTGGGCTACAACGATAAGCTTAGCTATCATGCTGTCGTAGAAAGGAGGGATGCGGTAACCTGCGTACACGTGGGTGTCCACACGTACACCATGACCCCCTGGCTGGTTGTAATGTGTAATCGTTCCAGGACAAGGAGCGAAGTTGCGGTCAGGATCCTCAGCGTTAATTCGGCATTGAATAGCGTGCATAGTAGGGAAGTGATTGCGGCCACTTATTTTCTCTCGAGATGCAAGTTTAATCTGCTCCTTAATTAAGTCGTAGTTGATTACTTCCTCTGTGATTGTATGTTCTACTTGTATACGAGTGTTCATCTCCATAAAATAGAAGTCGCGATTTGCATCGACTAAAAACTCCACAGTACCAACACCTTCATACTTCACAGCTTCAGCAGCTTTTACAGCAGCGTCACCCATTTTTTTCCGAAGCTTATCAGTCATAAATGGAGATGGTGTTTCCTCTACAAGTTTCTGATGGCGACGTTGAATAGAACAGTCTCGCTCAGAAAGATGGCACGCCTTTCCTCTATAGTCTGAAGCTATTTGGATTTCGATGTGGCGAGGCTCTTCGATAAATTTCTCCATGTACATCGCATCGTTGCCGAAAGCCGCAGCCGCTTCACGACGCGTGTGTTCCCAAGCCTTAGTGAGTTCTTCGTCGTTGTTGCACAATGCCATACCCTTTCCTCCGCCTCCAGCTGTGGCTTTTATCATGATAGGATAGCCCATATCATTTGCACATTTCTCAGCCTCTTCATACGTATCCAGAATCCCGTCTGAACCAGGAATGGTAGGTACGCCGGCTTTTTTCATGGTCGTCTTAGCCGCAGCCTTATCTCCCATAGAGTCAATCATATCAGCGCTCGCTCCGATGAATTTAATGTTGTTTTCTTCACAAATACGTGAGAAAGCAGCATTTTCAGAAAGGAAACCGTATCCAGGGTGTATTGCGTCAGCATTCGTTATCTCGGCGGCGGCAATTATATTCGGGATGTTGAGATAACTATCTGCACTAGGTGGTGGGCCTATGCATACAGCTTCGTCAGCAAAACGTACTGGGAGACTTTCTTTATCAGCTGTAGAGTACACAGCTACAGTAGCTATACCCATTTCCCTGCATGTGCGAATTACACGAAGTGCGATTTCGCCTCTGTTTGCGATGAGGATTTTCTTAAACATGATTTATGGTGCTTCGTTAACGAAGGTTTAAGACGGATCTACAAGAAATAATGGTTGGTCGTATTCCACGGGAGTGTTATCCTCAACTAGGAATTTAACGATCTTACCTTTCACCTCAGATTCGATCTCATTGAAGAGTTTCATCGCCTCGATTACACAAACAACATCACCTTCTTTGATCATATCGCCTACATCCTTTAAAGGATCCTTGTCAGGACTAGGACGGCGGTAGAATGTGCCGATCATAGGAGATTTAACTTCGATGTAGTTTTCATTTGCCATTTCAGCTGCTGGAGCCTCCGCTGGAGCCTCAAGATGCACAGGCGCTGCTTGAATTTGCACAGGAGCAGCAGCAACAGGGGCAACGTGGGTATGATGAACCAAAGGTTCTTCAAATCCCTTTTTACGACTAGGCATCTCAGACTTAATCGTAATCTTAAAGTCTTTCTGCTCTATTTCAACTTCAGTCACACCGGCTTTTGCGATGAACTTTATTAGGTCTTGAATTTCTGCTATTTTCATGATGTCATGATTTATTCAGGATCGAAAGATACTTCCTGAATGTTAAGATTGTGTATCGTAAGCCCACTTCACGTAGATGGAACCCCAGGTGAACCCTCCACCAAAGGCGGCAAGAATAATATTATCTCCTTTTTTCAACTGTGACTCCCAGTCTCGTAAGCAAAGTGGGATTGTAGCACCGGTGGTGTTTCCATAGTTCTGAATATTGATCATTACTTTTTCACGATCAATTCCCATACGCCTTTGCGTTGCATCAATGATTCTTAGGTTCGCTTGATGGGGGACCAACCACGCCACGTCATCACTAGTGAGATTGTTGCGCTGCATGATTTCGTAGCTTACGTCAGCCATACTCGTTACAGCTGCTTTGAATACGGGTCTGCCATCTTGGAAGAGATAGTGCATTTTTTTATCTACCGTCTCGTGTGTAGCAGGGTTCAGAGAACCTCCGGCTGCTTGCCTTAACATTTCCGCACCTGCACCATCACAGTGATGGATGTGATCTTGTATCCCATTTTCATCTTCAGATGGCTCAAGCAGAACAGCTCCAGCACCATCACCGAATAAGACGCATGTTGTTCTATCGGTATAGTCGACAATAGAACTCATTTTATCCGCTCCAACGACTACAACTTTTTTATAGCTGCCATTTTCAATGAATTGAGCTCCTGTTGTAAGTGCGAACATAAAACCAGAGCAAGCTGCACTCAAATCAAACCCCCAAGCTTTTGTAGCGCCAACTTTGTGGGCAATTAAATTAGATGTTGAAGGGAACAGCATGTCAGGAGTAACTGTTGCTGTAATGATAACGTCTATTTCTGAAGGGTCAATTCCTCTCTTTTTACAGAGAGTTTTAACGGCCTCAGCTCCCATATCAGATGTGGCTTTAGTAGGATCCTTAAGAATATGACGTTGGGAAATTCCTGTGCGGGATTTGATCCATTCGTCATTTGTATCGACCATTTTCGCCAGGTCCTCATTTGTTAATAGGTCATCCGGCACGTAACCGGCAACGCTTGTAATTGCTGCTATCATTCTTCTTCTTATTTAACCCCAAAGTTATAGGTCTATTTCACTTCTTTCTGTGAAATTATCTGGAGTCTTAACTAAACGAAGTGGAAAACCTTTAGTTAAGATTTTTCGAATAGAAAAAAGGGGGCGGAAGCCCCCTTCAGTATTTTTTAATAAAACAGGTAGCGTCGAAACGTTTAAGCTTCTTCGCGCTCCATTACAACTTTACCCTTGTAGTAAAGCTTTCCCTCATGCCAGTGAGCACGGTGGAACATGTGTGGTTGACCAGTTGTTGGGCAAGTGCTAACGTTAGGAGCTGTTGCCGTGTAGTGCGTGCGACGTTTACGAGTACGCGTTTTACTCTGCCGGTTTTTAGGATGTGCCATTTCAGTTTTATTTCAAGTTCTTCAAAGCGTCCCAACATGGGTCCGTAAGTTTTTTACTTTCTTCTCTAGAATCATTAGAGGTGTATCCTAACATTTTAGGATCACAATCACTTTCATTTTCATGAACTTGATGTGGTGGTCGAGATAGATGAGCTAACTCATAAATAGTTTGGCTCATATCTAACTCAAATTCATTTTTACTCAGTATCCAAATTGAGTCATTGTATTCAGTCTTGTCACCGAAACGAACAACTATTTTATCTTCTGATTGTAACGGGTAGGTTAACTCTTCAAGACACCGACCACATGGAACTGTCCATGTAAGATCAAGCGCCAGACGTAAAGTCATGGTCGTTTCAGAATACTCGAGTATCACGCCCATAACGCCTTGTGCGTTATGGATTTCTGATTCTGGGAAGCAAGCAAAGAACTCTGGATCCACATCCATTTGGAACGTATGATTTCCTGGCTTCAGACCCATAAACGGGATTTTATAATTAACCAAGGGATTCATTCCTTCCAAATTTCGGGACGGCAAAGATAGTGTATCCCTAACCGCTTCCCAAGTGTTTTACTCAATTCAGTGAAAAACAATACTTATAGTGAATGAATCAGCGACGGTTGTCGCGGTATTCACGTTTAGCGGGGGTTATCTCAAGGGGGTTAGATGAGAGCTCTTTATGCTCTACGCGATTTCTTCTAATATCTTGAGCAAGGTAAATAGCAGCTCTCATTGAATCAGCCATAGCGATACCTTTCCCAGCAATATCAAAGCCTGTCCCGTGATCTGGACTTGTGCGCACGATAGGCAAGCCGGCGGTGAAATTAACCCCACGACCGAAACTCAGAGCCTTAAATGGAGCAAGACCTTGATCGTGATACATTGCGAGGACACCATCGAAATCTTTATACGCACCTGAGCCGAAGAATCCGTCAGCGGCATAAGGTCCAAACGCGTTTACTCCAGAAGCTTTTGCGTCACGAATAGCTGGTGAAATAATGGTTTTTTCTTCTTCGCCCATAAGGCCATTGTCTCCAGCGTGAGGATTAAGACCTAATACTGCAATTTTCGGGCTAGCGCATCCAAAGTCCAATGCAAGAGACTCACTCATGAGCTCTAATTTCTTCTTAATAACCAAGCTAGTAAGTGAAGAGGCAACGTCTTTAATAGCGATGTGTCCGGTTGCAACGCCGATTCTTAGATTTTCAGCAACAAGCAGCATTAACACATCGTCAGCATTTGCAATATGAGCTAAATACTCAGTATGTCCAGGAAACTTAAATCCAGCTTGGCGAATAGAATCTTTGTTGATGGGAGCTGTTACAAGAATATCAATTTTTGTCGAAGCTAAATCATCTACAGATTTTTCTAAAGAATTGAATGAATACTCTCCTGCTTGAGTCGTTTTTTCTCCGAGCTGAATCTCGAAGGCTCCAATCTCTAACCCAACAACATTGAGTCTTCCAGGGAGAGCGTCTTCTGCTGAGTTAATTTCCACCCAGTTTAAGTTTTTTACACCTAAAACTTCAAGATTCTTAACCACAACATCTTTGGTCGCGTATAAAACAGGAGTTATTCCTTCTAGCATTCTTTCATCTGAAAAGACGCGTAAAATAGTTTCAATTCCTATTCCGTTTGGGTCGCCTGAAGTAAGTCCTATTCTCATGAGCATGCTTTAATAAGAATGTAAAGGTAGCTATCTAAAGTCCGCGTTCGTGTGTAACTTCGTGTCGATGTTTAATCGCCCGCATATACTCATTTTTAAAATACTGTTCATTGTTATAGGCATTGCTTTCTTGAATGTAAATGCATTTGCAACCCACAATCGTGCTGGTGAGATTACGTATAAACACGTCGAAGGTTTAACCTATGAAGTTCTTATTACAACTTATACAAAATCATCAGCACTTGCAGATAGACCACTCCTATATTTAAGATGGGGGGATGAAAATGGTGATGATGTAGATTCGTTAAGTAGAGAATCTATAAATATTTTAATCGGTGATATAAAAGTAAACACCTACAGGGGGACTCATACTTATGGTGGCCCTGGGTCATTTGAGCTTAAGGTTGAAGATCCCAACAGGAATGAGGGTGTGTTAAATATGGTGGGGTCTGTGGATACACCATTTGCAATTAGGTCATTGCTAGTGATTGATCCTGAGGCAGGGCACAATAACAGTGTGCAGTTATTAAACCCGGCAACTGAAAATGCTTGTTTAAATCGTGATTGGGTACATAATCCAGCGGCTTTCGATGAAGATGGAGACTTGCTAACTTTCAGCTTGGTTCCGTGTAGAGGATTTAATGGTGATCCTATACCGACATATATATACCCAGAGCAAGTCAGCCCTGAAGATGATGTATTTGAGATTCATCAATATACCGGAGATGTAACATGGAATAGCCCACAGATTGTTGGTGAGTATAATATTGCGATTAGGATAGAAGAGTGGCGAGAGGTTTCTGGCCAATTAAGAAAGGTGGGTGAGGTTGTTAGAGACATGCAAATTGATGTTCAGATTTGTAACAATGCACCGCCAATTATCTCTGAACAAATAGACACATGTATAGTAGCGGGGTCGTTCTTAACTTGGTATGTCAATGCGACTGACCCGGACGGAGATAACATTACATTAAACGCACTAGGCGGACCTATTAGTGAAGTCACAAATCAGGCGGTATTTACAAATTTAGGTGCGGGAATTGGTGAATTTGCTTGGGCTCCCACTTGTGAAGAGGTGCGGCTTGCTCCATACCAAATTATTTTTAAAGCAACGGATCAAGGTCAAGCAATTCCTTTAACCGATATCTCAACGGCTTATGTGAGAGTTGTGGCTCCTCCAGTTGAGGACACCTCTGCCGAAGCGATAGGAAATTCAATATTGTTAGGTTGGAATGGGGGAACTTGCTCAGAAGAATTGCCAAGCTGGAGAAGGGAGGCTGGGATTCACGATGTGTACAGGAGGGTTGAGTCCTCAGACTGGGAACCAACAGTTTGCGAAACAGGGGTTTCAGATGATGAAGGCTATGCGCTGATAGCAAGTTTGCCTGACTTAAGCGAAACAGGCTATGTCGATGAGGGCTTTCTAAGTTTTGGAGCCACCTATTGTTATCGAATTGTAATGAGATTTGACGACGGCTCGGAATCTCGTGCTAGCAATGAGTTCTGTGCCTCGATCAACAAGGATGTTCCTGTGATGACTCATGCAGATGTTGTGGTTACTGATGAAGTGATAGGTGAGATAAATGTAGGTTGGTCTCCTCCTACAGAAATGGACACTCTGGTTTTCCCACTTCCGTATTATTACAAAGTTTTCAGAAATGACAGCCAAATCATAGAAATCACAGACACGAATTATACTGACACGGGCTTAAACACAACTTCTGTTCAACATTTCTATAAGGTGGAAGCGTGGTCAACCACTTCAGGAGGTGATTTTCTCGTAGGTGGCAGTATTGCTGCAAGTACTCCTTTCATCACTTTAATAGGAAATGACAACAGCATTGACCTTGTTTTAGATGTCATCGTTCCTTGGAATAACACCAAGTTCTACATCGAAAGAAAGTCATTTATTCAAGAGGATTTCTCACCTCTCGACACTGTAGAGTTCAGTGATTCTAATCCAGTTATGAGCGAAGTAATCTTCTCTGATACAGGCTTAGTAAATGGGGTTCAATATTGTTATAGAGTTAAATGTGAGGGGAGTTATGACGCTCCGGGAATTGAAAACCCTTTGTTTAACTGGGCTCAGAATGCTTGTGTAACACCGTATGACTACACACCACCTTGTCCACCGATTCTTGAAGTTCTCCCGAATTGCCCGGATGAAATTGATGAGATGTATTGGTGGGGAGCTGTAGATTGTGCAGATGATGTCATGGGGTATTTGTTGTATTGGGCTAAGTTTGAAGGTGATTCGTTACTTCCTTATGCTTATTTCGACACAGACACAAGCTATATATTTAATGAATTAGATCAGGAGGGTAGTATAGCTGGATGTTTTGCTGTAACAGCTTTAGACAGTCTTAATCTGAGACCCAATGAAGATTATTCTCGAAATGAAAGTGCATTTTCGAATATTATATGTGTAGATAATTGTCCTTTTTATTTCCTTCCAAATGTATTCTCACCGAATCAAGATGGTGTGAATGATCTATTTAAACCTTTTGATTGGAAATTCATTGACAGTGTCGATGTGGTAATCCACAATAGATGGGGTGAGGCGGTTTTCCACACGAAGGAGGTGAACGTAAATTGGGATGGTACTCACCATCAATCTACAGAGATTCTGCCTGATGGTGTTTACTATTATACCGTGGTGGCTTATACCCGAAGATTAAGCGGTATTGTTCCAGAGAAATTTTCTGGTAATGTGCACTTATTTGGCGGTCACAGCATTTTAGTTGAATAAAAAATTTAATTCTATGTTTACAGGTATAGTTGAAAGTTTAGGGGAGATTACAAAGATTGAAAGTGAGGGCAACAATCTCCATTTCACATTGCAATGTACTTTTGCAAATGAGCTTAAAATAGACCAAAGCTTAGCCCATGACGGTGTCTGCCTTACTGTCGTGGAGTGCGATTCATCATCCTACACTGTAACAGCAATTCAGGAGACTTTAGAGAGGTCGAGCCTTGGGGTTTGGGCTGTAGGGAAGAAAGTAAACTTAGAGAGATGTTTGCGCCTGGGAGATCGATTAGATGGCCACATGGTACAAGGGCATGTGGATACAACAGGAACGCTTGTGAGTACCGAGTCACGTGATGGGTCTTATGTATTACACTTCCAGCACCCTCATTCCGAGGACAATCCGCAATGGATTACAATTTCTAAGGGGTCGATTACCATCAATGGAATTTCTCTCACAGTGGTGGATAGTTCGGCAGGTTCTTTTTCTGTGGCGCTGATTCCCTATACTTGGTCAGAAACCAATATGCATCTGTTAACAGAGGGGAATCAGGTGAATTTAGAATTTGACATTTTCGGTAAGTATATCTCGAAAATGATGGCTGATAAACTTTAGTTACGGCTACGTAATTTAAAGTTTTTACCTAAATACACCCTTCGTACTTGCTCGTCAGAAGCTAAAAACTCAGCCGATCCTTCCTTCAATATTTTACCTTCAAATAGCAAGTATGCTCTATCCGTAATGTGTAGCGTTTCTTGCACATTGTGGTCGGTAATAAGTATCCCGATTTGTTTTTCTCGGAGTTGTTGAACGATTCGTTGGATGTCCTCAACTGCGATAGGATCAACTCCGGCAAAAGGTTCGTCAAGGAGAATAAAAGTCGGGTTACAGGCCAGTGCCCTTGCAATTTCAGTTCGACGTCTTTCACCCCCAGAAAGGACTTTCCCCATGCTTTTCCTCACCTTTTCTAGCCCAAACTCATCAATTAATTCTTCTAGCCTAATAGATTGCTCAGCCTTGCTTAGAGGTTGTAATTCCAAGATAGCTGCAATATTATCTTCGACAGAGAGATCCCGAAACACAGAAGCTTCTTGTGGTAAATATCCAATCCCCTTCTTTGCTCTTTCGTGCATAGCTCGATTCGTAATCTCCTCAGACCCAAGAAACACTTTTCCATTGTCCGGCTTGACAAGACCAACTACTGCGTAGAAACTTGTGGTCTTGCCGGCACCGTTTGGTCCTAAAATACCCACAACTTCTCCTGGCTTAACGAAGAAGCTGACATCGTCGACAACCTTTCTACCTCCATAACTTTTCTCAAGACCTTCAGCACGTAGGACATTTTCCATTTTATAAAAGTATTAAAGTTCTACGGTTACACCAACACGAAAGCCATGGTTCTGTCTCATTCCTTCTGCGGACTCAGTTAATCTAAAGTGATAATCGATTCGAAGAAATCGAAAGATATTTTCAATTCCGAACACGGCTTCAGCATAACCTCTATCCAATCCAGTGGTGCCTTCTGGCAACGCTATGATTGTTTCGTGTCGTGAATCCCATGATCCTATAACCCCCTTTACCCCGACTACCTCCCGCAGTCCAGCCCTTTTAATTAGGGGGATGTGATTTAAAATGGCCCCTTCGCCATGCCACTCTATACTTGCTCGAGCCCATTTGTCAGTTACCAATTCAAAATAGCTCAATAAATTAAATGAAGGCTGGATAGATAAAAGTGTTTCATTTGCGGGTTGTAGTTCCATGAGCGCAAAGGGAGCTGTACCAGAATACATTCCAGCATTTGTATTCCATCTAATTCTACCAAATGGTCCAAACCTTAGTTTCCCCTCCAGCTCTAAAGTATATCTCCCGTACCTATACTGACTCCCCCCGATGTCTTTCCAAGCCTGAGTAGTTGTTAAAGTCACAATAGGAAATTTCGAACCGAGAGAAACTCTGTCAAATGCCCCCGAGACAAATTTCTCTCCATGTGCATATCTCACTTGAAAAGTGCTTTCAGCGGTAATTAAAGTTGAGTTCCCGGTTCCATCCACGGGGAGAAACTCAAGTTCACCTACGGCTGCTATTTTTCTGTGCCTGAGTTCTATGAAAGTAGACCAACCTGACCCGAACTCAGCCAAATAACTTGCCTCAGATTTAATGACTTCAGTGAGATTGTTCTGCCCTCCTTCAACGGACAAAGCGGAATTAACGATATTCCCTTGATTAAAATACCCCAACATTCCGAATTGTTCCAGATCTTTAGAATACGAAGCAAACCATTTAATACGAGGGATTTTGCGTTGTATCCAGATAAATTGAGCTTTGTATTTAAACTTCTTATCATCAGTACCATATGCGACATAAGCCTTGGGCATAAAAGTCTTGCTAAATTTATTTGAAGTTGAAGCCCCCAACCGAATTCGATGCCCCTCAACTAAATTCCTGGAATAGGCATAGTACCATGGCCCCAATTCAATATTTCCGATCATTAAATTCCCACTGCCCAGTCCAAATAAAAAACCTTTTATGAATTTATATTGCCTCATGGACTGAACACTGTCAGCCATTAAGTAAATGTTAGACTCCTTCTCTAATAAGGGATTCGGTCGCTTCGACGCCCATTCTTGTTCAAGAACTACATTGCTACCCTTTTCAAACGACAAGTCTCTTCTTGAAGTCCAAACGGAATCTGGCCACTCCTCGGCAAATTCAAAATCTGTATTTACAACAGTAGTCCTACCATATAACCCCATACTGGAACCAGAGAGAGAGACGTCCAAGACCTCCTCCCGTTTTACAAGTACCCAATTCCCGTCTATTTGAGCATACTCCTGCTTCCATCTTAAAGCTCGGACCATGTTTAAATTGGCTCCTTCGCTAATTTTTGCCTCCACCTTGCTTAGCGCTAGAGTTAAAGTATCGATCCACAGTTCCCCTTCAAAAGTAAGCTCACCTCTTCTTCGCGGAACAAATGCTAGGTGGAAGGCAGGGCGTCCAGAGATTTTTAATGTGTCTAAAATATAGTATCGGTAATGAAGGTTTCCTCTATCGTGCAAAGGGCTTGTAAACGCCTTGTCTACTAAAAGAAGTTGATTCTCGTATAGATTAATATTAAGGAATTCAGCTGTTACACTTGATGTGTTTTCGCCATCTGACAACCAAGTAGCACGAGCTGTTTCAACTCTTTGTTCTTTCCTTTTGGGTTTTTTTTGTGTCCGCTTAGTTCCTATAGATTCTGAAAAGAATGTAGGCAGCGCAACTCTCGCATCTGATGAGTCTAACCCACCCCAGACCCATCCAAACGCTCCCCAATACTTTCTGCTCGGCAACTTCTCAGGGATGTCATTTAAGTCAATCTGAAGCCTCTCATGATAATTATAACTCACCCCAGGGAGTTTTGCTGGGTCATTAATCAACTTGGCCTCGGCCACGCGTTGCATTAGAGGTTTTGCGGGATTTTTCCGTTCCTTGTCTGGTCGGACTTCAGCAGCGATTAATTCTATGCGCTTTTCTTCAAGAGCGATATCTAATTTCTGACGGACTTGTTTTTGTATTGGAATGCTTTGTGAAGAGTATCCCATAAATGAGATAAAAACCCTGGATACTTTACGTTCACTTGAGAGCTCATATTCGCCCATGACATTCGTCATCGTGCCAATTGAAGTTCCGGAAAAACTCACATTGACATATGGAAGTGCCTTCCCGGTTTCGCCATCGAAAACCCTTCCTGAAACAATCGTTGTTTGGGCTGTAAAGCTTAAGCTAAACAAAAACAATGTTATCAGTAGTAAAGCGTTTTTCAGATTCATTTAATGTGGCTAAGAGCTCATTTTATTCTCTCGACGCTTTTCCTCCCTTCGGGCAATTACAATGCCTAATTCGTACAGAGCGAGTACAGGTAATGAAACCATAACCTGACTTGTAATGTCTGGAGGGGTTATTATCGCTGACAAAACAAGAATCCCTACAAGTGCATGCTTCCTGTATTTCTTAAGCCCCTTAGGGGTAACAACTCCTGCTCTGGCTAAGAAGAAAATAAGTACTGGAAGTTGAAAAATGAGTCCTGCAGAAAACGAAATGGTAGATACCGTTTTCACATAAGACATCACCCCAATTCTCGCAGCGACATCTCCAAGCTCATAGTGCCCCAGGAATTGAAGTGAAAGAGGGACGATGCCCCAATATCCGAAAGCCACCCCTAAGAAAAACAAAGTAGATGATGCTGCTCCAGCACCTTGGGCAGCCTTCTTCTCGGTATTCTTTAAGGCGGGTTTAATAAACGCCCACAACTGCATTGTTATAATAGGGAATGCAATAATGATTCCTCCCACCAGGGAAACGACTATGTGGGCGGAGAAGTTCCCCGTCATAGAAGTGTTAATCAGTTCATAGGTGATTTCTTTCACACATAACTTATCTCCAACTCCGATTAATTCTGAGAGCTTACACCAAATCCGAAAGCTTATAAAGTCTTCATTTCTAGGTCCGAATAATACAGTATTAAATAACCAGTCCTTTTGAATAAATAAAATGGTAGCACCTGCAAAAATTGAAATGAAAGAATAAAACAGCCTCTTTCTAATTTCTTCGAGATGGTCAAAAAAACTCATTTCTTTCTCGTCCGGCATTTCCTGATCTAATGGACTCATTTTTGGACCTTATTTATTGCTTGTAACACCTTCTTTAACGAGGTCATGCAAATGTACTAACCCGAGATACTCATTGTCTTCAGATGTTACAATTACTTGTGAAATCCCTAAGTTTTGTAACTCTGTAGCTGCATGGGCTGCAAGTTCCTTGTGGTTTTTAACAAGTGGATTCTTGCTCATCATCTCTGACGCTTTCGTGGTGCTTCCTTTTTCTAATGCGCGTCTTAAGTCTCCGTCTGTGATTATTCCAGCTATTTTTTCATTTTGAAGAACAACAGTTGCACCATATCGTCCTTCGGTCATGGACATAAGCACTTCTTGAAGTGAGGAGTCAGGATTTACCTGAGGAGTTCGACCTTTGTCAATCAGGTCTTCCAATGTGACAGTAAGTCTCTTTCCCAAAGAGCCACCAGGGTGAAATTTAGCGAAATCTTCAGCTTTGAATCCACGAATTTCCATCAGACACATTGCGATAGCATCACCAAGGGCCATTTGGACCGCGGTACTTGTTGTAGGAGCTAAGTCATATGGGCAAGCTTCGGCATCTATTCCAGCAATTAGAACGTGGTCAGATTGTTTCGCAAGTGGTGAGTCAGAAACTCCAGTAACACCAATAATGGGGTGTCCGTGCTGTTTCAATAGTGGTACAAGAGCCATTACTTCCGCACTCCTCCCACTCTTTGAGAGGCATAAAACGACATCGCCCAATTGAATTACTCCTAAATCTCCATGAACGGCATCACCTGCATGAACGAACAAAGCAGGAGATCCTGTAGAGTTTAGAGTGGCTACTATCTTCCTCCCAACATCCGCACTTTTACCCACTCCTGTTAAAACTACGCGACCTTGTGTATTGATAATCAATTTGATTACATCGACAAATCGGTCATCTAATAATGTAGCAAGTCGATGTATAGCATCTCCTTCCATACGAAGCGTCTTGAGCGCTCTGTTTAAAATAGTGTCGTCAGAACTGGACATAAGTAAATGTTATTAAGCCTTGAAAAAAAATTTGGTGTCTTAGATAAACGGCTTATCTTTATTGAGCAAATTTAGACATTGATGAGCCCAATTGGTGATTCGCCCAAAGAGGCGTTACAAAAATATTTTGGATTTAAAGAATTCAAAGGAGAACAAGAGATTGCTATCCAAAGTGTTCTTGAAGGTAAGGACACTTTCGTGATCATGCCAACAGGTGGTGGTAAGTCTATGTGTTATCAACTTCCTGCCTTAATGTTAGATGGCGTGGCTCTTGTAGTCTCTCCTCTCATTGCTTTAATGAAAAATCAGGTTGATGCTTTAAGGGGAAATCATGAAGACCCTTCAATTACTCACTATCTAAATTCTTCTTTAAACAAAGCAGAAGCTGAAAATGTTAAGTTAGACGTATCTTCAGGCAAGACGAAAATCCTATATGTAGCTCCTGAAACGCTTACAAAAGAGGCGAATATTGAATTTCTTAAATCAGTTAAAATCAGTTTTGTAGCTGTAGATGAAGCGCATTGTATTTCTGAATGGGGTCACGATTTCCGACCGGAGTACAGAAGAATTCGCCCCATTATTAAGCAAATAGCGGATGTTCCGATTATTGCTTTAACGGCAACGGCGACTCCTAAAGTTCAGCAAGACATTCAGAAGAATCTCCAGATGGTTAATGCAACATTAATCAAGTCGTCTTTCAACAGAGATAACCTTTACTATGAAGTAAAACCTAAAAAAGACGCTCTGAAGCAGATCGTTCAGCATTGTATCAGTAACAAGGGGAGGAGTGGGATAATCTACTGTTTAAGTAGAAAGAAAGTTGATCAAATTGCAGAAACATTAGCTGTAAATGGTGTGAAAGTGTTGCCTTATCACGCTGGGAAAGACACGAAGACGAGAAGCAGAATCCAAGATGAATTCTTAATGCAAGATGTAGATGTAATCGTTGCTACAATTGCTTTTGGGATGGGGATAGATAAGCCAGATGTGAGGTATGTCATACATTATGATATCCCTAAAAGTTTAGAGAGCTATTATCAAGAAACCGGACGTGCAGGTAGAGATGGAGGAGATGGGCATTGCATCGCCTTTTATAGTCACAAAGACATAGAGAAACTCGAAAAATTCCTTCAGGGAAAACCTCTTGCTGAACAAGAAATAGGGTCGCAGCTTCTACAGGAGGTCATGTCTTATGCTGAAACTTCAATATCAAGGAGAAAATTCCTTCTTCATTATTTTGGTGAAGAATTCGATGAGATAAATGGTCCGGGAGCTAAGAACTGTGACAATACCAGATACCCCAAGCCTCAATATGAAGGAAGGGAGGAAATCCTCATGATTTTAAGTGCTGTTAAAGAGCATAAAGAGGATCATAAAATGCAGTTTATTTCTGCGGTTTTAATAGGGGAAAGCAACCGAGAGGTAGATGACTATAACGGTCAGAACAGTGCTTTTTGGAAGAAGGGAGAGGGTAAGCCAGATAGATATTGGAATGGGGTGATAAGGCAGGCTTTGGTTTTAGGATATCTTCAGAAGGAAATAGAAAAATACGGGGTTCTGACGATTACAGAAAAAGGGAATACATTTTTAGGGAATCCGGTTTCTGTAATGTTGGCTGAGGAAAGAGATTACCGTGATGTTGATACTGGAGATAAGATGGTGCAAACGCGTCGTGGACAGGGAGGTGTAGCCGATGAGACTCTTCGTAAAATGCTTGTAACACTTCGCAAAGAAATTGCTGATCAGAAGAGTTTGCCACCCTATGTTATTTTTCAAGATATCTCATTAGACGAGATGGCGATTCACTACCCTATTAAAGAAGAGGAATTGTTGAGGATTTCGGGTGTAGGGGCAGGAAAGGCTAAGAAATTTGCAGCCACTTTTTTAACCCTCATTGCGAAGTATGTTGAAGAAAACAATATAGAGCGTGCAGATGATTTGTTAGTTAGGACGAGTTCTAAAAAATCCTCAGATAAGGTTTCTATTATCCAGCAAATCGACAGGAAGATGAACCTCGATGATATAGCTGCCCGTACAAGTTTAAATCGCGAGGCTGTACTGTGCGAGATTGAACAAATAGTAGCAGCTGGAACGAAGCTTAATATCACTCACCTGATAGAAGAGTCAATGGATGAAGATTGCGTAGAAGAGCTCTTCGAATTCTTCAGCGAATCAGAGGAGGAAGGTATAGAAGCTGCTCTTATTGAGTTTGAAGACACCTACTCTGAAGATGAGCTTCGACTTATGAGGGTTAAATTCCTCAGTGATATAGCCAATTAAGTCATTACAGCAGCGTAGGCCATAAGTCCAGCTCCAATTTCTAAAGCACTTTCGTCAATATCGAATGTAGGTGTATGAAGCCCGCTGTGACCTAAATCTGAATTGGGGCTCGAGGTCCCTAAACGGTAAAAACAACCTGGGATTTCATTTGCGAAATAACTAAAGTCTTCGGCAGTCATCCTTTCGGGCAAGTCGTGAACGTACTCCACCCCAAGATAGTCTTCGGCGATGACTCTCATCCTCTTGGTCAATTCGGGATTGTTGTAGACACTTGGGTATCCAACAGGAATGTGAAACTCTACAGTTGCACCTCGTTTTTTACAAATAGCGTCAACAATCTCACGCATTTTTGAATGTGCGTGGAACCTCCATTCTTCATTTAAAGATCTAAATGTACCCTTTAACCTCACTTCGTTAGGGATAACATTTGTCGCTCCCTTTCCTTCAATAAATCCAAACCCAAGAACTGTTTTAATCTCGGGATCAGCTCTTTCCTGTATAAATTTTTCTAAAGCTAAAAGAATTTCAGAGGCGACAAGAAGTGGGTTGACTTGGTTTTCAGGCAGTGCGGCATGTCCACCTTTTCCTTTGACAACAAGATGTAACTCATCTGCTGAAGCCATATATGTTCCTGACCTCATCCCAACATGTCCTGCTGGTAGATCTGGGAAAACATGTTGGCCTAAAATATGTTTGGGAATGGGGTTTTTCAAAACACCCTCACCGACCATTAACGAAGCCCCTCCAGGTAAACACTCTTCCCCCGGTTGGAATATTAGCCGAATCGTGCCATCCCACTTTTCACAATGTTTTGACAGTATTAAAGCGGCTCCTAACAATGATGTAGTATGTACATCATGACCACAAGCGTGCATTATACCTGGATTACATGAAATATAGTCAACTTTATTGAGCTCGGTGATGGGCAGTGCATCTAAATCGGCTCTCAGAGCAATGAGTTTAGACGTAGGATTGATTCCTTTTATGGTTGCAACAATCCCGGTTCCTGAAACCCCTGATTTATATGGAATCCCCATTTTATCTAACTCACCACAAACAAATTCCATGGTCTTAAACTCCTTATACGACAACTCAGGGTGCGCGTGAAGATGTCTTCTCCAACTAGACAGTTGAGGAGATATTTCTTTTGCAACTTGTGCAAATAACTCTGCTATGTTGTTTAGTTCAGGATTCATTACTTGAAAAGTATAAAGGGAAAAGCTCGCGCAGGGATGTCCAAGCTAATGAAATAGCAGCGTAAAAAAGCAAAGCAGAAAATATCAAACGAACCACAGTAGGAGAAATTCGCAAGGCCCATTTACTTCCAAGCCATGCTCCAAGAATAAATGTTATGGCAATTACTCCGGAATACCACCACTCTATAGATTGTTCGCTGTGATAGTTAATGGCTGCGAGTATTCCGATGGGTGGTAGCATTAGCGCAAGCGAAGTTCCTTGAGCTGTGTGTTGATCCAAATCAAGAAAATAGATTAATGCTGGCACGATGATTAATCCGCCGCCAATCCCCACAAACCCACTTGCTATACCAGCAAAAATACCTATGGCAAGAAGAATTAATATAGTTGATATTTCCATGTCGGAAAAGGTATAACAATGATATTTAGAAATCGAAATTTAAACTCAAAGTGAATTTTCTGGGCAAAAGTCTCCCGTCATCTATTCCCCAACCCCAATCTGCAGCAACCCAATATCCCATAACGCGTGAGCGTAGTCCATATCCGAAGTCATAAATAATAGGCTCACTGTTGTTCTCGATGATGACTGTTATGGGATTGTTTTCTACCGTTGTCGAGTTAAATGTGTTTTCGTCTGAATATGGATGTATCCCTGTCCAAGCAGATCCGATATCTGCAAAACCTATAAGCTGAAAGTTTCGAATAAAATCTGTTTTAGCGGGTTCTGAAAAAAGGGTGCTCCAAACAGGAACCCTTACTTCAGCATTCAAAACCGATGCGTTTGAGCCATTCCTGGCGTTGTTTGCAAAGCCTCGCATTGGAGTGATACTCGCTTGGTAGGCATATGATTGAGTTGGGTCGATAGGGGTGCCGTAATTGTTCGAAAAGGCAAGGCTATTGTCCATTCCACCAAGTAAATGCAATAATTTCAATTCGCCGATTGACCAATTTCCAGCTGCTCTAAACGCAATGATTGAATTGGCGTAAATTTTAAAGTATCTCCGGATGTCGAATCCTATTGTTCCGAAACTGGCATTAAATCCGTCTAGGTAGTATTCAGCCCAAACCTTAGCTCTCAATCCTTCTCTAATATTCAATGCTGGATTGCGAGTATCATCATGCACGAAGGAAATGTTAAAGCCAATTTGGTCTGTCCATCTATTCGGAGCAATTAAACTGAACATTTCAGTACCTTGGATTACAGCCCTATCCAAGCGTATCCCAGCTCCAGCCCTTATGCTATTCACCTCATCTATGGGATAAGTGAGTTTGTAACGCGCGAAATGTGATTGAGATTCAACCAATGAATTTCTGATAGGATCTAAACTTGTAGTGCCCTGCCTCTGGAAGGAAAACATTCGGTCAATCTTTTGGGATAGGTCGAAATAAGAAATCCCTATCAGACTATTACTCAAGTTTGCGGGGATGTTAAATCCACCGACAATGTGCTTATCGTCGAAAAGATCGCTAATCCGAATCTCAGTAGCATTACCTAAACCAGGTTGAAATGATGTTGTTCCGTCATAGGCTCTGTAAAATTGAGACCCGAAGGCGTTACTCACTTGACTCTGTAATTTTTGTAGAGAAAAATTCAGTCTGTAGTTGCTCGGTGTAATCTTAAAAGACCGTTCAATTACTTGAGGCGCTGCATCTCTTTCTGGCAGCTTTTCTTCAGATTTTTCTTCCTCTTGTTCTTCAAATGTAAATTTGTAATTTCGAATATCCACTTCCGTTTTAGAATATACAATAGACCAATTTGGAGCTATAAATCCCCCACCATGATTCGCGTCAAAACCTCCCTCTGTCAATTCAAATTGATTAGAAGTTCTCTGCTTAGTTTCTGGAACCCTTCCCAGATCAGCTCTGAATAAATGACGCATTGTATAGGTGTTGCCATAGCAAAACCCACCTGCTGTGTCACAGCTAAAATTTAACACAGGAATATCTAATTTAGAGATCACACGAGTGTTAAAGAATGTTCTGTACCTAATTATTGTGTCTATGCTGAGAATTGTGCTGTCAGCCCAACCCCAGTTCATTTCTTGGCTTCCATCTTCAAACTCTGACAAATAGACAAATTCCTGTCCTCGTAGTGGTACAGGGTATCTCTCATCAATTAACGGAGTGTTGACCAATTGCTCAATAGGCATCACTTCTTGATCGATGTGGTAGATAAATAAGTCTAAATTCGAATTAAACGGGATGTTTTCTCTGTCATCTCGAAGTTTAGAATCGGGTCTGTTTGATGAAAAAATGATCGACATACCATCTTTTGTATACCTCGGGTGTAAATCATCAAAGCGATCTCTCCATAAAGGCTCCTGTAAATTACCAATCACTCTGTAGATGTATAGGTCTGATCTCCCATTAGACATGCCAGAGAATACGATGCTCCTCCCATCGGGGGAGTAATCCATGGACAAGACCTCATCTATTTTAAAAAGTTCTTTTTCTACTGGTTTCTCTCCTAACCTCACTGTAACGAGCGCGGGTTGGCCTTTTTTTACAATAGCGTACGTGAACTGCTCCCCATTTGGGTGCCAGGCTATAGTGGGCGTTAAGCTACTTTTAATTAGATCTAATTTATGCCCATGTTGTGCCCATCTCTCAATTTTATTTTCGTTTATGTTGTAAGTCCAAACCCTCCACTGCCCTCTCTCATCCGTAATAAACGCAATGGTCTTTCCATCTGGAGAGTGACTAAAGCATAAGTACTCATAACGTTTCATTAAATTAAAACCCAAATCACCACCATTTTTTAACGCTAGTTTGTGATTTTTTCTTCCACTATTAGAGGGTAGTAATTCACTGTAAAGTTTAGGTGTACCTGTTAAGTGATAATTAATCACTTCAGATAATAAGTCCTTTAATCCTAGCCCCGTTGCAAATCTAAATCCGCCTTCGACACTTCGGCTTACCCTTACCATGTAGATAACATTTGCAATGGCCGGGATTCCATACACATCAGCTACATAATCCCAAACTGCCCCTCCAAGCTCTCCCGCTTCAGTTCCTTCGCTCCTATCTATTGTAGCGAGAGCCCTAGATCTCGCGGCGTCAAATATATGGACCTTGGCTTTCGCGGTTTTATGTGTCGAAATGTAATTCACAAGCCCTTCCTCAAACCAATCCGGAATTTGAAGCATACTTGAATTTCTTACTGCGTCCTGCCAATCTCCACGATATAAGGTCTGGTGTAAAGCAATTCGTGCCAATCCTTCTTTTAAATCTTGCTCCAATCGCCTGCGATCTCCAGTACCATAAATAAACAGTTTATTCCCTATAATTTTTGCAGTCCCCCCAATATTGTCATTCTCGGAATCGCCATTAAACACACCTATGTTGCTTTGTCTAAATTCTGCAATATTGTTGTAGACAAGAATTTGAATGGGACCTTCTAATGGACTCCCGAAATATGGCTTTAAATCTTGAGCAGAATAATTTATTATACCTGCAATAGCCCCTGCAAGCTCTTTACCTCCTTGATAATAGTAAATTTCAAAGTTTCCTTCAGTGTGATATTGCCAAACAAAATCCCGATACTGAACCCTGTTCTTTCCGAACTCGACCTGGAGCCCATCGTAAAACTGCGCATTCACAATATTTCCGCTTAAAAACATCCCAGTTAAGAGCAGCGATATTGAATATAATATTTCTCTGTGACGCATTCTCTTACGAATCTACGCTAAAGTATTTTTACCGCATGAATAGACTTCACTCTTTTGCTTTCAATGCTTTTTCAGAACAAACATATTTACTAGATCATGGAAATGGTGAGGCTACAGTATTCGACCCAGGAATGAACTCAACTCAAGAGAGAGAGGCATTCGAGGGGACTTGTGAAAGGCTTGGAGTCGTAGTGGTTCAGTGTCTTCTTACCCACGCGCATTTAGATCACGTGATGGGAACGAATTGGATTAACCAGAGATATGGTTGTGCGCCGAGATTGCACCCCACGGATGAGCAGACATGGGTTCAGGCACCTATTTCGGCTCAACTATATGGAATTTCCTTGGATACCCTTCCGGAGAGAGGGGAGGATTTAGGTGCGCACGGTTCAAAGATAGAATGTGGAAACATCGAGCTCGAAATTAGATGTGCGCCTGGCCATAGCATTGGGCACGTGGTGTTTGTTTGTCACAAATCGAAGTTCGTCGTGGGGGGAGATGTACTATTCTCGGGTAGTATTGGGAGGACTGATTTACCAGGTGGAGATCCAGATGTGCTTGCAAAGAACATAGAAGAGCAGTTGTATTCTCTGAGTGATGATTATACGATTCATCCAGGTCATGGAGGGCCTACTACTGTTGGAAAGGAAAAGAGTACGAACCCATTTGTCAATGGTGCAGGAACAGGAATGCTTCAGCGTTAAGAACGCGGTTATGCAAGTCGACGTGAAAGTTGGACGAGAAGTAGGAGGGCAGGGACTTCGATGAGGGGTCCAATAACACCCACGAAAGCTTCTGAGGAGTGAAGCCCGAAGACCCCAATTGCTACTGCGATGGCAAGTTCGAAGTTGTTCCCAGCTGCAGTAAAAGCTACAGCGCGATTTCGAGGCTTGTCAACCCCGAGCTTAACGCCTGTGAAATAGCTTATGATCCACATTCCGAAAAAGTAGAGGAGGAGTGGAATTGAGACGAGTAGTACATCTGAGGTTTGGTCTAAAATACGGGCCCCTTGGAGGGAGAACATCACGACGATAGTGAATAGTAGAGAGATGAGGGTGAGGGGGGCTATTCTGGGGAGAAATGTATTCGTGTACCAATCGAGGTCTTTGATGCGGATGAGGAGTATGCGTCCACCTATTCCTAGAAGAAAAGGTATGCCTAAATAAAGCCCTACGTTAGTGGCTACCAGGGCAAACGGCACATCTATTGCAATCCCTTCCATACCAAGCCAAGTGGGTAAAATAGAGAGGAAGAAGTATGCGTAGAAGCTGAATGTGAAGACTTGAAAGAGGGAGTTGAGTGCGACTAAGGCTGCCCCGTATGTCCTGTCTCCGTCTGCCAGGTCATTCCAAACAAGCACCATCGCGATGCATCTAGCTAGCCCAATCAGAACCACTCCTGTCATGAGTTCAGGTCTGTCACCTAAGAAATAAGCTGCGAGAAAAAACATCAAAAATGGGCCTACAATCCAGTTAAGGATGAGGGAAAGTGAGAGAAGTTTTTTATCCTTTAGGACTTCCGGCAGAGTTCTGTAATCCACCTTTGCGAGTGGTGGGTACATCATCACAATAAGACCTATTGCGATCGGGATGTTGACGCCCTTAAACTGAATGCTCTCTATGGTGTCAGAGACGCCTGGTAGAAACGCCCCGAGCATTATTCCCGCCGCCATGGCAAGGAATATCCACAAGGTGAGATACCTGTCTAAGAAACCGAGTTTTTTCAACTTACTCGGTGATTGGTGTCTCAGCAGCTGCGGCCTCCATTTTCTGTGTGGCTGCTTCGTTAAGTTCTCTTTGGTCTGTCCATTTGTGAATTGCAAATACGATAGCCACACTCACCATCAGACCAACGATAAGTTTGAGAAAATCCTTTGCAATGATGGGGAATATCATCTTGATGTTGCCCTTCTTTGTGAGGCCGGTATTTAGGGCCAGCTCACGACCGCAAAGTAAACCTACGAAGACCCACGTAGTAGACATCGGTATGTTGTTCATCTGCTTGAAGTAGAGAAGTAGGAAAGCGTATGCCAGGTCGATTAATGTTGCAGACCTAACGTACTTGGTGCTCTGTTTATCGAGAACGATTTGTTGGATTTTTCCACCTTGTCTATAGAAGATGTTGGCCAGACCGATAACGAAGAATATGATTATTAGAATGAGTTGCCAAGCCTCTATTTGGCGAGGCAGGAATACTGCAATGTTGGCAACATCATGAGATAACCATGTGTACCAAAGAAACCCTGTACTGATCCACTGGAATGTTCTCCAGAAAGGCTTATACTTTTCGCTGATATCATCTTTCTCGTTAATCACACGAGAAACGACTAACCAAAGAACGTAAGCTACAACAGCAGCAAGACCGTATCCCATGATACTCTTCATCAGCATCTTTTCAAGGACTACCGTTGAAGCGAAGGCTGAAAGCACTAAGAATGACGTTGATACGGGAATTCCTTTTCTAGTTAGAGCGACAAGAGCCAGTGGAGCTAAAGCATGGTACCATTGTGGTTCTATATATGGAATCTTTGTAAGACGACCGAAAGAAATATCTCCATCTCCTGTGTACCATCCGTACACTAACGTAACAACAAGTACGCTAGAAGCTGCCATCCAAAGCTGCCACCATTTAAACCTCTCGCGGTTAGAAGCGAGCCAAGTTCCTAAAGTTTGCACACTGTCGTTAGCGATGACTGAGTATCCTGCGAGGATGAAACCGATGGTTGTAAATAAAGCTACCATAACTTAATTTTTATATAATCTGTTAATTCTAGGGCAAGTTCAGTTAAGAGTTCATTTACTAAATGAATTCCAAGGTTAAGGTAATGTTAAGTTTTTAGACTACTTAAACCTTCTTTAACGTAAAACTGAAAGTTGTGCCTTCATCCAATGTAGATCTTACATGAAGATTACCTCCATGGGCTTCTACGATGTGTTTTACGATCGCAAGTCCGAGGCCTGAGCCCCCGGCGTGACGGGAGCGACTTTTATCGACTCTATAGAACCTTTCGTATATGCGGAGTAAGTCTTCTTCTTGGATTCCTATTCCGTCATCGGCCACTTCTACAAGAATATTTTCTCCCATATCGTAAAACCTCACCCAAGTCTTTCCTCCATCCTTGCCGTAATTGATAGAGTTTACAAGGAGGTTAGAGAGCACCTGTTCGATTTTTTGAGGATCACATAGGACTGTGAAATCTTCAGTGTCTCGCACTTTTAAATTAACGTTAGCGTCCTTTGCTTTGCGTTCTAGGTTATCTACGATATCGTTGCTTAACTCCACGATATTTACAGGTTCTGGATCGATGGTCATCACACCAGACTCGATTTTAGAAATACTATCTAAGTCTTCTAGTAGTCCTGTCATTCTATCGATATTCTTCTCTGCTTTGGATAAAAATTTACGATTTATTTCAGGATCATCTAAGCCGACCTCGAGCAGGGTGAGGATAAATCCCTGAATGTTAAATAAAGGAGTTTTTAGCTCGTGAGCTAAGTTCCCAATGAAGTCTTTTCTGAAGGAGTCTGTTTCACGTAGGAGTGTTATTTCTTTAATTTGGTCTTCAGCCCACTCCATCACATCTTGATTTGCAGTTTCGACAACGTCTTCATCCATATTTATAGACTGCTCATCACCTCCCTTTATTTTACTGATGGTCTTGTAAAGAACTTTTATCCTGTGGTCGATAAATTTTTCAACGGCGCTGTAAATCACGAAATAACTTATTTCCTCAAGAATAAATCCCACTACAATCGCGACGGCCCAAAGCTCGAATGCTTCAGAGAGCCACAAAACAACAACCGTAGCCAAAGCGCCCATAACGCCGATGAAAATAGATGATTGCCTCGCAACATCTTTGGGGGTGCGCTCAACTTGACTCAAGATTACCCGTTAAATTTATAACCCACCCCTTTGATGGTGGTGATCAGCTCTTCGCCTAATTTCTCTCTCAACTTGCGGATGTGTACGTCTATCGTTCTATCTCCTACCACAACTTCTGTACCCCAAACCTGATCCATGATCTCTTCACGGGTCTTTACTTCACCCGTGTTTTTACAAAGCAACGTCAAGAGTTTAAATTCTTTCTTTGGAAGATTAACTTCTAGATCCCCTAAAAAGATGATGTGCTTTTTTGAGTCTATTTTTAGAGGTCCAGCTTTTATAATACCTTCTTCTGTATTTTCTATTTTTACAGTTCGCTTTAACAAAGCTTTAACCCTGCTCATAAGGACCTTCGGCTTGATAGGCTTAAGAATGTAGTCATCAGCCCCGGCATCGAAGCCTGCTATTTGGCTGTAGTCTTCACCCCTTGCTGTGAGAAATGCGACCACGATTTCTTTTTTTGTGTCTAAGTTCCGAATTTCCTCACATGTTTGAATACCATCCATTTGCGGCATCATCATGTCTAAAAGTATTAAATCTGGAAGAAATTCCTGAGCGACTTTTACTCCCTCTAACCCGTTCTGAGCGACGCGGACTTCGTACCCTGCGTTCTCTAAGTTGTAGGACAGAAAATCAAGGATATCCTTTTCATCATCTACCAAGAGTATTTTCTTCACCTCCTCCACTTTAGTCTTTAATTCTGTTAAATTTCAGTGCCAATAACATCCATTTAGGGAAGGGTTTAGACGGAGCGCGTTTTTGCACGTTTAAAAAGACACCTAATTTTTCCAAGACAGGTATTTTATGCACTTCAATAAATTCTATCCAGCACCCATCAGGGTCGTCTATATATGTGCAGTGAACAGATGTGTGATCTCCCATACTTAAAGCATTTTCAGTATCACATCGAAACCCGTAACCCTCTTTTCCTAACTCCTTCCCGAGTTCCTTCATACCTCTCACATCGAAACCGAGGTGAACGATTCCCTGATCAGCCCAGATTCGGTCTTCAAATATAAATCTACCCTTTCTATCTAGTGCGACTACTAACTCTATGTATGTTCTGCCCATCAACGAGGAGAACCCTCCAGTGCCCCGATTAGATTGGGTAAGCAGGACCCTGTGGTACTTCTGCTCACCACCAGGCAAATGAGCCCAATCCTCAAAAACACCTTTCTTATCGTAAAGTACTTTATCGTACCCAAGTTTGTTTTTGTAAAGTTTCAAAGCGTTCTCCATATCACTAACTCCGATGGTGCCTCCTAATACTCCTCCGCTTGGGTGACCGTTACTTGTGAACCATTTGTCTGATTCTAAGATTTGGAATAAATTCCCGTCAAGATCTCTCAAGAAAAACGTAAGCCTTCCGAGTGGATCTATCACCATTTCTTTGTCACAAGTCTTAGGTATCACACTGAGCGCGTGTTCATGCATCTTTCTGATGTCGGGAGTCTTGACCATCGTAGCTCCTATTCCTAGATCTCCTTGCCTTAAGTCGAAAACAGGTCCTTGAGGCTTAAATGAAGTCGGGGATATAATCTCAATGGCAGCCCCTCCTTGGTGATTCAAAACCATGCTGGCTCTCTTTACAATCGTTTCTCCATTGCAGTGAGAGTCCATAAGCGGAGCAGAAGCAACAGAGTCGAAAAAGGGCATGTCTATTCCGAATAGCTTTCTGTAGAGTTTAAGACTGGCATCCATGTCTGATACAGCAATGCCTATGTGCTGTATGCCTTGAATAACGTAGCTCATTTTATAAGTACTTTTTTTACTACCGCAATGTAGTTCACCCACGCTTCCCTAAGATCGGTTGATGTGTCGTCTGTCCAAAAACGTTCCCCCTCTACGGCGTCGTTGTGATCAAGTAAATGACCCTTTAACCAACCATAAAATCGATTTCCGAAAGTAGCAACAGACCAGTAAGTGAAGAAGACTTCGAAGAAAGGACTCCACCCGAAAAAGCTGAATTCAAAACCAGATGCAATGATTCCAAGAATCGCAGCCACAATGGTCCAAGTAATCGGATATACAATCATCCCCGAACAGATTTTCACCGTGCTTCTAAACTCTATCGCCTTCACTTTGTCTCCTTTGATGTTTAAGAAAATTTGCTGTAGAAAAGTTGGTGCATTTGCGAGCCAACTCAGGGGCTTGAGAGCTACAGCCCACCTTTTCTTCTTCCTCATATCTCGGATGCTTAACCCCCAAGCTTCTACTCTCATTTCCTCTGCATCAAACCCTGCGCTTCTTAGCTCCTCAGCAGCATCTGAGATGTCCTTTATCTTTCCCAACTTAGATATTTTATCTAAGTCACAAGTGATTTTAGTCCAAACTTCAGCAGAAGCTTCTGTAGTTCTTAAAGCATTAACGTAGGGGATAATATCATCATACTTCTCGTAAGGTCTAATGTCTACAGCTATATTTCTCATTGCTGCTTGAATCCTTTCACCAAGTATTTTCAAGTGAACTTTACCAGTTTCTTTGTCGTATAAATCCATCCATTCAACTGGGTCTCCCATTCTGAGACAAAAACGTCTTCTGTAGTCAGGGTAATCCTCGAAATCAAGTCCTAAAGGAATGATTTTGATGCTTTTCAGATTGTCGTACTTACTTACAGCACGACCCAGCAGATCTCCCAGCCCATTTTTAATTCCCCGAATCGTTTTTTGAGGATTGTGATTGCCCTCTGGGAAAATAGAAAGAGCAGCTCCGATATTTAACCTCTCAATACAGCAATCCCATATCACATCATTTCTTTCTCTCAAATCTTTTAACCTGTCTCTTTGTCTGTAAATTGGAATGCCGTTGCATTTAATAAGTAACTTTCGCACAAAAGGATTCTGAAAAACATCGGATCTTGTGAACCAATGTAGTTGAGGCTTGACTAGTCCTGAAATAATCATGGGGTCCATCAATCCATTCTGATGGTTAGAGATGAAAATAGCAGGCCCTTCACTTTCCGGAAGGCTGTTCTGACCTCCAGAAGAAGTAATTCTATGAAACCTCTTAACGCCTTGCTTTACCAATACTCTTGTCAGGAAATGTGTTAGTGTAACGCGTTGAATAGGCGGTCTTATAATGTGTGGTGTTTTCTTACTCATAGTTTATCGGAGTGTCGCACCCGTTGCCTTTGTAATACCCTCTAGAACCCTTGCTACGCTCTTATCGATCTGCTTGTCAGTAAGCGTTTTACTTTCATCTTGTAAGACAAGTCCTACAGCATAACTTACCTTACCCTTCTCAAGTTTATCTCCTTCATAAACGTCAAACAATGACATCTTTTTTAGGATTTTATTTTCGGCTTTAAATGCAAATTCTTTAATAGATTCAAAACTCACACCACGATCAAGAATTAATGAAAGGTCTCTTTTTACTGAAGGGAACTTCGGCAGCTCCTTTGCAATAATTTTACGTTTCTTCCTCGCCTTGAGAAGAGGTTTAATGAGTAAATCTGCCCAAAAAACAGGCTCGTCAACTTTACACATTATTGTAACTTCTGGGTGTACCTGTCCAAATCTACCGATGACATTGTTTCCAACTTCGATCACATTCCCCTCAAGCAGTAACCCTCCTTCATCTGGACTTTCGCTCACTTTAGAACTTACACCGACTTGATCAAGCAACGATCTTACTGCTTCCTTCAGCGTAAACATATCTACCTTATCGTCTTGTTCGTTCCAGTTTTCCGGCATCTTCCTGCCAGTAATCCACAAGCTCAAATGCTCGGTTTCTTTATATCCCGATGTCTCGCCTTTATCGTTTACTTGGTAAGTCCTCCCAAATTCAAAAAGTTTTAAATCTGGAGATCTGTGATTTGTATTTCTTTCAATTGCTTCTAACCCTTGAAAGACGAGACTTTGGCGCATCACCCCTAAATCTCCACTTAGAGGGTTGAGAATTTCAACAGTAGACTTGGGATTTAGATCGGAGTCTTCCCTGCACAGCTCTGAATACGTAGCCTTGGTTAATGAGTTCGACATAATCTCATTATATCCTCTAGCTACAAGGGTAGATGCTAGGCCAAACAGTATATCCTCTTTATCGGGCTCCGATGATACTTCAAGAGTTGAAGAAATTCGAGAGGGGATCTCTATTTGGTCAAATCCATGAATTCTAAGAATTTCCTCCACAACGTCTGCCGGTCTTGTAACATCGCTGCGGTAAGCAGAAACCATCAAGTTCATTCCTGCCTCATCTTCTGAGCGAACCTCGATATCAAGTGCTCCTAAGATTGACTTCACGTGAGTCCTATCCAGTTTAGATCCTATCATTTTATCGAGCATGTCCCATTCGAGGTTAACCTCGTGTCCAGGTGCCGAGTCAGTATCCCCGAGTTCGACAGCCCCAACTACTTTAGCTCCGCTCCACTCACAAATCAACTCTGCTGCTCTTGCTACTGCCACCTTCACCATATTCGGGTCCACTTGTCTCTCGAACCTGAAAGATGCGTCGGTAGACAGACCATGTCTCTTCGCGGATTTTCTCACGGAAACGGGATTGAAGAATGCAGATTCTAATAAAATGCGGGTGGTGCTATCGCTTACTCCATGCTTAGCACTACCAAATACTCCTGCTATGCACATCGCCTCGTTCGCGTCGGCAATTACGAGGTCAGAGGACTGTAATTCGCGTTCTTTAGTATCCAGAGTCGTTATTTTCTCACCATTAGAGGCCAGTCTCACTTTCAGTTCACCTTGGATAGTTTCGGTGTCGAAGGCATGGAGAGGTTGGCCTAATTCGTGCAGAACATAGTTAGTAGCATCCACAACATTGTTAATTGGAGCGCATCCAATTCCACGAAGGAACCTCTGAGCATGCTCTGGCGAAGGAGCAATCTTTACACCCTCTAGTTCCACTAAAGTATAGCGGGGGGATAAATCACTAGCCTCAACAGTAGCCTTAAAACCTCCTGTGAGCCCTTTTGAGAAGTCAATGTTAGTTCTTCCTGGAGTCTCGATTTTATCAAGTCCTGTTTGTGTAAACTCGCTAACGGTTCCGTGCATTAAGCCAGCCCTCAGATCTCGAGCTACACCGAAGTGTCCCATTGCATCATTTCTGTTTGGCGTTAACCCTATTTCGAGGACTTCATCTGAACCCACCTTGAAAACTTCGCTTACAAGTGTTCCTGGACTCCACTTTTGATCCAATTCTATGACCCCACCGTTAGGCATCCCCACCCCAACTTCCTCCGCTCCACAAAGCATTCCGAGGCTTACCTCCCCACGAATTTTCCCTTTCTTAATCTTTAATGGTTCGCCTTCTATTGGAAACAGTTCAGTTCCAACCGTTGCGACAACCACCTTTAAACCTTCAGCGGCATTAGGGGCTCCACAAACAATATCTAGCGCTTCTCCTGTGCCTACATCAACTTTGCAACAGCGAAGTCTATCTGCGTTTGGGTGTTGATGGCATTCTGTAATATGTCCCACGACGAGCCCGCGCAATCCACCCGGCACATCATCAACGGACACGACCCCTTCTATCTCAAGTCCTGTAGCTGTTAAAACTACTGCAGCATCCTCGGCTGATAGCGTAACGTTGAGGAACTCCTTAATCTTTCTATATGATACCTTCATAATTGGTTTTAAAGTGATGCAAAGTTACTAACTTTGAGTCCCCAAATCGGGATGTAGCTCAGTTGGTAGAGTACGCGTCTGGGGGACGTGAAGTCGCAGGTTCAAGTCCTGTCATCCCGACAACAAATTCGAAAGAGATTACACACGTATTGTGGGGTCTCTTTTACAACGTAATTGTGCGGACTTAAAAAGTGAAAAATGGATTTTGCATTCGAGAAGGACTGGAATAAGTTGGTGAAGCTGATGATGGATAGGTTTGGCGAGCAGCCCGATGTGACTTCAATGGTTTTTGCGGTAGGGTTGCAAGAAGTTACCCAAGGTCCAAGCGAGTACAAGAAGGATGATAAGGTTAACCTTATTCATGTAGGTGTTTGCTCTTTACTAGAGCCTCTGGGCTATTATAAAACCCTCGGCCTAGACAATGAGGGTTGGCCACATTTTGAAAGAGTAGGGGAGTTGCCAGAACTCGACTCAGACGAGCAAGAACTGTTGTTAAAGCGTCAACTGGTGGACTACTTTGCTGCTTGGATAGCAGAATAAATACTTACCTATTCTACAATAACCTCTTCATTGTTGGTCTCCATCTCCTCAATTTTTATGAGGCCAGAACCGAAAAGAGATCCTTTCGTAGCTTCGATATCTAGAACGGCAAATCCAGCTTGCCCTCCAACGTAGAAATTAGAAAAATCGAAAGAAACGTATCCTTCTTCAGAAGTTGTTTGAGTCGTGTCAAACCTAGGTTCACCTACAAAATCCTCATCTAAAGACCCAAGAGCGAAGAGGCGGACATCACAGCCCGCAACAGGAATTTTCTCACCCACAGCGTCCACTCTATAAACCTGAATATTTGCGACTGTATCTTCAATTTTATAACAACTAGAAGCAAAAATTACAATTGCAGCGATAGTGAGTGTTGGAAATAGGCGATTCATAGCAGTAGGGGTTATAACTTAGCGTGTTCAATTCCGAAGGTTACAAATATCATGAAAAAATCTCTTACTCGCACAATTTTAGGAACATTCGCTTTATTATTAGCTTCAATTTTTATGACGTCTGTATCAGGATGTGATAAAAAAGTGTCTGCGGATACCAATCGAAAAGCAATTATTCACACAGAATTCGGTGATATGATTGTCCTTCTTTCTGACTCAACCCCTTTACACAGAGATAACTTTCTTAAACTCACTAAAGAAGGCTTTTATGATAATTTACTCTTTCACAGAGTCATGAAAGGCTTTATGGTCCAAGGTGGAGACCCCACCAGCCGTGATGCTCAGCAAGGGGCTAGACTTGGAAGTGGTGGACCGGGTTACACTGTTGAGAATGAGATCAGAGCAGACCACATCCATATTAAGGGTGCTTTATCCGCTGCCAGACAACCCGATAACGTGAATCCTGATTTTCGTTCTTCAGGTAGTCAATTCTATATAGTTGACGGAAAAACATATAAACCAGGTGAGTTGAAGTCATTTGAGAATAAACTTAAGGCAGATAATCCTGAGTTTTCTTACACAGAAGATCAAATAAACCTATATGCAGACCAGGGAGGTACTCCATTTCTAGATATGAATTATACAGTGTTTGGCTTAGTAATAGAAGGGATTGATATCATCGATTCAATTGCTGCAAGAAAAGTAGCTAGAGGAAACAGACCTTTAGTGGATATTAAATTTAGTGTTGAAGAACTGAAATAATGAGGGAGGAATTAGATGAATTACTTAAAGATATAGCTGGAAGAGTTTTCAATTCTGCTGAAGAAGTAGAGGCTTTTCGAGTTGAGTTTTTAGGTAGAAAAGGCAAGATGAAGGATCTAATGTCTCAATTTCGAGATGTTGCCCCTGAGGACAAGCGTGAGCTCGGTCCTCTGATTAATAAAGTCAAAGGAGCAGTGGAAGAAAGAGTTGCGTTAGAGCAAGCTGCTTTCAATCGCAAGGTAGATGCAAAGGCCAGTGGAGTTGATCCCTCTCGCCCAGCGGGAGGTGTTCCTCAAGGAACTCACCATCCTCTTCAAGTGGTGAGACGTGAGATTGTGGGCATCTTCAAAAACATGGGATTTGGAGTTGTGGAAGGCCCTGAAATAGAGGATGATTGGCATGTGTTTAGTGGGCTCAATTTCCCCCCAGAGCATCCAGCTCGTGACATGCAAGACACTTTCTTTGTTGAAAGAAACCCGGATTTGCTTCTAAGAACACATACAAGTTCTGTACAGGTTAGGGAGATGGAGAAGCGCAAGCCTCCCATGCGCATTATTATGCCTGGCCGTGTGTTTAGGAACGAGGCAGTATCAGCTCGAGCTCATTGTATGTTTCACCAAATTGAAGGACTATACATTGATGAAGGGGTCTCGTTTGCGGACCTAAAACAGAATCTACTGCACTTTGCACAAAAGTTTTTTGGCCCTGAAACAAAGATTCGCCTTAGACCCTCTTACTTTCCATTCACTGAGCCTAGCGCAGAAGTAGATGTTTATTGGGGTCTTGAGACAGAGGTGGATAAAAAGATCACAAAGGGAACTGGATGGCTAGAGATTCTGGGGTGTGGTATGGTTGATCCCAACGTACTTGAAGTAAATGGAATCGATTCTAAAAAGTACAGTGGATTCGCTTTTGGTATGGGAATAGAGCGAATTACAATGCTTAAATACCAAATAGGTGATCTTCGTCTGTTCTTCGAAAATGATAAGCGATTCCTCGATCAGTTCAAAGGGGAGCGCTAATTATACCTGCTTTTACTCGGTGTAAACTATTGACAGAACTGTCTTTCCTACTGCTTCGAGCGTAGATCGATCGATCACATCCATATTGTCAGCATGAGTATGGTGGAATGGCCCATACCCCATAGGTATAACGTTCATCCTGTAGTCTACGATATTTACGCTTGGCACGCCGCCCAATTCGCTTACGAAGAGGTTATCGTCAACAGTAGCAGGCGTTTCTCTATTTTGAAACAAGCTTCCGTACCCTAATTTCTCAGCTCTAGACCAAACCTTTCTCACTACGCTTGGCGCATACCTCATTGAGGTTCCTTCTCGATTAAAAACGGCGTCTTTCGCGCCCACCATATCTAATAGAATTCCGAACCTCGCCCTATACCCATACCGATGTGGTTGCTTAGCCCACAACTGACTTCCGAGACACCAGTTCAAATAACTCGAGTTCGTTGAAGGAGTGCCCTCGGGAGCTCCGTAATCCTCACCATCAAAAAAGACAATGTCGACACCTACGTTTGGAGCTTTTTCGCCCAACTGTCTCGCAATCTCAAGCAAAACCCCTACGCCTGATGCTCCATCGTTGGCTCCGTCAATCGGCTCATTTATTCTGACAACATCTTTGTCAGCAAATGGCCTTGTATCCCAATGGGCGTAGAGCATAATACGATTCTTCGATTCGAGATTATACTGCCCGATGATATTTGATAGCTCGAGAATTTTTCCGTCAAAAGCTTTCGATTTCCCTTTCTGTACTATGACGTCCGCGCCATGTCTCTTTAGCTCACGGGATAACCACTCCCCACAATTATCGTGTTCGATAGAATTTGGCACCCTCGGCCCAAAGGCGACCTGGCGCTCCACGTAGATGTAGGCAGAGTCACCAGAAAATTCAGGTACGTCTACGTTATCTCGCTCCACTTTCATCCCCCCAACTCGCTCCTTCTCACTGTCAGAGCTACCGCATCCACTGATGAGTCCACAAACAAATAAAACTCCGAATACCAAGTTTATTATTCTATTCATGACTCCAACTGCTTCCGTCTTTTCCGTCTTTAATCGAAATACCCATATTACTTAGTGTGTTCCTAATCCTGTCTGCTCCAGCGTAATCCTTATTTTCCTTAGCATCAGACCTTAATTCTACGAGCAGGTCTAACAAGTTAGTTGAGATGTCTTCACCCCCCTCAGCACCCGAAGGAGAATTAGCTGATGCTTCACTCGAAAGACCGAGTACGTCATTCACAAAGTCAGAGTAAAGAGATTTGAGGGCTGAAATTTGGTCTTTACTAAGAGAAATCCTTCCGTCAGTAGCGGAGTTAATCCATTTCACTCCTTCGAATAGTGTCGCAATCAGCATGGGAGTGTTGAAGTCGTCATTCATAGCGTCATAACATTTCTGCGACAATTCCGCCACGTCGACCTCCTTATTTAACTCACTTTCTCCTTCAAGTTTCTCTAATGCTTCAACAGCATTGGTAAGTTTTGTCAGCCCTTTTTCAGCAGCGATTAATGCGTCATTAGAGAAATCTAAAGTCGAAGCATAGTGGCCCATCATCATAAAGAACCTAACCGTCATCGGAGTGTATCCTCTTTCTAGCAGCTTGTGATTTCCAGTAATTAATTCTTCGGGAGTAAAACCATTGCCCTCAGATTTAGCCATTTTACGGCCATTTACAGTAAGCATGTTTCCATGAATCCAGTAACCTACTGGGTTCTCAACTTTACTAGCAGCTACGTTTTGGGCTATTTCACACTCATGGTGGGGGAACTTAAGATCCATTCCTCCTCCGTGAATATCGAATCTGTCTCCGAGATACTTTGTGCTCATAACACTGCACTCTAAATGCCAGCCTGGAAATCCTATTCCCCAAGGTGAAGGCCACCTCATCAGATGTGTCTCATCAGCTTTCTTCCAAAGTGCGAAATCTAAAGGATCCCTCTTTTCACTCTGCCCCTCAAGTGCGCGGGAGTTACTCATCAGTTCATCTATTTTTCTTCCAGAAAGTTCTCCGTAAGAGTAATCTTCACTGAAGGTTCTTACGCTGAAGTATACGTTTCCATTTACCTCATACCCATATCCGTTGTCGATAATCTTCTCAATCGATTCAATCTGCTCGATAATGTGACCAGTTGCAGTCGGTTCGATAGAAGGAGTCAGAATGTTAAAGACTCGCATTACATCATGGAAGTCGTTTGTGTACTTCTGCACGATCTCCATCGGTTCGAGTTTCTGCAGTCGTGCCATCTTGCCAATTTTATCCTCACCCTCGTCTGCGTCACCCACAAGGTGGCCTACATCTGTAATATTCCGAACATACCGCACTTTATATCCAATAAATATGAGGTAGCGATAAATAATATCGAATGAAAGGAATGTTCGAACATTCCCTAAATGAACATTGCTGTAAACCGTTGGCCCGCAAACATACATCCCTACATGGGGAGAATTAAGAGCCTTAAAAACTTCTTTCTTACGTGTTAGGCTATTTTGAATTTGCAGTGGTTGCATTTGTTGTCTTTTTAATCCATGTGACTTGACAAAACTAAACGATAGATTTTAACCCGTCTAGCATTTGTTTCACAAGCTTAGTAGTGCTGAACTCAGGCTCCCATCCCCAATCTTTTTTGGCCTCAGAATCGTCAATACTGTCTGGCCAAGACGCCGCTATATTTTGTCTGTAATCCGGATTGTATTCGGTCTTAAAATCACTGACAAACTTAGAGAGTTCGTGATTTAATTCAGAAGGTGAGAATGAACAGCCAGAAAGATTGTAAGAAGTACGCGTTTTGATGTTTTCTAAAGGCGCTTCCATCAGATCAAGAGTTGCTCTAACAGCATCATCCATGTGCATCATTGGTAGAGCTTCATTTTTGTCTAAATAGCAAACAAACGGTTTGCGCTCTAAAGCACAATAAAAAGCTTCAACAGCATAGTCTGTTGTACCGCCTCCAGGTTGGGATCGGTGACCAATAAGTCCAGGATACCTGACGCTCCTTACGTCAACTCCGTAATGCTCAAAATAATATTTAGCCCACAATTCCCCGGCAACTTTAGAAACGCCATACACAGTTGTGGGGTCGCAAAAAGTATCTTGAGACGTTTTTATCTTCGGGGCATTTGGTCCAAAAACAGCTATAGAGCTAGGCCAAAAAACCTTTTTCACAAATCCTTCCTTAGCACACTCCAATACGTTTAATAGAGATTTCATATTTAAATCCCAACCGGCAATAGGGTTTTCTTCCCCCTTAGCGGAGAGCATTGCTACCAAATGATAAACATGAGTAAACTCACCCGTCTTAAGGGTGTTTCTCATAGAATTGATGTCAGTGGCGTCGAGTGAAATAAATTCACTCTTATTTACCTCTTTGTCATTTGATTTCACAATGTCACATGCGACCACTGCATGAACGCCATACCTGGCTTGCATGCCTATGATGAGTTCAATACCGAGTTGGCCTGAAGCTCCAATAACTAGATGTTTTTCCATTGCGGCGTCAAGATAAGACGTGATGCCTTTGTGATGTGCATTCTAAGCAGTTTGAATACATATTACTTGACAATAAAAACTTACCTCAAGACTAACTTCACCTATGTTGTGTAGAAGGTGGTTGTTTGAGTTAAATTAAGAACCCAGTCTATTAATTGCGGTTATCAGTAACGTTTGACTCGTCACGGATAGAATTAGAAATCGCTAGAGATAACCCTGAACGTGCTTTAGTCGCTAATGCACTTTGCTCAGTAAGGAAATTTGTTTTCTCTTCAGCTTCAGTTATGCTCTCAGGAGCAATAACCCAAATCCCATGATTTCCAATAATTGGCTTTGACATCTCTCCCACAGGAATTGAAAAGGCCAAACCTGCAACCTCATGTTCTGCAGCAGCACCGCTGCCCGCTATAGTTGCTTTATTTAGGCTCACTTTTTGAGCAGTTTTCACTGTGGCATTAACAGCACTTGCAACCTCTTCCAGGTTAGCCCCATCCATGATGGATGCGTAGTATTTACCTTTTGCTAATTTAGTAGCTCCGGTTATCATCTTTTCTTCCACATCTTCAAACGCTGGGACACCTTCTTCTTTTGAAAGAGTAAGAATTGCAACAACGTAATTGTTGTCAATCAGAATCGGTTGACTTATCTCACCTACCTCTGCGCCGTATGACCAATTCACAAGTTCTGTTGCGTCAATTAATCCAGCAAGAGATGTTGCATTGCGAATTACGTTTTTAATATCGCTTGAGGTGTAACCAGCATCTTTAGCTGATGCAATAAGCGATTCTTGGTCTGTTGACTCAATCGCAAATTCATTCGCGTCTGCATAAGCATCACGCTTTGTCTTATCTGAGGCGTCTAAAGAGCGAACAATCATCGCAACTTCAACTTCTTCTACTTTTTTACGGCGGTCTAACACTTCGATAACGTGTATTCCGTAGTTTGTTTCAACGGATCCAATTGTACCGATACGTCTGTTAAAGCTGAAATCATTAAACTCCTTAACCATTCTTCCTTTTGGAAAAAAGTCATACACCCCTCCGTTCGTTTTAGAACCTGGGTCATCAGAAAAGCGTGAAGCTAAATCTGTAAAGTCAGCACCATTTTTTAACAGTCTCACCAAGCTGTCACCTTTAGAGTTAAGAATAGCCATTTCGCTTGCATTCTTAACGTCTTTAGCTTGCAGAAGAATGTGTCTAACCTTTGCAGCTGTGTCTGGCACCATAGTGCGGCTTAGGACGTTGGCAAGAATAACCGCCTCACCTTTTTGGTATGGCCCTACAATTGTTCCAACATTGACATCAAAGAAAGTGGATTCAGTAATGTCGGTCTCGACATCAGCAAATCTAATTGTACGAATTGGATTGTTTGTTCCGTTTTCTTTAGCAAACTCAGTTGCGTCTTCAGCAGACGTCCAACTACTAGCTAAAATATCTAGTTCTGAATTAATAGACTCAACATCTCCTTCTGATGCTCCAACAGGAATCTTTACTATTGTAAGATCTCT
>Ga0308025_1000136_pt1 | contig 39417 bp, 58 predicted proteins | sample Neamet422_FD_201298 | JGI IMG/M metagenome (GOLD analysis project Ga0308025, IMG submission 201298) | Marine microbial communities from water near the shore, Antarctic Ocean - #422 | ecosystem: Environmental > Aquatic > Marine > Unclassified | place: Southern Ocean | collected 2014-10-03
CCCGTTCTATCCGATTATTAACACGCTCGTTAAATACAGCTAAACACGCTCTGCATTTTAGGACTAATCCACCATCCATTAAGAATCCTGTGCAATATAATTTATTTTCCTTGCAACATTTACAGCTTATTTTATCTATCTCACTGGCAGTTATTTCTGGCATTTTTCCTCCTCCATTGTTTCTAGAATTCCTTTTATAATCGCGTTTTTTTCCTCTGGGGTGAATCCTTGTTCATCCACCAATTCGATTATAATCTTGACTCCTATTTCTGAATTTCCCATTTCAAATCTCCGTTGAGTTTAAACCTTTATAATTTCCTAAAGTCCTGCGACATATGCTCCCAGCATAATGGCAACCGCCCATAAAATTCCGGTTATGCACCCTGTCAACTTCCATAAAAAGTTACTCACGATTTTATAATTCATGTTAGAAATCCTCCTCGTGGATGTTTTCCGCTAAATATTTTAAAGCATAAATTGTAAGCTCGTCATCGGTCATTTCTCCTAAAACGATTCTCGATGCAATTGTGTGGGTAAATTTATTTTCCGCTTTTTCTTTTAACGTCTGTACTGCTTCGTGGATGTTATTTTCCATTTCATTTCCCCTTTTTAATTATGATAATATTTCTTCGTCAAGGTTACTTCTCAGAAAGTTTAAAGCGTATATTATTAAATCCTCGTCGTCCATTTCGTCAAGAACCGTCTGGTTGAAATGGACTTTCGCTTCTTCTCTTAAACTCTTAATATTTTCGGTTATAGTCATTTTTATTTCTCCGGTTTGTCAATTGTTGAATCGTATTTTACGCGCTTGAAAGTTGAAGTCAATAAAAATCGTAATCTTTTTATAAATAATTTCATGAGTTTAAACCTTTGTTATCCTTCAAATTTAAATTCCCCATTTAACATTTTGCATATTCTTTCACAAGTTGTTTTGCTATCTATTAACCGCGCTCTTTTTAAATTATCTTTCTTTACTATCTGATATTCTTTTCCGTGTCTTACGACCTTGAACTGTGGCGGTGTTTTTTTCCTCATGGTTTTAAACCTCTTCTAAAATTTCCCTAGTCCAACCCGTTTTCCTAATTGTATTTCCGTTTTCATCGTTTAACTCGACTGTGACCTTATCCCCATCGTGGAGCATTTCCCTGTCAACTTTTCCGACCGTCCCATCCTCTAGTAATACAGTATAAGTTTTCATTTTATACCTTTCGTTTTTGAGTTTAAACCTTTGCTACAAAAGTTCCACCGTTTTTGATTGCTTTTCCCTTTGCTCTCAGACCTACAACAACTTGTGCAGAATCGTTGAATCTCATATCGTGCAAATCGCCATCGATGACGGGATAATCAACCCCATCAATTTTGTGGGTTGAGGGTAAATCCTCTTCTCTTTTAACGTTGAAAACTACCGCGACATTTGCAATTGAGTTTTTTAAAAGATAGCTTGATTCAGTTGAGTTTAAACCGTCAAAACTAAAAGTTAAATGATAACCTTTGTAACCCTGATATTCTAACACTCTTAAAAAGTCTTTCGTGTAATCATAGGCGCGATCAAATGGTACAGACTGAGAATCAAGAAACCTTTTTATAACCGTAAAATTATCAGAAGTTCCATTGAATCGATATGCTAATTTCTTTCCCTTTTTCCGCGCTGATTTCTTTTTCGTTGATAGTTCCAAACTTAAAGTATTAAAGAAAACTTCCGATTCTTGAAAGAACATTTTCGTCCTGTCAATCATCAACTGTTTTGACATCGGCAATCGTCCAGAACTCTTTAAACATGGTGCAAGACAATTCCCGCTAAATGGGCACAAAACCTTATTGGGCATCAAATAAGTAATAGTGTTTTCCCAGTCTGGAAAAGCTTTCTCTGTTTTTGCTGTTTTAACCGTCGCGCTTAATAATTTCATTTCGTCACCTCGTTTTAAGTTGATAACATTTTGTCACTTTACGTTTTTGAAGTCAAGAAAATAATCACGTTTGAAGTTAATTATTTTCCAAACTCCCATGCTATCCAAGCCATGGGAAACTTGAGTTTAAACTCTAATATTCTATTGTGTCGGGATTTTCCCATTCGCTGTCTGCATCTAAACAATCTTGACAATGGACTTGTTTTCTATCATCGGGACAAAATAACATCTTACAATTTGTGCAAGCTTTTTCGGTAGTAATATATTCTAAATGTTCGGCCTTTTTAACTTCCCAACACTTATCGCAGAAGTTGTCCATTAAGATCATAGATTTTTGATTACATTGTTTACATATCATTTCATCATTCATCGGTTTATTTATCCCCTTGTTTATAGATTATGTAAAACGTCCAGTGCTTGTTTAACGTTTCGTTGTACCGATTCCAGCATCATCAACTTCTGGCTATAACTTCCCTTTTCAGCTTCCCTTAACTTTTCAAGGGAATCCTTCATTTGAACGTCAACAATTCCGCGTTCTCTTTTTTCAATAGCTTTAATTTTGTTTACCAGTTCTTGTTTTTTCATTTGATGATTCCCTTGCTTATAGTTCACAGATTGAAAAGATAACTGTTAAAGCTATTATGTAAATACCGAAAAACGTGATCATCCCAAATATAACCTTTTCATAATTTTCCATTGAATCCTCCTTTTAGTAGTTGTCATTAAAAAGATATTTATCCTCGCTCACTTGCGTAACAAACCCCGATTCCAGTGCTTTTTTGAGAAGTTGATCTTCATCCAATTCAAAATTAAAACTAGGGGCTTGGTTCATAAATAATGAATGTTTAGTGAAATATGTTTTTCCGTCTTCTTTTGTTGGTGCCATTTTATTCATTTGTTTTGCTTTCATGTTTTACCCCTTGTTGGTGTTCTTGAGTTTAAACCGTTCAAACTCTTAATCGGTTGCACATCTTACGATGTGCAACCTGTTAAGAAGTCAAGCCAATTCAAATGGGTTACCGCATTCGTTACAAGTTGCGTTTAATTCAACCGCGCATCTTACATTTGTGCAACCACAAAACCACTTCTTCATTTTAGAATGACCGCCTAAAGGTTTGGGTTTTATCTCGATACCAGTATCGGTACCTGTTTTTGGAGCGTAACCAATTCCAGAACCACGTTGAAAGTCGAAGTGCTGTTTTTGCCAGAACGGTTGCAACCGCAGTTCCGATATAGCCTGTTCTGCAACCGGTTCGACTCCATCAAGAATTGACATTGCAACCCGTGTTCTACACCAACCTCTATGGCCTTCCTTTGTAACAACTAAACCAACCGCTTCAGCTAAGGTTTTAAACTTTTTATTGTGATACTGGTTGGAAGGGTTACAATCAATGACGTTGTTTTGAAGGTTAAAAGCGTGGCACATTTCATGTAGGACGGTTCCTACATAGTGCATAGGATCAATGCTTAGGTAATCGACTGACAAATTGATTTCTCTTTTTGAATTGTCAGCACTTCCATTGTTCCAGATCTTTTTGACTGAACAATGACCATATGAACCACGGGATGATTGTAGAGTTATGATAACAGGTTCAAGCTTGCCACCAAAAAGGCGGTCATTAAGAAGGTTAAAAGCTTGCTCTGTTGCGCGTTGCGCGTCACTTAAGTCGAATGGGATATCAATCGGTTTTAGCGTTGTGAAGTATCGCCCTACTTTATACCTTTTTGGATTGTGTGCCGTTATCGTTGTCATTGTCGTACCTCATTGGTTATTAACTTCCTTTAATATATCAGAACCATACGACAAATTGCAAGATAAAAATGGGGTATAAACTAAAATAAATCTATCATTTTGGCTTTTGCCTCATAATTGTGCATAATTAAAAATGCCTCATTTTGTAGCACAATTCAAGGGTAGTTTTAGAAATGCCAACGCTCTCATTCCCTTTGTGGTGGCCGATCTTTCTTTTTTGGTGGCAGTATAAAGGGGAAATAGAACGGCTTCAGAGAGAGACACAGACAACCCTACAACATAATTCAGTTTGGCACGCTTATTGCAAGTCGTTGCGTTTAAAAGCCTTGGCTATGCAAATGCCGTGCCAAACTGAATTAGGAAGTATGCAAATACCGTGCCAAACTGAATTTGTAGCATGGTATGGTATTTGCATATGCAATTATCGTGCCATTCTTGCGCGGCGACGTTTGGCACGATTCTTGCATCACTTCCAAACTATGCTATAAAATGAGGCATTTCACTTTGCTATAAAATGAGGCATTTTACTTGCAAGGTTTGGCACGATTCTTGCAAGGCCAGCGTATTTAGTTTGGCATGATTCTTGCAATAGCAATATCGGTGCCGTTCTGCTTTGGCACGATTCTTGCAGGGCTGAGGCTGTATGCAAGTATCATGCCAAACGAGTTGATAAGGTTTTGGTATGATTCTTGCATTAGCAAGATCGGTGCCTTTCTGTTTTGGCATGATTCTTGCATAGCTCGACCCTACCCCCAAGCCAACAGCCCCCATGAAAACTTTTGTCCATTCTACAGGTAATTTTTCTGAAATTTCAAATTCCAATATAATCGCCACTTGACATTTTCTATAAAATAGTGTATGCTTTATTTCTTATAATAACATCGTAGGAGAATAGGGCGAATGAAAGAAAAGTTAAAGATTTCGATCAACGGGTTTGGCCCGACGGCAGATCAGGCTCCTCTAGACGACCCAACGTGGACTAAGATGGGTTTACCTTGGGATGACTCATGGGAGAAGTTTGATATTCTATATGAGATGCATGAAAAGAACGTTTTGGAACTCTCATCCCCAATAATCCTAACGGAAGTGTGGACAGGCACCACAGTACAGACTAAAGCGCATCGTCCGCTCATGTACTGGAAGATTCTTAAAGATCTCTCAATGGATAAGAGTAAGAAGTTGTATATGCAGGATGCCTACTGGGGCGGTGTACTCGCGTATCCTTACGAGAAAGTAATCAAGGCTACTCGGGACTACTTTATCAGTTCAATCACTTATATGCTCTCACACGCCATCAGTATGGCACCTGACGAGATCGCGCTCTTCGGTGTCGACCTTATGCCCGATGAAGAGTGGGATTATCAGAGGTCTTGCATTGAGTATCTCCTTGGTCTCGCAGAAGGAAGAGGTATAAACATATCTCTACCCGAAGGGTCTGCACTCTTAAAGTTCCAGAGTAAACCCGTCCGTTTTGGCGCGATCTTTATTGAGTATGAGAAAAGGTATGGTATACTGGGAGCTACTGAACAGAAATTTGAGAGGTGGACTTAGTGTTTAATCGTATACCTACGGGGGCTGATAGATCCCCTCCAGTGGCAAAAAAGAAACGTGGACGCCCGGTAGGGTCTAAGAATAGTGCAGACAGCCCGAATGCGGCCTTTGCTCCGTCGGACGCACAACGTAATGAAGTTATTATGATGTCCACGAATGGGATAAAGCCCCATCATCAGGCCGAAGCTATCGGCGTGAGTATGAAAGTGCTCCAGAAGCATTTCAAGCACGAACTTGCGTTCGGGAAGTTGAAAGCTAATACTAAGGTATCGAATTCTCTTTACCAGAAAGCTCTAGAAGGTAATGTCCCTGCTATGATTTTTTGGTTGAAGTCTCAAGCCGGATGGCGAGAAGCAGATCGACTGGAACTTACCGGTGCCAATGGTAAGAGTCTGGGCAACCTAACTGACACGGATAAGGAGCAACGAATGTTATCCGTATTGATGAAGGCCAAGGGCATAAAGCCTAGTGCAAGTGTGACGCCTGTCGAAGTGCTTTACGGATCAGAGGATGGAGAGGAATGACTATATATGTATTAATGATAATCGTATCTCTTAGCACGTTTGAGGGTAAAACGCAGCGTTTCAATGGAGGTATTAACCAGTGCATGATTGCAGCTCTTGAGTTCAACAATGAGCAGACGGATGCTCTTGCGTTTTGTCAGCTAGAAAAGGAAACTCCAAAGCCTCCCGAACGACAACACCGAGATAGATATGCCTACTAACAATAGACGTGTAACGAAGAAAGAAGCAGAGCCGCAGTTTCGGAAGAGACTTCGTAAGGGCATAAAGAAACCAAAGGCAAAGCTTACAAACAGCCCCGGTGTAAGTAAGCCGAGACTGAAGAAGTTAAAGCTTAACGAATAAGAAAGTAAGGCGAACGTATGACTGAGAGTTTAGAAGGTTTGCTGGCGCAGTATAATAAGCTTCCCCCGGCAGAAAAGGCAGAAATTGACAGAATGCTTTTGGATGATGCTAACGACGTGCCTTGGCGCCCGTTGTTAAACACTCAGTCCCCGGAGCAAATCACACCACAGAAACAGGCGTATGATTCCCCCGCCGACATATTACTATTCGGGGGTGCGGCTGGTGGCGGAAAGTCATCATTGATGATTGGGCTTGCTTTAACCGCCCATACTAAGTCTGTGATCTACCGGCGGGAAGTTAAACAATTAGGGCCGATTGAGGAAGAGATCATTCGGATCAGAAAGACAAGGACGGGTTTCAATGGTCAATTACATCGCTTTGATTTGGGCAAAAACAGGGCTATACGTCTTGGGGGGATGCAGTACGCAGGAGATGAAGTCGCTTATCAAGGAGATCCCCGGGATCTCATTTGTTTCGATGAATTAACTCAGTTCCTAGAGAGTCAGTTTAGGTATGTTACTACATGGAACCGTTCTACAGATCCTAATCAGAGATGTAGAATAGTCTGTGCTACTAACCCGCCCACTTCAGCCGAGGGCCAATGGGTCGTGGGCTTTTGGGCACCGTGGTTAGATCGGGAACACCCTAATCCTGCAAGACCCGGAGAACTACGTTGGTTTATATCTGACTCAGAAGGTGAGGATCTAGAAGTACCAAGTAGTGAGCCTATATGGCAAGATGGTGATTGGGTACAGCCCCGATCTAGAACATTCATACCGTCATCTATTGATGACAATCCGTTTCTAATTAACTCTGGATACAAGGCAGCTCTACAAGCACTACCCGAGCCGCTCCGTAGTCAGATGCTGATGGGGGATTTCACTGCAGGGGTGCTTGATGACCCGTGGCAGGTTATACCAACAGCTTGGATTGAACTGGCACAAGCCAGATGGACAGATGAGAAGCCTCTCGGTGCTAAGATGGAAGCATTAGGTTGTGATCCGGCACGAGGAGGTAAGGATGATTTTGTAGTCACAGGTAGATATGGCAGGTGGTTTGCTCCTCAGATCGTTTTGAAGGGTGAGTCCACTCCAGACGGCCCCACTGGTGCTGCCATATGTACTACTTATGTAAGGGATGGAGCGCAGATCATGCTCGACATCATTGGTGGAGCTGGTGCATCTATATTAGATCACTTGAAGACGAACGGAATTAACGTTTACTCTGTTGACGGACGCAAAGAATGCCATGAGAGGGATGAATCTGGCAATTTGGGCTTCTTTAACACTCGCAGTATGCTGTGGTGGAGAATGCGGGAGGCTTTGAACCCTAATAACCTTGAACCGATTGCATTACCGCCAGACAGAGAGCTAAAAGTTGATCTTGCAGCCCCAAAGTGGCAGTTAACTAGTCGTGGTATTCAAGTTGAGGGCAAATCGACGGAATGTAAGGACGGATTTGGAGATCTTAAGAAGAGAATTGGTAGATCGCCCGGAAAAGGCGACTCTGCAGTGTATGCTCTGATACCCGCTAAGAGGAAAGCAGGGGGATTTAACACTTCGCCCAAACGTACTAACTCACGGTATAACCCCCATAAGAACTGGAGACGATAGTGTCAGATCTTATACTAACGCCTGAAGAGATAAAGAACGGATGGACTATCTCAACGTTGCAGGCTTACTTCGAGCAAAGGGAACGAGAACAGTCGAAGCACGTTCTAGCAAAGAAGGTACATAAACCAAATACGCAGAAGAGTAAATATAACCCCCACAAGTGGAGAGGATAACATGAACATATTCCCCGGCTTTGGCGACCCCAAAGCTTTTGGAAGTAACCCCGAGACTGTTGCAAATACCAAAGCTTTGAATCTGAGAAACGAACAGTTCGCTACTCGTCAGACCCAAAGAACAGCTAATCAGGCCGCAAGAACCGAACGTCGAGATGCTAGAGACTTAACACGGCGCCAGAATACAGCTAACGAAGTCCAGAACAATAATAAAACCTTCAAACAGATAGTAAGACCAGAGGCCGCTAATATCACGCCGCCTGCTGGAGCTTCTCCGGCGACTACATCATCGGCTTCAAAACCCAACAGCAGTTCTAGTAATACGGTTAATAGACGTAGGAATAATCGCAGAGTTAGGAGAGGACGATGAGCAAGAAAAAGAAGAAGGGCGACGATGGCAAAAGAGATGTAGCTATAAAACCTAATACTCAGTCCCAAGGCGGGCGTATAACAAGACCGGGAGCTAAATGAAAGCTATTGTCGTGTTTTGCAACGTAGAAGGTAAAGGTCATCCATTAGGATGGATGCTTAAGGATGGGTTTAAACATTGCTTTATTAATTTGCAAACCGATAACGGGTGGGTAGAGTTTGACTACCGGATAGGAATTCCGCTTGTTCGTGTTATGGCTGCATCGGATTTTGATCTCAACAGCTACTACCGAGATTTAGGGTTTACTACTGTTGAGACAGAACAGGCTAAATGTATCAAGTTTGGCATTAATCTGTTCTGTGGTACAATAACAGTAGCTAATTGTGTCGGTTTGGTCAAAGCTCTTTTGGGCGTTAAATACTTTTCAGTAACACCTTATCAACTTTACAAGAGACTTATAAAATGAATATATTTCCCGGCTTCGGCGGTGGCCCCGGTGCTCCGCCCCCACTTCCGCCTCCATTGCCTCCTCCAGTTGCTCGGGCTGATCCGGCTGTTGAACAGGCTAAATTAGATTTAAAAAACAGTGTGGCAAAACGCAGAGGTCGTGCGGGTTCTATACTAACTCAAAACAAGTCCACTGGTGGTAGTATTCTAAACGAATCTGCAACTGGTGAAGAAGGGAACTTAGGATAATTATGAAAAACCTTTGTATAATACCGGGCGGTGGGTCACCACCTCCCAGACCCCCTCCTCCGCCCCCGCCACCGCCTCCACCGCCTCCTCCGCCTCCACCTCCTGTGGAAACGAAGCAGTCGAATAAAGAGGTGTTGGCTCGTCGCAGAGGCCGTGCTGGATCTCAGTTATCAGGATCTTCGTCCGGTGGTTTAGGAACATCAAGCGAGACGGGCGGAAATATAACCACTAAGAAACTAGGTTAACACATGGAACTTAAAACTCCCCAAGAGAGAGTTAATCATCATATAAAAAAGCAGGCCGCCGCCAGTAATCGTCGGTCTCAGTTTGAAGAGCATTGGAGCGACCTGTCTAGGGTACTTTTACCTACTCGACAAGGTTTTACCCAGACTGTTGTAGACGGCGATTATCGCATGGAGAACATCTTTGATGGTACTCCTATGCAAGCCGCTCGTAGTCTGGCAAACACTGTTGGAGCTATGATCCGTCCAGAAGGGCAGACATTAGCGGAAGTAAAAGCCCAAGATGACACTTTAAATCAACAGGGAGAAGTTCAAGAGTGGATGGGTCGGGCTACCGAGATTCTCGATAGTCATATACGAAATCCCCTTGCGCGGTTTAGACAAGCAACAGGGGAAGTCGACCTTGACCTCGTGGTAATGGGTACTGGTATTCTGTTTGTAGGTCTGGCAAAGTCTCAGGAGAATTTACTTTATCAGTCTGTACATCTTAAAGATGGTTATCCCATGTTTGATGACGAGGGTAATCCTTATGGAATGTATAGAACGAAGAAGATGTTCATCTGGCAAGCCGAGCTGAAGTTTGGCAAAGAGAATTTGTCAAAAACTGTTCAGGAGAAGATCCAGAACAACCAAACTGACGATAAGATAGATCTAATGTATTGGGTTGGAGATAGGAAGAACAAAACTATTGAAAACCCTATATTTGCTAAAGACTTTCCAATCGAAGAGCTTTGGATGGAAACTCAAACCAAACATATTATTGCGGAGGGCGGTTTCCACGAATTCCCTTTTGTAATTCCACGGTGGGATACATCCACCGGGGAAGAGTACGGCAGATCGCCGGGTATGATTGCGTTACCTGATAGTAATACCCTGCAGTCTATGGGTGAGACTATTCTGGTGGCAGGTCAGCGACTTGCTGATCCACCAATCATGGCGCCGAACGACGGGGCTTTCCAAGAAGTTATGACTTATCCCGGTGGGATTAGTTACTACGACGTGGAGACTGCGGCATCGGTAGGTGGTAATCCATTCTTCCCTATGATATCTGGCAACAACTTGCCGGTGACTAGAGATATGCAGACAGATATTAGAAACCAAGTAGCTGCTGCGTTCTTCAAAAACATCCTAAACTTGCCGCAGGGTGGGCCACAGATGACTGCTACGGAGATCATCCAGCGTAAAGATGAGTTCATTCGTGAAGTTGGGCCTGTATTTGGTAGGTTTCAGACTGACTATAACGAACCTCTGGTAGATAGGTCTTTTAGATTGTTGATGCGGGAAGAAGCTTTTGGTGAGATCCCAGAGGTACTTTCGGGACAGAATATTAAGTTTGAGTTTGATTTGCCTGTAGATAAGATTAAGAAACAAGTCCAATCTGCCGCAGCTACCGATTGGGCTATGCAAGTTATGCAGATGGCACAGATAGCTCCAGAAGCAAAACATCTGGTAAACGTTGATGCTCTTGCACGTTTCAAGGCTGATGCAGCTTCGTTGCCACATGATATAATGAACACTAGAGAAGAAGTACAAGCTAAAGTTGAAGCGGAGAATGCTAAGATGGCTGAGATGCAGAAACTTCAAGCCGCTGATATGCAGGCCGGTATCATTGGAAAAGGCGCTAAAGCCGCCAAGGATGCGGGACTGATACAAGACCCTGACGCACCCGTAGATCCTAACGCACCACAACAGGGAGTCCCCGCTTAACAGGAGATTAATGGAAAAGGAAAGTATTACGGAAACACCAACTAGATCAAGATATTGTAGCAGATGCGATGCGAAATTTAGGTTTCAATGCGTATGCCCAAATCATACTGCCATGTCGTGGCAGATGAAGAACGTGTTTCACAGTGGTAAACGACACAAGGGTAAAGATGCTTGGGATAAAATTAATTCAGAGTAACGTTAACTAAAGGGAGTATTGATATGCCAGAAGGAGTAGGTTACGGGTCTAAACGGAAACGCGAAAAGAAGCTCACCAAGGACTCAAAGCCTCTGACACCAAAGGAGATTGAGAAGGAGTTCCATGGTAAACACCAAGTAGAAAACCCGAAAGCTAAGACGAAGATACGCTCGGTATCTAAGAAGAAGGAACTAAAAGATAGAAAAGCGGCTTTTGAAAAACGCAAACGAGATAGGGGTAAAAAATAGCCAATGGATAAAGATAAAATGACGAGGAGAAAGCGTCCACCACTACCCGGTAGCGCCCGGAGAAAAGGCGACACCAAATCCACACCGTTGGAAAGATCGGACGCGGCGGAGGAGCGTAGACGAAAGAGGGCTAAAGAAAATAAGAAGAAAAAGCCCCCGAGCAGGGAAAGTATAAAAAAGAGAGCAGACGATATATTTAAGGATTTTTGACAAATGCCAACCAACAGGAAAACCAAGGCGGAACAGAAGGTTGAAATAAATGATCTTGATATGTTTGAGAGATCTTCTCAGTACACATCTGTAGAGGAGAGACATCAGGATTTTAAGATATTATTCACTTCTACGCCGATGGGTGAGAAAGTGTTCCGAGAGATCCTCGGCATGGGGTACATCCTGAATGATACTACGAAGTTTAATAAGTACGGTGTAGATACGAATGCTACATTAATTTCAACTGGGGAGCGGAAACTTGCTCTGGCTATTCATAAGACTACTACGGTAGAGCCGCCTCCGCCCCCACCTGATAAACAAATTACGAGGCGAGGATAATTATGGCTGAATCAGAAGTAGCAGAAGAAACAACTGAAGATGTAGGGGAAGAATCAACTGAGGATACCTCAGATGAAACTGAATTAGAGGATACTACTGATGAGGGCGCTGTCGATACAGACTGGCGGGAATCTATTCAGGATGCAGATCTTCGTAAACACGCAGAACGCTTTACAACTCCTGAAGCGCTAGTCAAAGCTAATCTCGACTACCGCAAGAAGGAAGGTAAATCTGTATCCAGACTATCAGAGGATTCCACTGACAAAGAAGTAGATGCTTATCGGGAAGCTTTAGGTGTCCCTAATGATGTTGATGGCTATGAGTTTCCGTTACCAGAGGGTTACGACAGAACCGATGCTATGATGGATTCAGAGGACACTTGGTCGAATTTGTTTCTAAATAATAACGTTCCTAAAGAGACTGCTGATGTTTTGGTATCTGCCTTTAGGGAAGAACTTACAAAGATGCAAAGCGCCTCAGCAGAAGCTGATGCTAAGTACGCTAAAGATTCGACGGATGCTTTGCGGGCAGAGTGGAAAGACGACTATGATAAGAATCTCATCTACGCAGCTCGAGCAAGTGAGCAGCTACTTGGAGATGACTATCAGGATGCAAGATATATTGAAGATAAATCAGGTGCATACATTCTCGACAATCCTATCATGGCAAAGATGTTTGCAACGTTGGGCCGCCAAATGGGAGAGGGTAGTCTCGGTAGTGTAGTCACAGGTAGCGAACGCGAGACGCTGATGGCAAAAGCTAACAGCTTACGAGAACAAACACGAGCAGCTCTCGCTAAACAAGACACTGCGGGCGCAAATAAACTAGCGGCACAGGAACGTGAAGTCCTAGAACGTATGGATGGAAATGTGCCTGTTGTCGGACAAGATGGGAGACAGTTTTAATTGAGTCACCAAGAAAGTAGTACAATCTCGGAAGATGGTAGGATCTACGTTGTCAACACCGCAGGCTTTAAGACTACCGGCGGTGCGCTTAACGCCACGAGATCAAAAAAGAATCGGAAAAGGGTGAAGCCTAAAAGCTTCCCCGACACCGACGAGGGTTTTATTGCAGCGGAAAACGAAAGTGAGAGGCGGTCTACTGAAGCGACTGACGCACGGCAACGAAATTCTGAAGGCCGAAAAGGCGCGGAAAACTTTAGTCGTGTGCCACACCACAAGAAACATCTGACTAAAAAGGAAGAGAAGAAGCGGCTCGAAGAACGCCGGAAAAGAAAACGAGAAAGAAAAGAACAGAACAAACGTTGACAAAATAGGCAATATTTGTTATCATAAAGTATTAGGTAGATTCCCTTAATCGGCCCTACCATCGTAGTATACATTACCAACGCCCCGTTCCCAGTATAGATGACGGCCCCGAAAGGTCTCCCCGATTCAAACTTGACATAACGGCTTCCGGCGGAAATGTAGGATTTTATTCACGGTCATATTGACCACATTATATTTTACGGAGGCTTCAAATGTCTACATCTATTAATAATGCGTTTATAACGCAATACGAGCGTGACGTTCACGACGTGTTCCAGAGAGACGGTTCAGTATTGAAACCTACTGTCCGGTTCAAGTCTGATGTTGTTGGCTCAGTAGCAACCTTCCAAAAGATCGGAAAAGGTACAGCTACAACTAAAGCACGTCATGGTACTATTACACCCATGAATCAAACCCATACCGCAGTATCAACGACACTCGCTGATTTCTATGCTGGTGACTGGGTTGATAAACTGGATGAAGCTAAGATCAACATCGACGAGCGTATGGCTATTGCTCGTGGTGGTGCTAAAGCTTTGGGTCGTAAAGTAGATAGTCAGCTAATGACTATTCTCGATTCAACATCTCAAACAACTGTAACTTTAACAGTTACTACTTCTGCAAAAGTTAGAAACGGCCTTCTCGACATGGTGGAAGCCATGATCGTTAATGATGCTTATGAGCCGGGTAATATGTACGGAGTTATGTCCCCCCATCTATGGGCGGCTGCTTCTACCATTAATGAGTTTGCTAGTTCTGATTATGTCGGTAGCGACGGACTTCCCTTTAACGTTGGTGCTCCCGTAGGGATGTTCAAACGTTGGGCTAACGTTCTGTGGACTGTACATTCTGGTGTTCCTAATGTTGGAACGTCTACTTCCAAGATGTTTATCTGGAATAAGGATGCTATAGGATATGCCGCTGGCAAAACTCCTGCAAACCTAGCTGGTGCTGGCAAAGAAACATCTGTCGGCGCAGATATTACTTGGCACGGCGACCGCGCAGCTCACTTTGTGAATCATGCGATGTCAGGCTCTGCTGTATTAATTGATGATGCTGGCGTTATTGAGGGAACCCTCAACGATACTTCAGCTCTACCAGTTTCTTAATTTTTCGGGGGCTTTTGTTAGCCCCCGGATCTTTTTACTTTTTACAGAGGACTTTCTAATGGCATATGTACCGGGAAATTTAGTCCAGACGAGTAATGGGAATGGCTACTCGACCTATCGTTATGATAGTTTGGAAGCCACCACTCTCGTGGACATCGATGGATACTTTAACAACACGGACGACGATCTCAATCTGGCTGCCGGGGATCTTATTCTCGTAGTTGATTGGGCAACCGCAGTTCGCACGGGGACAATCTCAACTTGGGGTTTTCTCATGGTCATGGCGGTTGATGCTAATGGTGTTGTTGATCTAGCTGAAGCATTGGTTGGAGTAGTAACCAACACTGACTAACTAATTTCTGGTAACGAAGTTCGCTTCGTTACCAGATTTTATTTTACCAAAACAGGAGAACAAGTATGATTAAGGCGAAAACGCATAACCTCAATAAACCCGAAGATGGTAACTACGGTAAACAGTTTAACTACATATGTAAAGACCACGATATTAATACCTGCTTTCAACCGGGCTTTTTTGATCCCCTATCGGGAAATTTCATGGCTGGTGATACTGTGCGGTGTATTAAGATAAAGGACGAGAGGGTTACTGCGATGGCGGAGGGGATAGTTCTTGAAGTAAGTTCTACTTCTACTGTTCGCGCTGTTGAATTTACGCCTATATCGAAAGTTACTACATTTTCTGATAAGCTACCTGAAGAAGATAAACCTAAAGAGGAAGATGGCCCCGATTACATCAGGGAAAACGGAACAGTAAAATACAACTATACCAACAAAAACTGGGATATACTGGTTGACGGTGAGATTGTTCATACGTCGAACAACAAAATAGAAGCTAACAGTATCGCTAGAGGCGACCAACCTATCCCCGTTGCTGCTTAAGGAGTAAGCATGGCAAGTGAAACAAGTATCGCTAATGTGGCGTTACGCCTCGTGGGGGGCACCCGCATTACGTCGCTTACTCAGGGCACACCTAACGCTAACGCAGTTCAGGATCTCTATTCTAATGTCAGAGACGAGCTTTTGGAGTACCCTTGGAACTTTGCTACCAAGCGCGTTAAGCTTGCAGCGTCAACTACCGCGCCGGCCTTTGGGTTTGATAATGCGTTTGCCTTGCCATCCGATTGGCTTTTTACCATATCAGCTCACGATAATGATGCGGGGGTTGGAACTATAAACTTCCGACATGAGCAGGTTGCGTCACAAAATGTCATATCCAGCGACGTAGAATCTATATATCTAGTATACACTTTCAAAGAAACTGACTCCAATCTTATGTCTGCGGGTTTTAGAAAGGCGCTGTCTTCTGCTCTAGCAAGAGACCTAGCCGTCACTATAGCCAACTCCAATATTTTAGAAGACCAGCTCTCCAAAAGGGCCACGAAAGATTTAGCCCGAGCGAAAGGTCTCGATGCTATGGGGTCGTTCTCAGAACCTCGCCCTCGTGGATCATGGGCCAATTCTAGAAACCGATCTGGTTTTGGGTTTAGTAACTAATGCCTAAAGTCCACCCATTAACTCCATCCATGAACACAGGGGAGCTATCTCCCCGACTATCCGCTAGAGTAGACTTCAACAAGTACCCCAGTGGCGTCGAAACGCTTGAAAACTTTACTGCCCTTCCAGAAGGTGGTATACAACGCCGTCCGGGGAGTCGATATGTAAGCGCTACAAAGACCGGCGCAACTATAAAATCTCGCCTTAAGAAATTCCAATTTTCAACTACGCAGAATTACGTTCTCGAAATGGGTGACGGTACTATGCGATTCTACCGAAATCAAGGACAGATCACTGTCCCAGATGTCTCGGCGGGCGTTGCTAATGGAACCTTTCCGACCGGCATTGCGTCTTGGACAGATAAATCTGGTGCTGGGTCTTCTATAGCGCATGACGCTACCAATGACAGAATGACCCTAACGTCTAACGGAACCACAAATGCAGGGGCAGAGCAAGAAATAACAAATTCGTCTGCGGTAGAGCACGTTGTACAATTCCAAGTTATAGGTGCCCCCGGAGACTATCTTATCTTCAGCGTTGGTACATCCACTGGCGGAACTCAGATTGTTGATACATTCGTAGCAGAGGTTGGATACCACGGGTATGCATTCACTGCAACAGCAGCCAATTTCTTTATAAGGTTTGAAAACGAATTAGCAAAAGGAATCCAACTTGATAACGTAGCTATACTAGACAATGAGCCTATGGAGATAAAGACTCCATATGCGGCAGCGGATCTTTATGAAATAGAAGGGCCGCAGTCTGCTGATATCTTGTATATGTTTCACGGATCATACCCAACTTATAGATTAGAACGCCGAGGTAATACTACTTGGTCTCTAATAGAAGTCCCGTGGCAGGATGGCCCGTGGGGAACGGAGAACCTTTCGGAAACGACCATGACGGCATCAGCCGCTACTGGGCTTGGCGTTAACTTTACAATATCAACTATAGTAGGCGTTAATGGAGGATTAGGTTTTCAATCAACAGATGTAGGCCGGTCGATTAGGTTGAGCGACGAGGCTACCGTTAACTGGGGATGGGGGGTGATCACATCTATTACGAGTACGACAGTTGCCGTAGTTGATATTGAACGAACCGTTGTGAGTACTGCAGCAGAAACTAAATGGAGACTTGGATCATGGTCAGCAACTACAGGATACCCGTCAACTGGGGCTTTCTTTGAGCAAAGATTATATGCAGCAGGAAGCACAGATCAGCCCCAAACCTTCTGGGCATCAAACACCGGGGACTTCGAGAACCACGCCCCTGACTCTGACCCGACGGAGGGGACTTATGATGAGACTGTTCACGACGACGATGGCCTTGATTTTACTATTAGCGCTGATAACGTTAATGCTATCAGATGGATGTCGGCGGGAGAAGATACACTTTCAATCGGTACGACCGGCGGTGAGTGGATTCCATCTTCTACCGGATCAGTTATAACACCTTCAGATATTACAGTTAGACGACAGACTACACATGGGTCAGCCCAAATTGCCCCTGTGAGAGTTGATAATATTGTTCTTTTTGCACAACGTGCTAAGAGAAAGATCCGAGAATTTGGATTTACGTTCGAGACAGACGGGTACCAAGCGTTTGACATGACTCGACTTGCAGAACATATTACTCAAAGCGGTATTGTTGAGATGGATCACGCGGAAGAGCCTGATGCACAGATATGGGTTGTACGAGGAGACGGGCAGCTTCCTGCCATGACATTTAGACGCCAAGAAGATGTCGTTGGATGGGGACGGCATATATTCGGCGGTAGATTTGGAACCGCTACAGTTACCGTTTCAGACTACGCTAATCTCGCAGCGGGCGCTACATTAGATTTAATTCAGTCCAATGGAGAGACAATCACATTTACATCTGAGGCTGCTGGCGCGGCTGTGCCGTCGGAAACTTTGGGATTTCGACCCAACACTTCAAATAATGTAACAGCGGATAATATATTTACGGCTATCAACGCCCATGCAAATTTTACTGTGGCTAACCCTGCGGCAAATGTAATTACTATAACCGAAACTACTCACGGAGCCACTGGGCTTTTGAGTATAATAAGTTCCGACAAAACACGGCTTGCAGTAACTAGCGAAGGTCACGCTGTTGTTGAAAGTGTTGTAGTTATACCGGGCGCCAACGCGGTTGGGCAGACACATGATTCGTCTGCCCGAGATGAAGTATGGATTCAGATAAAAAGGACTATAAATGGCGCTACAGTTAGAAACGTAGAGTTTCTAGAAAGACAATATGATAATGATCAGGACACGGAAGACGCATTCTACGTTGACTCGGGGCTTACTTATGACAGCACTCCTACTTCATCGTTAACTGGGCTAGGACACTTAGAAGGCCAGACTGTAAAGGTCTGGGCCGACGGTGCCTTGCATTCAGACATGGTGGTTACAAGCGGCGGTATATCACTTGATATCCCGGCCTCCGTGGTACAGGTAGGACTTGGATTCACACATAAACTGCAGACATTAAAGATTGAAGGGGGAAACCCCTCGGGTACGGCAGTAGGACGTAACAAACGAATTAACGGAATTACGTTTGTAGTTCTTTACAGCCATACTATAAAGTATACCGTTTCAGCCGGAGCGGCGTTTATCAAGAACGATTTCAGAGAGGTTTCAGACGCTATGGATACAGGTACCCCCATATTCACAGGAGAACTTTTTGTGGAAGTGGAAGGCAACTGGGAGTCTGACCCTCGTATTTGGGTGCAAAACAGCGACCCTGCCCCATTCACGCTTCTGGCTATAGCTCCAGAGGTTAAAATCAATGCATCAGTGTAGATAATAGGACAAGAGAGGCTATAATATGTTAAGATATAGTGACTGGCCTGACCGACTTAGTGGATTCTTAAAAGAGCGGCATAACACCCCTTTCGAGTGGGGTAAATCCGATTGTTGTCTTTTCGCAGCGGACGCTGTTCAAGCTATTAACGGTTCAGACCCTGCTCACTTCTTCAGATCCAAATACAGTACGATGAAGGAGGCTATTAAATTCATCAAACATTTCTCAGGGGGCGGCGTTGAAGAAACTGTGGAGAAGATTTTTATGGAAATGGGACATAAACAAGTATCTTTGGAGTCATCGAATTCGGGCGACGTGGTGCTCATGGATGTCGAAAATGTTCACCCGGAAGCATACGGATTAACCACTGGAATTCTATTTGACAAGACGATGGCAATAGCCCAAGGGACGGACGGATTGGTTTACGTTGACAATCCAGATGTTAAAAAGGTGTGGGCTATATGAATAGCAATCTAGATTCTATACTCAACTGGCCTGTTGTTACGGGTTGTGCCAGAGTATCAGACGGTTGTAACAGTTGTCCTTCGTACTGGGAATACAAGAGACTGGGGAAAAGTTATAACCCCGTTGAACATCCCGAAGTTCTTAACATCCCACTGGAGAACCCAAATCCATCTCATTATGAAGTAGCTTTTGGATCGGATTTGTTTCATGTGGATGTAGAACTAGCGTTCCAGAAGAAAGTTTTTGCATTGATGAACGAAGCTCACTGGCACACTTTTTCAGTGGGGACGAAACGAATTGGTCGAGCACTCATTCACAGTTCAATGTTCACATGGTCAGATAACATAATTTGTACGGTGCCCGTAGAGTCGGGGCAGTACGAGTGGAGAATTGATTTGTTAAGACATATGCCCGCAAAAAAGAAAGTCATTTCTATAGTGCCTATTCTGGGGCCATTTAGTAGTGACTTGAATTTAAGTGGCATAGATGCAGTTGGAGTAAAAGAAGAAACGTGGGGATACAGAAGACCCGCTGACCCTAAATGGGCGGAAGATATTCATAGACAATGTTTAGCACAAAAGGTGGCTTTTGGCGACACTGCGATGACATACAATAAAGAAGGACAAGATAGTTATGCCGTTTAATTACGATAAATACGCCGATTTCAGATATACCGAAGACGTATCTAAGATATTTAAGAACTGCTACTGCTTTGGCGCGGCTTTCACTGCCACTGCTGGTGGTGCCATGTTAACCGGGGGTGCCGCCGTATCGGCAAATTTAGCATTAGCTAGTACGCTAGTAAGCGTTGTAGGAGCGGTCTCACAAGGACAGTCTCAGGCAGCTAACGCAAGATTCCAAGGACAAGTAGCGGGGCAAAACGCCGAGCTGGCTAGGCGAAATCAGGTTAGGTCTCAACAGCAGGCGGTTATAGATGAAGAAGATTTTCGACGCGATTCAGCCGCTTCAATAGCTCGTAGATTTGCTGCAGGAGGAGCTACGGGTCAACTTCTTGACAGGGGATCTTTTGCCTCCACTCAGGGTCAGGCAGCCGGGGAGGACGAATTAACCGCGCTGCGTTTAAGAAACCAGTTTGCGGTGAGAACAGGGGACTTTGGACTGGAAGCACAGAATGAAACAGCTCAAGGGCAGCTCTTCGGGGCACAGGCCAAGCAGGCCGGAACTAGCTCGCTGTTCAACGCGGGGTCATCTCTTTTCAGCGGCGCTAGTAGCATATCCTCTAAAATCCCAAGTAGTTCCCCCAAAAAAACAAGCACGTTGAAGAGTAAATACCCTAGCATCAAATTCTAAATAATCTTACTAAACGAGATATAATAATGACAGCTCTCCCAGAAATTACACAAGGCCGACCAAATCCGGTACACCGTAACCGAAACGTCAATTCGCCGGTAGAGGTACAGCCTAATAATACAGGCTTTGTAGCATCTAACGTAAAACGCAATGTCACGTCCAATTTAAAAGGGCCGGGGGATGCGCTCGTTAAAGCTGGATCGAGAATAATGGACATATCCGACGATTATCAGGCCGCCGCTGACGCTGAGTATAATGCCCGACTAAAAATGGAAGGCGATCAAGCCGATGACGACATGGCAGAATATTTAGCTCAATACAAAAATGACTCCGCTGCTGATATCGAAGCGTCGGACTTAAGTACGGAAGAAGGCATCGAAGAGTACACAACAAGAGTCGCCCGTACAAATGAAAAGTTTAGCGGAAAAATGGACGGCAGTGTGAACCGGCATCGTTACAATTCTAAACTGGAGATCGCCGCACTTTCATCCGATACCACGGCTAACAAAAGTATTGGAGTGATTAGAGACACTAAAAATAGTGAGCGCGCCACGAACGATGGAATGAGTTATATAGCAGAATTCCCCTTGGGGTCGAAGGTTTCACAAATGATGGATGGGATCTTTGAGCGTGTTCACACGTCTGGCGGAGCCTTGGAAGCTAATAAGAAAACGACGATATTCACGACTCTGGTGAGGCAGGCTTTGACACAGCGTCTGAAATATCTCAGCCGCCAGTACGCTGACCCAGCCGATCTGGAAGCTTTTTTGAGTGACCCCCTCACCCGAAGTTATATGAGCAAGGGGCTACTGGACGCAGCACAAGTGGGGAAGGAGGAACAAGCTAATATACGATTTGACAACTCCCCAGAAGGGCGAAAATTCAAAGCTAATAATAAGTTCTACGAGGGCGCGCCAAAGGCTAAAGATTACCCGAGTGTTGAGTTATACGTACACGACTTATCGATGTACTACAGGGCGCATGAAAGAGCTATCCCCGAACACATTTTGACCCCCGGCTCCACAGTAAATGTCGCCGGTACTACAGTGGGAGAGGGTAAGGATCGTCCCCCTGTTACTAATGTTGTCCCAGAGGGTTCCACGTTGGCTAAAACTCCAATTGATGGCAAGAGTGTCGGTGAAACTACATTCCAAACCCCAAATCCACGGGTGAACGTAAGCTTTAAAAATGGAGACGGATCATTAACATCCGCCGCAGTCGATGATCTACGCACTGGCGCACAGGGTCTTATACCAGAGAGCAGTGACATAAACGGTAGCAAACAGGGTTTTACAGACTTAGAGACAGCATATATGTCGGATGTAGAACTGAAGGCGAATGAGATACTACTTGCTGATACGGGTAGAATGACCCCGAAGCAGGCGCTGGCGGAGGCGGAGAGACTAATTCCTAATAAGCCCGAGAAATACGATTTTTATAAGGCGGGGCATCGTGCATTTAACAACGCTCCAAATTTGGAATCACCACCATTTAAAACTACGCCTGACGGTATAAAAGAATTCGCCGCTGGGTTTGACCAAGATGCTTCAGAGTTAACTCTGATGCTTACGGGGATGAAGGATGCCAATGGAGATCCTCTGGACTTAAGTAAAGCTACTGACCTTTTCTCAGCCGTGCAGTCGGGATTTAACACGGTTCTGGGAACATTCAGTGACTCTCTAGTTCATAAAGAAACTGAAGAAGCCCGAATGAATTTAGCACTCTTAGCACGAGACTTTATCAGACTGTTTAGTTTAAACCCCCGCTTTGTGGTAAAGGAGCAGATAATTCTTGCCAAGATATTCTCTGATCCATCCATATGGACAAACCATGCAAAAGCGAAAGTTGCGATTGCTACTTTTAGAACCCAGCTAGAGAGTCGAAGTAACGCGGAACTAGGTAAACTAACGGGGTTCCGCCCATTGGACGAGAAAAACCTTGCAGTAGATACTCTGGCAATTCTCGGACGTATCCATAGGCGCATGAAACGCTTTGAAGATGGTGATGTAAATTCAACCTTACCAGTACCCGGGGGTAGTCTAAACGATAACGAAAACGCAATTAATGATCTAAATCCTGACGACCTAACAGAAGAACAGGCAATTCTATATGGGTTTCAAGATCGCAAATCTGAAGGCGCATCGGTTACTCCGCCGAGCAACCCGAAAGACGTAGCTCCCGCGAGGATTACGCCGCCTAGAAAAGCCCAAACGAGCACTGGGGATGAAACCCTTGATGTAATAAATGCCGCCAATAACGGAAATATGACGTCGCTAAAAGACTTTAATATTCCCGCGCTCATAGAAGCGCTGTCGGACGGAACGCTTTCGGATGATACTCGACAGGAAATTCGAGGCGCTCTCGCACTTTTTAAAGACTTCACAGTAGCACAAATTAATGATGCTGACATAACGAAACGGAAATAAATGACGACTCTCCCCGGTAAACAAACAGCGGTTAAACCTACTCAAGACTCAGTTCCCGAGGAAGTATTTCCAAAGGCTCCCGTGCAGAATACGGCTACACCCGCTCCTATGCAGGAAGAGGTTACACCTGCCCCTATGCAGGAAGAGGTTACACCTGCCCCTATGCAGGAAGAGGTTACACCTACCCCTATGCAAGAGGTTGATCCCCTACCGCTGGATGTTCAACCAGCCCCCGATTCAGACGTTGATGCAACAATAAGTTTAGAGAAGAAAGCCAGTCCACAAGCAGTCGCCCGATTAAAGCGTAAGCAATCTGCTATTCGCGCTCGCGTAGATCGTGAAAAAACATTGCAAATACGCCGGGACAGACATCAAGCTAAAAAAGAAGAAATCGCTATAAATAGAATTGAACGTTATCGATCCGGCATAAACTCGGTGTTTCTTGACATTCTAGACTTGCCGGGTGATGCAGTAAGCGCAATATTAAATCAACTGCTGTTCCCGCCCACCCCGGGGGAAGGTAGACCTGACGGGCCTATCCCCTCTGGCGGATTCAGAGAGATGAGCAGGTTCTTGGGCGCGTACGCGGACAAACTACCTGATGGGTTTATACAGAGTTTTTTAGGCAATATGGGACTGGAAGCTCCCGCCGAGGATGTGTTTGGAAATGTGGGAACGCAAGAACGCTCAGAAGAATTTGAAGATGGGCGCATGATGGGCGAAGGGCTGGTTTTTAGCCTTCTTTCACCCGGATTAGCGGCTCTTAAAGTCCCAAAGTGGGGGCCGATATCTAATATCACGAAAATAAAACGCTTTTTCAAAAGCACCGGCGAGTTAGCTGTGGCACACCCTCTGCAAACTCTTACTGTGGAAACAATCGCAACAGGTACGGCTGCCGTAGGTTTACGCATTGGGAAGAACAAGTACCCAGATTCCGTAGCAGCGCAGTTTATAATGGGTATGATGGGGGGAAGTACCGCAACTCTGTTACCTTTAAGAACTATATATGGCACGGGCAAACAGCTTGGGGGAAGTTTCTTAGACGCATGGGGGTCGCCTGCCGCGCTTAGAAACGCCCAGAAACAATTACAAAAACGTGTAGGGTCTGCGGAGGATTTAGAAGCAGGGCTAAAACGCCTTGAAAAAGGCGATCAAGGGGAAGACGCCCCCGGATTTTATAAACTTCTTTCTCCTGCGGAGCGTACCGAGTTAAAAGCCGCAATCAATTTTCAGACGGCTTTCTTTAGAGACGAAGAAACTAGACAGCTAGGGGAGTTTGCCCGATGGCGGCAGATGCATGATCTTCTCATTGAGATAGGTAGAACTCCCGCAGTTAAAAAAGATCTGCCGGTAGGATCAGTTATCGCAGATGAACTAAACAAAATCAATATATTATTAGAATCCCGTTTAAGTACGGTGATGATGAAACTCTTAAAACAGGCCAACGATTTAAAAGCCACTATGTCGCCTAAAATGGCGAATATCTACGCCAAAGAGCTAATACTAGAAGAGTTAGAGATTGCTGAAAACTCTTTGAAGATTTTATGGAAACGGGTTGACATGAAAGTGGATTCTCCCACATCAGCCGCTACGTCTACATTTAAGAGACTACTACAGGAAGTTGAAAGAGAAGAAGGTCGAACTTTATTTAAATTAGGCAACGAAGACGCCGGTGGGGATCTGCACAAATTTCTAGGGTATTGGAAAACTATCCCCGCAGTAAAAGCTATAAAGGCTAAAAAGGCTGTCCCGGCGAGTGGGCTGTTTGGGTCTAAACAACAAAAGGCTCAAAAAGCCGTCAAGGGTAGAAAAGCGGTAAAGGCCAAAAATGTGTGGGTAAAAGGTGAGTGGGGCGATCAAGTATCGCTTTCAAGACAACAGGGACTGCGCTCGAGAATATTACAAATTGTTAGGGAAGAGCGAACGGCTCTTGCCCCTAATATGAGAAGAATATCACTACTAAATGACTTAGCGGAATCTATGTTGCACGGAATGGGGGGAGCTAAAGGCGCGGTATCTAAAAATAAAGACTACTTAACCGCCTTAAGAGCTACACGGGCAGTGAAAGAGCGGTTCGCTGATAAACCCATAGCAGACATTCTTCGCGTGAACCGCAATGGTGACAAAGTCCCACCGAGCCTTACCCTTGAGAATATATTCACTGGTGCAGGAAAAGGCGGAGCTGCACAAGGGCAGGCTATATTTGAAAGGATATTAAAATCTCTCGAGGGAGGGTCGCCAGATGCGCCGGTAGAATTAATAGGCGCCGCAGAGCAGTTGATAAAATACCGAGTTAATCGTGAGGTCATTAGCAACGGTAAGGTTGATGTATCCGCAGCCGAGGAATTTCTAAAAACCCACGCCACGTTGATGGATACCCCGGCGCTTAGGAGTATCAGAGACGACATAGAAGAGCTTGTGAAAAGCGGAAACATAGTTGAGTTTAAACGCCTGAAAAACGTTCAGCTAACCAAACAAGTAAACGATCCTAAATTGTCAATGGCGGCTTTTTATGTCGGGAATGGGCCAGCATTATCGTTTAAGAAAATACAAAACACCTTCGACCCAAAAATGGTAGATGCTATGATAGTAGATCTACTGGATAAAGTGAAAACTAACCCTGAAGCAAAAGACGGGTTAGATGGTCACTTATTTTTATGGATGCTGGATCAGGCAAAGGTCAAACAGACCATGAACTTGGAAACTCCTGAGATTATATCGGGAGCAACACTGGAAAGCCTGTGGAACACTAAAAACGTTCAGAAGATGGGGAAAGCAATATTCTCGCCAGAGCGCCGGGACATGATGGAAAAAGTAATTACGTCGGCTAAAAAGCTGGACGTAATCCTACACGCCCACGCCTCTAAGGGCGGAACCTTTGACCTTACCCCTAATGTGCTAATTGAACGAATATTGAGGTATGCCGCGCTCCGATTCAGCCCGCTTCCATCGGGAGGGGGAGGTTCTATCGCGGCAGCACAACTGGTGTCTGAAAATGTCAGAGATGCGTTTAGAACCCGTTTCAAAGACCCTGCTCTTCACATTCTATACGATGCGTTTTTAAACAAAAACGAAGATCTACTAAAGTCTTTGTTTATGAATATAGAAACGCCTAAAGAGGCTCGATTTGTCGCCACACAGGTTAACTCATGGTTTTATGCAACAAACTTTGCTCTTGGCGAGAGGATCATAAATGACGCGGAAGAAGATCAGCGTTTATCAGAAAAGAACAAAATCGACATTCATATGAGATCAGATAACATCCCACAATGATGAGCAGTAATACTTGAGTTTATACCCCACAAATGGTATCATACATAAAGCCTAAAAAGGCATCAAAGGAAAAAACATGACTCTAACAGCAACTACCAATAAAGTAGCATATTCAGGGGATGGCTCTACGACGTCGTTCCCAGTAACGTTTATCTACTGGGAAGACACCACCGTAAAAGTAATTCTGTCCAACAACACAACAGGTGTTGAGACAGTGTGGACGGCGGGCACTCAGTACAACCTCACAGGGGGTGATGGTGCCGTAGGTACACTTGCTATAGATACGAGTCCCACAGATTATACCCCAGCCTCCGGCGAAACCTTAACAATCAAGAGTAATCATCCCGTTACGCAGACCACTGCGTTGCCCCTTGGAGGAGCTTTTCCGTCTACGACGATGGAAGATAGGATGGATAAGAATGTAAGATTAGTACAGCAGGTTCAAGAAGAACTCGATAGGGCGGTTAAATTCCCTGAAAGTTCCGCAACCACCGGGGTTTCCATTACAGATCTGACAGCTTCGCAGCTTCTTAGGGTTAACGCGGCTGCGGATGGCATAGAAAATGTCTCGATGACAGACTTAGCTATGGGCATATTCCGGGGTAATTGGGCCGCATCAACTGCTTATGCAGTCCGAGACATCGTAAAAGACACTTCTAATAATAATATCTACATAGTTTTAACCGCTCATACCTCTAGTGGGGCGCAACCAATATCTAGCAATACAGATGTAGCTAAGTGGGCTTTACTTGTAGATGCAGCAGCAGCCGCAGCATCCGCCGCAGCCGCTTCTACTAGTGCCTCCAATGCCGCAACGAGCGCCTCTAATGCTTCAACTAGCGCAGGTACGGCGTCAACACAAGCTTCAGCAGCCAGTACATCGGCTGGAACCGCGTCAACCCAAGCTTCAGCAGCCAGTACATCAGCAGGAACCGCAAGTACACAAGCAACGGCTTCGAGTAATTCAGCCGCCGCTTCTGCTGCTTCTTATGATTCTTTTGATGACAGGTTTCTGGGGGCAAAGACATCAGATCCAAGCGTTGACAATGACGGGGATACTCTGATTGACGGGGCTTTATTTTTCAGAACTGACCAAGCGGTGATGAAGGTATACAAGTTAAGTACCACAACGTGGTTAAACACAACTCCTTCATCTACAAATCAAGGTCATATAAACACAGTTTCCGGTATTGCCTCAGATGTTACTGCTGTAGCGGGGAAAGCTACTGAAGTAGGCCGATTAGGTACAGCGGCGGCAGTTGCTGATATGGCAATTCTGGGTACATCGGACGTAGTAACCGATATGAATGTGCTTGGCACGGCTGCGATTATTGCGGATATGGCTATTCTCGGCACATCTGCTATTGTTGCAGATATGGCAATATTAGGGACAAGTGACGTAGTTGCTGACATGAATGTTTTGGCAACATCAGATGTGGTTGTGGATATGAATGTGTTAGGTACTTCAGCCAATGTAACTGCTATGAACACGCTAGGGACTTCTGCCAATGTTACGGCAATGTCCACTGTTTCAGGTGCGATAGCAAACGTCAACACGACTGCAAGCAATATAGCATCAGTAAATAACTTCGCAGAAGTGTACAGGATTGCAGGTGCAGACCCCGGTTCTTCGTTAACAGAAGGGGATTTGGTCTTCAGGACTGATACTGACACGATGAGAGTTTACAACGGTTCGGCTTGGCAGAATGTTGCTCCGATTGCAACGGCAATGGCTTTCGGGACTGTCTCGGTGGCAGGGCAATCGAATGTCGTAGCTGACTCAACATCCGATACTATGACTTTAGTAGGCTCTGGAGGAACTTCAATAACAACCAATGCAGGAACCGATACCGTAACTATTTCATCAACCGCAGGTGCAAGTGTCGGTCTTGTTCTGGCACTCGGATAATAAAGGAGCAAGAAGATGGCAGAAGTTTATCAACGCGCACAAGCAGAACTAACAACAGCTTTAGCTACTATATACACTTGCCCCGGTGCTACTAGCGCAGTGGTCATAGGGATGCGATTCACAAACATAGATGGATCAAGTTCTGTAAATGTTGAAGCAAAAGTAGGAGCGAGTGGTTCAACTAAATATGTGCTTGCTCCTAGTACTCCGTTACCAGTCGGATCATCACTGTCAGGATTGAGTGGTGACAAACTCATAATGGAAGCTGGCGAGATACTTGAAGCGAAGGCATCTGCCAATGGAGATGCAGATATTATGCTAAGTGTTTTGGAGATTTCTTAAATGGGATATATAGGAAATACACCAGCAGAGAAGTATAGCTCGTTAACACAGCAGACTTTTAGCTCTCCTACTGGCACTAGCTTTACGCTAGATCAAGCAGTAACTAGTAGCGTTGACATTGCTTTGTTCATCGATAATGTACGGCAAGACCCTACTACTTATACTGCAAGCGGTACAAGCTTAACGACTAGCACAATTAGCAGTCCAAGTACGATGTACTGTTTATTCAATGGGAAGACTACAGGAACTGTAGCCCCTCCAGCGAACAGCGTTGACAGTGGAAGTGTAGTCAGTGGAGCGATTGACGATAGCCATATCACTGGCATGGTGGCTAGTAAATTAACTGGCGTTGTTGCCCCTGCTAATCTGGGAACTGGAACTGCAAGTGCAAGCACGTTCTTGAATGGTAGTGGTGCATATTCAGAGGCTGGTGGTGGTGCTTGGACAGTTATATCAACAGCCGAAGCTAGTGCTTCAGCTAGTGTAGATTTTACAAGTGGCATAAATAGTACATACGCCTCTTATGCTGTTGTTTGGACAGCGGTAGTACCAGGCACTAATACTAACACCCTGCAGATGGCTCTAGGTGATAGTGCAGGTTTCGACACTGTAGGTACTAATTACGCAAGAGCGCAGCTGTATATTGATTCGACACAGAATGGCTCAAATACGGGTCACTCGCCCGGTGAAGCTTATGCTTATATGGATGTGCATACAGGTACTGGTACTGGTATGAATACATCAGGGATGGCCATATTTACTAGACCTACAGATGGGGCTTCATATCCTATTATAAATTGGTCATTAACAGCTTCCCGTACGGGGCATATGAGAAGAGGTATAGGGAGCGGTTTAAGACTAGCGGCTATTACCGTTGACCGTATCCAATTCTTATTCAATACAGGAGTGATTGCAAGTGGAAGATTCACTTTGTACGGCATAGCCCACGCTTAATAATACAAGAGGAATAAATATAATGCCAAGAACTAAAGTAGTAGCAGGGCCAAACGGATCAGAAACAATTGCACTCACAGCAGAAGAAGAGACTGCCCGTGACGCAGAGGAAGCGGCTTGGACTGCTGGTACGGCAAGACGTAACGCAACCGCTGAAATACAACGCTTAGAAGGACAGGTCACTAACAGAAGATTGCGTGAAGCATACACAGACTCAACTTGGCTTGATACACAAGAAGAGTTAATAGTGATAGAGAGAGGTAAACTTTAAATGGCCTTATCAAAAATAACAAACGAAAGTATCAGTACCATGTCTGCAAGTAAGCTGACAGGTTCTTTGCCCACTTCAAAGCTTGAATACAACCAAGCTATATTAGCTTTTAAGATCGCATCATCAAACCAGTTAGCTAAATTCAGCATGGTCGATCAGGTAGTAGATGAGTATCAAGATAGCACGGGCGTAGATGCAGGAGCTTCTACTAACGCCAACGTGACTGGATCGGGTTCTTTAAAATATATACTTAGCGGGACTTCAAATTCAACAACGTACAGCTATACAGGCTCTAACCAAACATGGACTGCCCCAGCCGGTGTAACTTCAATTACATTAAGTGCGTGGGGAGCCGGAGGAGGCGGCGGATCGTGTGCTATAGCAGGGTCAACCGCTACGGATTCTGGCGATGGAGGCGGAGGCGCAGGCTTTTGCGGCGCAACGGTCACAACAACTCCTTCAACAACATATTCTATTTTAGTCGGGCAATCGTCTATCTCTGTAGATTCTACATCTGCCACTAATAATGCCACTGCTTATGGTGGTGGGGGGAACGGTGGTGGTCAAGCCAGCCAAAGACTTGGTGGAACGGGAGGTGGAAGAACAGAATTTAGCATAGGGGGTGGAGTTAATGTTCCCGCTGGGACTAGAATTTTAGTAGCCGCTGGCGGAGGCGGAGGAAGTTCTGCTTACCACTCCCCTGAACTTGCACGAGATGGTGCCGGGGCAGGAGGCGGAGGAACTACTGGATTATCTGGAGAGGGAACGGGTACTGTCCCTACTGGCGGAACTCAATCCGCTGGAGGTACGGCTGGAACTGGTAATGGGGCTGTAGCGCAAGCCGCTTTTGCGGGATTAGCAGGACTTGGAGGTGGAGCGCAGGGGTCTAATGTGGCAATTGATGTTGGATATAGCTCAGGCGGCGGCGGGGGCGGTGGCTTCTACGGCGGCGGTGGGGGAGATTCGGCTGGGTCATCAGGAAAACGCGCACAGGGCGGCGGCGGTGGGAGTAGCTACGCTAACACAACTTACTGCTCTTCGATTACAAATACTGCTGGAACAACTGCTCCCGGTATTACTGGAGGTGCAGTAGCAAATTCTTCGGCTTCTAATTACCCCTCTGGTATAGGGGTTGGTGGAGATGGAGTTGATACCTCTGCTTCTACAGGTTCGGAGGGGGGACATGGTGCATTAGTGCTGGACTACACTGCACTATCTGACGCAACGATACAATCAACCTCAACCACAGCAGAAACTACTCCTACAACTGCGGATTTAGTTGTGTTGATTGAAGATAATGTAGGCACAGCAACTGTCAATTCGGACATTAAAGGGTACATAAGTAGGAACGGTACAGCTTTTTCTTCCGCAGTTACCTTCGTTGATGAAGGCGATTGGGGTACGAACAAAAGAATACTGGTGGCTAGAAATGTGGATATCAGCGGGGTGACTACTGGCACTTCAATGAAATATAAGCTAACAACACATAACCAAGGTAGTAAAGATACTCGCATCCACGCTACTTCACTGGCATGGGCATAACTAAGGATCACTAAATGGCATATATCGGAAGAGATGTAAATTATGGCAACGCCTCCACAGATCATTTTACTGGATCTGGTGGGGCAACTTACGCCCTCACTTATGACACCTCGACAAATGGGGTAGTAGTTTCACTGGATGGTGTTGTACAGAAGAACGGTACAGACTTTAATATTACGGGAACATCACTGGTTTTCACATCTGTTGTTGCTAGCCCAATTGCTATCCAAGTTATATACACAGGTCTTACTTTAGGAATCGGAACTCCCGCAGATGGGACAGTTACAGATGCGAAGATAACAGCGATGGCGGCAAGTAAGCTAACAGGGACTATAGCGGATGCTAGATTCCCAGCTACTTTGCCAGCCGCATCAGGCGTTAATCTTACAGCTTTAAACGCTACTAATATAGGAAGCGGCACAGTACCCACAGCTAGGCTAGGCTCTGGTACGGCTTCATCAAGTACTTTCTTGAGAGGCGATCAAACGTATGCAGAGGCTGGTGGGGGTAAGGTTTTGCAGGTTGTTTCGACTGCGAAGACCGACATTTATTCCTCGACTTCTCCTTCAACCTTTGTAAATATAACTGGTTTTACTGTTGCAATCACACCCGCTGCGACCTCAAGCAAGATACTAATCACTGTTTCAGTAGGTTACGCAACAACAACAGCCAATAACTCTTACTTCCGATTAGTTCGTGGCACTACTGCAATCGCAATTGGAGATGCAAGAGGTTCTAGAAAACGTACATGGTTCCAACTGGAGAGGACTTCACAATCATACGGGTACTACGTTTGTTCTTTGACGTTTTTAGATTCTCCATCAAGCACTTCAGAAGAGACTTATGCTTTACAAATCGGTGGAACAGGAGATTCATCCCAGATATATGTTAACAGGGCGCATTCTGACCCAGACAGCTCAGAGCTAAGTACTGGCTGTAGCACAATTACCGCAATGGAAATAGGAGTATAACAATGGATATTATTAGTGCAATCCTCGCAATTAACCCACAGGCTTCTTGTTCTGTTAATGCGGAAGACTACGATCAGATCAGTTGGCTGAATGGGACTGCTGAAATCAGTAAAGCAGACATCATAGCAAAACAGGCAGAACTTAAAACTGCTTATGATGCCCTAGATTACAGTAGAAAACGTAAGGTTGAATATGATTCATTAAATCAATTAGAGCTTATTAGTGAGGATTCTGTTGCGGGTACAACAACACATAAAGATGCTGTTCTTGCGATCAAAGCTAAGTACCCAAAACCCTAATAGCGACGATGTAGATTATCTAGTAGTCGCTGGCGGTGCTAGTGCTGGTGGTGTAGCAATGAAGGCTGAGTGGGCAAATCAGGCGGCAGGCAAAGTAGCCCGTTTGCATGGCTGGGCTGTTAACTATTAAAGGGATAACACATGACACAGACTAAAGTAACCTCAAATTTAATCACAAGCGTTGACGCTAGCAAGCTGACAGGGACTTTGCCAGCTATATCAGGGGCAAGCCTTACAGGTTTGCCGAGTGATATAACGAAATCTAGCTCTGAACCTACTGGAACTACTAATCCTAGTGGCGGTGTTGGTACTGTATGGTTGAGAACTACTACAGGAGAAATGTACTGCTGTACTGATGCAACTACTAATGCAAATGTTTGGACTAATATTGGAGATGGTTCAGGAATACAGCCTTTCTTACCTACTACAGCAACTGGAGGAACCATAACGACTTCAGGGTCATATCGATACCATACCTTCACTGCTTCTGGTACTTTTGCGGTATCTGCCGTAGGCCAAGTAATTGATTATATGGTTGTTGCGGGTGGAGGAGGAGGAGGCGCAGGGTACTACGCTGGTGGAGGTGGTGCGGGTGGTTATCGTGCTATAGCATCTTTTTCTCCATCAATTACGAGCTACACTGTGACTATTGGTGGTGGCGGTGCAGGGGCTACAAGCAATCACCAAAATGGAACTGTAGGTCAAGATTCTGTTTTCGGCTCTACAACTTCAAGTGGTGGTGGTTACGGATCAGGATATAGTTCTGGTAATGGTGGTGGTTCTGGTGGTTCAGGGGGTGGTGGTGCAGGAGTATCTGGTTCTGCTGGAGCATCGGGCGCAGGAAACGCTGGTAGTCACTCCCCAGTTGAAGGTTATGCTGGTGGTTCGGGTGGGAACGCTTTTAGTGCTGGAGGCGGAGGCGGTGCTTCTGGGGTAGGGGCGAATGGCACGAGTGGAGCAACGGTTGGAGGCTCTGGTGGACATGGATTACAGTGGCTTGACGGCACTATATATGCTGGTGGGGGCGGGGGTGGTTCTTACTCTGGCTTTACTGGAGGTCGATCTACTGGGGGTGATGGTGGTGGAGGCCAAGGTGGAGATTATACTGCGGCTACCCAAGCTGCAACTGGTGGAACTGTTAACACTGGCGGTGGTGGTGGAGGTAATGGCACTAGCTCTGGGAATGGTGGCGCAGGCGGATCAGGAGTAGTAATCGTAAGATACGAATTTCAATAAAGGATAACTAGATGTCTCATTTCGCAGAAATTAACAGTGAAGGTGTAGTGCAAAGAGTAATAGTAGCAGAGCAGAACTTTATCAATAGTGGTGCAGTTGGTGACAGTTTTAACTGGGTACAGACTAGTTACAACAATAACTTTAGGAAACAATACGCTGGCACAGGCTATACCTACGATAAAGCTAAGGATAAGTTTCTTGATCCACAGCCTTATGCTAGTTGGGCATTGGACGCTAGTGATGATTGGCAACCGCCTACGGCTATGCCTGATGATGACAAGATGTATCGCTGGGATGAAGATACAACGGCATGGGTTGAAGTATCTGAGTGATAAAAGCGGTGCTTTTTATGCTAATAGTGTCTCAAATTAGCTGCGCTAGTGCTGTATCTTTCACAATATCAGCAGCGGGAAGTGTTGTAGGCGATGTAGCGATGGAAGAATTTAGGGAGTCACAATGTGGTCGCACCGAATGATATTTCAAATCTGGTTCAAGAAATTGGGATACCAATGGTCACAGCGATTGGTTTCGCGGCTGGTGGATGGTGGCTCATTCGTTATATCCTCACATCCATTGTAGCGAAGATTACAGAAGCACAGGCGCAAACTGAAGCAGATATAAAAGATGTTAAACAAATCGTTATCGCGCTAATCGACAAAACTACGGTGGCTCAATCAGATCTAATTCGACTTGATACTATGATAAGAGTGCGATATGGATTAGCTCCAGATGAGCGGCGAATTGGCAGAAACCCCGATGGAAAGGTAAAGTAATTGGACAAAGTTAATGAATTAATCGTAGCTGGAGCAAGTGCAGTACTCGGCGTCTGCCTATGGATATGTAAGCGGATGTTCAAGTCGATTGATATAGCCCATGAACGTATAGATAAACTAGAATCAAAACTCGTAGACCGAGAATATCTAGAAAATCAATTAGCGCCTATTAGGCAGGATCTGAATATAATCCTTAAACACCTATTAGAACAGAAGAAACCATGACAAACTATAAGGAGGTATGACAATGGAGAAGTTTTACAAACTAATGTGGGACGAACGTTTTCACGCCCTGAGTTTTACAGCAGGGTATCTGGTATGTTGTTACTTTAGACACTAAGTCGGAGACTATAATGTTTTACGGGTACGCCTTGCCCTTCCTGACATTACAGTCTTCATAGCCGCGTAAGGATTCGTCCTTGCGCGGCTTTTTTTATTTGAGGTTTAAACGCATGACTAAAAAAGAGTTGAGGATTAAACTCAAATCTCTAAAGACTCTTGACATCATACTGGTGGAGTGGGTTGACGCAGAGAAAGACGACGGCGCTGGGTGGGTTGATATAGAAGAGGTAATTCCGGCGACTAACCAGAGATATGTGACCGCTGTAACCGTGGGATTTTACATCGGATACAGTAAAGAGCTGTTGCGTTGTACATCGGACTATGATAAAAGTAACAAGAAGATCTATGGAACAAATGATATTCAACTATCAAATATAAAATCTATCACAAGGATGGTGGACATTGAGAGAAATAAAAAAGATCGTAATCCATTGCTCTGATTCAGACTGGGGAACGGTAAAAGACATTGATGAATGGCATAAAGAGCGTGGGTGGGACGGAGTGGGTTATCATTTCGTAATTACAAATGGCGTACAACGCTCGATGTATAAATACCGCGCTAAAGACGATGGCATCCTCCAACGTGGCAGAGATATAGAGAAGACCGGCGCTCACGTTAAGGGGCACAACAGCGACAGCGTAGGAATATGTCTAGTAGGAAAACATCACTTTACTGGCAAACAACTATATGACACTCTGCCGACTTTAGTTCGTGCGCTGCTCGTATCTTATCACCTCACACCTGAAGACGTGTACGGACATAACCAGTTCGACCCGGGCAAAACCTGTCCGTCATTTGATGTCAAATGGTTCAGAGAAATGTTGAACAATGAGTAAAGTATTCTACGAGATGAAGGTGTTCGACAAAGACATGAATCTCAAATATATAGTTCCCGCAAGCGAAGTCGAACATCGTCATGTTGCGGCGGTTGAAAGAAACCCCGAGCAATTTCCGTCAGGAGAGTATGGGCCTCAAAAGGTAAAACTTAAAATGGGTAAGAGCTGTGAAGGTGATGCCAGCCCCCTTTGCGATAATATCGTGGAAATAACGTGAAGAATAAAATTCTATTTGCGCTAGTGTTAGCGTTTGTGCTAGAGTTGTCTTTGAGTTCAGCAGGAGAAATCACCAACTGGGAACCCGTTCAAGACCGTAACATGGTTGTTACAGTAAGAACGATTGATAAAGATGGGGTACATGAAATCCAATATAAATATCACATGAGATCCAACCCCGTGCGAGTCCACCCGTGTGACGAAGTACAACACTTCCCAGAGCTGAACGAAATATGGTTGACAACTCAGGAGGCAAGGCCGCATATGTATATAATCAGCAACAACTACAACGCATACAAACCGGAGGGTCAAGACAATTGGATAGGAGTTGATTCCGACGGACAGGATATCAGATGATATTGTCCGACTTTGAAATTGAGCAAGAGCGCATGATCGAGCCTTTTGAGCACGGGAAGAAGGGATCTCCTAGCTACGGGCTAAGTTCATATGGATATGATATACGTTTGGGTGAGGAGTTCATCGAGTACACCACAAACTATCCGGGGGATTTAGACCCTCGTAACCCCGGCGCGATGCGTGAAGGAAAACACTACTCTAAGCGACAAACTTCAGATACCCTAGTGCTACCCGCTGGTGGGTTCATATTAGGCCACAGCGTGGAGGTTCTAACGATGCCCCATGATGTAGTAGCTATGGTAAAAGATAAATCAACTTATGCTAGACTCGGCGTGACCGTACAGAACACTGTACTGGAACCCGGATGGACAGGTCAAATAACTTTAGAAATAACTAACCATAATTCGAGACCTGTGATACTATTAGTTGGTGAAGGAATAGCACAACTTATGTTTTGGAAAGGTAAGCCGTGTATGACACCCTATGGAGACGGTAAATACCAAGATCAAACTGGCGTAGTACTGCCAAGGTAACCGCGCCTTGTTTTTCATCGAATCAGCCGGTGTCGTGTTGGGCGCATAAATACGACACGATTTCATTGGGGTCGACGGGGGACGACTAGCTGATAATCCCCCAATCCTTTAAAATACAAAACAGGAGAATATAATGGCGACCAAGGATGTCAAGGCGAAGGTAAAAAAGCCGAAGGTGAAGGCTGATGCACCCGTAAAAGAGAAAGAAACTTTGGAAGACCGTCTTACACTGGCATACTATATGTTAGCGGGGGTAGTTGACAAGAACACACAGTGTATGGCAGCCCTTCTCACTGCACTGGAGATGGCGGCGGAAACACAAGCGCAAAATGCCACCCACCTAAAAGTAGTTCCCCCACCGCAGGAACCAATCCCAATTAAATCCGTTATAGACCCTGTAGATGAAGTAGATAAATTACACGTCTACACCGTATCCGAATGCCAAAAAGTATTGTTAGGTGTAGGAGGTGCTAAAGGTAAAGAGACAGCGTTCGAACTTCTCAAAAAGTATGGGGCTGAAAGAATCAGCGAATTATCACCTGCGGATTTCCATTTGTTCGTCGAGGATGGAAACAAGATTATAGAAGGTGAACTATGACCGAACTAGCACACGCGAAGTTATCAGCCAGTGGATCACATAGATGGATAACGTGTCCGGGGTCAGTTACCTTGGAAAGCGACCTACCTGACACAACATCCGAGTTCGCAGAGTACGGTACAGCCGGACACACGCTTGCACAGATGTGTCTGGAAAATGTATGTCCAGCTCTATCTTACAAAGGACAGAAACTCAACGTCTCTGACAATTACCCCGAGGGTTTTGCAGTTGATGATGAGATGATTGAAGCCGTCCAACAGTATCTAGATTACTGTAACGGTCTAGCAGGGCAGCATGAGTTCATCGAACATCGAGTTGACTTTTCTAACTGGGTTCCAGAAGGATTTGGCACATCGGATTATATAAAGCTCGACAAGAATGCCGACTGCCAGATCATCCACTGCGTTGACTTAAAGATGGGTAAAGGGGTAAGAGTCTTTGCTGATAGTAACCCGCAGGGTATGTTATACGCTCTGGGTATACTAAACACAATGGACATGGCTTTTGATTTTCGTGATGAGGATCTCGTTAACATCGTAATTGTACAACCTCGCTTGGATCATATCGATGAATGGATGACAACCGTTGGCGAACTTAAGACGTGGGCGCAAGATGTAGTGTCTCCTGCGGCTAACAAAGCGTGGGCGGGAGAGTTAGAATTCCATCCGGGGGACAAGCAGTGCAAGTTCTGCAAAGCGAAGTCTTCTTGTAAAGCTCTTGCGGAACATAGCATTGAGGCAGTATCAAAGATATTTCATCCTTTACCCGAGGTAGAGATTGATCTCAAGGAAGCCCACGCGCTTACTAACGAAGAAATCGGTAAATTAATACCATTAACCGATGGCATTATTGACTGGTGCAAGGCGTTACAAAGCTACGCATTCAACCTGATGGAAGGCGGTACGACTATCCCCGGCTACAAGTTAGTGCAAGGTAGAGCGGGAAATAGAAAGTGGGTTGACGAAGCCGAAGTGAGTATGCTATTATCCAAAAATCAATTTGGGGATGAAGATATATTTCAGCCTCGTAAGTTGTTAACTCCGCCAAATATGGTGAAGTTACTCAAGGTCGCCGGAGAGTCCGACGATCTTATTTCTAATCTTTGGGTTCAGCCCAGAGGTAAACGTACAATGGCGACGAACAGTGACCCAAGGGATGAGATTATCCCAGAGCCACAGGTCGAGTTCAGATCCATTGAACCTTAAAACTGGAGAAGACTTTATGTCTACTAACGAAGAGCAGTTGCGCGAAAAGATGACGATCAATATGAACGACCACACCCGCCCGGTGCGTATCTCCTACGCGAAGATTTTCGACAAGGAAAAGAACGACCTGTCAGGCAACATGGAATACTCTGCGATGTTTCTCATCGATAAGAGTGATACCAAGACAGTGAAGCAGGTCAAGGATGCCATCCATTCCGCGATGACCTTGAAATGGGGAGCTGAAACACCTAACGGGGTTCGTATTCCGTTGCGTGACGGCGACAAGTCCGGGCCAACCGGCGTCCCATCTGGAGCAACACCCGGAGAAGCTCCTTACGGAGGTCACTTCTTCATCAACGCAAAGAACACCACTGATGCGGGGCCAGCCCTGTGGGATCAGCAAGGTGCATTATCCCGCGAGTTTGATAAGGGGAAGATTGCATCAGGGGACTACGTTCTATGCGCGTTGAACACATATGCTTATGATAACAAATCCAAAGGCGTTGGGTTTGGTCTTCAAGGCGTTCAGCTTGTTAGAAAAGGGGAAGCTCTCGGCAACTCCTTCGACGGCTCGAAAGTGTTCGGCAAAATCCCAGTAGCAGCAGATGTCCAAGGTGCAGACGCAGTATCTGTAGACTTTGACAAGATGATGGGTTAAATTATTGGGGGCTGGCACTCGTCAGCCTCCAGTTTTATTCTTCGCAGAAGGTACGCCAATGACCCAAGTTCACTTTGATTACGAAACATATTCCGAATGTGATATACGAAAAGCAGGAGCATATGCATACGCACTTCATCCTTCGACACGCATTCTGTGTATGGGATATGCTTACGACGACAAGCCGCCACAACTATGGGTAGAAGGATTGCCCCTCCCCGATTTTGTTTTACACCCCGATTACTTTGAAGTTCACGCATGGAATTCTTTCTTCGAGTGGGTCATATGGACTCACTGCTGGAAAGACCGCCCAACCCCGCCTCTAGACCAG
>Ga0308025_1000156_pt1 | contig 36510 bp, 32 predicted proteins | sample Neamet422_FD_201298 | JGI IMG/M metagenome (GOLD analysis project Ga0308025, IMG submission 201298) | Marine microbial communities from water near the shore, Antarctic Ocean - #422 | ecosystem: Environmental > Aquatic > Marine > Unclassified | place: Southern Ocean | collected 2014-10-03
GAATGCATACGAGTATGTCTAAAATATGGAAAAAAGAGTAACCTAGCAATTGCTTATGAAAATATTGCTGAATCCTATGAATTAAACAACAATCATAAACTAGCATTATCTGCTCTAAGAAAATCTATCCCTATTAATGATAGTTTAATGAATATTAAACAAACAGAATTACTAATAACAGTTCAAAAACAAAAAAACAAAGAGCTAATAATACAGCACGATAAAGATGAAGAAAAGAAATGGAAACAACAAATTTTAATTTTCACATTAATCATTTCATTCATTATTGCAATAATAGTATCTCATATATCAATCAAAAGAAGGATTGAGAATGCACTCCTTTTACAAAAAAATAAAGCTTCAAGAACAATTACTGAAGAATATGAAAAAATTGCTAGCTGGATTGCCAATGAGTTACATGATGATATTGGCGGGACAATTGCTGCGATAAGACTTAATATGCTACACACTTTAGAAAAGGTTGAAAAGGCGTATGAAGAAACGATTAAATTAGGGAAACCAACATTCGAAATCACTATCTCAAATGCTGAAAAACTAGTACACTCAAGGACTTTAGAGATATCAAGTCTTGCAATAGTTAATCAAAAGATACGCAAGTTATCTCATACTCTGTCCCCAATTACATTCCAAGGGCAGAGTTTCACAAGCTTAATAGAGGATAAGATTACTGATCTCTTTCCCAACAATTATAAAATCACCATACATTGTTTACCTGAAGATGAGCTTAATAAAATAGAAGAAAATCTAAAGTTTAATATTTACCGAATTTTACAAAATCTTAGCGCTAACATAGTAAAACATGCTAATGCAACAGAAGCTAATATCCAAGTTATAGGCCATAAAGATCATCTGAATATTATTGTAGAGGATAATGGCATTGGTTTTGATAAAGAAAAAGAAAAAAATGGAATAGGATTACAACTTATAAATAAAAGACTGTTGTTATATAATGGAGAAATGGAAATAGATTCTCAAAAAGGAAATGGATCTACAATAATTATAAATATCCCTTACGAAAAAGCATGAGTATAATAGCTGAAAAAAGAGTCATCATTATTGATGATCATAAACTATTCACTAACGGACTTTCTTCAATTTTAGAAAGCATTGGACTAAGGGTTATGTCAACTTTTGATAGTGCTAAAAAAGCTGTTCTTTATTTACAGAACAATGAAATTGATATTGTTTTTTCCGACATCAATATGCCAGAGATGGATGGATTAAAATTGTGCAAAAGATTAAAAAGAGATCAAATTAAAGCTAAGATAATCATGCTAAGCATGTATGAAGACCCTAACATTATAAAAGAAGCTTTTGAATGTGGTGCAAGCGCATACCTAAGTAAAAATACTGAGAAAGAGGAAATTATTAAAGCAGTAGAAAAAAGTCTTGACAATAAACAATATGTAAATAAACGCCTGCTAAAAAAGAAAGAACAAGTGCAGGAAGAAGATGAGTTTACACTTAAATATAAATTAACTCTCAGAGAAAGAGAGGTGTTACAGCTAATGCTAGATGAAGCCAGCAATAAACAGATAGGAGAAACCCTAAACATTAGCACACGGACAGTTGAAACTCATAGAAAAAATATAATGCTAAAGCTTGAAGTTAAAAATAATATTGGACTTATCAAAAAAGCGCTAAGCTTTCAGCTCTTTTAAACGCGAGAGTTAACAATCAAAATTACATAAGCATTAATAAATATGAATGTAGAAAAGGATAATTCTGACAAAAGCAAACCAATCAATATTATAATTGCTGATGACCACACAATTTTCTTAGAAGGAATAACAGCACTTATTAGTAGTGAATATATTAATGTCGTAGCAAATTGTAAAAATGGGCAAGAAGTTTTAGATTTTCTAAAAGCACAAGAAGTTGACTTAGTAATATCAGACATTAACATGCCTGTAATGGACGGAATTACATTAGTAAAAAAAATAAAAAAACTATATCCAAAGACTAAAATAATGATGCTCAGCATGTATGAAGAAAGACACATTATTAATAAGGCAATAAAAGCAGGAGCTAACGGATACATGAGTAAAAATTCAGGGAAAAAGGACATACTCAATGCTATTGAAAGTTGTATGAGAGGCGAAAAAGCAACCTTTACAAGACAGAGTAAATTCACTCAAAAGAGCATCCAAAACATTGACAAATCAATAAAAGAAATTTCGTTAACCGATAGAGAAAAACAAGTTCTCAAACTAATTACTCAGGAAGCATCTAACTCAGATATTGCTTTATCTTTAAACATAAGTAAGCGTACTGTTGAAACACATAAAAAAAATATAGTTTTAAAATTAGGAGCAACAAACACAATCGGATTAATTAAGATAGCCCTAAAAGCAAACTTTTAAAAATTTAGAAATCTAATTTTTAACTATCTTCACACGTAACCAGCTAATTATAAACAATTTACTAAAAATACAATACGAATTTCACTTAGTGGTGAATACGTATAGTTTAAATCTAAAGCACCCTCTATACTTGTAATATGATTTTTAAAATGATAAACGTATTCGGACAAGCATCTTTATTTTTACACACAACAGCAACAAAGTATAAATCTTAATGGCTAGAGCAGAAGTTTTTTATTTATTTATTTTGATTATTCTTATTTGTTTATCACTTGCAATAGTGATGTTATTATAGACATTTCACTCAGCATATTCTTAACCAAAAGTTTAGATTTCTGGGGATATTAGGGGGTAGTTTCTAACATGTTCCACCCTCTTTTTTCGACTTATATATCTCTTAAATATTTCCTGCAATTATTTTCATCAATCTTTAACTGACTTTTCAAATCCTCTAAAGAATCAAACTGTTTTTCATCTCTAATTCGTTTTAAAAACTCAACTTTTATCTCGGAATCATAAACATCTGCTGAAAAATCAAAAATATGCACTTCTACTGAATGTTTATCCTCATTCAAAGTTGGTTTTTTTCCAACATTTAACATGCCAAAATATTGCTTGTTTTCCAATATTACTTTAACTACATACACCCCATCTCCAGGCAATAATTTCCATTTATTTTCGATCAGAATATTTGCAGTCGGATAGGCTAATGTTCGGCCAATTTTATTCCCTTGGACTACAACACCATTAATCGGATAATTATACCCCAAATAAGAATTAGCTTTCTCTATATCTCCAGCAGACAATAACTTCCTTATTTTTGTTGAACTAACAGTAACTTCCGCTTCATCTTGTGGTGGAATTTGTTCTAATTTAAAATTATATAACTCCGAAAGCTCTATCAATTCATCATAAGACCCCTCTCTATTCCTTCCGAAATGATGATCGTAACCAACAACCATATGTTTCATTTTCAATTTATTTACTAATAAATCTCTAATAAAATTAACAGATTTTGTTCTTGAAAAATCTTTAGTAAACTCCTGAATAACAAAATGCTTTATTCCTGATTTTTCTAATTCTTTTATTTTTTCCTCAATTGTATTTAACAATTTCAGTTTCTGATCCTCAGGCTGCAAAACATGCCTTGGATGAGGATAAAAAGTAAGTAAAACACTTTCTCCACCTTCCTTTTCAGCAATTTCATTCATGCGTTTTAAGACATATTTATGTCCTTTATGTACACCATCAAAAGTACCTAAAGTTAATACTGACTTAATATCTGATGGAAACTGATCTATTGAATGATAAACTTTCACTTATTTATTAATTTTAGGTATGTTGAAAAAGTGTTCAAAATTAACAATTAATTTAAACCGATTAATATTAGCACAATACAATTTAAAAATAGTAAATTTGCAGCCGATTTAAATTAAGTATTTTAACGACTTTAAAAGATATAAAAATGTCAACAAACACGGGGAAAGTATCACAAATTATTGGGCCTGTAATTGATGTTTCATTTGAAAACAATGAAGCTGGATTACCTAACATCTATGATTCATTAGAAATCACAAGAGCTGATGGAACGAAATTAGTATTAGAGTGTCAACAACATATTGGTGAAGATACAGTAAGAGCAATTGCTATGGAAACTACTGATGGTATTAGTAGAGGAACTACAGTAGTTGCAACAGGATCACCTATTAAAATGCCTATTGGAGAACAGATTAAAGGTAGAGTTTTTAATGTAATAGGAGATGCTATTGATGGAATGGAAAACTTAGACCGTACTAACGGACTACCAATTCACAGAGATCCACCTAGATTTGAGGATTTATCAACTGCTACTGAGGTATTATTTACGGGTATAAAAGTTATTGACTTAATTGAGCCTTATGCAAAAGGAGGTAAAATTGGTTTATTTGGAGGAGCTGGTGTAGGGAAAACAGTTCTTATCCAAGAATTAATTAATAATATAGCAAAAGGACACGGTGGACTTTCAGTATTTGCAGGTGTAGGAGAAAGAACACGTGAAGGAAATGATTTATTAAGAGAGATGTTAGAATCAGAAATCATCAATTATGGTGAAGATTTTAACAAATCAATGGAAGAAGGAGGATGGGATTTATCGAAAGTTGATAAATCAAAATTAGGAGATTCAAAAGCAACATTTGTTTTCGGACAAATGAACGAACCACCTGGAGCAAGAGCAAGAGTTGCACTTTCAGGACTTACTATTGCTGAATACTTTAGAGATGGTGAAGGAGATGGTAAAGGGAAAGATGTATTATTCTTTGTTGATAATATTTTCCGTTTTACTCAAGCAGGATCTGAGGTTTCTGCATTGCTAGGTCGTATGCCTTCAGCTGTAGGTTACCAGCCAACATTAGCAACTGAGATGGGAACAATGCAAGAACGTATTACTTCTACTAAAAACGGATCGATTACTTCTGTACAAGCAGTATATGTACCTGCTGATGATTTAACTGACCCTGCACCTGCTACAACATTTGCTCATTTAGATGCAACTACTGTACTTTCAAGAAAAATTGCTGAATTAGGTATTTATCCTGCAGTTGATCCATTGGATTCAACTTCAAGAATTTTATCTCCTGAAGTAGTTGGTCATGAGCATTATAAATGTGCACAGGACGTAAAAGAGTTATTACAGAGATATAAAGAATTACAAGATATTATTGCAATTTTAGGTATGGATGAGTTATCTGATGAAGATAAATTAGCTGTACACAGAGCAAGAAGAGTACAAAGATTCTTATCACAACCTTTCCATGTTGCTGAGCAGTTTACAGGATTAAAAGGATGTTTAGTTGATATTGCAGATACTATTAAAGGATTCAACATGATTATGGATGGGAAAGTGGATCAATATCCTGAAGCAGCATTTAACCTTGTAGGTTCAATTGATGAAGCAATTGAAAAAGGTGAGAAAATGTTAGCTGACGTTAAATAATTAAAGCATGATATTAGAAATAATAACACCAGAAAAAGAAGTTTTTAACGGAGAGGTTACTTCAGTAAAATTCCCTGGAGAATCAGGTGACTTTGAAGTACTCAATAATCACGCTTCTATTATTTCAACTTTAACAAGTGGAAATATAAGAGTGATTACTATTGAAGATAAAACTGAAAACTTCACAATAAATGGTGGCGTAATTGAAATGAAACAAAACAAAATTATTGTTTTAGCTGATTAATTTACAAGCATAAAATTTAGAAAGAGGATTACATTGTAGTCCTCTTTTTTTTATGTTATTTTTGAAAAATGAAAAATTACTTTTTTATAATCCTTATTTACAGCATTCTTTTAAGTTCTTGTTTACCGAAACAAAAATTTGAATTACAAGAGGGTGATTTGTTATTTCAAGATTTAGATTCCTCTCCTCTTTGTGATGCGATTGAACTAGTAACACCAGGATACAAAGACGCTAATTTTTCACATATCGGTTTAGTAGTTTTAGACAATGATACCCTTAAAATTTTAGAAGCTATTCCTCCAAAAGTTGTTTTAACAGACATAAAATCTTTCTTTAATCGCTCTTATGATAAAGAAGGTAGGTCTAAAATAATAGCAGGAAGATTGAAAGATGAATTTCAACATACAATTAAAGATGCAATTATTTATGCTAAAAGCAAGATAGGAATAAAGTATGATGAAGTATTCTTAATGAATAACAACTCATACTATTGTTCCGAACTAATCTTTGAAGCATTTGAAAAAGATTCTATTTTCAAACTAAAGCCAATGACTTTCCTTCATCCAGAAACTAATGACACACTAACTGTTTGGAAGGATTACTATTCAGAATTAGGTATTAAAATTCCACAAAACGAACCAGGAATTAACCCTGGAATCATGTCCTTATCTGACAAAATTGAGATCATCTATTCTTATGGCATACCTGATGGAATGAAACAATAGCAAACCCTACTTCTTATTTATAAATAATAATACATTTGCCGAAAATCTGGCATACAAATAATCAGCTACAATTACATACAACTAAAATGAAAAAAATAATATTAATTACCCTTACATTAGCACTTGCAATATGTAATTTAAAAGCTCAAAATTCACTCAAAAAAACTCTTGATGAAGTTATTGTATCTGCAAACAGAGCGCAAACCCAGGGGAATATTACTAATGTTCAAATAATCGGCTTGGAAGAGATCGAGAATGCACCTGTACAAACTATTGAAGATTTATTGGAATACGCAATGAATGTTGATGTAAGACAAAGAGGAGGTCAAGGAGTTCAAGCAGATATTAGTATGAGAGGAGGTACTTTTGAACAAGTACTTGTCATGTTAAATGGCATTAAATTAAATGACCCTCAAACAGGACATCATACCATGGATTTACCTCTAAGTTTAGAGCAAATTGAAAGGATTGAAATAATCACTGGTGGAGCAAGTAGAGTTTTCGGGAATTATGCCTATACAGGAGCTATCAATATTATTACAAAATCAGAAATGGCTAATTCTATTAGCATTAGTGGTGGCGAAAATGCATTTCAAAGTGGAGGCATTAATTACCATACTTCTACTGGAAATCTGAAACACAATATTTCAATAAATCAGAAAGAAAGTGATGGATATATTGAAGGGATGGACTACAAAATAAAAAACTACTACTACCAAGCAAAAACAAATATTGATGGAATAAATGCACTCTTTAATGCAGGTTATACAAACAAGGAGTTTGGAGCATTTAGTTTTTATACACCGAAATATCCTAATCAATTTGAAAAAACAAAAACTACTTTCGCCTCATTACAACTTAGAAAAGAAGGAAAGATAACTTTGGATAATAAAATATCCTGGAGAAAACATAATGATGAATTTATCTTATTTAGAGAAAATCCATCTTGGTATCACAACTTTCATGAAACAAATGTATTTAGTATGGATATGAATGTGATACAAAAAACAAAAACAGGAACCAATGTAATAGGTATGGAGATAAGAACAGACAATATTATCTCTAATGTTTTAGGTAATGATCTTGAAAGTCCAATTGAAATTGATACTAATAATTTTTATTACAAAGGAGCAAGCAGAACAACAACAAATCTATTTGCAGAAAAAAATATTAACTTAAATAATTTAGCAATATCTGCAGGAATCATGATGAATATTGATTCTGAATATGGAAATGAATATTTTCCTGGCATTGATATGTCATATAATATTAGTGATAATATCAAAGTATTTACTTCATATAATAAATCAATGAGGACTCCTAATTACACTGAGCTATACTACTCCTCTCCTACTAATCAAGGGAACATTAACCTAAAATCAGAACATTCCACTAATCAAGAATTAGGTTTAAAATGGAATGGTAACTCACATAAAACTACATTCACATACTACAAACGAGAAGGGGAAAACATGATTGATTGGGTATTAATAAATGGAGACAGTATTTGGAGGACTCAGAACCTAAGCCAACTTACAACGAAAGGATTTGAATTGAACTCTAGAATTGATATTAATAAAATGTTCAACACTAATCTACCAATTTCAACATTAAACATTAGCTATGCAGTAAACGAATCAGATACAACCTCAGAAGGATTCCAATCTGCATATGTTCTAGATCATTTAAAATCAAATTTTTCATTAACTGCTAGCCAGAATATTGGCAAAAAGATTAGAATTGATTGGAGAGCTTCACATCAAGATAGAGAAGGAGGTTATATTGATTTTGAAAGCGGGGAAGATGTAGAGTATTTACCTTTTTGGTTAATTTCAACAAGACTATCTTACAAAGCATTTAACAACAGTACAATGTTCTTAGAAGTAAATAATCTATTTGATAATGAATATGTAGACTTTGGCAATATACCTCAACCAGGAAGATGGATGAGAGTTGGAGTGAAAATTACAATCTAGCTAAGAATCTAATTTTTTATTGTTCTGATGTCTATCGGCATCCCTTTCTGTTTTTAGTTGCATCTTTTTATCAAATGCTTTTTGCAAATCGGTATCCGTTTGGTTTGCCAAACAGAGTAATACAAACAATACATCAGAGAGTTCTTCTCCTAAATCCTTGTGGTCAGTTTCTTTAAAGGATTGCTCACCATATTTTCGAGAAATTACACGTGCTACCTCCCCTACTTCTTCTGTTAGGACTGCCATATTAGTAAGCTCGTTAAAATAACGAACGCCATACTTATTTATCCAGACATCAACTTGTTTTTGTAATTCAGTAATCGGCATTATTCTTTATTTTTCAAAAAATTAGAAACTTGTCTCCTGTGCCTTAAAAAATGCACAATTGCATGTTCAATAAGCTGTTCGAAATCATAGGTAACTCCCCACCTTGCATCAAATTTATATTGTTCTATTTCATTATTACTCTTATTTGAAATCTCATTAAATACGCCTTCTGTAAAAGCCAACATCTTTCTAATTTCAATAATTCCATTCTCAGCTGTATCTATAGTTTCATCATACTTATACCATTCCTTTTTTACAACAGAATCTACATAATTTGCATAAGTATATCCTGATTGAACAACATGAAAAGTAACTGTCTTTATCGATTTACAATCAATATCTTTTGTATGCTTATCACTTCCTTTTTCAAATTGAATTTGAGAAATGTTCTTCAAAATATCAATATATTCCTCAGCAGCTTTCTTGTATTCCTGCAATAAAGAAACTAACATCCTATTTCTCATTTATTCTTTATTTTTGGAATCAATTAGTATTGTTACAGGACCATCATTAATAAGACTAACTTTCATTGCAGCACCAAACTCTCCTGATTGCACCTGCCTGCCAATTACTAAAGCCAAATCTTCTTTAAACTGTTCATATAAAGGAACTGCTTGTTCTGGTCTGGCAGCTTTTATATAAGAGGGTCGGTTTCCTTTTTTAGTTTTAGCATGCAAAGTAAATTGACTAACAACAATTACTTCTCCACCTGATTCAGTAATTGACTTGTTCATCACTCCTTTTTCATCTGAAAAAATTCGGAGTGATGCAATTTTACTGGCCAACCACAAAGCATCTTCTTTTGCATCCTCTATCTCAATTCCTAACAAAACTAAAAGTCCTTGCTCAATTTTTGCAATTTCTTTTTCTAAAATTACAACTGATGCTTTTTCTACTCTTTGAATTACAGCACGCATAAATTAATAATCATTTGTTCTAAAACTCTCCTCTTCCTCTACTAGCATTTTTAGGTAATTTTTATAGCGACTTTCAGCAATATCTCCATTTTCTAAAGCTGATTTCACAGAACATTGAGGTTCATTTTTATGAATACAATTATGGAATTTACATTCCAATTTCAACGCAAAAAATTCAGGAAAATAATTAGCTAGTTCGGCTACTTCTAATTCCACTAAACCAAACCCTCTAATTCCTGGTGTATCAATAATGGATGCTCCAAAATCAAGCTCATGTAACTCAGAAAATGTAGTTGTGTGCTGTCCCTGTCTATGAGTGTCAGAAACCTCCTTAGTGTTAATATGCAAGTCAGGTTGCAAATAATTTACAAGCGTAGATTTTCCTACTCCAGAATGCCCTGAAATCATATTCAACTTTCCTTTCATCGCATCTTTTATCTCTGATAAATCATCATGAATAACAGAAGTAGCAAAACAAGTATAGCCAATATTTTCATACACTTTTTTCAGTTTCTCATGTTGAATTTTCAATTCATCACTTAACAAATCCACTTTATTAAATAGAAGTATCACTTCAATTCCATAAGCATTTGCCGCTATCAAAAAACGATCAATAAAACCAGTAGTAGTAACTGGGCTACTTAAGGTTATCATAAGTAAGGCTTGGTCAATATTTGCCGCAATAATATGGGTTTGCTTACTTAGATTTACTGATTTTCTAAGGATATGATTTTTTCTATCATATAACTTTACAATCATCCATAGTTCTGATTCTTGAACCACCTCAACCTTATCGCCAACTACAATTGGGTTCGTACTTTTTATTCCTTGAATCCGGAATTTTCCTTTTAAACGACATTGTACAATTTCTCCTATATCCGTTTTTACGGTATAGCGTTTCCCTGTTGTTTTTATGACTACTCCATTCATTGGTGCAAATATACAATTAGATATCAGACAATATAAATCCTATCTAGAAAAATGTAATAACCAGTATCTTATTTTTTGTACTTTAGCCTCAAATGGAAGAACAAAATTTATTAATATTATTTGAAATCATTGCCTTTGCAACTGCTGTATTTTTAGGAATACATTACCTCAGTTCAAACCAAAAAAATAATAAATTTTTAGGATGGTTTTTAGTTTTAGGTTTCCTGCCCGATCTAATCCTATATATTTTTTACTTTATCAACAAACATGAATCTGAAATAGTATTTCTAAATACTTCATTTTTATACATTCCCTTTCTGTTTTTCTATGCACAAAATATAACATCTCAATTTTCTAAAAAAAGTTGGAGACTATTATTTCCAGCATTTCTTATAACTATCCTACATTGTATTTTTCAGTTTGAACAATCGAATATCTACTTTGTATTGGAACATATTTTATCTTATCTTTTTAGTATTTATATTTGTTATTTAATTCTAAAAACTATTCATACGCATCAAAAAAATATAGCACAATATTTTTCATCATTGGAAGAAAAAACATTAAACTGGTTACGCATACTTAGTATTATTCTTATTGCATTTAACCTATTATGGTTAATAGAGGATTTCATCTCAATCTTTACTCCTTGGGAATTTTACTTTCCAGAAATTTCTGCTTTCGCTACCATCATCACTATCTACTGGATAGGATTTAGCAGCTTAAAGCAAGCAACTATTTTTTCAAACAACATTATTTCAGATGAGGAAAGTGAAGAAAAAGAAGAAAAAGAATTATCCAAAATAGAAAAAGAAACATTTCAAATATTAGAAAGGATTATGCAAACTGATGCCTTGTACAAAAATGAAAATTTAAATTTATCAGACTTAGGTATTCACCTTAAAACAAACGATAAATTACTCTCAAAAATAATAAATACAGCTACAAAAGATAATTTTTACAACTATATAAATAGTTATCGCATTCGTTTTTTCAAACAATTACTTAACGAAAAACAAAACACACACCTTACTTTATTTGGTTTAGCGCAGGAATGTGGATTTAAGACCAAATCAACTTTTTATACTGCTTTTAAGAAGGTGGAAGGCTGCACACCAAGTGAGTGGTTACAAAAAAACAAGTCCGAATAGCGGTATTCGTACTTTAAACCCATCTTCTTAAACACATTTAAATACTTATTCTGGTTATTATTGCAGTATTAATTTAAAAGTTTAAAAATGAAAAAAATACTGATTCTACTATTCTCGCTTCCACTTTTAGGAATTGCACAAAATACGGTCTGTTTTACTATTGACCCTAACCCAAATACAAATGATGTAGCCCTTGCTCCTTTCACAAAATATGTAGATGTACTTGGTTGCTTTAGTATTTATGCTGAAAGCACAATATCAGACGCACAAGTTTTACATGCAGCTGCAGTTGCAGCCGAATTATTGGACAACAATGAAGACGGAATAGTAGACGACCCTTCAATTGAAACACAACTAACTAGTGAGAATGCTTTAATGCCAATTTTCTCAGCAGAAGGCTCTTCAGCAGAAAACACTTTCTTCAATAACTATAACGGAAATGGCGTGAGTGCAGTACTCTACCAAAATGAAGTTGACCCTACACAAACAGGTCACTGGGGAGATGATGCTACAGTGGAAGAAATTATGCACACCATCAATCATGTGGGACATACCAATGTTTATCCTGCTGCATTTAGTATGCAGGCTAATTCTTCTTTAATGTCAGCCGCTATGGATGCTGCCAGAGGAGGACAATTCATGACAATTCCAAACCCTTATCCTGCTGCTGCTTGGTATCATTATGATGACCAAACTTGTGATTATGAATGTATGATGATTGAATATATGTATTGGGCTTCAGTAAGTAATATGGGGATTTTGGATGATGCCCAAACAGCTGCAGGAATTGCAAACGAATGGGAGCCTTACAATGCTACTCTTTTACAAAGTATGGATATTTTGATGTATGCATTAATCACAGATGCACAATTCAAACTACCTCAACTTGCTCCTGATGGAAATTACTGCCCTACCCCTTCTGCTATTAATGAAATAGATACAGAAAGGAAACTGATTAAAATTATAGATGTGTTGGGTAGAACTACAATAGCTACAAATAACAATCCCCTCTTCTATATTTATGACAATGGAAGTGTAGAAAAGAAAATAATTATAGAGTAATTCTTTTCTCTTTTTTATCTTTACCACATGTCAATCAACATTAATAAAGTTAATAAATTTTACGGAAAGCAACAGGCACTGACTGATGTTTCCTTTTCACTAAACAAAGGAGAAATAGTCGGATTCCTTGGTCCTAATGGAGCTGGGAAATCAACACTTATGAAAATTATTACTTGTTATTTAGAGCAAGACAGTGGTAAGGTGCAAGTTTGTGATTTGGATACTATAGAACAAAACTTAAAAGTAAAAGCAAAAATTGGTTATCTGCCAGAACACAATCCGCTTTATACTGACATGTACATTAAAGAATACCTAACTTTTGTTGGCAGAATTTATAAAGTTGAAAACCTTAATAATCGTATTGATGAAATTATTAGCCAAACGGGATTAACTCCTGAACAAAGCAAAAAAATAGGAGCACTTTCTAAAGGATTTAAACAAAGAGTTGGCTTAGCAGCAGCATTAATTCACAATCCTGAAATATTAATTTTAGATGAACCTACAACAGGTTTAGACCCTAATCAATTGGTGGAAATAAGAAACCTAATAAAAGAAGTAGGAAAAGATAAGACTGTATTACTCTCCACACATATTATGCAAGAAGTAGACAAAATGTGTAACCGAGTAATCATTATCAATAAAGGTAAAATTGTAGATGATAAATTGATTTCAAATTATCATAAAAATAATATTGACCTAGAGGAACATTTTAGGAAATTGACTGCCTAAGCAAAACTCCCAACAATTTTTTGCACATTGTCCGACTTACCCATAGTATAAAAGTGAATACAAGGCGCACCAAATTCAATTAATTCTTTCGTTTGTTGTATTGCCCATTCTACTCCAACTTGCCTTACTGCTTCATTCGTTTTACACTTTAGCACCTCATCCACTAGAGGGTTAGGAACATTCAGGTGAAATCTTTGTGGCAATAGTGTTAATTGCTTTTTAGTTGACATAGGTTTAATCCCAGGAATAATTGGAATTGTAATATCATTTTCTCGGCATAAGTTTACAAAATCAAAATACTGCTGATTGTCAAAAAACATTTGAGTAACAATATAATCGGCACCTGCTTCTACTTTCTTTTTTAAGAAATGAATATCCGAACGCATATTGGGTGCTTCAAAATGTTTTTCAGGATAACCTGCAACCCCAATACAAAAATTAGTTGGTGCTGAGCTTTTTAGATCTTCATCCAAATAAACCCCATTATTCATTTCATGTACTTGCCCTAATAATTCTGAAGCATATTGATGTCCATCTTGCTCAGCTGAAAAATAAGTCTCTGACTTTATAGGATCACCCCTAAGTACTAAAACATTATCAATCCCTAAGAAATCCAAATCAATTAATGCATTTTCAGTTTCCTCCTTACTAAAACCTCCACAGATAATATGAGGCACAGTATCCACTTGATATTTATTCATAATAGCAGCACAAATTCCCACGGTCCCTGGGCGTTTCCTTACCGCTCGTCTTTCTAATAATCCATCTGCTCTTTTCTTATATACAAACTCTTCCCTATGATACGTTACATCAACAAATGAAGGATTAAATTCCATTAAAGGATCTAAAGAAGTATAAATAGATTGTATGCTTATTCCTTTTAAAGGGGGTAATATCTCAAAAGAGAATAATGTTTTTTTTGCGGTTTTAATATGTTCCGTTACTTTCATAATTTCATTTTATATGTTTGAGCGGAGCCACTTTTCCACCTGTTCTACACTCATGTTTTTTCGTTTTGCATAATCTTTAATCTGGTCATCTTGTACTTTTCCAACACTAAAATATTTAGCATCAGCATGTGCAAAATAATAACCACTTACAGTTGCATTAGGACTCATAGCCATACTTTCAGTAAGACTAACATTTATACTTTTTTCAGCATTTAACAACTCAAATATTTTTAATTTTTCAGTATGATCAGGACAAGCAGTATAGCCAGGAGCTGGTCGGATTCCTTTATACTCTTCCTTAATCAAATCTTTATTCTCAAACTGTTCATCAGCTGCATATCCCCAAATTTCTTTTCTGATTTTTTCATGCATATATTCGGTAAGTGCTTCAGCCAGTCTATCAGCAATAGCTTTAAGCATAATACTATTATAGTCATCATGATCTTTTTCATAAACAGCCAATTGCTTTTCAATTCCCAGCCCTGCAGTACATACAAAGGACCCCATATAATCTTTCTTTCCTGAAGTAAGTGGCGCAACAAGATCAGATAAACACCTATTGCTTTTACTCTTTTTTCCTTGCTGACGCAAAAAATTATAAGTAGCAATTGGTTTTCCATTTTCAAACAAATGCACATCATCACCATCTGAATTTGCTTGCCAAACACCTATAACTGCTTTGGCTTGTAACCAATCATTTTTAATGATATTATCTAACATTGCATTAGCATCATTCATTAACTGATTTGCTTGTTCAGCAAATAACTCATCCTTCAAAATATCTGGGTATTTTTTACGCATTTCCCAAGTAAAAAAGAAAGGAGTCCAGTCAATATAATTACGAATAGTTGCAATATCAATATTTTCAAAAACTTGCACACCCAACTGATTGGCAGCAGGAATAGTTGAATTTTCCCAATCTGTTACAGTAGCATTTTCTCTTGCCATACCAATACTTAGGTATTCTTTATCTGACTTTCTATTTAAATAATTTTCCTTAATAGTTTCATATTCTTCAATAACCGATGTTCTGAAATTTGCTTTTTCTTTTCCTAATAATTTGCTCGCTACTCCAACAGCTTTGGAAGCATCTAGTACATGTACAACCGTATTATTATTGTAATGCTCGTTAACTTTTACTGCTGTATGAACCTTAGATGTTGTAGCGCCCCCAATCATAAGTGGTACTGTAAAATTATTCCTTTGCATTTCCTTAGCAACATCTATCATTTCGTCCAATGAAGGAGTTATTAATCCGCTTAACCCAATCACATCAACTTCATTTTTTATGGCTTCTTCCAAGATTTTATTAGCAGGAACCATTACCCCCAAATCAATAATTTCATAATTATTACAGCCCAAAACTACACCTACAATATTCTTTCCTATGTCATGAACATCTCCTTTAACGGTAGCCAAAAGAATTTTTCCCGCCTTGCTACTTGCTATTTTTTCTTTTTCAATAAAAGGAGTAAGAACGGCAACTGCTTTTTTCATTACCCGTGCACTTTTCACTACTTGTGGCAAAAACATCTTTCCGGCTCCAAAAAGCTCTCCTACCACACTCATTCCATCCATTAACGGCCCTTCAATTACATCCAAAGGTCGAACTGATTTTAAGCGTGCCTCTTCAGTATCCTGTTCAATAAAAGCAACTATCCCTTTTACTAAAGCGTGTGACAATCTACCTTCAACTGATTGTTCTCTCCAAGACAAATCCTCCACTCTTTTCTTTCCTTCTCCTTTAATATTATCTGCCAAATCAACCAAACGTTCAGTAGCTCCATCATCTTTATTGAGCAGTACATCTTCCACAGCTTTCAATAAATATTTCGGAATATCTTCATACACCTCAATCATTCCTGCATTTACAATTCCCATATCCATACCGTTATTAATAGCATGAAACAAAAATGCAGAATGCATAGCCTCACGGACAATATTATTCCCTCTGAATGAAAAGGAAACATTACTCACACCTCCACTTACTTTTGCGTGTGGTAAATTTTCTTTTATCCATTTTGTAGCTTTGAAAAAATCAACTGCATAATTATTATGTTCATCAATTCCAGTTGCTACTGTTAATATATTAGGATCAAAAATAATATCCTCAGCAGGAAAACCAATCTCATCTACTAAGATATGATAAGCTCTTTTACAAATTCGAATTTTTTCTTGATAATCGGCTGCTTGCCCTTTCTCATCAAAAGCCATCACCACAACAGCAGCTCCATATTTCAAAATGGTTCTGGCATGCTGTTTAAAAACTTCCTCTCCTTCTTTTAAAGAAATAGAATTAACGATTCCTTTTCCTTGTGTACATTTCAAGCCCGCTTCAATTATATGCCATTTGGAGGAATCCACCATAATCGGAACTCTAGAAATGTCAGGATCAGAAGCAATTAAATTTAAAAAGTGTGTCATGCACTCCTGCCCTTCTAACATTCCGTCATCCATATTAACATCAATAGCCTGCGCTCCACCTTCTACCTGATGCAATGCTACTTCGAGTGCTTTTTCAAGATTATCATCTTTGATTAATCTCTTAAATTTTTTAGAACCCATCACATTGGTACGCTCACCAATATTTGCAAAATTACTTTCTTGGGAAATGGTAACCGCCTCCAATCCACTCAAGCGCATGGCTTTTTTAAGTTTTGGTATTTCTCTAGCTTTATATTTTTTGGCAATCCGTGCAAACTCGGCAATATGTTCAGGAGTTGTACCACAACAGCCACCAACAATATTAACCAAAGAACTTTGCATAAACTCTTCTAATTGCATGCTCATTGCTAATGGACTTTCATCATATTCTCCCATTTCATTTGGCAATCCTGCATTGGGATAAGCACTAACAAAAAAGGGTGCTTTTTGAGCTAATTCCCTCACATAAGGACGCATGGCTTTTGTACCCAAAGCACAATTAAAACCAACACTCAGCAGTGGAATATGTGAAATAGAATTTAAAAATGCTTCTGCAGTTTGACCAGAAAGTGTTCTTCCACTTTCATCTGTTATTGTCCCAGAAACCATAATAGGAATTCGTATACCTTTTGATTCAAATACATCCTCAATAGCAAATAATGCTGCTTTACAATTAAGGGTATCAAATACGGTTTCTACTAATAACAAATCTACTCCCCCATCAATCAAAGCATTTACTTGCTCAGTATAAGCTTCCTTCAATCCATCAAAAGTAATATGCCTAAATGCCGGATTATCTACATCAGGAGAAATAGAAGCTGTTCGATTTGTAGGACCAATAGCCCCAGCCACAAATCTTGGCTTATCACTTGTTGAACAAGCAATAGCTACCTCCTTTGCTATTTTTGCTGATTTGAAATTCAAATCATAAACAGCTGATTCTAAACTATAGTCAGCTTGTGCTATGCTAGTTCCACTAAAAGTATTCGTTTCAATAATATCCGCTCCAGCATCCAAATATTCTTTATGAATTGCCTTGACAATATCAGGACGTGTAATGGATAATAAATCATTATTCCCCTTTAAATCACAAGTATGATTTTTGAATTTTTCACCTCTAAAATCTTCTTCAGTGAGTGTATATCTTTGAATCATAGTTCCCATTGCGCCATCAAGCACAAGGATTCTATTCATTAGTAATTGTTCTATCTTATGTATCATAATTAATAAGACTTAACAAAAAAGATAGGTTGGGGAAATTTAAATATTCCTCTCATCTTCCTCCATTAATGGAGTGGGATTTGGCACCTTGAATATACAAGGTTGCCAAGACATCATAGGGCCCATCCCTCCGTCTTTCTTGATAAGTATGCTACAAATAAAAACAAAAAAAACAAAAATGAGTAGCAATTTTAAAAAATTTTATAAATTTGCAAAGTAAAGTGGATAGATTTGGCCTATTGCAACCACTAAAAAAAATGCTAAAACAGTATTTCCTTTAGCGCTTATTCGCCAAATCTTCCTTAAAATAAATTGTAAACTTAAAATTTAAGAAGATGTCATATTATTTCACATCAGAGTCCGTTTCAGAAGGACACCCAGACAAAGTAGCCGACCAAATTTCGGATGCATTATTAGATAATTTTTTAGCCCAAGACCCTCACTCAAAAGTAGCTTGTGAAACACTAGTAACTACAGGATTAACAGTACTAAGCGGGGAAGTAAAAACAGAAGGATATGTTGATGTACAGAAAGTAGCTCGTGATGTAATCCGTAAGATTGGATATATAAAATCAGAATATCAATTTGATGCTGATAGTTGTGGTGTTATTTCAGCAATACACGAACAATCAGCTGACATTAGACAAGGAGTAGTTGAAGGGGAAGGATTGAATAAAGAGCAAGGTGCAGGTGACCAAGGAATGATGTTTGGATATGCAACCAATGAAACTGAAAATTTGATGCCTTTGGCTTTAGATATTTCTCACAAAATATTGATTGAATTAGCGGCAATTCGTAAAGCAGGAAAGGAAATGACTTACTTGCGTCCAGACTCTAAATCCCAAGTTACTTTAGAGTATAATGATGACCATAGCCCTAAAAGAATTACTGATATTGTTGTCTCTACACAGCATGATGATTTTGCAGATGAAAAACCTATGCAACAACAAATTGAAGCTGATGTAAGAAACTTATTAATTCCAAAAATTAAAGCACAGTTATCTGCTGAAAATGCTGCTTTATTTGGCGGAGAGAAATACCATGTTAATCCTACTGGAAAGTTTGTAATTGGAGGACCTCACGGAGATACAGGATTAACAGGAAGAAAAATTATTGTAGATACTTATGGTGGAAAAGGAGCACATGGTGGTGGTGCTTTTTCAGGGAAAGATCCAAGTAAAGTTGACCGTTCAGCAGCTTATGCTACTCGTCATATTGCAAAAAATCTAGTAGCTGCTGGTGTAGCTGAGCGTATACTAGTACAAGTAAGTTATGCTATTGGTGTAGCTGAGCCAATGGGGATTTTTGTAGACACATATGGAACTTCAAAAGTAAATTTAACAGATGGTAAAATTGCTGAAATAGTAAAAGAGATGCCTTGTTTTAACTTAAAACCAGCATCAATTATCAGCCGTTTAAAGCTGAAAAATCCTATTTATTCCGAAACAGCAGCTTATGGACATATGGGAAGAAAGTCTGAAATTAAAACTGTTAAATTTTCAGTTGGAAAAGAAGAAAAAGAATTTGAAGTAGAAACTTTTACTTGGGAAAAATTAGATTGCCAAGAACAAGTGAAATCTGCTTTTAAGTTATAATAAAAAAATACTATTTTTAAGGTCGCAATTATGCGGCCTTTTTTTTGCCTTAATTATATGAAACAAGTACTATTCCTACTTTTTGTTACTTTCCAACTTTCAGTTTTTTCACAAGTGGAAATGAAATACAATTCAAGCACTGAAGATTTACCGAATTGGGTACAACTAATGTATACAGAAAATCCTGATGCAGGAGAAGTCATTGAGGCTTATACTAACTATTATCAAAAGAATGAGTTAGTAAAAAACAAGCACACCCAATATTACAAAAGATGGCTTAGAGGTATTAGTAGATTCTCTGACGCTAAACCTACTATTACTAGTTCAAAAAGTTCAAATCAATGGGAATGTGTTGGTCCTTGGGATTTTGATAAAGATGCCGCAAGTAGAAGTTATGCTCCTGGAGCAGCACATGTTTATACTGTAGAACAAGCTGTAAGTAACCCTAATATTTTATACGCAGGAAGTGCAACTGCTGGAGCTTGGAAAACAATTGATAAAGGTACAAACTGGAATTTAATAACTGCGGACTTAGCTTTAAATGGAGTATATGCAATTGAAATAGATTTCACTAATCCAGAAACGATCTATATCAGTGGGAATGGAGGAATCTATAAATCATATGATGGAGGGGCAAACTGGACAATTATTGGTGATGCCGCTTTCACCAATCTTTCTCACTCTATTAAAGACATGAAACTAAAACCCTCAAACAATCAAGAGTTTTTTGTAGCTTCTGATGAAGGACTATATCATTCTTTGGATGGAGGGCTAAATTTCACACAAATAATGAGTGGTGAATTTTTAGAAATTGAATTTCATCCTAACTCAGCTGATACCATTTATTTTGTAATGAAAAATGGAGATAAAACTGAATTTTATCGTTCTGACAATGGAGGGATTTCATTAACAAACTTCACAAATGGGTGGCCCAATCCTGGAGTTGGAGATGATCAAAAAAGAACTGAGATTGCAGTTAGCCCTGCTGCACCAAATAAAATTGTTGCACTAGCAACAGGAGATGCAAACGGTGGAAGTGGTCTTTATGGAATCTATATAAGTGATGATAAAGGAGAAAATTGGACATTTCAATGCTGTGGCCCTCAGCCTGCAGGCGTTCCTGACACCAACAACATCAATATGATGGGTTGGCAACCAACTGGTTTAGATGATGGAGGCCAATATTATTATGATTTAGCACTCGCAGTAAATCCAACAAATGCTGACATTATTCATGTTGGGGGAGTTAATCATTGGATATCGTTTGATAACGGAGTGAGCTTTTCTTGCCCTTCAAAATGGAGCACTCCTCACAAAAAAGGATATGTACATGCTGATATTCATGATATCAATTATTTTGGGAATGACCTTTGGTTTGCTTGTGATGGAGGAATCTTTTATTCGGACAATGATGGAGATAGTATTTTTAAGAAACAATACGGAATTGCAGGAACTGACTTTTGGGGATTTGGAGTTGGATTTAAAGATGGAGAAGTAATGCTAGGAGGAACGTATCATAACGGAACGCTACTAAAAGATGGTAATACTTATGTAAATGATTGGATATGTACAGATGGTGGTGATGGGATAAGAGGGTTTGTAAACTTTGGCAGTCCCAGAGTTGCTTATAGCGATTATGGAGGAAAAACACTTTCGGGTGACAGAACTATCAATATCAGCACCTTTTCCTTAGACAAGAAACCAAATGCATCCTATATTGTTGGAGAATCCTCACAGATGGAGTTTGACCCAAGGTGTTATAATTGGAATTATATTGGGAATGACAGTACTCTTTGGCTTTCCAAAAACAATGGAGCATCATATTCTGCTGTTCATCATTTTGATGATAAAGTAACTTCAGTTGAAGTAGCTTGGAGCAACCCAGATGTAATTTATTTAGCTACTTGGGAAAGCTGGTGGGGAGATAAAAAAATATTCAGAACAGATGACGCAGGGAAAAACTGGACTGATATCACTCCTACAAATATAAACGGACAAGCTTGGATTCCTTACGATATAACAATTAGTAGTGATGATGAAAATACATTGTGGATCGCAAGATGTAGTATGTATGGTGGCGTACAAGATGCACAAGGTTATGAAGTGTTTAAATCATCAGATGGAGGTACAACTTGGGACAACTGGACTACTCCTACCCTTGACAATATAAATGCAAGTAATATTGAGCATCAAAGAGGAAGTAATGGTGGAGTTTATTTAGGTACAAGAGATGCTGTATATTACCGAAACAAAACAATGAGCGATTGGAGTATTTACGATAATAACTTACCAAAAAGTACTTTCTCCACTCAGCTAGTGCCTTATTATCGTGAAGGTTTGTTAAGAAACGGAACAAACAGGAGTGCTTACGAAATTGACCTATTTGAAAACACACCTCCATCCGCACAGATTGCCGCCAACAAACTAAGTATTAATTGCATGAATGATACGGTTCAGTTTGTCGACCATTCGGCAGTTCGTTTAAATAGCGCCTCTTGGCAATGGACATTCCAAGGGGGAACGCCAAGCACTTCAACTTTAGAAGATCCGATTGTAGTGTATGGAAATCCTGGAAGCTATGCTGTTACTTTAACTGTAACTGATGCATTTGGGACAAGTACACAAACCTATACCGATTTTATTACCTATACTGATTCTGTTTTTCCAATTACAAATTCAACTGCTTTACAAGAAGGTTTTGAATCGGGGAATTTCCCTCCAATAAATTGGGAAACACCGCCAGCTTCTTTTTCTTGGCAAAGTATTGTTGTGGATACAGGAATAAATTGCCAACCAAATACGGTTGCTTATATAAATCATTATTATATTGAACAAAATGGAAAGGAAGCCAGTTTAATTTCTAACAAGGTGAAGTTAGGCGGAGGTAGTACTGCTCAAAATTGGCTAACTTTTGACTATGCTTATGCGGGTTATGCAGCAGGGTATGATGATGGTTTGCGTATAGAAGTTTCTACTGATTGCGGAACTACTTGGGATTCTATTTATGGAGCAATTGGTCCTGACTTGCAAACTACTGCTTATGTAGGAAGTCCTTGGTATCCTACTTGTGGTTCCTGGGCAACTGACAGTATTAACCTAAGTAATTGGGGTTTGAATGGCGATACTATTATGGTCAACTTTGTAGCGATTAACGATTATGGAAACCGCTTTTTCATGGATAATGTAAATATTAACGGACAAAATATTCTTGCTATTGAAGAGGGAGAAAATACGAATATTTACACATCAATTTATCCGAATCCCACTAAAGGAATCTTTAGTATACGAACTGATGCTAGCCATATGAAAGTAGAGGTTTATTCTACCCTTGGCAGATTAGTAGCCAATGAAATAATTAGCGGTGGCTTACAACAGATTGACATCAGCAAGCAACCTAAAGGAGTTTACTTTGTAAAACTGATACATAACGGAACAACAGAACAAAGAAAATTGGTGGCACAGTAATTAGTTGTTAGACCAACAACTAATCCACCTTAACTTCTTCTTCCAAAATAGCTTTATCAATTGCAGCACGCAACTTGAGTAATTCTGCATAAGAGAATCTATTTGTTTCCTTCCATTCATTCCCTTTTTTGTAGATTTTATCTACCTCATATACTTTTTCAGTATAATCTCCATTAACCCCTGTTTTTTGATTTTCCCAAACAGTTACAACTGCCTTTCCTGATTTATAAGTTGTTGGGCTTTGTGAAAATGCAGTAATAGAAATAAGCATTAATCCTGATACAATTAGTTTTTTCATCATTTATGATTTAGTTATTTAAAAAACAATACTACAAAAAATAAATTTTAGCATAAAAAAAGCCCACCAAATTGGTGGGCTTTCATCTAACTAACTAGTAACTAAAATTAGTAGACTAAATATGTATCACCTCATCATAAGCATCAGCAACTGCTTCCATAACCGCTTCACTCATTGTTGGGTGAGGGTGAATTGCTTTTAATACTTCATGACCTGTAGTTTCTAATTTACGAGCAACCACTGCCTCAGCAATCAATTCCGTAACATTATATCCTATCATATGGCAACCTAACCATTCGCCATATTTAGCATCAAAAATAACTTTTACAAAACCATCTTTATGTCCTGCAGCAGATGCTTTCCCTGATGCTGTAAAAGGAAATTTCCCTACCTTAATTTCATATCCTGCTTCTTTTGCAGCAGCTTCTGTCATTCCTACTGATGCAATCTCTGGGCTAGCATAAGTACAACCAGGTATATTTCCATAATCAATTGGTTCAGGATTCTGACCAGCAATTTTCTCTACACAAGTAATTCCTTCAGCAGAAGCAACATGAGCAAGTGCCTGATTTGGCAATACATCACCAATTGCATAGTATCCGTTCACATTAGTATTGTAGAAATCGTCTACTATAATTTTTCCTTTTTCTGTTTTAATCCCTACTTCTTCCAATCCAATATTCTCAATATTAGCAGCAATTCCAACAGCAGAAAGAACCACATCACATTCTATAGTTTCTTCTCCTTTTTTAGTTTTTATAAGTACTTTACAACCTGCACCAGCAGTGTCTACTTTCTCAACTGATGAGTTAGTCATTACTTTAATTCCTGACTTCTTGAATGATCTTTGTAATTGCTTAGAAATATCAATATCCTCAACAGGCACAATATTTGGCATGAACTCCACAACAGTAACATCAGTACCCATTGCATTGTAGAAATAAGCAAACTCTACACCAATTGCTCCTGAACCAACAATCACCATTTTTTTAGGTGCAGCTGCTAAACTAAGCGCTTCTCTATAACCAATTACTTTTTTACCATCTTGTGGTAAATTAGGTAATTCTCTACTTCTAGCTCCTGTTGCTATAATAATATGTTTTGCTGAATAATCAGTTGATTTACCGTCAACAGTAACAGCCACCTTATTTCCTGGTTTTACTTTTCCAAAACCATTAATAACTTCTACTTTATTCTTTTTAAGTAAGTATGCAATTCCACTACTCATTCCATCAGCAACATCTCTACTTCTTTTAATAATTGAAGGAAAATCAGCATTTGCATCTTTTACAGTAATTCCGTAATCCTCAGCATGGTTAATATATTCAAAAACTTGAGCTGATTTTAATAATGCTTTAGTTGGAATACATCCCCAATTTAAGCAAATTCCACCTAAACTTTCTTTTTCAATAACCGCTACTTTCAATCCTAATTGTGACGCACGGATAGCCGACACATAACCTCCAGGACCACTTCCTAATACAATAACATCATAGTTCATTTTACTATTTTTTTAAGTTCTTATTTAAGGCTACAATATTAGATAAAACATCTTGAATTGAGATATCGTTCATACATCTTTTTTCACGACTACAGGAGTTTCCAAAATAACAGTCGCAACCACTAGTAGGTTCAATGATTACACCTCTTCCATACAATTCAAATTCATGCACATTAAAGATGTTATGAAACAGCATCAATTGCTTTTTAAGTGCCAAGGCAATGTGCATCATCATGCTTACTGGTGTTACAATAATATCTGTATTATTGGTAATGGCAATAAACTCTTCCAAGCTAAAAGTCCCTAAATATGTTGCTCCCGTTTTCGATTGATAATAACGATTCATTTCATCTTCATCAGGCCCTCCCATTAGCAGACAAAAATAACCTTGCTTTTCTAAATCCTTAATGAGCTCCACCCAATAATCTTTTGGCCAAAGACGAGTTTTCCATCTAAGGCCACAGCCGGTATTAAGTCCAATAATAGTTTTTCCACCTGCTAATGTTTTAAATTTTTCTTTCCATTGATTACTCAAATCTTCATTTAAGTTAATCATATACTCTTCCTTATTGAATTCAAAATGGCAGATTTCGAATATCTCTTCCAAATAATTCTTAGTATTCTTTTTAGAAATATGGTCAAAAAGACCTGTAATCAGCTTATGTTCTGCTTTTTCAGTCGCAATATCAATATGGTTATCTTTCCAAGTAAAACCATACTTTTCCTTAGCACATACATTGGCAAGCAACATACAAGCTTCCTTATCTTTATCTAAGTTAATTGCAATATCAAATTGTTCATTTGCAATTGTGTAAAGGGAAGTAGCATCCCATTTATAAACAACATCCACCTTTCCTTTTGGTAATACTTGAGGAGAATGGGTTATCCAAGTAAAATGGCAATTTGGGTATTTTTCCTTGTATTTAGTCAGTAATGGAGTAGTCCTAATCACATCTCCTATTGCCCCTAATTTAATAAATAATATCCTTGGAGTTGCTTTATCATAATAACTACAGTTATCACACTGTACATCATGCTGTTTATTGGGCTTACAAGGAATATGACCCTCAAAATACCTGCAATCATACTTTACATCTTCTTTTTTCATTTCGCTAATTTCGTTAAGGCAAATATAGTTTTTTGATTTATATATTTCTTTGGAGTCTTCATGATTTTAAATTCATTAATTCGTACATTATCAAATCATCAAATTTCTATTTTAATCTTTTACCTTTGTGCTTTAAATAATTTAGATGATTAACTATACTATTTCTTATTCAAATCCGCACAGACACTTTGTTGATTTTGAATTTACTGCCAAAACAAATGGCGCAAATAAGATGCAGTTTCAACTTTCTGCATGGCGTCCTGGAAGATATGAACTTGCTAATTTTTCGCAAAACATTCAAAAATGGGCTGCCTTTGACGAAAACAATAACCCCCTTGCATTTCAAAAAATCACAAAAGATTTATGGGAAGTTGTTACTGAAGATGCTATGGAAGTTACGATTACCTATAACTTTTACTCTAATCAATTAGATGCAGGATCCTGTTATTTAGATGAACATCAATTGTACATAAACCCTGTGCATTGTATGTTTTATATTGTTGGCAGGAAAGAAGAAAGCTATACTTTAAAGCTAGAAATCCCTAGCACTTATAAAATTGCTTCCTCTATGGAGCAAGAAGGAAATACCTTAACAGTAAAAGGTTATGATTTGTTAGCAGAATCGCCATTTATCTGTTCGGACAGTTTACAGCACGGAACTTATGAAGTTGATGGAATTACATTTCATATATGGTTTCAAGGAGAGTGTAAACCAGATTGGGAAAAACTTAATAAAGATTTTATAGCTTTTACTAAAAGTCAGATAAAACACTTTGGCGGATTTCCTGTTGATGAATATCATTATATTTTTCAAATTACTCCTTACAGAAGTTATCATGGAGTGGAACATACCAAAAATACCGTTTTACTTTTAGGTCCTGGGAACGAAATAATGAATAAAAGATATGAAGATTTATTGGGAGTTTGTTCACATGAGTTATATCATACTTGGAATATAAAAGCTATCAGGCCAGTAGAAATGTATCCTTACGATTATACTAAAGAGAATTACTTTAGAACCGGTTTTGTTGCTGAAGGAGTAACTACTTATATGGGAGATATGATACTGTATAATTCTGGAGTATTTAATTGGAAAGAGTTTATTAAAACTCAGAATCAGAATTTAGAAAGGCACTTAACTAACTACGGAAGATATAATTTATCTGTGGCTGATAGTGGTTTTGATAATTGGTTAGACGGTTACAAATTAGGTTCTCCTGACAGGAAAACATCTATCTACCCTGATGCTGCACTGTGTATGCTAATGGTGGATTTGGAAATCATCAGAAATACAGACGGAGGAAATAGCTTACATTCTGTTATGAAAGAGTTGTATGAAGAGTTTGCACAAAAAGATAAAGGATATTCTGAAGATGATTTTAGAAATATCTGTGTAAAATTTGGAGGACTAAAAGTTGCTGAGATTTTTGAAAATCATATTTATGGAACTGAGAATTATATTCCTACACTCAAAATAGCTTTAGAAGTTGTGGGTATTGAATTAAAAGAAAAGAAAAACCCTAACCTTTCTGCTCAATACTTTGGATTTGTAGCTGTAAAAGAAAATCAAAAAGTAATTATAAAGAAAGTAGAACCAAACTCTGTAACAGATGAAAACGGAATAGCTCCTGAAGATGAGATAACAAAAGTAAATGGAGAAAAGATAGAAGGAAAGCTCTCAGATATTTTAAAAGAATGTAAAGCTGAAGTAACTTTCACAATAAAAAAGAAGTTTTCGGAAAAAGCAATACCTTTAGCTATTGGAAATAATTATCAATTATTAGAATTTGTAATATCAGAAAAGGCAACTGAAGAACAAATTGTTTTAAGAAAGGTTTGGAGTAATTAAAATGAAAACAGTAAAATTACATAATAAAGAATTTGAAATATTTATTACTGAAACTGAAATTTCAGCAATAGTTCATTCAATGGCTAATCAGATTAACAATAGTGTAATAAAAGATCCTCTTTTTATTGCTGTTTTAAATGGATCTTTCCTTTTTGCAGCAGATATTATGAGAAAAATTACTATTCCAAATTGCGAAATATCCTTTATTAAACTCTCCTCCTATTTAGGGACAGAAAGTACAGGTGAGGTAAATGAATTAATTGGATTAGGTAAAAATATTAGAAACAGAAATATTGTAATTTTAGAAGACATCATTGATACCGGAATTACATTAGAGAAAATAATATCATTACTTGAAAAAGAAGAAGTGGCAGATATAAAAATCGCTACATTATTGTTTAAGCCAGAGGCTTATAAAAAAGAGATTGAAATTGACTTTATAGGAAAATCAATCCCAAATGATTTTGTTGTGGGATATGGCCTAGATTATGACGAAATTGGTCGTAATTTGCCACATATTTATAAACTAAAAGAATAGAACATGTTAAACCTAGTATTATTCGGCCCTCCAGGGGCTGGGAAAGGAACACAATCAAACCTGTTAATTGACAAATATAATTTAGTACACCTTTCGACAGGGGATATTTTAAGGGGAGAGATTACAGCAGGAACAGCCTTAGGCATAGAAGCGAAAGCAATTATGGATAGAGGTGATTTAGTTTCAGATGAAATAGTAATTGGTATGATATCTTCCAAATTAGATAATAACCCAAATGCAAACGGATTTATTTTTGATGGTTTCCCAAGAACAGCAGCACAAGCTGAAGCTTTAGACGCGTTATTAGAAGGAAAAGAAACTTCAATATCCGCTATGCTTTCATTAAAAGTAGAAGATGCTGAACTCATAAAAAGATTACTTGCAAGAGGGCAAGATTCAGGAAGAGCAGATGATAAAAATGAAAGTATAATTGCCAATAGAATTAATGAGTACAATAACAAAACAGCTCCTTTAAAGGATTTTTATGCTGCCCAGAAAAAACTTTCAGAGATTAAAGGCACAGGAAGTGTAGAAGATATTGCTCAAAAATTAAATACTGTTATCGATAACCTATAATGAGAGTTAAAAATTCAAACTTTGTTGATTATGTAAAAATCTTCTGCCGATCAGGTAGAGGTGGTGCTGGTTCATCTCATTTCTTAAGAGACAAGACTACCGCAAAAGGTGGCCCTGATGGAGGTGATGGAGGACATGGTGGAAGCATTATCATTAGAGGAAATAAACAAATGTGGACCCTACTCCACTTACGCTACAAAAAACACATTTTTGGCGAACATGGTGGAATAGGAACTGGAAACCATAGTTTTGGGAAAGATGGGAAAAGCAGTTATATTGATGTCCCACTAGGTACAATAGGAAAAGATGCTGAAACAGGAGAAGTCCTTTTTGAAATTACTGAAGAGGGAGAAGAACATATTATAGTTAAAGGAGGTATGGGAGGTAGAGGAAACTCTCACTTCAAATCCCCTACTAACCAATCACCAAGATACGCACAACCAGGAGGAGATGTTGTTGAAGGATGGTTTGTTTTAGAACTAAAAGTATTAGCTGACATTGGTTTGGTAGGCTTTCCAAATGCTGGAAAATCAACTTTACTTTCGGTAGTTTCAGCTGCAAAGCCTAAAATAGCTAATTATCCGTTTACTACATTGGTTCCAAATTTAGGAATTGTTTCCTACAGAGGAGATAAATCTTTTATTATGGCAGATATTCCCGGAATAATTGAAGGCGCTTCAGAAGGAAAAGGATTGGGATTACGATTTTTGCGTCATATTGAAAGAAACTCCGCATTGCTATTTATGGTCCCTGCGGATTCGGATGATATTGCAAAGGAATACGAAATATTGTTAGGAGAATTACAGAAATATAATCCTGAATTATTAGATAAGGACAGGATACTTGCTATTAGTAAATCTGACATGTTGGATGAAGAGTTAATAGCTGAAATTAAAGAAGAATTACCAACTGACCTTCCTTCTTTATTTATTTCTTCAGTAGCTCAACAAGGAATAACTGAACTGAAAGATTTAATCTGGAAAAAACTAAATGAATAATGGAATATCTGAAGAAAATAGATGAATATTTTTTCAGATTAATTAATTCTGCTGGATGGGAACAAATGGATGAGTTGATGATTCTCATTTCTTCAAAATGGTTCTGGATTCCGCTATATCTTTTTATACTATACAAGCTCTACAGCAAATTTTCTGGTAGTTTTATTAAAATATTACTATCCTTAGGTTTACTAATTTTTCTAGCAGATTTTGGTTCAGTTCATTTGTTTAAAGAAATTTTTCAAAGAGCAAGACCCTGTTATGCCCTAGAGGGAATAAGAATAGTAGACGGATGTGGAGGTCCGTTTGGTTTTATTAGTTCGCATGCGGCAAACTCTTTTTCTCTTGTATTTTTCATTGCTTTACTTTTCAGAAATTATTGGGGATTTGTACATCTATTCTCTTGGGCAGTACTAGTTGGCTTTAGCAGAATTTATTTAGGAGTTCATTATCCTTTTGATATTTTGGGCGGTATGTTTTGGGGACTATTTGTAAGTTTGCTAGTATATTCTATTTATAAAATGAAAATAAAAGATTTTGATTGGCTTTGGTTTGTATGGCTTGCGCTAGTTTGTATTTGGAATTTTGTTTGGCCAAGCGTACCACCTATTGCTGATGTATTAGTAGCGGTAATTTTATCGCTAGCAGTAATCACAATTAAAAAAAGAAATACATGAAAAAAATACTATTAATATCCTTAGTACTTCTAACAGGATTTCAATCTTTTTCACAGAAAAAGTCAAAAGGTATTTCCTTTTCTCTGCAAGTAAGCTCAGAAAATGAAACAGAAAAACCAAAGCTGGTTATAGGTATTGTTGTTGACCAAATGCGTTACGATTACATCTACCGTTTTTGGAATGATTTTGGAAATGATGGTTTTAAAAGACTTATAAATGAAGGTCATTTTTTTAGGAATGCACAGTTCGGATATGTACCAACTTACACTGGGCCCGGACATGCAAGTATTTTTACAGGAACGACTCCATCTGTTCATGGGATAATAGCCAATAATTGGTACGATAAACAATCTAGCGAAATGGTGTATTGTGCTGGTGATGGAAGCAGGGAAACAGTTTGTAATTGTGAGAAAAATCATACAGATGTTGTTTCAACTGACGGACAAATGTCACCTCATCAGATGCTAACAACCACTATTGGAGATGAAATGCAATTGTTTAATCCAGAATCAAAAGTGATTGGAATCTCTTTAAAAGACAGGGGAGCTATCCTTTCGGCAGGTCATGCGGCAGATGCTGCTTATTGGATGGATAGTAAAGGAGAATGGATTACTTCATCTTATTATATGGATGAACTTCCTGATTGGTTAAAAGAATTTCAAGATGAAAATCCTTCTTCAAATTATTTAAAAGGGGACTGGAAAGTAGAAGAAAAGTTTTCTCATAATTTAGATTCTCTTTTTATAAATGAAGGAGGTGGTGGTATAAAAAGCACACCTTTTGGAAATACAATTTTAAAAGAATTAGCAATAGAAATATTGAAGAATGAAAAATTAGGTTTGGGAAATAGTACGGATTTTCTTTCTGTTAGTTTTTCTTCTACCGATTATATTGGCCATCAATACGGCCCACATGCAGCAGAAATTAAAGACACTTACATCCGTTTAGATAATGATATTGCAGATATTTTGAATAATCTAGACAAAGAAATTGGTGCGAAAAATGTTGTTCTTTTCATTACTGCTGATCATGGTGTTGTTTCTGAACCACAGGAACTTTTAGAAAGAAATATTCCTGCAGGATATTTTGATGGGTCTGTTATGAAAAAAGAATTATCTACTCATCTAATTGCTAATTATGGTGAAGGAGAATGGATTAAAAACTATTCCAACAACCAATTGTTTTTAAATAGAAAGTTAATTTCAGAACGCAACATAAACCTTCAAGAAATTGAGAGAAAATGCGCAAATTTCTTTTTAAAATATGAATGGGTTAAAAACACTTATACTGCAACTCAAATACATGAAAATGAATATAATGATTCATTCCACTCCTTAATTCAAAGAGGTTATAATCAGAAAAGATCAGGTGATGTGATTGTCAGCTTACAAACTGGTTGGCTATCGTCTTACTGGGAAAAGGGAGGTACAACACACGGGTCATCTTATAGTTATGATACGCATGTGCCACTAATCTTCTGGGGAGGAACAATCCCTCAAGGACAAACGGACAGAAAAGTAAATATCCGTGATATTGCACCAACAATTTCTACAATTTTAGGAACAGCATATCCAAATGGCTGTACTGGAAATCCTTTACAAGAAGTAACTGAGTGAAAGAAATAAAGGCAATAGATTATTCAATTTGGATTGGAGAAAATTCCCTTTCTAAACTTGATATTTCTACTTACTCCAAAGTTGCTATTTTGGTAGATGAAAATACAAAGAGGGATTGTTTACACAAACTTCCAAAAATAGAAAACGCTTTAATTATTGAAATTAAATCAGGGGAAGAATACAAGAATATCAGCACTTGTAATTTCATTTGGGAACAACTCACGATAAATAATTTTGACCGAAATTCACTACTTATCAACCTAGGAGGAGGAGTCATTGGTGATATGGGAGGGTTTTGTGCCGCTACTTATAAAAGAGGATTAGATTTTATTCACATTCCAACTACTTTACTAGCCATGGTGGATGCTTCAGTGGGAGGTAAATTAGGAATTGATTTCAAAGGACTTAAAAACCAAATTGGACTTTTTAATAATCCTAAATCTGTATTGATTTCTTCTGAATTTTTAGAAACACTTGTTGAAAATGAGTTGAAATCAGGTTTTGCTGAAGTGGTGAAACATGCCTTAATTTCGGATAGTTCTCTTTGGGTAAAATTGAAGAATCTACCTTTTACTGATTTGGATTGGGAAGATATTATTGATACCTCTGTTCAGATAAAAAATAAGATTGTTTTAGCAGATCCATTTGAAAAAGGAGAACGAAAGAAACTCAACTTTGGTCATACTTTTGGTCATGCAATAGAAAGTTATTATCTGGAGAAAGGAACTCCCATTTCACATGGAGAAGCAGTATTTATGGGAATGATATTAGAGACTGAAATTTCTGATTTATCAGAAACTAAAAAAAATGAGATTAAGAATTATATCCTCAGTAATTTTGCTTTACCGTATACGCCAAAGAAATCAAACTTACATAAATTTCTGATTAACGATAAGAAAAACCAAGATGGAAGAATTAATTTCACTTTATTAAGTGAGATAGGAAATTGTTCATTCGACAATCTTTTCTCTCTAGATGAATTATAAAATTCATCATCCTACAAAAGTGGTGGAGTGTGAAATTGATTTACCTGCTTCAAAGAGTATTTCCAATCGATTATTAATCATACAAGCACTTTGCAAACAAGAATTTGAAATTACAAATCTGTCAAATTCTAATGATACAAAAGCATTACATAAAGCTTTAAAAGCTACTACAACTACAATTGATGTTGGTGCTGCTGGCACTTCTTTTCGGTTCTTAACGGCTTATCTTTCTACTTTGGTTGGTGATAGGTTTATCTTGACTGGAAGTAATAGAATGAAAGAAAGACCCATTAAAGAATTAGTAGATGCTTTACTAAAATTAGGAGCTGAAATAGAATATTTGGAGAAAACGGGATTTCCACCTTTAGAAATTTCAGGTACTGACATATCAGAAAAAAAAGTAAATATTGACGGAAAAATAAGCTCTCAATTTATTTCTGCTCTTTTATTAATTGCTCCAACTTTAAAGAACGGAATAAAACTTAAAATTTCAGGAGAAATCGTTTCTAAACCTTACATAATAATGACTTTAAAACTTATGGAAGAATTTGGAATTTCTCATACTTGGAAAGAAAATACAATTGAAATAAAACCACAGAAATATAGTTCCAAAAATTACAGTATAGAAGCTGATTGGTCTGCAGCATCTTTTTGGTATGAGATAGCCTCACTTTCTAGTAGCTGTAATATTACATTAAATGGATTAACTGGAAATTCTATTCAAGGAGATAGAAAAGTTATGGAGTTATTTAAAAATTTAGGAGTGCAAACTAAATTTAAAAATGGAAGTATCATACTCACTAAAAAAGAAGAAAATTACATTTCAAAAGAAATAAACTTAATCAACACACCCGATTTATACCAACCTTTAAAATGCACTCTTTTTGCCAAAAACTTAACAACTAAATTTTTAGGTTTACAAACCTTAAAAGACAAAGAAACAAATAGAATAAAAGCAGTAGAAAAGGAATTATTAAAGCTGGATACAACGAAAGAAATAACTACTTACAAGGATCATAGAATGGCAATGAGTTTTGCGCCTCTATGTTTAAAATATGACAAATTACAAATAAATGATGTGGAAATAGTAGATAAATCATATCCTAACTTTTGGAACGATTTAAAAAAAGGAGGTTTTATAATAAAGCCATTAACTCACTAAGGCAAAATATCTCATGTACTACTGCGTGCTTGTGAGCTAACTTATTTGGATTAAAATAAACACCCTGCATACCAATTTGTTCAGCACCTAACACATCAACAGGGAAGTCATCTCCTATCATAATACTTTCATCCAGCTTTGCCTTTGCCTGTTCCAAAGCAAATTCAAATATTTTAGCATTTGGCTTCTTCACTCCTACTTGTTCGGAAGTTACAATGACATCAAAATATTGTGTTAAATCAGAAGATGCTAATTTAATGTGTTGCACCTCTTCAAATCCATTAGTAATTATATGGAGTGAGTATTTTTTTTTCAAATACAATAGCACTTCATGCGTATAAGGGAAAAGGGTAGTTTTTAGGGGAGATTGTTGTGTGTATGCCAAGCCAAATTGTTCTGCCAGTTCTGAATCATCAATATCGTATTCGGCCAAAGCAAGTTGAAATCTTTTCCCCCTTAACTCTTCTTTCTTTATCTTGTCCTCACGATATAACTCCCATAATTTTTCATTATGTATTTTATATTTTTTTATAAAATTATCGGGACTATCTATTCCCTTTTCAATTAGTTTAAAGTCCTTAATTAATTGCAAAAGAGTTGTGTGAGAATTTTTTTCAAAATCCCATAACGTACGATCTAAATCAAAAAAAATGTGTTTTATCATTAATCTAAAAAGCAGTAAGAGCTACCGAAAGCACTAATGACCAACCTACAACTGAGGTAATAAGAATAGGAATTGTTTTTTTCTTTTCAGGAAAAAAGTGAAGTGCTAAATAAGTACCAATAGGAATAGACAAAAATATAGGCGTTAAAAAGGCTATGCCAAATAAACCATATTTACGAGCAGTTTTGATAGCCAATATATTCTTCATACTTCTTTTCTTTACTTTATTTTTTCTTCTTGATGCAATGAATTTATATATTTTATCGCTTAAAAAGGAAAAAACAAAAATACTCAACACTCCTCCTACTACAGAAAAGAGTAGGGTTTGAACAAAAGTAAAATCATACTTAATGATAGACAGTGGTATAGCAAACATAAATTTGATACCACTAAGGAAGATTACAACTAATATTTTTAATGCTATTGACATAATTACTTTTCTTACCTCTTAACGTATATTGCTTTAAAAGGGTTGCTAATTTCGTAAAAAAAGTGACAGCAAACAATTTATAATTTTAAATTCTTATGTACTCAAATTTTCTCGCCAAATGCTAGATCTCCGGCATCTCCCAAACCAGGCACAATATAGGATTGGGCAGTCATCTCCTTATCTTCAGCTCCAAGCCAAAGAGTACAATTTCTAAATGGTAAATTTTCTTTAAAATATTGTATTCCTTCTGAGCTAGCAATAGTTACCACCACATGAATGTGTTTTGGTTTACCTTTTGAAAGAATTGCCTCCATAGCCAATACCATAGAACTACCACTTGCCAACATAGGGTCACACAATATAACAGTCTTACCTTCTAAATCAGGAGAAGACATATATTCAATTTTTATTTCAAAATCACCTCCTCTTTTATGCTTTCTGAAAGCAGAAATGAAACAATTTTCTGAGCTATCAAAATAATTAAGTAAACCTTGATGTAATGGTAATCCTGCACGTAATATAGTAGCCAACACTGGTTTTTCTATCATTAAACTTTCTGAAGAAATACCTAGTGGAGTAGTAACATCAATATTTTCATAAGTCATTTTTTTACTGATTTCATAAGCAAAAATCTCTCCTATTCTTTCAATATTCCTTCTGAAACGCATAGCATCTTTCTGAATATTTACATCTCTTATCTCACGAATAAAATGATTGAATATTGAATTCTGTTTTCCTAGATTAATTATTTCCATTTTTAAGTATGTATTAATTTAACCATCTCCTCATAGACATTACGCCAACCTTTCCATACCCCTACATCACTAAAAGTATCGTTATGCCAAATGCTTATTAACGTACCATCTACTTGTTTTACTTCATTTATAATTTCACCTAACTGTTGAGCCACATCATCAGGATTTAACTGCATATTAAACTTTAAAGTATAATCAACTATTGCAAAAGGATGAACTTTAATAGGTAAAATCTGTTCCATATCTAAATTGTAGAATGTAAAGGAACTAGCAATTCC
>Ga0308025_1000161_pt1 | contig 36038 bp, 27 predicted proteins | sample Neamet422_FD_201298 | JGI IMG/M metagenome (GOLD analysis project Ga0308025, IMG submission 201298) | Marine microbial communities from water near the shore, Antarctic Ocean - #422 | ecosystem: Environmental > Aquatic > Marine > Unclassified | place: Southern Ocean | collected 2014-10-03
GATTTACGACAATATTGAAGATCATATTTATCAGCAATTTCTTGAGTCTTTCTTAATGAATAAGTTGTTAGATTAAAATTATCTTTAAGAGCGGCGTTATAATATGACTCTGATGAGTAGTGAAGGAACTTTGCACCCCAACCTATTAATGAGGGAATAGCATTTAACCTAAGACACATAAATGAACTCGGGTTAAAAAGCGACTTTGCTAAATATTTGTATACTTCGGGACTATTCCAGGGATCAGACATAGATGGAGTGAGCATACCTGCATTCGCAAAACTAGCTCCAAGAGCTGGTCCCTCCTGCTGCTCCAGCAAAGTAACAGATTGTCCTCTTTTGAGTAATTCATAAGCACTGGTAATACCAACTAGTCCAGCGCCAATAACTAGGTTTGTCATATCAACTTATTCCATAAAAGCCATTAATAGTATTATAAATAAGACTATTGGAACAATAAAGCGAATCATGAAATGCCAAAATTCAAACCATTGAGGACTCTCAATGCCTATCTCAATTTCTTTTATTTTTTTAGTAGTAAACCAACCAAAAAATATTGCCACTAACATACTGCCAATAAGTAATAAAATATTAGCTGCTAAAAAATCCAGTGAATAGAAAATTGTTTTGCCTGCAAATAGTGGAATAAACTCTAATGGATAAAAATCTGACCACCTTCCAAAAGATAAAATTGAGAATATTCCCAAAAACCATGCCATTGACGCGGTTAATAAAATGCCTTTTTGACGTCTAATATTCCATTTATCGCTGACCCAAGACACCACACTTTCAGCAATACCGATACAAGAAGATAAAGAAGCAGTAATGAGTAATAAGAAAAATAAGGCACCAAAAAATGCTCCACCCGGCATTTGACCAAAAGCTAATGGAAGTGTTTCAAAAGCCAAACCCGCACCACTCGTTGGCGTTAAACCATAACCAAATACCAAGGGAAATATTGCAAAACCAGCCAGCAAAGCCACAAATGTATCAGCAAAAATAAGAATTACCGCAGACTTTGGTATAGAAACATCATCAGGTAAATAAGAGCCAAATACGATCAATGTTCCCCAACCTATTCCGATAGAAAAGAAAGCTTGGCCAACAGCTTGCATAATCATACTAGACGTAACTTTTGAGAAATCAGGCTCTAATAAAAAACGTGTAGCAGCCATTAGATCACCCGCAATAGCACTATAAATCATCATGACAATGAGAATAAAAAATAGCGCAGGCATAAGCACTTTTACCGCTCTTTCAATTCCTGCTTGCACCCCTTGACGAACCACAAAAATAACTAATAAATAAATGACGGTATTCCAAAATAACAGTTTCCATGGATTATTATTTAATGCACTGAACATCTCCATGGATTCTTTGGCCGTAATACCTTCAAGAGATCCTGAAGCAGCACGAAAGAAATAATCCAAAGTCCAACCTGACATAACGCTGTAATAAGACAAAATGATAAACGCACAAAATACACCAAGACTCCCGACTAAACCCCAAGAACGCGATGCTCCACTTGCTTCGGCGACATTGATAATACTTCCAGGCGCACTACTCTTGCCTCGTCTACCAATAGATAATTCTGTAATGAGTAACGGCAACCCAATAATTAATGCTGCTGCTAAATAAATAAATAAAAATGCGCTGCCTCCATTTTGGCCAGTCACGTAGGGAAAACGCCAAATATTTCCTAAGCCAACAGCAAAACCAACAGAGGCTAGCAAAAATCCATAGCGTGATGACCATTGTTCTTGTGAAACTGAAGAGTTTGATGACATTAATTACCCCTTTTATTTTATGATTTTTTACACTTCTCATGCTAGGTTAATAAGAGTTATAAAATTATTAATTCTCCATCTAGGAATTTACACCATGAAAAAAATAATTACATGTCTCATTGGAATTGCTTTCATTAGTAACAGCCCCAATGCCGATACTTTGATTTATGCAGGCAATATTATTAATGGTATATCTAATCAGATGCAACCTAATGCGACAATCCATATTAATGGAAATACTATCAGCAAGATAGCGCTAGGATTCTCAACACCAACTGATAATGATACCGTCATTAATCTTAAAGAAAGCACGATTATGCCGGGATTAATGGATACTCATGTTCACTTAACTGGTGAATACAATGCAAAGAGCCAACTTCAACGTTTTATTTTAAATGAAGCTGACTATGCATTAAATGCTTCTATGTATGCAAAAAAAACTCTTGAGGCAGGTTTCACTGTGGTAAGAAATCTTGGAGATTCTTACAATGTCACTATTGCTCTGAAAAAAGCTATCAATAATAAGGTAGTGCCTGGTCCGTTAATTCTTACCGCAGGAAAAACCCTTAGCTCAACAGGAGGGCATGGAGATTCAACAAATGGCTGGGCAAAAATAATAATGAATGATCATGGTGCAAAAAATGGCATCGTGAATGGCGAAGATGACGCAAGGAAAGCAGTCAGACAACGTTATAAAGACGGTGCAGATTGGATTAAAATAACAGCAACAGGTGGAGTATTGAGTGTAGCTAAAAGTGGTCAAAATCCTCAGTTTACAGATGCAGAGTTAAATGTAATTGTGAAAACTGCAAAAGATTATGGAATGCGTGTTGCTGCACATGCTCATGGGACCGAAGGAATGAAACGCGCAGTGATGGCTGGAGTCGCCTCAATCGAACATGGCACATACATGGATCGTGAAATTATGCACCTCATGAAGCAGCGTGGCACTGTTTTTATACCCACACTTCTCGCTGGAAGCTGGGTTGCTGAAAAAGCAAAAATTGATGGATTTTTTCCGGATTTGGTTCGACCAAAAGCAGCAGAAATAGGTCCTATAGCAATCAATACATTCACTGAGGCTTATAAATATGGTGTGCCCATCGTTTTTGGGACAGATACGGGCGTATCGGCTCATGGAGATAATGCTAAAGAATTTGCTCTGATGGTAAAAGCGGGCATGCCAGAAATGGAAGCAATACAGTCAGCGACTAGTATTGCTGCCAGTTTTCTTGGCTTAGCAGAAACTCATGGCAGCATTACTGAAGGTAAAATCGCTGATATTATCGCTATACAAGGCAACCCTCTAGAAGATATTCATCTTATGGAAAAAGTACATTTTGTAATGAAAGGTGGAGTTATTTATAAACAGATTCATTACTAAAATTAATCCTTAAAAAAAATACATTCTAATTAGAGAATCATCATATAAACTTTTCTCAATTTCTGTTTAACTTCAGCAGTACCCTTCCATCCATTCGGAAAAACAAAGCTATCTCCTGCTTTTACTTCCGTAACTTGACCTGACTCCGAAGTCAGAATCCAGTGCCCCTCTAATATATGACAGAACTCAGTCACTTCAAGCGATAATTCTAATTTACCTGGTTCGCACTCCCAAGTTCCTGAGATTAGATTCCCTTCCTCAAAAAAACCACTATCAGTTTGCTTTGGCATAGGGCCAATAGCCTCACCGAATGATTCCGTCAAAACTAAATCATTTTTAGATACGCATTGATGCTGTACTTGTATTTCGGGCATTAAATTTCTCCTTTAATTTATTATTTAATTATTATTTATTTCTATTAAGCTTTAGTATTTTGTTCGATCTCTTTTTTCCAATCAGACACATTCATTTCTATTGATATAAATCCTATTATCCAAAGGGCTTCATCCCATGCAAAATAATAATGACCAAGGTAAGCCCAATATCCTGCCATAGACCATAATGCCCCATAAAGTATGAATTTTGCTACTTTAATATAGGATACAAAAGTACCGCTTGTGATTGATTGATCTTGTAACCAAACCATAATCTCAATAGTCATCAATATAAGCAGCCACACAAGAACTTCCAATATATCAACCAATGCTAAATTTTTCTCCAATCTTAAGCCATTGGTATCCGACACAACCAACGCAGGTTCAGTAAAATAAAAAATCTCATCAGATGAGAGTGTTAGGCAATTTTTCAAATCAATTTCTGTATATGCCAAATTCCTTACAAACGAGAGATCCATCGGCACTAATTCACACAAATTAGATATACCTATAATTGAGTTAACTTGCAGTAAATCAATATAAATGACACTAAAGGCATACACCGAATGAACTAAAAATATATAACAAAATATTCTAACAGAGTACATTAACCTATTGAACATTGGTCGACTCAGTGTTTGATCCGATAGCAAGTATGTTTCTAGCTCAAAGAGAAAAAGCAGAATAAGCCAAGCTGATTCATCAATAGTAGTAGCAAATGCACGTGTCCATTCAAGAATTGAGCCTCCATTTCTCATCGTGTATGAGGCAATTCTTACGTCATCGATTATATAAAGGATGAAATTAACAAACAATAAGCTATAAATAGCTATTTTTAGAACTTGTCTAAAATCAAATCTAGAGGTCATTAATCTATTTACGGGCAATCACTAATAATTCTCTGGAGGAGTCATTCGAGCTCGACTTGGAGCCCAGAATGGTTTTTCTTTAATCAAGCAACGAGCCACTTTATCGTATTGTCGTAATTCCTTCTCATAATATATTTCAGCCCAAATTTCACCTTTAAGATACTCAGTTTTTATCATGGCCATTGCAATATTAGCTTTAACAGCTGGCGACCACATGGCAGAAGTAACATACCCAATTTCTAAGGTACATTTTTCATCGCCATAAATATAAGATCCTTCAGCGGGTTTATTACCCTCAATATCAAGTTTTGTAAGTGTGTATTTAGGACCATTCTTCTTATCTAAAAGCAGTGCTTTTCGTCCGTTAAAGAGTGGTTTATTAAAATCAACTAGCCAACCCAAATTAAGCTCAAAAGGGGTTTGATCATGTTGATAATGAACAGTTTTAAGTGCTTCATTGAATTCCATATAAGGCATTATAAACCCTGCTTCCAAACGAGCCATATTTGTGGCTGACTCGCCATAAGGCTGAATGCCGTAATTTTCTCCTACCGAATAGAGCGTATCCCATAATTCCAAGGCATCTTTATTTTGGATCCACAACTCATACCCTAAATCACCAGTAAAGCCAGTTCGTGAAATCATTAACTCACTTCCTGCAAAATCAAAATATCCTATCTGAAAGGGTTTTAAATCTTCTATACCTTTTAAGCCCATTGATTTTAATACAGAGAATGTAGTGGGTCCCTGAAATGACAATCCAGCTAATGTGTCTGTAATATCCTCAATTTCGATTGCATTAAAGCCAAAACTGGCTTTTTTAAGCCAAGCTAAACTTGGCGAACCACAAGTAAGCATAAACTTTTTCGGGCCTAATTTAAAAATTGTCCCATCATCAATCATGCGCCCTTCATTAGTACACCAACAAACATAAGTGACACGATTTTCTTGTAACTTAGTGATATCTCGTGTCACCATCCTATTCAACATAGCCTCAGCAGCATCTCCTTGAATTAAGTACTTTTGCATCGGACAGATATCATAAGTGCCACATGTATTACGAACACAAAAATATTCATACTCAGCATCATAATAATACTCAGCAAATTTATAACCATTCCATACAGACCATGAATCTCTTATATTTAGTGCCGCCTGCCTATCATGAAAAGGAGATAATTTAAGACGTTCATCGGCAAATTTCTGGTCAGTTGTCATACTTTACTCATCATAACAATCGTCCTCAGGGACAGTATTTGGTTTTTTCAAATCCATTAAAATCTCCCTAGCAGAATTTGCACCGCAACATGAAGAAACACCCCCGCCTGGGTGAGTCGAAGAACCGCACATATACATATTTTTTATGGGCATGCGATATTGAGAATAGCCAGGAAAAGGTCGATTAAATAATAATTGATCAATAGTTAATTCGCCTTGGAAAATATTTCCTTCAGTAAGGCCAATCTCATTCTCAATTTCATATGGAGTTCTTACCTCCATGTGAACAATTAAATCTTTAAATCCCGGTGAGTATCTCTCAATTTTATTCACTACAGTTTGACCAAACTGATCTCGCTTCTCTGGTGTCCATGGTCCATCTGCTAATTCTGATGGACAATATTGAATAAAATTAGACATCCAGTGCTTACCAGGTGGCGCCACTGTAGGGTCCCATGCTGAAGGTATTACTGATTCAATAAAAGGGTCATCAGACCAAGTGCCTCGCTTCCAGCAATCATAAGCGCGCTCCATTGTTTCAAGGGATCCGGAAAAAACTTGCCCACCTCTGTTGATGTATTTATTATCCGGTAGTCCAGTAAATTTAGGTAAGGCAGATAAAGCGATATTAACCTTGCCTGATGAGCCTCTAATCTTGAAATTTTTAGCTTTTTCATAAATACCTTCAGGGAGATCATTTTTATCCATTATCTTCGTGAAAGTTCGTTTAGCATCAAGGTTAGACACAACGATTGGAGCATTTATTTCTTCACCACTCTCTAAAGCGACTCCGATTGCTCGACCATTTTTTACAAGAATTTGTTGCACCCCAGCATTGACCCTGATCTCTCCTCCTGCTTCTTTTAGTGCACCGGCAATAGCCTTTGAAATTGAACCCATTCCTCCACGTGCTAGCCCCCAAGCACCAATACTTCCATCAACATCACCCATTACATGATGCAATAAAATATAAGCTGATCCAGGTGAATAAACACCTAAGGCAGTACCAATGATTCCCGCACCAGCCATAGTCGTTTTAATAAGATCATTCTCGAAATAATCATCCAGAAACTCAGCGGCACTCATAGTAAAAAAGCGTACATATTCATAGAATTCTTTCTCACCAAGATTTGAAAATTCTTTTGCTAAAAATAACATCTCTTTGATGTCTCTTGGTTTTAATGAGGTTGGATCTGGTGGCGTTCTCATTAGAGTTTTACGTATTAATTGAGCATAACGACTAAGGTCCGCTTGTAATCTGAACATCGCATCAGCATCATGCGGTGAATGAGATCTCAATTCATTATAATAGGGTCCTTCAGCGTGATAAGCAGAGAGAGTCTCGCCGTTATCACCAAAATTTACTGTTCCCAAATAGGGAACTAAAATTAAGCCATGACGTGTTAAATCAAGATCGCGATGAATAGATTGACGCATCATTGAACAAACATATGAGCAGCTCGAATAATACCAACCATCATGCATCTCTCTAGTAACAGCAGCGCCTCCAATGTAATCATTTTTTTCTACGACCAAAACATTCAGACCCGCTCTTGCTAAATATGCTGCATTAGTTAAGCCGTTATGGCCAGCCCCGATAATGATTGCGTCATAATTCTTCATTTTAAGATCACTTTTGCTGCATTACGACCAGCCGCGCCCATAAGACCGCCGCCTGGATGACAGCCAGCACCACAAATATAAAGATCATCTACTGGTGTTCGATATTGAGCAGCCTCATAAGTTGGCCTCATCATTAACATCTGATCCAATGCCATCTCAGTATGATGCCAATGACCGCCCGTAACCCGCCAATCTCTCTCAAGATCTTCTGGAGTTAAAAGCTCTGCATGAATAACCTTCTCTGATAAACCAGGCGCATATTGATCTAAGGTGGTCAATAGTTTCTTTATAAGTATATTCTTCGCTTCTTCGGACCACCCTCCTTTTTTTCGATACGGAACATACATAACATTTGCAGAAAGGACATGTTGCCCTTGTGGTGCCAAAGCAGAATTATTAAGGCTTGGAATGATTACTTCCATTACTGGTTTTTCTGGGCATTGCCCATATTTAGCATCATCCCATGCGAATTCTATAGCATCCATATTTGGTGCAATGATAAATCGATTATTTGGTATATCGATTCCTTTGAAGTTAGGGATTTCAGATAAAGCGAGATGAAGCTTTGCTACATAGCCATCTGTACGAAGACGATTAATGCGATTCATAAATTCAATTTCTAAATGCTCAGCGCCCACTAAATCAAAAAATGTTTGCTTTGGGTCTAATGCAGAAATAATACGATCAGCCGAAATTTCTTCACCATTTTCTAAAACTACACCATTAGCCTTAACTCCGTTCTTATCAGCGTTGATAGAAATCTTATTTACCCTTGAGTCACATCTGATGTCCACACCAACATCTTTAGCAGCATTTTTTAATGCATCTATTAATGCTTTAATTCCACCTTCTGGAATCATGTATTGACCATGATGCATGCCGCTCATTCGATACAACAAAGTCAATATTGAATTATTCGGTGATCGAGGGGCTTGCGTGGAGCCAATCAAAGCATCCCAACTCAACGTTGCTTTCAGCAAATCAGAATCAAAATTTTCATCCATCAAATCTCTAGCAGGCAGAGAAGCCACGCGAAGTAATTCCCGCATGTCCTTTTTGCCAAGTAATTTAAGTTTTAAACCGATCTGAATAAAAGTCAGTATTTCAGAAAAGTTATTCCCTCCTATAGGAGGCATTGTTTTCATCCAGAATGGCTGCAATGCTTTTGCAAATCGCTTTAAAGAAGCAATATATAGATCATATTGTTCAATTTCCTTATCGGAAGTACCTGAAATTCCATCTTGTGTAACAACTACATGATCACCATCCAGATTAAGACCAATATTCTTCATGCACTCAATGTGTTGTTTATAACCAAATTTAGTTAAATTTAATTCTGAAGTGATTGTTTCTGGAAATTGATTAATAGCATGCGCCACGCTTGCTTTGAAGCCAGGGAAAAATTCACGTGTTGACGCTAAACCTCCAAGATGCTCTGAAGCTTCTAGAAGTAATACTTTTTGACCTGCTTTTCCAAGATAACTAGCACATACCAGACCATTATGACCTCCGCCAACAATGATCGTATCGAAATGCTGCACATTTATTACCTTGATTACAAAACAGAAAATTAAGTGTAAGTGCTAACAATCAAATCATAAAGTCATCATTTCATATGGTGAAAAATATAATAAGGTAAATTTTTTTATGAACACTTAATTAATTGAAATATTCTTATCCCAGTTTAGAGCATTATATTTTTTTAGAATACGAATAAGATCTTTAATAGGGATTGCCTCTCTAGTTCCCCTGTCACTTTCTATAGTAGTAGCCTTAAAAATAGCATTATAAATCGCTTCTTCAGTGGCCTCAGCCGTTGCTGCAAATAAAGGTGACATAGAAGCATTAACCAAAGACAATGAAGTTATCGCTTCATCGCTCAAACGAGGACGTCGCACTGAAGGATGGGTTGAAAAAGCCACTACATAATCACCAGAGCCATTACTTGCATGTGAACCGGTCCGCGCTAAACCCATTATAGCTCGCATTGCCAAACGGTCCAAACTCCTTGCATTTAGTGGGGCATCGGTAGCCACTACAATCATAATCGAACCATCAATCTTATCTTCATTGGCGGTATCAATCAGGTTATCTTTATAAGAGTATTGTTTTAACTCTCTTCCAACTGGAGCGCCATTCATGGTCAGAATACCACCAAAGTTAGTTTGTACGAGGACACCAATAGTGTAGCCACCTAAAGAATGAGGTAATACTCTTGAGCTTGTTCCTATTCCACCTTTCCAGCCAAATGCTTGCGTTCCTGTCCCTGCTCCAATACTGCCCTCTTCAACTGGTCCAGATCGAGCATTTTTTAGTGCCGTAAACACCTCTTCTTTTTGAATCGGATCTGCCCACATATTATTTACTTTGCCATCATTCGTTTCACCAACAATTGGATTGACTGTATGTTCGCCCATTCCTGGTTGCTCATAAATCCATTCTTTAAGCGCATTTGCAGCACTCCAGACACATAGAGTGCAAGTAAGAAGGATAGGTGTCTCTATCTCACCAAACTCGCGTACCTGGGTTTCTCCAATCATCTTCCCATAACCATTACCAACATGAATCCATGCTGGTATCGGATGTGTATAAAGATTTCCTGGGCCAGGAATAATAGCCGTAACACCAGTTCGAATATCATTACCTACAATCTTGGTTACGTGCCCAACTTTAACGCCCTCAACATCGGTTATGGCATTATGAGTTCCAGGTTCAAAAATACCTACGATGAGACCTGCATCGCGTGCCCTTGGCCTCTCATTAGTATCAGAAAAAACTGAGCTAAAGCTAAGTATTAGAATTATGATTGAGAAATAAAAATAATATGGCATGCGATAATATACAGCCATTTTAAAGTTTTATGCAATCATTTGAGGACGTCAAACATATAGCTGTATTTGATTGAAAATTCTTTTCCTTTGGGTAATGCCCCAATAGAGCTGTCATCAAATTCATTATAAACCACATATAATCCTGAGGTCGCTGTTTGTAACCATGAGAAGCGAAGATTTGTGGTGACGGTATCATCCATGCTGTTATGTTGAATCAGGGCCTGAAGTAACATCTTCGGAGTAAATGAATAAGACAATCTCAATTTTGTTAAATTGACTATAAAATCGCCACCAGCAATCGGTAATTCGAAATTTTTATGCTTTAATCCTAACTCACTAGAAAATTTCTCACCAATTCGATACTTAAGTGTAGGTTCTATACTTTTTCTATCTCCACCAAACCGACCACCAACAATATTCCTAATTGAGAAACTAAGTGGTGCACCCTGATTTGTATAAAATACAATCATCGCTTCCTTATGATCGTATGTTCCAGGTTGAACAGAAACACCACTGGTTATATCAAAAGCTTCTTTCACCCCTTCAGTCGTGGTATTCATTCCTGTATCGATTCGATATCCATTTTTAAATTCCCAATGGATATCATAATGACCAAATGCTGACTCCTCATAACCAGTAAAATCTTTATAAGTTTGAATCATTACATGAGGTCGCGCTTCAAGTAACCCATAAAAATCTGCTGGTCTGATACGACGCATTAGGTATGCTTGTGTTTTTTTGTAATTTTTACGATTAAGAAAACCAACTTCTGGATTAAAATTCTCTTCAACTTCAGTATAATTGATGCGTGAATTCCAATTGGCCGAGTCATAGTTCATCTTTATAGCAAAAGCACCTTCTTTGCCTGATTTTCCTGGTGTGCTCGTTTTTGAAGCCCAACCAGAAAATAGCAACTCATCGCTATAACCCCATTGACCATCAAGCGCATAAGTTTGGTTTTGATCGGTTGAACTAGAGCCCGTGATAGCTCCATCGCCCTGTCTATCAACAATTAAGGCGCCAATAGAAGATCTATTTGCAAACTCTTGATTGATTCTAGCAACGGTAAACTTGTTACTAGGTGCAATACCGCCAACCCCATCTACACTCATGTGTAATAAACCAATATTGGTTTTGTCCGATACTTTTCCTGATAGTCTTATACCACCATCGATAGGAACTTGACCACCACTGGCCATGCCAATTCGGCGACTAAAAAATAACTCAGCTTCACGAGCGTTACCCACGGAAAATTGACCAGCATTCTCCAAAAAGAACGGTCTCTTTTCAGGCAAGAATATACTAAAACGATCTAGATTAACGACTTGCTCATCAACTTCAACTTGAGCAAAATCAGTATTAAGAGTGGCATCGAGAGTTAAACTTGGGGTAATAGAGTATTTTAGATCCAAACCAACTTCTTGATTAGTATCACTTTTCACAAGTGACCCACCGCTTGATGAAGTTCCTAGAAAATAAGGAGTTACCTGAAGATTTCGCTGCGAAGGAGCAACGATCCCTTTTAAAGTTCCAGCTGCAGAGACACGATGAATCTTTCTTTGACGAGACAAGGGTGCCCAAAAGGCGATTTCATTATTTCGTCGGATATTACGTTGAAAATTTATACCCCAAACCTGATCCTGACCTTTTCCGTAACGCAGAGTAGAAAAAGGAATTTCCATCTCAGAAGTCCAGCCAAAATCAGTAATTTTAGAAACCACTTTCCAGCTTCCATTCCATTCTAGATTGAAAGCACCGCCACCTGAACTGAATTGACCTGATCCACTGCCACCCTCTTTTGTGACTTGACCATCATATTCGATACCAGCTGGATTTGTCCCAAAAACAAATCCATTTTGACGATCCAATAAACCGTCTATGATTACTTGAAAGCTATCTGTCTCACTCAGCTTGGAGTCTCGTCGACTATCAGCAACAATAATACCTGCCGGATTATCATCATAAGCAACCAGGCCAATATATATTGAGTCATCAGTATAACCGATATAAACCTCAGTTTTTTGACTGGCTGGATTACCTTCTTCTGGCTGGATTTGGGTAAAATTAGTTGCAGCATCTACACCATTCCATGCTGCATCATTACGTATATTGCCGTCTAAAATAGGACTAGAATTCAGTTTAACTGAATTCAATACAGGGCGAGGTAATTGCTCGGGCAAAGAACTAGTTTGTGCAAATAGTGGCAGGCCAGTTAACACTAGTGACCACCCAATCAAGCCTAATAATATTGAACGTCCTTGATAATTCAAAATACTCTCCATATGTTTTATAAGTCAATTTAAAAGAGCTTATTTTCAGCTAATTCAAATTCAAGGTGGATTTTAAATGGCAGCGCTAATTTTTGCTAGTAAAGATATGAGTCTTAACAAAACTTAACCTTTCTTATGGAACTATTAAAAGCTATAAAAATAGGGGCTGTGAATACTTTTCAATCTTATTTTGTACTCAAGATATCATGATAGGCAAATAATCCAGTAGCGCCACCAGTATGAATAAATACAATATTATCTTGGTCTTTAAAATAACCTTGATCAATTAAATCAATCATTCCAGCCAATCCCTTACCGCTATATACAGGATCAAACAACAAGCCCTCTAATCTGGCAAGCAAGAGCACTGCATCATTCATTCCCTCAGTTGGAATTCCATAACCATCGCCAACATAATCGCAGTTAGCTACAATATCATCTCTTTTCACTAATCCTGATAATCCCATATAATCGCTAGTTTCACAGGCTAGCTGAAATACTTTTTCCTCCTGAATTTCTTGTGATGCATTTACCCCAATTCCCAGAACAGGGATATTGCTATTCATAGCTTTTGCGCCGACCACAATTCCTGCTTGTGTTCCGGCACTGCCTGTAGCATGAACGATACTATCAATAACTAAACTTTGCTCATTAGCTTGAGCAATTAATTCAAGCACACAATCAACATAACCCAATGCTCCAATGGGATTAGAGCCTCCACCAGGAATAATATATGGTGTTTGACCATTACTTCTTATCTCGCTGGCAACTTTTTCCATTTCTTCGTTCATGTCAGAACCTTTCGTCACTTCACGAATATTCGCCCCAAAAAGCTGATCTAAAAACACGTTTCCTGATTTCATATAAGCTGAAGAAGCATCAATAACTCTTTTTTCAAACACCAGCTCACACTGAAACCCTAATTTGGCTGCAGCAGCAGCGGTCTGACGAGCATGATTTGATTGCACAGCCCCCTGAGTGATAATGACATCCGCGTTCTTTTTCTGGGCATCTGCAATCAGAAATTCTAATTTTCGCGTTTTATTTCCACCGGTACCAAGACCCGTGCAATCATCTCTTTTCACATAAATTTCAGGACCATTTAAATATTTCGAAAGTCGAGGCAAATGCTCCAAAGGAGTCGGTAGATGGGCAAGCGATACTCTGGGAAATCTGGATAACAACATAGAACAATCCTTATTTAATAATATTTCTCTCTAACTCGATCCCAGAGGCGAATTCTATTGTTCTGAGAGCAAGAATTTCAGTTGATGATATTAAAGGAACTTCAATATCACTAGCTTTTAATATTAGTGGAATCTCTGTACAGCCAGCTATGATAATCTCAGCGCCCTTCGCAATCAAATGTTTTGCCACTTTTACCATTCTATTTTGCATGGGGTTAATTTCTTTCCCATCTTTGATAGAAAAAATAATTTTCATGCACTCCTCCTGCAAACGCTCATCAGGAATAATAAAACTTCTATTAGCTTCGGATAAGCCTTCCTGATAAATCTTAGATTCTAAACATGCAGAAGTCGCCATAATCCCAACAGCCATTTTTTTAGGGTGGTTTTTTGAAATTTCAATCACCGCCTCTTCAACAATGTGCAGAAATGGAATATCGATCACTTTTTTTATTTCTTCAGTAAACATATGTGCTGTATTGCATGGCATCACAATAAAATTTGCGCCAGCTATTTCAAGTTTTTTAGCACTTTCAGCAAGCATTGAGGCAATTTCATCTCTTTGTCCAGATGTTTTAATTTGTCTATTAGGTACATGTGGATTTTGATCCACAATAAGATGAACATGGTCTTTTTCAGTCTTAATAGGATTCAACATGATCACTCTTGACATGAAATCCACTGTTGCTAGTGGACCCATTCCACCTATGACTCCGCCGATCAACTGTTTTTTATCTCTCTTCTTATTCAACCTAAATACCATCAATTATTATAATTATTGAATGAATATTAGCATCATTAAATAAGAATAAAATATTTGTTAAGAACAGAAAAGATCCTTGAATATATGAAGGATGCATATTAATCTTTATATATAAATTTTAAGAAATGATTTTCATTCACATTAAGCAAAATACAGGTGCAATTAACATGAAAAATATATTCTCTTTCACACTGATGATTTTTATTTTATCTGCTTGTGCGGGTACGCAAGAGAAACTTCAGGCTTTTGGTGATTCAGTTATTTCTGGGGCCTCAAAGATAATACCTAATAGAAATAAAGATAATGGCAAACCTGAGGCAGCACCCTTGTCTGCGCCAATAGGCGAACATGCCGCAATGATGATGGATAGTAGTTATGATAAACCCATTGATTATATTCCAGGCGCCTTAGGTGTTTATGATTGGAAAATAACTACTACTGAACCAAGAGCTCAGGAGTATTTCAAACAAGGTATGCAATTAAGATGGGCTTACAATGTAAATGAGGCTGCCAGGTCTATGGCTGAAGCGAGAAGAATCGATCCAAATTGTGCCATGTGCTACTGGGGCGAAGCGTTTGCATTAGGATCTTTCTTGAATGGTCATATGACCACAGAAAAAGGCATGAGAGCAAGAAAAGCCATTCTCAAAGCGGTTGAGCTAGCTGAAGGTAATACATCCGAAATAGAAAAAGATCTTATCATGGCAACTTTAGTTCGCTATCCAGAAAACTGGACTGATGAAACAGCTAAAGATAAAGAAAAACGTCTTCCAACTTACCAAGCATTTTCAGATAATATGGCAGAGGTATTCAGTAAATATTCTGATAACCATGACATTGCCACCGTTTATGGGCAATCATTATTTATGCTAGAAGAAAGGAGAGGTTATCGCAAAAATACGCCAGAATTAATCCATCTTCATAGTATTCTTACAGGTGTTTTAGATGAAAATATCGCTCATCCTGGTGCTTGTCATTTATATATACATGCTACTGAATCGACCGATCAACCAGGAAGGGCTACTAATTGTGCGGATCAATTAAGTGACGCCATTCCAGTTGCCAGTCATATTCAGCACATGCCTGCTCATACCTACAACAGAACTGGTATGTGGGGCAAGAATGTAATGACCAGTATCAAAGCAACGCAATCAGATATTATGGCAAAATCAAATAAAGGCTTCTCTTACGGAACATCACATAACTTGCACATGCTTCTCTATGGGGCATCTTGGGATGGTCAAGGTGCTGTTGCAATTCAGGCGGGCAAGGATTACCGAAAAGTAACCGATATGGCGCCATACGAAACATTGACGCAAATAAGATTTGGGCGTTTTGATGAGGTACTGCAAAATAAAAATATACCCAATGATAAGTATTCTTTAGCATTATTTAAATTTGCGCATGGCTATGCTGGATTAAAAACTGGTGATATTGCCAATGCCAAAAGTATCGAAAAATATTTATTCGAAGCGGCCAAAGAAGATTTTGAATCTAAAACTTTCAGAGGTGATTATAAATCTACTTTAATTGAAATTGTTGCTTTTATTCTCCAGGGTGAAATTAAGATGATTGAAGGGGATCTTGATGGGGCGATTGATTCATTTAATGCATCTGTTAATGCAGAAAAGACACTTGGTTTCAGTGAACCAGGACCATTGCCGTTTTCAGCGCATCATTGGTTAGGTGCCGCTTTAATAGAGGCTGGAAATTATATAGAAGCCGAAGCGGTTTATCGTAATGAGCTTGCAAAACACCCACATAATGGCTGGTCGTTGTTTGGCTTAAGAGAAGCATTAGCAGGACAAAATATCGATGACGCTAAAGTTAATGCAGATTTTGAAGACAGCTGGGCACGTTCAAATATGTTTATTACCTCTTCTAGATTCTAATAAATAGCTAGAATATTGAAATAAAAAAACCGGTCATAAAGACCGGTTTTTTTTCAATCGACGAAGCTTATGGTCGCCAACCAATATGCTCATATTTAACAAGTTGCTGAGGACCTACCTCGGCGCCATAAATATTGCCTTCATCATCAACAGCAACTCCTTCTGCTGCAGTTGTACTTCCATTAAGATCTGGCTGTCCTGGATCAGGAATAAAAAAGACCACCCATGCATCATCTGTACTTCCAATTCTAATACCTCTTTTCCAGCCCCAATTACCTGACCAAGGAACATGAGACTCAGAATCAGCAGAATAAAGAATATCATTTTTATCTATAAAAAGACCGCTTGGTCGGCCAAATTGGGTCCATGTTGCAATCCATTCACCTTCTTGATCAAATATCTGGATACGACTATTTCCTCGGTCACCAACATAAAGTTTCCCTTCTGAATCCATTGCTAATGCATGTGGATCTCGAAATTCACCTTTTTCAGCGCCAGTTACACCCCATGTTTTAATAAAATTTCCATTTTTATCATATTTAACAATACGATTATTACCTTGACCGCCATGCCCATCAGCAACAAATATATCGCCATTTGGTGCAACCAGGACGTCTGATGGCATATTAAATTCGTATTCACCATTACCAGCGACTCCAGGCTGACCCAATGTCATTAAAACCTCACCATCACTATTAAATTTGATAATTTGATGACCTAATTTACCTTGATTTCGATCTGCTTTACTACATCCAGGGCAAGCGGCATCTGTAATCCAAATATTATTGTCGAAATCCACATGAATCCCATGCGGCCAGTCGATGAGACCAGCACCAAAACTTTTAACTAAATTACCATCACGATCGAACTGCAAAACAGGGTCATCTTTTGAATCAACACAACTATTTTCCCCACAGCGCTCACCAACCCACATCGTTCCATTTTCTCCTGGATAAACTGCGCTAGTTGCACCCCATTCTCGATCTCCCGCCATTTCTGCCCAACCTTCAACGGCTCGCCAAGGATGATCTTGTGCACTAATACCTGATACTAGTCCAAATGACATTACACCTATAAAAATTATCTTCTTACTTAAATTTCTAAGCATAGCTAAAACCTCAATTACATATTTTGTTTAAATTAAATTTACCTAACAACAACACTAACCTTTTATTTCTTCAGATAAAACCCCTACCATGGCTTGCATTTCATCTAGTGTACCAATTGAAAATCGAACATAGTTTTCTATTACGTCACTTCCATAAGCTCTAACCTTGATATTTTTTGCTAACAACTTACGACCTAATCTCTGTCCATTTTGATTAACATTCACCATAACAAAACTGGAATGACTAGGAATATAGCTTAAGCCAAGCTTTTCAAGCTCCTCATAAAAGTAATCCTTAGAAGCATTAGTTAATCTTTTTACATGCCGAACATACGCATTATCTTCCAATGCTGCGATAGCGGCATAACAATTAATACTGCCAACACCGAGACTATTTCCAAGTGCACGCAGTTCCGACATTATTGATGGATCTCCAACCGCATAACCTACCCTCAACCCAGCCATACCATACATTTTTGAAAATGTTCGTGTCACAATTACATTTTTATATTCCTGTGAAAGCTTTACCGCCGTCTGATAATTTTCTTCTCTCACAAAATGAATATAAGCCTCATCAATCAATATCATAATATTTTTAGGCACTGCATCAACAAAGCGCTTAATTTCATCATAAGATAAGATGGTTCCCGTAGGGTTATTTGGATTGGTAATCACAATCAAAGTTGTCTTACTAGTAATTGCTTTAAACATGGCATCAAGATCATGCTTAAGTGCAGAAGTTGCAGGAACTCTTTTTACAGTTACCTCTGTACCCATAAGCTCGCGAAAACTCAAGGCAGCTCGACTAACACCACCATAACCCGGATCTACCTCAATAATTTCGCCAGTGGGATTAGATGTGTTCCATTTAATACCATAGTTCATTACGATTTGATTAAGTATAAAACCTGACCCACCTTCAACATAAACTGGATAACCGCTAGCAGCAAAAGCCTCTCTTCCAGGAACGACATCAACCTTCACACTGGCCAAACTAAGATGCTCACCAATAGCTTTTTCTAATTTTGTAAAAGCACCAAAATCATAACGATTCACATCCATAACAGCCTCGTTGATAGCTCGTAATGCTCGTGGTGATGGACCAAATGGATTTTCATTATATCCAATACCAGCGATTCCAGGAGCTTCACCCCAACCATGTAACTGATCGACACTTAGAGGATTTTTATTCGAGGTTATGGTCTCTGCAAGACTTAACTGTGAGGATAGAGATAAAGATCCAATTCCTGCAGTGGCTGCAATAAATGAACGGCGAGTGAACGGCTCTTTTGTTTTTGCTACTTCCTTTTCTAGCTTCATTACATTTCCTTTAAATTAACTAAACTATCAAATAAATTTCGTGATAATTATTGTGTAGGAGCTTGGCGAGGAATAAGAAAGATTTCCTTTTGCCTACCATCAATATAATAAACATTCTTACCATCAAACATGGCATCTTCTTCTAGCTTAATTCTGACCGGCTTTCCCCAGCTTGCTATATCAGTTTCTGCGTAAAGCTCAATCGAATAAGCTGTATTTGGAAATAATCTATAATCACCGCCGCCTGGAACTCCGCCTTGTTGATCCCACATACCGATAGTTGGGCCTGCTGCATGCCCATGAAATCCAATTGGATGGGTATAAATCGAAGGTTTAATACCTTCTCTTTTTGCTTTATCCAAGGCGATAGATAAAATCTCATTACCTGTTCTCCCTGTAATAAATTCATTTGTCAGAATATCTTGAAGTCGATTACCATTTTTCATGGCTATCTCTAATTCTGTGGGTACTTTTGATTCATTTGGCTTTAGAACATAAGCATGTTGTTGAGTGTCTGTATTTAACCTGAGATAAGTAATTCCAAAATCAACATGGAGTAAATCACCTGGCAAAATAACACTGTCATCATGCCTCGCCAATATAGATGCTTTAGCGTCTAATGCCGGACTAGTCTCCCTTTGGATTGACACAGATGGATGAAACCAAGTGGTAAGTTTTAACTCTCTAATTCTATCTCGGTACCACCAGGCGACATCATTCGTTGTTGTAATTCCTGGCTGAATAACCTCACTAGTCAATCCTGCCGCTAAAATCTCATGAGCAATACGACAAATCTGCTGATATATCGTTATTTCTTGTTGCGATCGAGTTTCTAGCCAACCAACTGCTAAATTTTCAGCAGATACCACCCTTTCTTGAAATTTTGGTGCAAGAGCTTCCATAAATAGCTCGAATTCGGTCCGGGTTACTCCATCAGCGAGAGCAAATGTATCGGAATAATTGATTCCAATCCTCTTTGGATTTCTTTCTTCGATAAGTTGAGCTAAGCGCTGCCATTGATCCCCATGTAACTCCTTATCCCACGCTTTGATAAAGGTATCACCTACCGCATATCTTGCTACAGCTAGAGTTTCTAGGGGTTGCCCTTTACCTGGATTAGAAATCAATAAAATTGTGCGACGGCGAGCAGTCTGCCAGGTAGACGGTAAAAATGTTTTGATAATTGGATCTTCATTATATTCGCGAGAAATAATAACCCATACATCGATATCAGTCCGCTCCATAAGGTCGGGTAATACCGTTGCTATTCTTTCATCAATAATGTGATCAATTGCCACTGCCCTTTCTCGCATGGGAAGAATTAGTGAATCCGCAAGCAGATTATTAAATAAGGTACTGAGCAATAAAAGAAGTATGATTCGCATAATGATCCTTTAAGTTAAGTTAAGTAAAAATAATTTATCATCCTATCATCTATTAAATTGAATTTCGTCACTGCCTCTTTAGATCTATTCAAATAAAGCCAAGGCAATTAATTCTGCTGGTGATTTTCCATTTGCTACAGTCATTACTATGTATTGCTTACCTTTATATCGATAAGTGCTTGGCGGACTCGCTTGCGGAGCTGGGAGATTTATTTCAGCAACAATCTCTCCAGTAAATTTATTGTGAGCTCGAAATATTGGATCACCACCAAATCCCTCCCCGGCAAATAATAATGTTTTTGTTACCACGATACCTGCGCGTGAGTGCTTTCCGGTCCTTGGCAAATCAACTCCTTTCAAAGCTGGATTATCTCGGATACTTTTTGGTGTATCACCATTTGCAATGACCCATTGATGCTGACCTGTATTCAAATCAATGGCCGTGATTCTACCCCAAGGTGGTTTAGCCGCAGGAATACCAAAAATTTTTGGTGGCGGCGTAGTGCCAGAAATATATCTTATATCGGATACTTTTGGCTCATTGACTAACTGCATTAGTCCTAAACGAGTTTGAGATGGCACAAATAATAATCCACTTTCAGGGTCAAAGGCACTGCCTTCCCAGTTTGCACCGCCTGTTGAAAAAGGCAAACTCAAAGTACCATTTGTACCATCTGATGCACCCATAATTGAAGGGGGCGTATACAGTGGCCCCAATCTATAATTTTTTATTAATAACTGCACTGCATCTCGGATCTCAGGAGTAAAATCAATCAAATCATCCAAAGTAACACCTTGCCTCTCAAATGGAAGTGGCAATGAAGGTATCGGTTGCGTAGGAGAAGTCCATTCTCCTGGAACATCGGTTTGAGGAACTTTTTGCTCATTGATAGGCCAAACTGGTAAGCCCGTTTGACGATCAAACGCATAAACAAAACCTTGTTTAGTAACTTGTACAACAATTTTCTTACCATTAGCTAGATCAGCAACTATTGGTGCTGTTGGATTATCCCAATCCCATATATCATGATGTATTAATTGATAAAACCACTGCATCTCTCCCGTTTTTATATCTAATGCGATTAAGCAATTTGCACATAGATTATCTCCATGACGATCTCCCCCATATTGATCACCCGTAGCAGATTCAACCGGTAAAAATACTAATCCTATTTCTTCATCCGCAGACATTGGTGCCCACACTCCAGCATTACCAGTATATAAAGCTGAATCATCAAACCATGTCTCATAGCCATTCTCATTCGGGCCAGGAATGGTATGAAAGGTCCATAAAAGTTCACCAGTCCGCGCGTCAAAACCGCGTACATCTCCTTTTACATTGGCTTTTGATGGTGGTCTAAAACTAACGTCATGAGCTGATCCTACAACAATCACATCACCAACTACTAAAGCAGGTGAAGTTAAGCCGATATCAAGTTCTCTATTTGATGCCCTCCTAAGTCCTTCAGTCAGATCGACCCAACCACTCTCACCAAATTCTTTATTGGGTATCCCAGTTTCTGCATCCAGACTTACTAGATGATAACCAGGAGTCACTACAATGACTGAATTATTGCCATCCAAATGTTTATAGTATGAAACCCCCTTACCAGAATCTTTCCTGGCAGCATTGTTAAAACGCTCACCTTCATTTGGTCGCCACATCCATAGGGTTTGACCTGTCTCAGCATTAATAGCTACAATATTTCGCGTGGAACCGGCACCGATAAAAACTTTACCGTCTCTCATAATCGGCATCGACACATTTCGAATCTCTGGTGACGGACCATAATTTGCAGCTTTCCAGCGCCATGCTATTTGTAATTGAGAAGCATTATTTATGTTAACTTCCGTCAATGGAGCGTAACGTTGAGCTTTCAAATTACCACCAAAGTTTTGCCATTCAACATCTGATAAGACTTCTTGGGCTTTCTTGCGAATGATCTTATAATTAGATTTTAAAAAGGGCTCATTCTTAAGTTCGATGTCTGCTTGATTAAGCATAAATTCCACAACATCATGATAGTCTTTATCACTCAATGATCCTGGAGATTCCGCCGGCATAGTATTTTTATTAACTGAGAAATATTCACTAATAGAACGACCAAGCCACTTATTATGAATAATATCTGTCATATTTTGAGCAGTATGACAACGAGAACAATGCGCGCCAAAAATTTGATCACCCTGCGCCATAAGATCCGCTGATAAGAAGAATATAAATATCAGCAGACATTTTCTAAAACTTTTTGAGATAAAACTCTTTATCATAAAATGACCTTAACTAAGTATTATTTTTAATAATCTAATCTACTCTTAGAGGTCTGATTTCAAGCTCCCATTCTGCATGGTCTTCTGAGTCCTGTGGACCTATTTTTTCTCTCGCTGAGCTTAATAAAATTTCAGGATCGTAATATACCCCTTCTTTCATAACAAACTTTATATTGCGAGTATTTTTAATATCACTAAGTGGATTACCCCTAATAACAATAATGTCCGCTATCTTACCTACTTCTATTGATCCCAGCTCATCATCCACACCTAATGCTCTCGCTCCATTTATTGTTGCGGCTCGAATTACCGACATATTCGGGATACCAGCATAAACCATTGCGTATAGTTCTCGATGGTACGCAAAACCGGGTAATAGAGTTGTGTATACGGGTTCATCGGTACCAACAAGAATGAGATCTCCTCCGCCTTTTCCAAAAAAAGCATTTAGCTCAACTATGCGTTGATTAAACGCTGGTAGCTCTGATTCTGGAGGAGGATCACCACGTTTTTGTAGCAAATCTTGAGTATAAGGAGTGAAATACTGAGCTTCATCGGTCCAGACCATTTCTGGCCCTAATTCCTTCCTCAAAGTAATACCTCCATACATCTGGATATTAGGATCATAAAAGACTTGATTCTGTATCATCAATGTAATCATTTGATCCATATCTGCACTTCTCTCACCTCCCACACCCAATGTTAATCGATGCTCAACCCGATCTAATCCCATTAAAATAGCGTCTCTGAGATCAACGTCATATTCACCATGATAATTAGCTAAATGAGCTGCAGTTGTCATTCCATTTTTATGCGCTTGTTCTATCAGGATTTTTGCTTCACCAGGAGACGCTTGTTTAATCTTGATGCTGATTACGCCTTGTTGCGCCCATTTATTTACTTCGTTTCTTATTTCTTGTTCTGAGATATCATTTGGCCAAGCAGCACAATCATCTTTTGCCGTTTTTATCTTATACTCACATCGGAATGCTCCAAAATAAGGACCAGAAGCAAAGAGTCTTGGGCCAATCATTTTACCTGCATCTATTAGATCTCGATGTTGAATAACACGTTCGGGATAATATTCACCTGCAGACCAAGTTGATGTAACGCCATTAGCTAAAAATATTATTCCATTATAATTCACCTCTTCAACACGCCCAACACCAACTAGGTCAAAATTATAATGGGCATGCATATCGATCATTCCAGGAAGGATAGTTTCTGTATCTAGCAAATCAATCGTGCGAGATATTGATAACGAAGAACTCTTCATATCGGCATCAACGGCAATAATTTTTCCATTCTGTATGATAATTCCAGTATTTTTTCGGCGCTCATCACTAACCGCATCAATCAACCAGCCCCCGCGAATTAAAACAATCTCATCATTATCTCTATCCCAACTTGCATGGGCCTCTATGCTTAATATGAATACGATTAAACTAATAAAAGAAAAAAATATAAAATTGTGTTTTTTATTTATACTGGTTTTATTTTTAGATTCCAATTGCTTAAGCCCCTTGATGTTTTTATTTTTCGATTAATAATAATTACAATAACAAAAAATTATCTTAATTGTATGAATGAAAAATATTTTAAACCTATACTTTCTATAAATATTTTGGAGAAAAAATGAGTATCCGAGTAAAGAATTTTCTATTATTAATCTTGCTAATATCTTCTTCAGTTGCTGCACAAAATTCAGATACATTTTGGTCAGTCTCCACAATCAAAGGTGATACATATTCCAATAAAGTTGCCTCATTAAACAACGAATCATCAAATTCTGTGAGAAATAAGTCAAACTCTAAAGATGTTTTTCCATTCATTGAATTTTATTGTCAAACTACTAATTCTGATATTTATTTAGAAATAGATTGGAAAAGATTTATCTCTTCATTCAATAAAACCGAAATCGGCATAGTAATAGATAATGCCAGGACAGAATGGTTAGCAGTTAAAGTTGACAAAAAGAATGCAATTACTAGATTAGTCTCTGCAAAAGATACTCAGGAAATAATCAATAAGTTACTAACTGCAACATCATTAAAAATAGAAATAGAGCCATACTCCGAACCCGCCATATCCAGTGAATACAATCTCCAAAACTTTTCAAGCAAACTGAATGAATTCATTCAAATATGCAAAAAGTGAAACAGACAAAAGGTTTAATCTTTTAACCCTAATCTCTCATGCATTACCGAGCTTGTAGTCGTATATTGCAAATGAACTTTCTTGTTTGGTTCTAATTGCTGCTTGATCGCAAAAGCCGCCAATGCAGCCTCGTGAAAACCCGATAGGATTAACTTTTTCTTACCTGGATAAAAATTGATATCACCAACTGCAAAGATACCCGCTTCAGAAGTTTGAAATTTTTCAGTATCCACATTAATTGTTTTTCGGTTGATGTCCAAACCCCACTCAGCAATGGGACCCAACTTAGGAGCTAAACCAAAAAAAATCAGCATATTATCAATTTCAATTTTACTTTCAAGACCATCCTTAGTTTGGACTTTTATAGAATTTAATTGACCGTTCTCACCAATTAACTCAGAAACTTTGGCGTTTTCAATTAAATTAATTTTCCCCTTCGTATGTAATTGGCGCATTTTGGAGACAGATGCAGGTACTGCACGAAATTCATCTCTGCGATGTATTAACGTAATTTCGCGGGTAATATTGACCAAATCAAGCGCCCAATCTAAGGCGGAATCACCACCTCCCAATATAGCTAAACGCTTTTCTCGATAAATACTCGAATCTCTTACTCTGTAATGAAGTGATTTATCTGTAAATTGCTCAACATCATTAACTCTCAACTGACGCGGTTGAAATGATCCCACGCCCCCTGCGATCACAATGGCTTTTGATTGAAATTTCTTACCTGAACTGGTTTCTAAAAAGAAATTATTTTCAGATTGACGCTCTACAACTACCACCTCATCATTTAATGTCATACCATATTCAAAAGGCTCTATCTGTTGCAGTAAAGCATCTGTTAATTCTTGACCTGTGCACATGGGAATAGCAGGAATATCGTATATAGGTTTATCTGGATATAATTCTGTACATTGTCCGCCTGGATTCCTAATAGAATCAATTACTTCACACTTAAGGCCTAATAGCCCTAATTCAAATACCTGAAATAATCCACAAGGACCCGCACCAATAATTACTACATCTGTTTTTATCACGCCAGAAAAGCTCCTTTTTTGTTGACAGACTAATTGTCCGTATAAATTTAATTATCTGCAAATTTAATTATCAAAATTAAGCAAAAAAAATTACACTTAGTGATTAAATAACGGCAAAAATTTAATGGAAAAAACTGTTTTCCCAAATTATAAAACCAAATGTGGCTGGAATGCATTGCTTCCAGAGCATAAAGAGAAGCCTCAATTATCCAAAGATATAAACTCGGATGTAGTGATTATCGGTGGTGGCTATACTGGATTAGCTGCAGCAAAACGTTGGTTTGAAATTGCTCCTGATGACACAATCACAATGATTGATGCCAGTACTAACAGTGAAGGTAGTTCTGGTAGAAATTCAGGATTTTTAATAGAAATTTCTTTATCTGATGATATCAAGTCAGCCTCTCTTAAAAAACTAACAGAATGTAATCAGCTGATCTCCAGTACTATAAATAAAATTAAAACAGCTATTTCAAATGCGGCTCTTGATAGTCAAATGGTCAGGACTGGAGTATATAGAGTCGCCGCAGGTGAAGCCGGTTTAAAATCCCTACAAAAATATCAAGAATTTTTAAAAGCCTCAAATCTTGAATTTAAAATACTAAATACCGAAGAACTCAATAAGCGTATTGGCACTAAATACTATCGAAAAGGACTCTATAATCCTCATTGCTATCTAGTCCAACCTGCCGCCCTGATTAGAAACTTAACTGACCAATTACCCTCGTCAATCCAATATTATGAAAATACTCCAGCATTGGAGTGCTTAAAATCAAAATCCCATTGGATTATTAAAACTCCGAAAGCAGTCATCAAAACAAAAAAAGTAATCGTTGCTAACAATGCATTTTGCGGAAAATTAGGTATTGGTAAACATCGTGTTGCGACTATTTATACTTATGCCGCATTGACAGAGATACTAAATGATCAAGCATTATCTTCCTTAGGAGCAGATAATAATTGGGGTCTTCTACCAACTCATCGACTCGGGAGTACTCTTAGAAGAACTATTGATGGAAGATTAATGATTCGTTCGCTCTATCATTATGAAAAAGAGGAGAATACCGATTTAATCACTAGGCAGTTAAGATCTCATTTAAAATCACGCTACCCTAATCTACCAGAAATGGATTTTCATAGTGTATGGGGAGGTGCAACAGGTTTGACATTAAATGGCGGGCCACTATGGGGTGAAATCGATAAAAATTTATTTATCTCTGCTGGCTGTAATGGAGGTGGCGTCATAAAAGGGACACTGTTTGGTGAGTTATTAGCTGATGCGGCCAATAATCTTCCCACCCCAAATATCCATCAACTTTTTGGTCAAGCAAATTGGATGCCTTTAGATCCTTTGAGAAAAATTGGCTTTGAGTTAGTTTCAATGATAGAAAGAAATAGAGGAAAAGCAGAAATATAATTAACTATTCATGGCTTATCGTTTTATTTAAGGAATAAATATGGATCCTAACGAATATTATGGAATCTTGTCACTCGTCCCTGCGAGCGTCGCTATAGTTTTAGCTTTTCTTACCAGAAATACTATTTTTTCGCTGGTCATGGCCTGTCTGATCGGAGTGCTTGTTTCAGGCCAAGGTCTAATGGGATTTCCTAATTTACTCAAAAACTCTCTTGGAAATACAGATTTTTCTTGGGTATTGTTGCTTGAGTTTTTTATCGGTATCTCCATTGCTTTTTTCCAAAGAACCGGCGCTATCGCAAACTTCTCCCATTATATTGCACAAAAAAAAATGACGCGTGTAAGGGTCCAATTAATTGCTTGGTTCATGGGGATGTTTGTTTATTTTAGTGACTATTTTAGCCCACTCTTTGTTGGTTCAACAATGCGAAATCTTTCAGATCGTTTTCGAATTTCACGTGAAAAATTGGCTTATATTTGTGACTCCACTTCTGCTCCAGTCAGTATCCTTGTTCCAATAACAGGGTGGGCTGTATTGGTGGCAACTCTATTGATTGGCATGGGGCCAATTCAAAATATCGGTCAAGCAATGCAAGTTTTTATAACCGCCATACCATTCAATATATATGCGATCCTCGCAGTTGCTATGGTAGGTTTAATCGCTGCAAAGATAATACCTGATTTTGGTCCCATGAAAAAAGCAGAACACCGTGCCATTCATGAAAATAAGGTACTTCGTGATGGGGCTGACCCATTAATGGGTGTTGAATTAACCAATATTGAGCCCTATGAGAATATTAAAACTAGTTTATTTTGGAATTTTGTTTTTCCAGTAATGGTAGTGATAAGTTTTGCCATAGGATCATTTATTATCACAGCTTCTGCAAAACCGATGGAAGCATTTTTACTCTCATCATTTGTCGCTGGAACAATCATGCGTATTCAAGGAGTCCCTCTTACGGAAATCATCAATACGGCTATGTTAGGTATTAAAGGAATTATGCCTGCTATCATAATCTTAGCTTTAGCGTATTCACTTAATGATCTTTCAGCGATGCTCAATACCGCTGGTTATATTGTATCTGCAACAGAATCCTGGTTAACTCCAAAAGTTTTACCTATGCTTGCATTCTTAATTACAGGTGTGGTCGCATTTTCAACCGGTACCTCATGGGGCACTTATGCCATTATGATTCCCATAGCAGTTCCACTGGCTTTTAATTTCTCAGGTAACGAATTAGATACGGTTGTTTATGCAACTATTGCTGCCGTCGCCGGTGGTGGTGTTTTTGGTGATCATTGTTCACCTTTATCTGATACTTCTATATTGGCATCAACGGGAGCGGCTTCGGACCATATTGATCATATTAAGACTCAAATGCCCTACGCATTATTAGTTGGCGTAATTAGTGTATTAATCTATCTGGCCATTGGCTGGTTTTTATAAACTAACCAAAGGAGATCAACTTAATTTAGTACGTTATTTTCCAACTCTAATAGAAAAGCTTGACTAAGAAAAAGTTGTAACTTTAAGGCCTGTCTTAAAAATTAATCAGCCAAATAGATCAATATTTTCATCAACACTATGCTCGGTCATTAACGAAACGATAATAAGTACAGGCAGTCCAATTACCCAACCCAAATATGACGAAGCGAAACCCATTGGATTACCTGCTAACGTCCAAATAACGGCCGATGAACCCCCTAACAACATACTCCAAAAAGCACCCTTTGCAGTCGTTTTTTTCCAAAATAAAAGTCCTAACATCGGAAAAAAAAGACCAGCTGAGCCAAATGTATAAGCTAAATTTATTAACTTTAATACGTCAGGAACAAGGTAAGCAATTAGGATAGCAAAAACACCTAAAATAACCGTGGTATATCTCGCGACTTTCACCAGATCTTGCTCACTAGTTTCAGGTCGCAAATATTTCCTGTATATATCATTAGTAAATATCGCTACAGGCCCCATTAAGCAAGAATCGGCAGATGACATTATGGCTGCAATATAGGCAGCAATAACAATTCCAGCAATTCCAGCTGGCAATAGATGCATGATAATCATAGGTGCTGCTAATTCCGGATCAGTTAAATCAGGAATGAGTATCCTAGCAAACAAGCCAATCATGGTGCTACCAATAGCAAATAATGGCCACTCTATAGGGACGCCAGCAAGGAAGAATCCACGTTGCGCTGTCTTGACATCTTTAGCAGCCACAATTCTCTGCATTGCAGCTATAGAGATAAACCACACAGGAAAAACAGCAAAAAACCAACCCAGCATGGTCTTCCAACCAGCATTTCCCCAATCTAATAATTTGGCTGTTTCAGGAGATGAGTTAAAAGTTTCTACCATGGCACTCCATCCACCAACCTCGATCAAGCCGATTGGAACTGCGATAAAAACAATGCCTATCATTAAGACAAACATTTGAAATACGTCCGTATATATCACAGCTTTCAGACCGCCCATTGTTGTATAAGCTAGAATAATTGCACCCGATAATAAAACAGCAAAAGTTAGGTTCATATTCAATGTGGCTTGCAGTAACTTTCCTCCTGCAATTATTTGCCCTCCCACAAAAGTAAACCAGGCAATACCAATCACTATGGCTGCTAATGTTCCAGTACGTCGATCAAAGCGCGCAGCGAATAAATCACCTGTGGTTAATCCATTCACACGATCTGACCATCGCTTTACTTTTGGAACCATCAAAAACGATACCATGACTATACTTAAGCCTGACACTGCAATATACCATGATCCCGAAATGCCTAAGGTAAAGCCAAGTCCTCCCATAGCAATACTAAAGCCCCCACCAATATCAGTAGCTGCAGCACTACTTGTCGTTTGTACTAAATTCATATTTCGATCTGCAGCCAGAAATGAGTCATATTCGCTTGTTTCACCCTTCGAACGAGCTACGCTGATACCAATCCATAAAACCACAATAAAATATATTGTCATGGCTATGTAATCTAGGTAATGCAATGACTCCAATTAAATCTCCTTAATCTTAAAATTTATCTACAGACCCACAATTGATGGATTGATTCGCACCGGAAAAGAACATGGTTGGGCATGGTGAAAGTGTTAACCACATATCTTTTTCACTAGATAAAGCCACTCCAGGAAAGTCAGCACCCAAATCAAATAGATCTAATATCAACTGAAAATGTAAATGCGGTGGCCAATTACCATTTTCTGGTGGAGCCCCGACTTTAGCAATTTTCTGACCTGCCTTTACAATCTGACCTTCTTCTATATTAGCAATGCTCTGAAGAGATAAATGCCCATATAAAGTATAAAACACCCCACCATTATGATTGTTATGTTCAAGGATTAGCATGGGCCCATAATCCAGTTCGTTTTCATTATTAGCTTTGATACGAATACGGGCATCAAGAGGGGTAAAAATATCTTCTCCACTCTGACAAAAAACATCCACGCCCATATGAATATTTCGCTTCTCATTTGAATTCTCTTCGATGGAATCAAATAATTCATTAGCATATATATCTCTAATCTCACCCCATTTTCCAAAACCATATTCAGTATTTGCAGAAAGCATAGCGCTCTCAACCAAAGTAGTGAATTCATCTACCGTTAAACCATTTATAGATATGCCATTTATATTCGCCCCCTTACCCAGATCAAATACTATAGCCGCCTGATCAACAGTGATTATCGGTGAACTAAAAAAAATTGATGATTCTAAATAATTCATAGTGGCAGAAAGATTCTTTCTAACACGAGGATCATTTTCAAATCTCTCTTTAGCATTAATTAAGTTTTGGTGATTTTTCGTAAAAGACATTTATTTATCACTTTTATTATTGAGAAGTGGAATTATCTGACCTTAATTATATGGCTATTTCATCATTCTCTTGGTTATATTGCCAGTATCAGAATCAGCATTAAAATTCTGTTTTAGTTTAAGCAAGAAAATATAAACTATTTATTGTATTTCTAATATCACTATAGAGATAAAACTTCATTAGCTGCACGAATACCATGAGTTATTGCTGCATTGGTATCAGCAGAGGCGCCAGCATCTGAATTGGCTATGGCTATACGTCCAAATGGCTGTCTTCCTTTTACCCAGGGTTTACTTTCTTCATTAGGCCAATGAGGTTCCCATATCAAATCACTTGAATAAGAATAACCATGTGGCCATCGATTTACAGTAATTGCATTAATATCTCTGTCCGCATCAAATCCTGCATTACCCAATGCTTGATCCAATTGATTTTTAACATGGCCCTCAAAAACAGAAAATGGCGTTGAAAGTAATTGCCTCCTGCCTTCTCGCCATTGCTCTGGTCCCTTAATATCAACTGAATGATGAGAATGACACATATGCAGAACCATCGGATCATCGGGTGAGCTATTAAACTTATAGCCACCCAGTGAAACAGGATAATCGAGCTCTACTTGCTTAAAGAAATCATTGGTGTAATAAACAAAATCCAATCCTTGTTCGGCAAATGCTCTCCAATTCGGGATCATAACCTTAGTATAAGTTAAAGGTATTTTGACATTGTATTCAAGACCTTTAATTTGTTTTTTCGGTAATTCATCACATAAATAAGGTATCGCACTGTTATAACAAGCCAAAATACATTTATCCGCCCTAACTGTATGGGCCTGATGATTGCGAACATAGGTCACATCAACAACTGAAGAATTATTTTTATGTGCCACATTGACTGCCGTAGAGTTAAGCCGAATTTTAGTTGAAGAGCCAACGTCATTATCCAATAAATCATAATTTACTTTAGCTAAAACCACATCTTCCATAGTCGAACCTGGAACTGCCTCAGGAATCAATTTCCTCACTAATAAGCGTGCCACGGAAGCGTTACCATCAGGAAAATGGAATATATAAGGCTCATCCCCCCTATAACCACTTCTCTTGAGTGTATGATCTAGTCCTGGCATGCCACCGTCATAGCTTTGTATTGAAGTCGAGGGAATCTCATCTATGCCAACACACCAGAAACTCATGCCCCAGCGTCTAAAAATCTCTAATACCTGCTGATCAACTTTTGCATAATCCTTTAGAAAATCATAATAACTTACCTTTTGGAGTAATTTATATTTCTCCTCATCAGATAGCCCGGGTAAATAATCCTTCTCCTCTGTCCAAACTCTAATCAAATCTTGCTTTGCTTGATCACTCATGGGTGTTTTATCTGCAAATTCTTTCCATGGGATTTTATTGTAACCAATCACCAGTTTTTGCTCATCAAAAGATTTGTTATCAAAGACAATCCCTTTACCTAGACCCATTGAAGGATATAAGGATTGATCAAAAGCTTCATAAAATTTATCTACCTCTATTCCAATCTCACGAATTAATTCTTTTGCCTCGTTACTATATGAAGAAGGTGTATCGATGGTCTCTGTACCACCATAACCAATTCTCATTTCACCATTCACACTGAATTCATTACGCTTTGCATGCCCACCAAAGTCATCATGATTATCAAGAATCAAAATTTTTGCACTGGGATGATCTTTCTTATAAACATAGGCTGCTGATAGACCGCTGATACCAGCACCTACAACTACCAAATCATAGGTTTCTTCATGGCCTGTTTGAGGCCATTTTTTACCTAAAACTCTTGCGTGCATTGCCTCCCATGAGCCATTATGACTTCCCCTTAAACCAGTCAAGTTAGGGGGATAATAATCACTTGAAAGTTTGAATGATGGATTAGTCGAGCCTAGTATATTGGACCATGGCGACATCAAAGACGCACCAATTGCAATTTGCGAACCGTTTAAAAAATCTCGTCTTGAGATATTATCCTTCATGACCCCCCCTTTTATCTTCAAGCCATATATTACAAGGTATTAGTACCTATATTCAAAATCAATTAAATTAAATTGAAAGGCTTGGTCTTTTGATTTATAAAATAACGGAAACTTAGCTCGACAATTTCTCGCTGCACGCTCCTTTTTTGTAATCAACACTTCGCGTTGAACATCAGGATTATCGATTAATGAAAATGTCTCTTGATGAATAATTCTGTCTTCATTTTTAATGCAATCTAGATAAAGTAACTCTTGAGCCTCATCTGCAATTTTAATAGTTGAAGGTAACACCATATTAAAATTTAATCGGACATCAAATAGTAAAAAGACTATCAAAATTAGTAAAAGAAACCACATAAAATGCCTATTACGCATCATCATGTCGCTTTAAAAACTAAACATTAACTGTCCGGGGCAACCACAGTTTTATGTATATATTTCCAAGGGCTCGCTTCAGTACCTCTTTCAATCTTAACCTCAATAATAGCAGGACGGTTATTTTCTAGTGCCCTGCTCAAGATCGGTTTTAGCTCAGTAGGGTGAGAAATACTGTGACCATCTACTCCAAACGCTTCACTGATTTTCAAAAAATTTGGATTAACTAAATCAGCACCGATAAAATTTGAATTGAATCTTTCTTGCTGATCTCGCCTAACATTACCAAATGATGAATTATTGAAAATAATGGTGACTAAACCAATATTATGTTGAACAGCAGATGCCATCTCTGACATTGCAAATAAGAACCCACCATCACCAATGATCGATACTACAGCTCGATCAGGCATAGCAACCTTTGCTCCAAGTGCTGTCGGGAAACCATATCCCAATGTTCCTTGAAATCCTGATGAAATGTATGTTCTTGGCTCATAGATAGGAAAGCCATAATAGGAAGTAAAGCCTGCTTGACATAACTCTTCAACAAAAAATCCATCTCTAGGCAATACTTCTCGAATCACATCCAAATAAGCCAATTGCGGTTGTATTTCCTGAATATCATTATGTGCCTTCGCTTTTGCTGATTTAACGCGGTCGAGGTCACCCATTTTAAAGCCACGTTTAATAACTTTTTCGATTAACGCACTGACACCTATTTTCGCATCTGCCACAACACCAACATGTGGTTTTAAGCGAATCATTTCCTTCGGATCTACATCTATCCTAATTAATTTAGGACCATTTTCAGGTGGTTTATCATGATATTCCATCATGGATAGCCAACGCATATATTGCATTTCGAGCCGAGAACCAATGCCAATTAATAAATCGGTACTTTCCCATAATTCCATTGCCGCAGCTGAAGATACGCCCCAGTCACTATCTTCGCTTACCACGCCGCGACCACTTCTCAGTGAGGTAGCAGTAGCGCCCAATGTAGATACTAACTCTCTAACCTCTTTGCTGGCATGTTGAGCTCCACCCCCAGACATAATCATAATATTTTTTGAAGTCGCTATTAAATCAGCTGCAGCAGCTAAACTATCTTCATCAAGCTCTGGTAAATCTATTTGTGTATTTCCAGTCTCAACCTCAACTTCCCAGTCTTGAGCCATCGTATCCCAGCACATCTCTAGAGAAACAGGTCCAGGACGATCACTCAGCATTACCCTAAAAGCCTCATTCATCTGTTTAAATGAATTTACTGGATTATCAATACGATCAGCATACTTAATAATTGTTCGAAGCGTTCCCGCTTGATCGGATAATTCATGCAAATGACCTCTTCCTGAACCAAGAAATTGAGATGGAACCTGGCCAGTCATACATAATAGAGGCACATTACCGCCAGCAGCGGTACATAAAGCGGCAGAAGCATTTAGTACGCCCGGTCCTGGAACCACTGAAAATGCACCTGGTTTTCCGGTCGCTTTTGCATAACCATAGGCCATATAAGCAGCGCCCTGCTCATGACGGGTGATTACTGTTTTAATCTCAGGAGTTCCATGCAAGGCATCAAATATGGGGTATGTTTGCGCGCCTGGTAATCCAAAAACAGTATCAATACCATTCGCTTTTGCAGCTTCTACCATAGCTGCTCCGCCCGTCATCTTTTTTAAATTAGTCACATCACAATCCTTGTATAAATAAATCCAATCGCAAATAAAGTCATAATAAAAATACATGCCCAATTCCAAACAACCAAAATAGTATTCGGTCGATACTTCGCTGGAATTTTATCTGAAGTTATTGCTAAATAATTATAATATCCAATAGTTGGGGCCGCAATTAATCCAACGCTAGTCGCAAAATATAGAAAGGCTTTAAAGCTGCTCAATAAGAACAATAAGATTATTATAATACCAATCACCTGAATCGCTGAAAACAACTTATAGCGATCTGGTAGATCCCTAGAACGGCCCATCATAACTCCCGATAATCGGTCAGTAAGTCGAGGCATTACATCCATGAGTGCAATTTGGGTAGACCACATTACAGCCAAGCCAGCACTGGCAATAATCGGATACGACCAATCGCCAATGGTTTCTGTAAATACACTAAATAATTCTGCAGCAAATTCGGGGGGTGTTACTGGAACAGGTCTGCCAGTCTGAAACAACACGGCAGTGCCAAGAATTACAAAACAAATGGCCAAGAATAAAGTCAAAAAATAACCCACTTTAAAATCTCGTAAAGCATCTTCATCTTTAAATTCGTTGCCACTAATTTTCCTTTTTTCGCAAACCCATTTAGAAAATAATATGGCTCCATTAGTTGGCATTGGCATCCAACCTGCAACAGCTATAACAAACAGCGATAATGGAATATCAATAGTTAAATCTGCAAATATATCTCTTTCATTACTGCCTAAAAGAGGAAAAGAAAAAAACAAAGCTATCAATGTCAGTAATGAGAAAACTAACACCAAAATCTTAACAAGCTTTTCTGCTTTAGCATATTGCCCATTCATCAATATCAGTGCCGATACAAGAGTGATAGCAATAGCAACTTGTGGGGCATTATAAGGAACATCAAAAACACTGATAAATAATCCTGCCGTAACCATAGAAACAGCACTAGTGGCGATAAATGTATCTACAATAAAACCAGCCATTAACCAAACCAAGGCTAGTTTGCTAATCTCTCCATAAGCTCTAACCAAGCTTTCTCCTGTAGCATTGGCATAATCAACAGCAAATCGAAACGCTGGATACTTAATCAAAGTAACAGCTATGATTAGCCACAATAAGGATAGTCCATAATCAGCACCGGCTTGCGTTGAGTAGACCAGATGTGAAACTCCGACTCCTACTGCAGCCAGCATCATTCCCGGACCTATCCGAGATAAAATATTAGACATTGAATTATACCTTAGCGACGTTT